>OFHJ01000085.1_pt1 | contig 37374 bp, 33 predicted proteins | sample 1522001 | NCBI WGS metagenome assembly OFHJ01 (sample SAMEA2464838, study PRJEB22497) | soil metagenome | biome: Grassland; feature: Farmland; material: Clay | place: Australia | collected 2013-02-01 | depth 1.2 m | reverse complement strand
ATGCTCGCCACGATGATCTCCTCGGCCGCTCCCCGCTCCTTGATCCGCAGCGCCTCCTCCAGCGCGATCTCATCGAAGGGGTTGACGCTCATCTTCACCCCTTCGCTCACCACCCCGGTCCCGTCGGACTTGACACGTACGCGCACGTTGTAGTCCACAACGCGCTTGATGCCCACCAGTATGCGCTTCATCGCTCCGTCCGCAGCCAGGATAGAATGGAGAATATAGCAAAGGTTCGCGCTGGACTGCGCACGCGCTGCCCGCACGCCAGCGCTTCGTGCGCCGGGCGCGTGCCGGCCTGGGAGCCGGCCGGCGATGCGGGGTGGGTGGCCTGTCACCCCTTTCGCGCCCTTGCCGATGATATGCTTTTCAAATGACCACCGAGCCGAGCATCCGCCCGAGCGCCAGCCTCCGCCACGTCCGCTACGAGATCCGCGGCCGTCTGGCGCGGCGCGCCCACGAGCTCGAGCGCCAGGGCTACGAGATCGTCTCGCTCAACATCGGCAACCCGGCGGCATTCGGGTTTCGCACGCCCGAGACCATGCGCCTCGCCATGATCGAGAACATGGCCGCGGCGGAGGGGTACTGCCACCAGAAGGGGATCTTCCCGGCCCGCGAGGCCGTGGTGATGCAGCAGCAGGCGCGGGGCATCACCGGCGTCACCGCCGAGGAAGTGTTCATCGGCAACGGGGTGAGCGAGCTCATCAACCTGGTGCTGCGCGCGCTGCTCGACGACGGCGACGAGGTGCTGGTGCCGAGCCCGGATTACCCGCTGTGGACGGCGGCGACGACGTTGAACGGCGGGCGCGCGGTGCACTATGCGTGCCGGCCGGAGAACGGCTTCGTGCCCGACCCGGAGGAGGTCGCCCGGCTCATCACGCCGCGCACCCGCGCCCTCGTCGTGATCAACCCCAACAACCCCACCGGGGCGGTGTATCCGCGGGCGGTGCTCGAGGCGCTCGCCCGGATCGCCGAGCGCCACAACCTGGTGGTGTTCAGCGACGAGATCTACGACCAGATGGTCTACGAGGGCGCCGAGTTCGTTCCGATGGCGACCTTGGTGCAGGAGACGCTGTGCGCGACGCTCTCGGGACTGTCGAAGGTCTACCGGGCCTGCGGCTACCGGGTCGGCTGGGCGGTGTTCTCCGGGCGCACGCATGCGGCGGCGGAGTATCTCAATGCCATGGACCTGCTGAGCTCGCTGCGCCTGTGCAGCAATGCGCCCGCGCAGTGGGCCGTGCAGACCGCGCTCGGCGGCCATCAGAGCATCCGTGACCTCGTGAGCCCCGGCGGGCGGTTGTACGAGTCCCGCCGAACGATCCAGACGGCGGTGCAGAACAGCCGTTTCCTCAGGCTTGCGCCCCCGCAGGGGGCCATGTATGCGTTCATCGGCGTCGACACCCGCGAGCTGCCGGACTTCGATGACCAGCGCTTCGCGCTCGATCTGCTGGAGCAGAAGCATGTGTTGGTGGCGCCGGGCGTCAGCTTCAACGTCCCCTACCGGAACCACTTCCGGGTCACGACGCTGCCGGACAGCGCGACCTTGCACGAGGTGTTCACCCGGATGGAGGAGTTGCTGGCGAGCTATGGGCCGGCGGCCCAGGGCGCCTGCACGGACAATGTGGTCGCGGCCGCTCAGCGCTTCCAGTAGCATCTTACAGATAATCCTTTAACAATACTTAGTAATTCGTTGTTTTGATACGACTTCCGTCCTATCTCGATGAGGTCATCCAGGCGGGCGGGATTGCGGTGATGCCGTCCCGCCAGCGGGCCCATGCCGTGCGTCTGGCGCACGCGGCGGCCCAGCTCGAGCAGGGCCGTACGGTGTGGAGGAGCGCCGACGTCCTGCCGCTGGAGGGTTGGCTGACCCGGGAGATCGAGCGCTGCGCGGCCGGCCCCGAGTCCGGCAGCCTGCCTCGACTGCTCTCTCCGGCGGAGGAATGGCTGCTGTGGAGGGAGTGCACGGCCGAGCTGGCCGGTGCTCTCGAGCTGGTCAACCGTGCGGCGCCCGCCAACGATCTGCGCGGCGCCGCCCGCCTCGCCGCGCAGTTGCGCCTCGACCTGGATGCGCTGCGCGCTCCTCCCGGGACCGAGACCGCGTTGCTCCTCGGTGTCCACCGGGCCGTCGAAGCGCGCTGCCGCGCGTTGGGGGCGGCTTCCCTGTCGGCCGGCCTGGCGCGTCTGCCCGTGTTGGGAGACGGGCGCGCCGTGGCGTTCGCCGGATTCTCGAGCGCGCCGCCCGAGCTGCGCTCGCTCGCCGAAGCGCGCCTCGGCCGGGGCTGGCACACGCTGCTGCCCGCTGTGGCGACGCCTGCGCAGGGCGAGCCGCAGGTGCTGATGCCGGCCGACGAGACCGAGGAGCTCGACCGTATCGCCGAATGGTGCCGGCGAGGCCTCTCGCAGCGACCTGGGGGGCGGCTGCTGGTGCTGCTGCCGGGGCCGGCCGGTCGGCGCGAGCGTCTTGCCACCCTGATCCGCCAGGCCCTCGAGCCGCGCAGCGCGCTCAGCGTCCGGCCGCAGGAGCCGGACGCGCAGGTGGCCATCGAAGGCGGTGAAGCGCTGCCTGCGAGGCCGGCGGTGGCCCATGCGCTCACGAGCTTGAGTCTGCTGTGCGGCGAGACCCTGGCGTTCGAGCGCCTCGCCGAGTGGCTGCTGGCGCCTTTCTGGAGCGAGCCGCTCGCGGGGCGGGCACGGCTTGCCCTGTGGCTGCGGGAGCGCTCCGGAGTGTCGCTCGAGCGACAGACGCTGTTGACTGCGTTGGCGGGCACGCCGGCGCCGTTGCAGACGACCGCGCGCTCCCTGGCGGACCGGATCGGGCAGGCGGCGGTGGTGCTGCGGGACCCGCGCGGCTCGCCACGGCAGTGGTCCGAGCGCTTCCACCAGGGCCTCGAGGCGCTGGGCTGGCCCGGCAACCGGACCCTGGGCAGCGCCGAGCAGCAGACCCTGGTGCGATTTCGCGAGTTGTTGGACGAGTTCGGCCAGTTGTCCGGGGCGCTCGGGGCGCTGGAGCGGGACGCCGCCTTCCAGCGGCTGCGGGAGCTGGCCGCCCATACCGTTTACCGGCCCGCCGACGAGGATGCCGCGGTCACGCTTGCCGCGACGCTCGCCGATCCGGTGGTGGGCTACGACGGGGTGTGGGTGGCGGGCTTGCACGCGGAGACCTTCCCCCAGCCGGTGGCGCCCGATCCCTTCGTGCCGCTCGCCGTGCAGCTCAAGGCGGGCTGGCCCGCGGCCTGCGCCCTGGGCAGGCTCGCTGAGGCACGCTCGCTGCTCGGTGCCTGGCGCGCCGCGGCCGTGGAGCTGGTGCTCTCTGCGCCGCGGCGAAGCGGGGACCTCGACCTGTTGCCGAGTCCGATGCTGTCGGCCTGGCGGGGGCTGCGGGAGCCGGATGCGCCCGGGACGATCGCCTGGCTGCCGGTCCGGGTCCAGCGGCCGGACCTCACAGAGCCATGGGAGGACGCCGGGCTGGCCTGGCCGGCGGAGCAGCCGCTGCCCTCCGGCACCCGCAGCCTGGAGCTGCAGAACCAATGTCCGTTCCGGGCCTATGCCGAGCTGCGCCTGGGGGCCGGCGAGCGTGTGGCGAGCGAGCCGGGCGTGGCGTCGGATTTTCGCGGCCGGCTGCTGCATGTGGCCTGTCAGCGGCTGTGGGAGACGCTGCGCGACTCGCGCGCGCTCGCCGAGCTGCCGCCCCCGGAGCTCGATGAGTTGATCGGCCGGTGCGTGGAGCAGGCCGGGCAAGAGCTGTCGGCCGAGCCGGGCGCGCTGCCGTCCCGACAGGCGCTCGCGCGCGAGTGGCGCCGCGCCGAGCGTCTGATCCGCCAGTTGTGCGACCTCGAGCGCAAGCGGCCCGCCTTCAGCGTGCGGCATACCGAGCACGATTCCCGCGTCGAGGTGGGAGGGGCTCGTCTTCGCGTGCGCATGGATCGCATCGATGAGCTCGGCAGCGGCGGTCTCGCCGTGCTCGACTACAAGAGCGGCAGACCGGTGAGCGCAGACTGGTATGGCGAGCGCCCGTCGCATCCGCAGCTGCTCGCGTATCTAACCGCGGTCGGGGATGACGTCCTAGCCCTCGCCACCGTCAACATCACGGCGCGCGAGGTCAGGTTCCAGGGCATTGCCGCGCAGGAGGGCTTGCTGCCCAAGGTCGGCGCCGCCAAGGCGCCGCCGGGTGTGCGCGAGGCCTGGCCGGCGCGCGTACGCGAGTGGCGCGAGCGCGTGGAGCATCTGGCACGGGACTTCGCGGCGGGGCAGGCGCGCCTCGATCCGAAGTCCGGTGCCTGCGCCTACTGCCACCTCGGCAGCGTCTGCCGTATCGGGGACACCGACACGGACTCGGGGGACGACGCGGACGAGGGGAGCGGAGGCTGACCCGAGTGAGCAGTTCTTCCTCGAACAGACCTGCCGCGCCCATGCAGCCCCAAGACGACGCGGCGCGCGAGCAGGCCACCGATCCGCGCGTCTCGATCGTGCTGCAGGCGCCGGCCGGCTCCGGCAAGACCTCGGTGCTGACTCAGCGATTGCTGCGCCTGCTCGCCGAGGTCGAGGAGCCGGAGGAGATCCTGGCGATCACCTTCACCCGGCGAGCGGCGGCGGAGATGCGCGGGCGTGTGTTGAAGGCACTGCAGGGCGAAGTCGGCGCGGGCCCGCTGGCCGAGCGCCTGCGGACTCTGGCCGCCGCCGTGCTCGCACGCTCGGCCGAGCGCCGCTGGCGCCTGGAGCAGGACCCGGGCCGGCTGCGCATCCAGACCATCGACTCTTTCAACCTGAGCCTGGCCAGCCGCCTGCCACTGGCGGCGCACGCCGGCGGCGGTCTGCAGATCAGCGCCCGGCCCGAGGAGCAGTATCGGCTCGCGGCGCGCGAGACGCTGCTCGCGGCCGAGGCCGATCCGCACCTGGGCGCCGATGCGGACCTGTGGTTCGAGCGGCTCGACAACCGTTGGGGCAATGTGGAGCGCATGCTCACGGACATGCTGGCGGTGCGGGCGCACTGGCTGCCGCATCTGTTGGGGCACGAGCCGGAGGCACTGGGCGCACGGGTCGGGGACAGCCTCGCTCACATCGTGGCGGAACGCCTGGGGCAGGCCCGGGCCCTGCTTCCTGAGGGGCTGCGGGCCGAGGCCGCGCGGCTGCCGGGCGTCGGGCCCCTGGAGGGCGGGGCGGACTCGCTCCCGGCCTGGAAGTCGCTGGCGCGGCTCGCGCTCACGGACAAGGGCGAGTGGCGGCAGCGGATCGATCGCAGGCGGGGCGAGGGTTTCGAGACCGCCGCCGGCAAGCAGGCGCTGCGCGAGTGCATCGACGGCTTGGGCGCGGTGCCGGGCGCTCGCGAGCTGTTGCTCGAGGTGGCCGCGCTGCCATCTGCGCAGCTCGATGCGGCGGACGCCGCGGCGCTAGCGGCCCTGGCGCGCGCGTTGCGGCATGCGGCGGCCCAGCTCGAGGTGCAATTCGCGTGCGACGGCCAGGTCGATCACACGTGCATCGCGGGCGCGGCGCGCGCCGCTCTCACCGAGGACGGACAGCCGACGGACCTCGCTCTGCGCGCGGGCCTTTCGCTGCGGCACATCTTGGTCGACGAGTTCCAGGATACCTCGGCGGCGCAGACCGATCTGCTCGGCGCGCTCACGGCCGGCTGGGAGGAGGGCGAGGGTCGCACCCTGTTCGTGGTCGGCGATCCCATGCAGTCGATCTACATGTTCCGCGAGGCCGAGGTGGGTTGCTTCCTGAACGTGCGCGACCAGGGGATCGGCGCGATCCGGCTCGAGCCGCTGCGCCTGACGCGCAACTTCCGCTCGGTCCCGGAGCTGATCGAGTGGGTGAACGGGCGGTTCGAGCGGCTGTTTCCCTTCCGCGATGCGCTGCGCGAGAGCGCGGTGCGCTTCACGCCCAGCACGCCCGCGCGCACCGATGCGGCCGCGGCTGAGCCGGTGGAGCTGCGCCTGTTCGCTCGCGGTGACCGCCAGGCCGAGACCCGCGCCGTCGTCGAGCGCATCCAGGCGCTCAAGGCACACCAGCCCGACGCCGAGATCGCCGTGCTGGTGGCGGCACGCACCCACGCCCAGCGCATCGTCGCGGCGCTGCACGAGCACGACATCGATGCGATCGGCGTCGACCTGGTGCCGCTGCGCGAGGTGCCCGTGGTGCGCGATCTGGTCGCGCTGGCGCGGGCGCTGTACGACCTCGGCGACCGCACCGCGTGGCTCGCGGTGTTGCGTGCACCGTGGTGCGGGGCTTCGCTCACGAGCCTGACCGGGCTCTCGCGCCGCAACGACACGCTGTTGGTTTGGGAAGCCCTGCGGGACGAGGCACGCCTGGCGCAGTGCCCGCCCGAGGATCGCGCCCGAATCGAGCGCGTGCGCGAGGTGCTCGCCGCGGGCCTGAGCTCGCGCGAGCGGCTGCCGGTGGCCGACTGGCTGGAGCGGACCTGGCTGGCGCTCGGTGCCGCGGACTGCCACCGGCCGGACGAGCTGCGCCATGCGCGCGCGTTCTTCGACGCGGTGAGCGAGCGGGCGGCCTCCGGGGAGTGGCGCGGCCCCGAATCGCTGGATTCGGTGCTGAAGGGACTGTTCGCCCGGCCGCGCGCGCGCACCGCGCACCCGGTGCAGATCCTGACCATCCATCACGCCAAGGGGCTGGAGTTCGACCACGTGTTGATTCCGGGTCTGGACCGGCGGCTCAACAGCGGCGCCGAGCCGCTGCTGCGCTGGCTGGACCTGCCGCGCGAGCACGGTGGGACCGACCTGCTGCTCGCGCCGGCGGCGGCCATCGGCGAGGACGCTCCCGGCCGGATCGGCCCCTACCTCAAGCGGCTTCAGGAGCGCAGGGCCGCGAACGAACAGGTGCGCCTGTTGTATGTGGCGGCCACCCGCGCCAGGCAATCGCTGCACCTGTATGCGGCGCTCAAGGCGAGGGCCGACGGGCGCTTCCGCCCGGACAGGGGGACGCTGCTCGATACGCTGTGGCCCGCGCTGGGAGAGGGCTTCCTCGCATCGCTCCCGCCGCAGACCCAGGCGGATGAGCCGGTCGGAGCCGGTAAAGCGCCGGCGCTGCGCCGCCTGAGCGGCCAGTGGCGCGCGGCCGAGCCGCCGGCGGGCCCCGAGCTCACGCGCCTGCCCGTCGGCCGGCCGTCGCTCGAGCCGCCGCAGTTCAGCTGGGGGCAGGAGACGGCCCGTCACATCGGCACCGTGGTGCACGCGGCGCTGGAGTCCTTCGCGCAAGCCACCTCCCTGCCGGCGGCGCAATGGATCGAAGCACGGCGGGACTTCTACCGCGAGCAGCTGCGCCGTCATGGCGTACCGAGGCAGGAGTTGCCAGAAGCCACCGCGCGCGTGCTCGAGGCGTTGACCCGCACCGTAGAGGACGATCGGGGCCGGTGGATCCTCTCCCGGGACCATCGGGAAGCCTCGAGCGAGCTCGCCCTGACGGGGCTCGTGGGCGGACGGCTCGTCAACATCGTCATCGACCGCTGTTTTATCGATGAGGAGGGCACGCGCTGGGTGATCGACTTCAAGACGAGCGTGCACGAGGGCGGCGGACTCGAGGCGTTCATCGAGCGGGAAATCGAGCGCTACCGCGGCCAGCTCGCCGCGTATGCGTCGCTGGCGAGGGGGCTGGGAGCGCAGCCCGTGCGCGCGGGGCTGTATTTCCCGCTGCTCGGGGTGTTTCGGGAGATTTGACGAGTCAGTACGTCCCCGCGAGCGCGAACGGCCGCCAGCCCTCGGCGTCGGGCGTGCCGAGGTAGCGCAGCGCGTTCAGCAGTGAGGGTGAGGCGTCAGAGCGGGCGGCCACCCTGGCATTGAGCACGTAGCCCGGCTGGGCGGTCAGGCGCAGGGTGCCCTCGACGGCCACCGGGCCGCCGAGGTCGCGCAGGCGGCCCACGGGCTCGCCCGCGGCGCCGGGAAATGTCAGGAGGAAGCTGCCGAGGCGCGTGACCTGACCGCTGCTGTCGACGAGGTGGTGTATCTCGATGTGTCCCTGGATGCGCTTGACCGCGCCCGTGCGGGTGATCTCGAGCCGCTCGAGGCTCGCGGTGGCCTTGCCGCTGATGAAGGAGGGCAGAGTAGGCACCAGGGCCGGCTCGAGCGGCAGGTCGATCCGCACGTTGCGCGCCATCACGATGCCGCCCAGTCCGATCGCCACATCGGCGCGCGCCGAGGCGTCGGCGCGGATCGCCTGCACCCGGGCCGCCAGCTCACCGGAGAGCAGCCGTCCGGGACGCAGCTGCCAGGTCAGATTCCCCAGGGGAGTGCCGCTCACCTCGGCGCCCCCGCAGTAGCCGTCCCACACCGAGCCCGCGACGCTGGCGCAGCGCAGCTCGCGGCCCGCCGCCGGCAGCACCCAGCTTGCCGGGAGTCGCGCCACCACCACGGCCGCGAAAACGACCGCCGCCAACACGGTGAGCAGCAGGGCGCGTTTGGAGGATTTCCGGGGAGGCGGCGGCGCGGCCTTCCCCGGTTTGCCGCGTTGGGCCACTCAGTGCGTCCCGAGGACCAGCGAGGCGTCGACCTCCCCGGGTCCGTCCGAGCGGCTGATGCTCGCCGAGACGACGCGCACGCCGTATCGCTGGTGCAGGCGGGCCAGCCAGCCGATCAGGGTGTCGAACGGAGCGTGACGGAGGCTGACGCTCAGGCTGTTGCCGCCGTTGGGTGCGCTGCTCGAGAGCGCACTGCCGAGCCCGGCGTTGCGCGCGGACTGATCGACCAGCACGATCAGCGGCTGCGAGGCGCCGTGCACGGGACCGGCCGCGGCGAGCTCCGGCGCCACGCGGCGCATCCAGGCGAGATCGGTCTGCTTGCGCGTTACCTGCTGGTGCAGCCGCGCGACGCTGCGCTCGAGCGGCACCACGACGGCGAGGAGGAACAGAACCACGGCGATGGGGGCACCGATCAGCAGCACTCGCCGCTCCCGCTCCGACAGGGCTCGCATCGCGCTCAGGCTGAGGCTCGCCATGGGCTTCAGCTCCCCCGGCTCATGCGGATGCTGCCCTCAAAGCCCGAGCCGTGAGGGGTGCCGCTGGTCAGGTGCGCGTGCCAGCCCTGGCGCTCGAGGGCCTGCGTGAGATGATTCAGCGCCTCGATCGAGGGTGCCGAGAGCTTCAGATCCAGCACGCCCGAGGTGAACGTCACCTCCTCCAGGCGCGTTCGCGGCGCGGCGCCGCGGGCCTGAGCGAGCGCCCCCAGCGCCGACAGGAACCCTCCCGCGGCCTCCCCGGCACGGACCTGCTTCAGCCGCTGCTCCATCCTGCGGCGCGCCTCCTCGGTGTCCTGGGTCCCCGGCATGGCGGTGTGAAACACCTGGTCGATGGCGGCATCGAGCTTTCCGTTGCGATGCTGGAGACTCACGAGCTCGATCCCCTGGCCGATCAGGTGCAGCGCCACCAGGGCCAGAAGCAGCACGGCGGCCACTCGCCAGGCGCGCCAGCCCGAGGCCGCCGCGCCGAGCGGCGCGTACGGGCCCTGGCGCAGGTTGATGGCGGTGGTGCCGGGGACCTGCCGCGCGAACAGCAGCAGCGGATCGCCGGGCAGCAGCTGCACTTGGATGTCCTCGAAGCGCTCGCGCAGCGCCTCCACCTGCTCCGAGTGGCGCTCCCACTCGGCGGGGCTGGCGTAGAGAATCAGTCCGCGGGCGCCCGCATCGGCCCCCGTGCCGCCCTCGAGCGCCTCGCCCAATGCCTCCGCGGGCAGTATCAGCACGCTGCCCGAGGGCAGGCGCACCGTCACCGAGTCCTCCTCCAGCAAGGCCACCGCCTGGCTGGGGTTGGCCGGCAGCAGCTCGCTGTCGGCATACAGTGCCGCGGGCTCTATCCCGCTCGCCTCGAGCAGCGCCAGCCACTCGTCCATTCTCCTGCGCGCCACGACGGCCACCGGCGTGCGGGTCCCGGAGCGGCGCCCGATCGCGAAGTGCAGCGCGTCGATGTCCTCGGCCAGCTGCTCCTCGAGCGCATAGGGGACGAGCTGCTGCAGCTTCGCGCCGGATCGGGCGGCGGGCAGCTGCGCCTGGGTCAGCAGGACCTCGGTGCCCGGCACCAGCACCAGGACCGGCCGCCCGGCGGCGCGCGAGGCGGCCAGCTCGAGCGGGCCGCTCTCCGGGGAAGGCACAGCCCCCGCGCCGAGCACGAGCCAGATGGCGTGCTGTTGCGGCGTGCGGGGAAGCCTGAGCAGGAGCGGGTCGGCCATGGCGCAATGGTATCAATTGGGGGTATCGCTGAGCAGGATCGGGCGCACCAAGCCGGTGCCGCTCGTATCCCGGTACAGCAGCGCGTAGAAGGCGAACTCGGTCGAGCCGGAGCTGACGTAGGTGCTCAGGCGGAACCAGCTCGACTGATCGCCCACCATCTGCAGGATAGTCTGCTGCTGACCGGTCTGGGCGGACAAGCCGAGCTGGCCCCCTCCGTTCAGTGTGCCGCCCGGCGTCGTATTCGAGTACGCCGCCTGGAACTCCTGGCGGGTGGGAAAGCAGCCGGCGGCGGCCTTGCGCTGCCGGGCGAACCGCTTCGGGTCGGGGTATTCCTCGTGGCCGAGGAACGCGTTGAGGACGATGGAGGAGGCCGAGCAGCGATTCAGCGGCGTGCCGACCGGCAGCGCGGTGATGTAGGGGGCGATCCTGTCGAAGCGCTCCCGCCCGAATCCCGGCAGCGCCAGCAGCTCGCTGGTGCTGGTGATGGCCCGGTTCGGCGCGTAGTAAGGCGGGTCCATCTCGAGGTACTGGCTGTCCGAGGCGGCCTCGGGAAACAGCGGCGTGGGGCTCCTGTCGATCCAGTTGACCACGTCGTCCGCCCAGCGAGGCTGGAGGCCGACGCTCTGCAGCAGCCGCTGGAAGACGCCGATGGCCGCCGGGTTCGGCGTGATGCCGTTGTCCTCGACCAGGTCGTTGAGGTTGAAGCGCCCCTGCAGGTCCTCGAGTGTGGCCTGCACGATGACCCCGGGCGCTGGGCTGTCGTTCAGAGTCCGGTCCCAGCCCTGCGCCGGATAGGTCTTGCTCGGGTCGTTCTTGTGCACGAGCCACAGGCCGTACGCGGAGTAGGCTTCGACGCCCTCGGTGATCAGCAGCGCCTGGTCGTAACTGAAATTCGCCACGGTGCGCCGCGCGGTCATCGCGTTGTGGTAGGCGAGCGCGGCGGCCACCATGGTGCCGAGCGCCACCAGCAGGATCGCGATGATCAGCGCCACGCCCCGCTGGCGCCGCGCAAGCGCCGGTCGCTCGCGCATCCGAGCCCGCTTGGCGCGGATGAGGGGTCCTTGCGAGGCTGTCCGCATCGCCGGCCTCATCCGGGGATCTCGAAAATACGCACGATCTTGCCGAAGTCCTTCGTGTCGAGGACGACCTTCACCGCGAGGGGCCGCTCGCGCAGATAGGTGCCCGTCTCGGCGCCGACCACCGTCGGCGGCCACTGCGTGACCCAGCGGCGCGTGTAGTTCAGATAGAGGAAGCGGACCGAGCGCAGGTGCTTCAGGAGATTGCGCTTGACGGGCAGTTGCGAGAGCGTGGGGTCGAGCACGTTCCAGTGCTCCCGGATCAGCGTGCCTTTCTCGAACACGTAGGCGACGCGCTCGAGCTCGGGGCGCTGCACCCCGATCGGATTGCTCCAGCCGTCGCGGGTCAGCGTGACCAGGGGCGGCGGACCGGAGCCTGAAGTGTCGCTCGTGCCCGAGCCGCTCGCGCCGGAAGAGTTTGAGATCGAGCCGTTCGAATCGGAGCTCGCGCTCGAGCCGGTGGTCATGATCGCCGGCAGCCAGCCCTGGCCCTCGGGCGAGCGGATCGGCCGCGGGGCGAGCTGCACGAAGTCCTGCTCCATCACGCGCACGGCGGTCTGCAGGGCGAGGAGCTTGCGCTGATCGGCGCGGATCGTTCCCCGGCTCTTGAGCGCCTGGTTGATCGCGCCATAGCCGATGGCGAACATGACGGCGGCGATGAACACGGCCACCAGCATCTCGATCAGCGTGAAGCCGCGCGCACGGCGCGGGGCGGGCCTGGGAGGGGATGCGGCGCGGCTCATGGCAGCAAGGAGGACCCGGATGTGAGCCCCGAGGAGGACGGGCTCGCCGAGACGGGCGGGCTGTGGGGCGATTGCGGCGCGGCGCCGGTCCCCGTGCTCTGGCCCCAGGAGGGCACGGCGGGATTCGGGGGGGCGATCTTGTTGCCGACGTATCCGGTCACAGTGGCGTACCACTCCTTGCCGTGGCCGCTGGCGGGGCGGATGTCGACGACGATGCGCTCGACCCCCGGGACCCGGGTCTTGATCACCCTCTGGCGCCAGTGCCAGCGGCGGCCGGCGTTGCGGATGTGGCCGGTGGAGGTCCCGGTCTGCGGGATCTGACCGGTGAGCCGGGCGTGCAGCCGGGTCTGCTCGACCTGGTTGAGCGCGGTCCACTCGGCGAAGGTCTTGTCGCGAAGATACAAGGCGGCGCTGGCCGAGGAAGTGAGCGCCTCGAGCACGGCGGCCATGCCGATGGTGACGATGGCGAGCGCCACCAGCACTTCGATCAGGGTGAAGCCTTTGCCGCCCAGGCTCGGAGCGTGCCCGCAGAGCGGGAAAACACGCTCGGGGGCGCGCTTGCTGACCGAGCGTGTCATGACCCGCTCACCACCATGGGCTTCTCGACGATCTTGCCGTCCTGGCTCTGATCGATGGTGATGCTGCGCCCGGCGCTCTTGCGCTCGATCGTGATCTTGAACGAGGACAGATCGCCGTCGGAGTAGATCATCACCTGCGGGGCAAGAGAGGCGGGGTGCTTGTGCGAGTGCAGCACGATCTGCCGGGCATCGACCACCAGCCGGAACGAGAGGCCGCTCGGCAGCGTGCGCTTGCGCAGCGCGTCGTCCTCGCTGACCGCGCGCCAGATGTTGCGCCGGACGGAGTAGACCACGAACTGGTACCCGTTCGGGTGGAACACGATGCCGTAGGTACGGGTCTGCAGCTCTGCCTGATCGCGGGTGTAGTGCATCAGGGCGAGCAGACGCCGGCTCGCGGTCGAAAGCGGCGGATCCCTGCCGGTCAGGTTGAGCGAGAGCAGCACGCCGGCGGTGACGATGCCGATGATCGCGAGGACCACCAGGATCTCCATCAGGGTGAAGCCGCGCGCACGGGCGCACGAGCGCCGGTGTCTAACGCGCATGATTCATGCGCCCGGTCAAGGGCGGGTTCCTATGCGGCACGACCCTGTTCGGCGGGCATCGGCTAGTCGCCGATGTTCCAGTTGCCGATGACGCCCTTGCCGCCCGGCTGGTTGTCGGCGCCGAGGGTATAAAGATCATAGGGCTGTCCGTGGGTGCCGGGATACACGTAGTGGTAGGAATGGCCCCACGGGTCCTTGACCAGGCGCTGGACGTAGGGACCGTGCCAGTGGGTGATGGAAGGGGCATCCGGCTTCTTGACCAGCGCTTCCAGACCCTGCTGGGTGGTCGGGTAGATCGAGTTGTCGAGCCGGTACTCGGTGAGCGCGGTCTCCAGGCTCTGGATGTCTTCCTTGGCCTTCGCCACCCGGGCCTCGTCCACCTTGCTGACGACCGTGGGCACGATGACCGCGGCGAGCAGCCCGATGATGACCACGACCACCATGATCTCGATGAGGGTGAAGCCGCGTGCACGGCCGCGCAGGGTCAATCGGGGTCTCGCCGGCACTGGGAGGGTTCGCTGGAGCATGGTGGGCTTCACGTGGCGATGGGCGCGCACTCGCGGCGCAACCGAACGATGATAACAAAGATGTTCGCACGGCCCTCCCGAGCCTCGGGCGCAGGCCGTGGGGATTCGACCACGAGGGTGCGGGGCGGTTCCTCGGGCCGGCGGCTTGCCCGGGGCTCTGCGGGTGAGCGGGAGCGGGTATACTGACCGTTTTCCATCACCAGGGGGCGCCATGGCGTTCGGCTTCGTTTTTCCAGGACAGGGCTCGCAATCGGTCGGCATGCTCGGCGGCTTGGCCGCCGCGGACGGCCAGGGGCTCATCCGGGAGAGCTTCACCGAGGCCTCGAGTGCCCTGGGCTACGATCTGTGGCGGCTCGTGACCGAAGGTCCGGCCGAGCGGCTGAATGCCACCGAGTGCACCCAGCCGGCGATGTTGGCCGCAGGGATCGCGACGTGGCGGCTGTGGCGCCAGCGCGGCGGCGCTGAGCCGGCGGTCGTGGCCGGCCACAGCCTCGGAGAGTTCTCCGCGCTGGTGGCCGCCGGGGCGCTCGATTTCGCCGCGGCCATCGACTTGGTGCGCTTCCGGGGCCAGGTCATGCAGGAAGCGGTGCCTGCCGGCAGAGGCGCCATGGCCGCGATCCTCGGACTCGAGGAGCCCGAGGTGCTCGAGGCCTGCCGCGAAGCGGCGCAGGCGGAGGTGGTCGAGCCCGTCAATTTCAATGCGCCGGGCCAGGTAGTCATCGCCGGCGAGCGAGCCGCGGTGGAGCGCGCCATCGAGGCGGCCAAGGCCCGTGGCGCGAAGCGGGCCGTCATTTTGCCGGTCAGCGTTCCCTCGCACAGCAGTCTCATGGGGCCCGCGGCCGAGCGCCTCGGCCAGAAGCTCGCCGATGTCGCGCTGCGTACGCCGCGCCTGCGGTTCATCAGCGCGGTGGACGGGCAGCCCCACGACGATCCACAGGAGCTGCGCACGGTGCTGGTGCGGCAGTTGTCGAGCCCGGTTCGCTGGACCGACACGGTGCGGCGGCTCTCGGGGCTCGGCCTGGCGCAGCTCATCGAGTGCGGGCCGGGCAAGGTGCTCACCGCGCTCAACCGGCGAATCGAGCGCAGCGCCGAGCTGGCGTGCCTGGCGCTCGAGGATGCCGCATCGCTCGAGGCAGCGCTCGCGTCGACCGCTCGAGGCCAGGCTTGATGGAGATGACGAGGACATCGACGCTGGAGAACGACATCGCGCTCGTTACGGGCGCTACCCGTGGAATCGGTCGCGAAATCGCCCTCGCACTCGCCCGGGCCGGAGCACGGGTGATCGGCACGGCGACCACCGCGGAGGGCGCGGCCACGATCAGCGCCGCGCTCGCCGCCGAGGGAGGCAAGGGCCGGGGCGCCGTGCTCGATGTCTCGGACAGCGCCTCGGTCGAGGCGCTGCTCGGTGAACTCGAGGCGGCGGCCGAAATGCCGACCATACTGGTCAATAATGCGGCCATCACGCGGGACGGGCTGCTGCTGCGGATGAGCTCTCAGGACTGGGACGAGGTCATCGCGACCAACCTGACCTCTGTGTTCCGTCTGTCCAAGGCCTGCCTGCGGCGCATGATGAAGGAGCGGCGCGGCCGGATCGTGAACCTGACCTCGGTGGTGGCCCTCACCGGCAATCCGGGCCAGGCCAATTACGCCGCCGCCAAGGCGGGACTGCTGGGGTTCACCAAGTCGCTCGCGCGGGAAGTCGCCTCGCGCGGCATCACCGTCAACGCGGTCGCTCCCGGGTTCATCGATACCGACATGACCCGCTCGCTCGGCGAGCACCAGCGCGCCTCGCTTCTTGCCCAGATCCCCGCCGCCCGGCTCGGCTCTCCCGCGGACGTGGCCGCGGCCGTGGTCTTTCTCGCCTCGCCCCAGGCAGGCTACGTCACGGGCGAGACGCTTCACGTCAATGGCGGCATGTACATGCCCTAGGAGCCCGAGAGAGGGGCCGGCCGCCGCCTGAGCGGGGGGTCGAGCCATTTCACCTGGAAAATCAATGACTCACGGGCTTGAATAGCGAGTGGCGGCCCGAGGGGTGTTCCCCTAAAATACCGCGCCCTGCCGCATCCTTTTTTTGGGCGGCGCGGCCGATTGCGTACTTCATTACTACTTATGCATAAGGACCAACCTTAATGAGCACAGTTGAGCAGCAGGTCAAAGCCATCGTGGCCGAGCAGCTTGGCGTCAAGCAGGAGCAGGTGACCAATGACGCCTCCTTCGTGGACGATCTCGGTGCCGACTCGCTCGATACCGTCGAGCTGGTCATGGCCCTCGAGGAAGAGTTCGAGATCGAGATCCCGGACGAGGATGCCGAGAAGATCACCACGGTCCAGCAGGCGATCGATTACATCAACGAGCGCCGCAACAAGACCTGAGCCCACGCTCGGGCGGTCTCAAGGCCGCGGCGCATATTCCCTTCAGCTGAAGTTTTCTCGAGGCACAGGTAGCGCGTGAGCAAACGTCGAGTGGTTGTAACGGGATTGGGTATCGTCTCGCCGGTGGGCAGCTCGGTCGAGGCCGCATGGAAGGCCATCCTGGCGGGTGAGAGCGGCATCGGGCCGGTCACCCGCTTCGATGTATCGGCCTTTCCCGTGCGCTTCGGCGGGCATGTCCGCGACTTCGACATCAACCGCTATTTCGACACCAAGGATCAGCGGCGCATGGACGAGTTCATGCACTACGGCGTCGCGGCGGGCATCCAGGCGGTCGAGGACTCGGGGATCGATTTCTCCAAGAGCGATGTGACGCGCTGCGGGGCGGTTTGCGGCGCGGGCATCGGCGGCCTGGACACCATCGAGAGGGAGTACGGCGAGGTCCTCAAGACCGGCAATCCGCGCAAGATCTCGCCGTTTTTCGTGCCCGCGAGCATCATCAACATGATCGCCGGGCATCTCTCGATCCGCTACGGGCTGAAGGGTCCGAATCTCGGCGTGGTCACCGCCTGCACCACCTCGACCCACGCGATCGGCCTGGCGATGCGCACCATTCAGTACGGCGATGCCGATGTGCTCATCGCCGGCGGCGGCGAGATGGCCACCACCGTGTGCGGCCTGGCGAGCTTCGCGCAGGCCAAGGCGCTCTCGCGGCGCAACGACGCGCCGGCGGAGGCGAGCCGCCCCTGGGACAAGGACCGCGACGGGTTCGTGCTGGGCGATGGCGGCGGGGCGGTCATCGTCGAGGACCTCGAGCATGCGCGCGCGCGCGGAGCGCACATCTACGCGGAACTCGTGGGCTTCGGGATGAGCGGCGATGCCTACCACATCACGCTGCCGCCGGAGGACGGCGACGGAGCGCGCCTGTCGATGGGCCATGCGTTGAAGGATGCGCGGCTCAACCCCGACCAGGTGCAGTACGTCAACGCGCACGCGACCTCGACGCCGGCAGGCGATGCGGTGGAGACGGTCGCCCTCAAGCGCGCCTTCGGCGAGCACGCCTACCGCCTGGCGGTGAGCTCCACTAAGTCGATGACGGGACACCTGCTGGGCGCGGCGGGCGTGGTGGAAGCCATCTTCTGCATTCTCGCGATGCGCGATCAGGTGGCCCCGCCCACCATCAACTATCACACGCCGGATCCGGACTGCGATCTCGACTACGTGCCCAACACGGCGCGGCCGATGAAGATCGATATCGCGCTGTCGAACTCGTTCGGCTTCGGTGGAACCAACGGCTCGGTGATCTTCAGACGCTTCACCGGCTGAATCCAAGCTTGATCGTCCGCGACCTCGAGGCGAGCGCCCACGTGTTGCGAGGGCTCGCGTCACGTCTGCCCGAGCGCTATCCCGTGTTGCTCGACAGCGCCGCCGAGGGCCCGCTCGGCCGCTTCAGCATCCTCATGGCCGAGCCCTCGGGCGCGCTGTGGAGCGACCGCGAGGGCAGGGTCGGTGCCGAGGCGGTCCCGTCCGGGGTCGTGGGCCCGGGGGGCTTCCTGGATGCCCTCGCGAGGTGGTGGGAGGCGGAAGGCCGTCCAGGGGCCGGCGAGTCCGAGCCGTTTCACGGCGGCTGGGCGGTCTTTCTCTCCTACGAGGTCGCCGGTGAGATCGAGCCGCGCCTTGCGCTGCCGCCGGCCGCCTTTCCCTGGCGGGCGTTCGCGCTGCGCATCCCCTGCGCGCTCGTGCACGAGCGCTCGAGCGGCAGGACCCGCATCGTCGCAGAGCCGGCCGCCGCCGGATCGATCGCCCGCATCGAAGCCGATGTCCGGGACGCGGCTCGCGCCGGGACTGCGGGCGGGCCGCTCAATATCCGCGCTCTCGAGGAAGAGCGGCCCGAGGCCTATCTCGAGCGCGTGCGCCGCGCCAAGGATTACATCGCCGCCGGCGACATCTATCAGACCAACTTGTCGCGGCCGTGGCGCGCGGGCATCGGGGACGGGTGCGGCATCGGCGAGCTCTACGAGCGGCTGTGCGCGGCCAACCCGGCGCCGTTTGCGGCGCTCGCGCAGTGGCGGGGCGCTGCGATCCTCAGCTCCTCTCCGGAGCGGCTGCTGCGGGTGGCGGGCTCCCGAGTCGACACGCGCCCGATCGCCGGTACGCGCCCGCGCAGCCGCCGCCCGGGAGAGGACGGCGGTGAGATGGCCGCGCTCTCGGCGCATCCGAAGGAGCGGGCCGAGCACGTCATGCTGATCGACCTCGAGCGCAATGACCTCGGCCGGGTCTGCGAGCCGGGCACCGTGCGGGTCGATGAGCTGATGAGCATCGAGTCCTACGCTCACGTGCACCACATCGTGTCCAATGTGAGCGGGCGGCTGCGTCCGCAGATGACGCCGATCGATGCGCTGCGCGCGGTGTTTCCCGGTGGCACGATCACAGGCTGTCCGAAGGTGCGCTGCATGCAGATCATCGCCGAGCTCGAGGGCGCGGGCCGCGGCGCCTACACCGGCTCGCTCGGCTGGCTGGGGCTCGACGGCAGCCTCGATTTCAACATCCTGATCCGCACCCTTTCCTTGAGCGGCGGTGTGCTCGAGCTGCGCGCCGGCGCCGGCATCGTGGCCGACTCCGACCCCGTGCGCGAGCTCGAGGAAACCCGCGCCAAGGCCCGCGGGCTGCTGGCCGCATTCGGCCCGGGCGCGCCGTGACCGCGGCGGCCGTGTGGATCAACGGCCGGCGGGCGCAGAGCCTCTCGGCGCTCGACCGCGGGCTGCACTACGGGGACGGCCTGTTCGAAACCCTCGCCTGCGTCAAGGGCCGCCCGCGCTTCCTGGCGCTGCACATGGAGCGGCTCGCCCTCGGCTGCGCGCGGCTGAAGCTGCCCGCGCCCGGCGCCGAGCAGCTCGCGGCAGGGATCGGGCGGGCCGCCGCCCAGGCCGACCGGTCGATCGTGAAGCTGCTGCTGACGCGCGGCACGGCGGTGCGGCGCGGCTATGCGGCGGGCGGCGAGCAGGGCAGCTGGCTCGTGATCCGCTATCCTTGGCCCGAGGAGGATCCGGCACTGGCGCATTCGGGCGTGCGGGTCCGGACCGCCGCGACCCGGCTCGGGGAGAACCCGGCGCTCGCGGGCCTGAAGCACCTGAACCGCCTGGAGCAGATCCTGGCGCGCAACGAGGATTCCGTGGCCGAGGCCGAGGAGGCGCTCATGCTCAGTCAATCCGGCAAGCTGATCTCGGGCACCATGACCAATGTGTTCCTGGTGGATGCGGCGGCGGGGCGGCTGCGGCTGCGCACGCCGGATCTTGCCTCGTGCGGCGTGGCCGGCGTCATGCGGCGCGTGCTGCTGCGCGAAGCGGCGCGCGAGGGTATCCCGGCGGCCGAGTGCCCGCTCACCCCGGGGGACCTCGATGCGGCCGCCGAGGTGTTTCTCACCAATTCGCGCATCGGCATCTGGCCGGTGCGCTCGATCGACGGCCGGCCGCTCGCGCCCGGACCGCTCACGCGGCGGCTGCAGCAGCGGCTCGCACCGCTGCTCGAGGACGCCGATGCGTAAGGCCGTGGGCCGAAAGCGCCGCTGGCTGCTCAGCGGCGCGCTGGTGCTCGCTGCGGCGGCCGCCGGCGGCTACGCGCTGCTCGTGCGCAACTACGCCGAGCCCGGCCCGGCGGCCGCGACCGTGCGCCTGAAAGTCACCTCGGGAGAGAGCCTGCACGGCGTGTTCGCCCGGCTCGCCGAGCGCGGCGCGCTGCGCCATCCGCGCATGGTGGAGCTGTACATGCGCCTGCGCGGCATCGAGCCGCGCATCGAGATCGGCGTGTACGATATCCCCGCGTACTCGAGCCCCGCGCAGATCGTGCGCCTGATCGAGGAGGGACGGGTGGTGTTGGACCGGATCACGGTCGTGGAGGGCGCGACCTTCGCCGACTTCCTCCACGAGCTCGACACCGACCCGGACATCGACCCCACCCTGCGCGGCAAGAGCGATGCGCAGATCATGGCCGACCTCGGCCACCCGAAGCAGAGCCCCGAGGGCCGGTTCTTCCCTTCCACCTACATCTTCTCCCCGGGCACCACGGACCTCACCATCCTGCGCATGGCCTACGAGAAGATGTCCTCGGTGCTCGCGCGAGTCTGGCGGCGGCGCAGCGCGGACCTGCCGCTGAAAACCCCTTACCAGGCGCTCATTCTCGCTTCCATCATCGAGAAGGAGACCGGGGTGCCCGGCGAGCGCCGGCGCATTGCCGGCGTGTTCGTCAACCGTCTGCGCCGCGGCATGAGGCTGCAGTCGGACCCGACGGTGATCTACGGTCTGGGCAGCCGCTACCACGGCGTGATCGACGCCCGGGACCTGACCACGGCCACGCCCTACAACACCTACACCCGCGGCGGGCTGCCCCCTACGCCCATTTCGCTCCCCGGGCTGAGGTCTTTGCTCGCCGCCGTGCACCCCGACAAGACGCAGGATCTGTACTTCGTGGCCACGGGCAAGGGAGGCCATCATTTCTCGAGGACACTCGCCACCCACGATGCGCAGGTGCGGCGCTACCTGGCGCAGCTGCGCCGGGATCACCGGAAGGCCGGGCGCGGCAAGGCCGCGCAGCCATGACCCCCGGCCGACTCATCACGCTGGAGGGCATCGAAGGGGCCGGCAAATCGACCCTGGCGCGCTGGGTGTGCGAGTGGCTCGAGCAGCGCTCGGTGAGCGTGCGCCTCACGCGCGAGCCCGGAGGCACGGACCTCGCCGAGCGGGTGCGCCGGGTCGTGCTCGAGCGCGGGAGCGAGTCGGTCTCCGCCACCACCGAGACGCTGCTGATGTTCGCCGCGCGGGGCATCCACCTCGACAACCTGATCCGGCCGGCGCTCGCCAGCGGCCAGTGGGTGGTGTGCGATCGGTTCACGGATGCCACCCGCGCCTACCAGGGGGCCGGCCGCGGCGTCGATGCGGCCTGGATCGAGGAGCTGGCGGCCCGTGTCCACGGCGATCTCGAGCCGGCCTGCACGCTGCTGCTCGATTTGCCGGTGGCCGTGGGCCTTGCCCGCGCGAGGAGCCGCCGCGGCGAAGCCCCCGACCGCTTCGAGGCCGAGACGAGTGCGTTCTTCGAGCGGGTGCGGGCCGGTTATCTCGAGCTCGCCCGGCGCGAGCCCGGCCGCTTCCATCGGATCGACGCGGCCGCTGCGATCGAGGACGTGCGGCGTCAGGTCGCCGAGGCCCTCTCGCGGCTTACCTCGCCCGGGGGCGGTGCATGAGGCCCGAGTGGCTGACCGGACCGATGGAGCGCCTGCGAGGCGCCTGGGCGGCCGGGCGATTCCCGCACGCGCTGCTCGTTCACGAGGCGCCGGGGGCGGGCGGGGAGTGGCTGGCCCTGTGGGCGGCGCAGCTCGTGCTGTGCACCGAGCCCGCCGGTGCCCCGTGCGGCCAGTGCCCGGCCTGCCGGCAGGCGGCCCGGCTGCAGCATCCGGACCTGGCGCGGATCGGGCCGCTCGAGCAATCCACGCAGATCCGCATCGAGCAGGTGCGCGAGCTCAGCGCCGACCTCGCCCTGACGGCCCACCAGGGCGGCTACAAGGTGGGCATCTTCTGCCCCGCGGACAGCATGAACCGCTTTGCCGCCAACGCGCTGCTGAAAACGCTCGAGGAGCCGTCGCCGCGCACGCTGTTGGTGCTCGTCGCGGTCCAGCCCTCGCGGCTGCCGGCGACCATCATGAGCCGCTGCCAGCGGGTGAGGGTGCCGGCGCCCACGCGCGAGCAGGCGGTTGCGTGGCTGCGCGGCACGCAGGGGGCTGGCGACTGGGACGCGGTTCTGGCCGTGCTCGGGGAGGCGCCGATGCTTGCCGCGCAGGCCGATCCCGCCGTGGTGATCGAGTCATCGGCCGAGACTCGACGGGACCTCGCGCAGGCCGAAGCCGGCGCGGGCGATCCGCTCGCCATCGCCGAGCGTTGGGTGCGCTCGGAGCTCAGGCTGCGCCTGGCCTGTTTCGAGAACTGGCTCACGGAACGGATTCGAGACGGGCTGCTCGGCTCCGTGCAATCATTGGAACTGCGCGCTGGCGCGCACTCGGGCGTCGTCGATCGGTCGAGCATACGGGGCTGGTTCGAGCTGCTGGACGCGGTGCGGGAGCTCAAGTCATCATTCGATGCGCCGATCAATCGCAGTGTGGCGATCGAGGCGCTGCTGCGGCGTATGGCGATGAATCGCGCCGCGTGAGCGTGGAGCGGATGCACGGGGCATCAAACTTACGCCTGAGGCGAAGATCTTGAAAGCAGGTGGGAACAAACCGAGTCTGCTGACGCTCACCATCAAGGACAAGAGCGCGCTTTACATGGCGTACATGCCGTTCGTGAAGAACGGGGGCCTGTTCATTCCGACCAATAGCAACTATCGGCTGGCCGACGAGGTGTTCATGCTGCTCAACCTCATGGGCGAGGACGAGAAGCTGCCGGTGGCCGGGCGGGTGATCTGGGTCACTCCCAAGGGGGCGCAGGGCAAGCGCACCGCCGGCATCGGCGTGCAGTTCAGCGAGCAGGACCACGGCCAGACGCAGAAGAAGATCGAGACCTATCTCGCCGGCGCGCTCTCGGGCGACAAGCCGACCCATACCATGTAGGCTCAGGCGCTGCGCCGCATCGCCGTGATGTTCTGGTTCAGGCCGCCCTCGAGCACGTACGCGTCGAACCCCCGCTCGATCAGGATGTACGCCGCCGCCGAGCTGCGCCGCCCGGAGTCGCAGTACACCACGTAGGGGGTTTTGGGGTCGAGCAGGCCGAGCTTCATGCGGATGAAGTACAGCGGAATGTTGATCGAGCCCTCGATCGAGTGCGCCTGGCACTCGGCGGGCAGGCGCGTATCGAGCCAGCGTCCGCCGTTTGCAACGATCTCCCGCGCCCGCTCCCAGCCGACCCACTGCAACAGCGGCTCGTTCATCAGCTCGCGGAAGTGCTGCTTGGCGAGGCGCATCAGCGCCCCGTCGGTCAGCATGCGCACCGTGGCGTTGCGCTGCGTTTCCGCAATCAGCGCATCCTCGCCGAAGGTGTCGCCCACGGTGAGCTCGGCGAGTTTCAGGCCCGCCCGGTTGAGCGGCGTCTCACGGGTCACCTGAGCCTTGCCGCTGATGATCATGTAGAAATAGTCGCCTTCGTCGCCCTGGCGGATCACCGTGTCGCCCGCCTTGACCGGCACGCGCTCCAGACGGGTGAAGATGGCCTGCAGGTTCGCCGGCGGGATGCGGCGGAAGATCTCGCTTTGCAGCAGCGTCGTCATCCAGTCATCGGCGCCGCCGGCGGCCTCGGCGCACAGCTCGCTCACCTCGTACACCCCGGTCTGATCCCAGGTGAGCACCAGGTCGAGCAGCTCGCTGTCGACCGAGAGGCAGCGCACCGGCTCGAGCGCGCGCACGGTCGAGGAGCGAGGGCTCGCGGGGCACAGCACCTGGCGCGCCGGCTCCGTGCCGGCCCGAACGCTGCCGACGGTGCGCCCGCCCTCGAGGATTTCGACCGCGCCCGAGACCAGCCATATCGTGCGGCCGTCGAGATCACCCTCGCTGAACAGGGTGTGCCCGGGGGGAAATCGCTGAACGCTCACCTTCTTGGCGAGCGCCGCGAGGTTTTCGCGCTTGAGTCGATCGAGCGGCGCGAAGGATTTCAGCAGTTGAACACCGGAGCTGCGCTCTACCGACATATGGAGCTCCGTGGACGCAAAAGAGGTCCCCTGCGCGGCTTGGGGCCGCCAATAAATTGTATGCTACGCGCTGCGCGCGGGGGCGCCTGGGCATGGTTCACGATTTTGATTGATTATGACAATTCGTCGGCGCGCCGTTCCGCGCGGGCGCGCGCGAGCAGCGACCAGCCTGGATCGGGCTCGAAGCGCGCACCGTAGCGGGCGGCGAGCGCCTCGAGGCGCTCCAGGAGGGCCGTGACGCCCCGCGCGCGAGCGAAGTTGAGCGGTCCGCCGCGAAAGGGCGCAAATCCGGTGCCGAAGATCACGGCCGCATCGATCAGGTCCTCGTCCTCGGTCACCCCCTCTCGCAGGCAGGCGACACACTCGTTGACCAGTGCCAGCACGAGCCGGTCGGTGAGATCGGGCGGTGCGGCCTGCCCGGGCGCGGGCTTTTCCGGCTTGCCGTCCCGCCAGCGGTACAAGCCCTCACCGGACTTGCGGCCGAGCTTGCCGAGGGCGATCAATTCGCTCAGGCGCTCGAGCTTCGGCACGGGCCGTCCGAGCCCGGTGGCGATGATCTCACCGGCCTGGGCCAACACGTCGAGTCCGACCACATCGGCCAGCTCGATCGGGCCCATGGGCATCCCGAATCGCACCGCCGCCTCGTCGATCGCGGCCGGCGCCACGCCTTCTTCGGCCGCGAGCAGCGCCTCTTGCAGGTAGGGCATCAATACCCGGTTGACGACGAATCCGGGTGCGCTGCGGCACGGCAGCGGCAGCTTGTCGAGCTTGCGCGCGAAGGCGAGGCACGAGCGCACCGCCTGAGGATCGGTGCCCTGCGAGTGGACGATTTCCACGAGCGGCATCTGCGCGACCGGGTTGAAGAAATGCATGCCCACGAGGCGCGAAGGCACGGCGAGTCCGTGCGCGAGCTGCTCGAGCGCGAGACTGGAGGTGTTGGTGGCGAGCAGCGATTGTGCCTTCAGGCGCGGCTCGATCAGGGCATACAGCTCGCGCTTGGCCTGAAGATTCTCGACGATCGCCTCGATCACGACGTCGGCCTGCTCGATGCCGCCGCCGGAGAGGTCGGCGCTGAGGCGGGCGGCGGCCGCCGCGGCCTTGCGCGGATCGCGCAGCCGCTTTGCGAACAGCTCCTGCGCGCGCTTCAGCGCAGGCTCGATGAATCGCATCTCGCGATCCTGCAGCGTCACCGTGCAGCCACGCAGTGCCGCCCAGGCCGCGATGTCTGCGCCCATGACTCCGGCGCCGATCACGTGCACCCGATCGAGCGGGCCCGATGCGTCACCGCCGAGCGCTTTGAGCCGGTCCTGGAGCAGGAACACACGAATGAGGTTGCGCGCGGTCTCGGTCGTGAACAGGCGGGCAATGGAGCGCGCCTCGGCCTCGAAGGCGGCTGCGCCGCCCGCCCCGTGGCGGGCCCACAGATTGACGATGGCGTAGGGGGCGGGGTAATGCTCGGGACGGGCCTGCCGGGCGACCTGGGCGATGAGGGAGCGGCGCACCGCGGAGCGCACCACAGGCCAGCCGAGCACGCGCTCGGCGAGAGGCGCGCGCCGCGCAGGAGGCGCCTCGAGCAGGATCGCGCGTGCGGCGTCCTTCAGCTGCGCCTCGCCGACCAACCGGTCCACCAGTCCCAGGCGCAGCGCCTGCTCGGCACGCACGGACTTGCCGGTGAGCATCATCCGCATCGCGGGCCGTACGCCGATGAGTCGTACGCTGCGCACGGTGCCGCCGAAGCCCGGATGGATGCCGAGGCGCACCTCGGGCAGGCCGAGCGAGAGCCGCTCGTCCCCCACGGCGACCCGATAGCGGCAGGCGAGGGCGAGCTCCAGTCCCCCGCCGAGCGCAAAGCCGTGAAGGGCGGCGACCGTGGGGCAGGGGAGCGAGGCCAGCCGCTCGAGCACCTGCTGTCCGGCGCGGATCAGACGGTAGCCGCTCTCGACGCCGCTCAGGCGTGTGAACTCCCTGATGTCCGCGCCGGCGATGAAGCCGCTTTTCTTGGCCGAGAGCACCACGACGCCCCGCGGGCGCGAGGCACGGATTTGCGCAAGGTGCGAGTCGAGCTCGGCGAGCACGGCACTGCCGAGCACGTTGGCGGAAGAGCCCCGGCGGTCGGCCCACAGCCACACGATGTCGTGCGCATCGCGCTCGAGGTGCCAGTCGCCGCCGGTGTGGTCCGACATTCTCCCGCCTCGGGACCGGCCTCAGGCCGCCGCGGTCTGCACGGAAGCGGCCGAGCGGACCTGGAAATCGCAGACCAGCGGGCGATGGTCCGAGAAGCGCACGTCGGGAATGCGGAAATCGGTCACCTCGATCCCCTCGCTCACCAGGATGAAGTCGAGCTCGATGCGCGGGGAGCGCGCGGGAAACGACGGCAGCCCGGCTGAGTTGGCGCTGCGCAGCCTGGCGGCGCGCATGAAAAGATAGATCTCGTTGGTGCCCCAGAAGGTGTTGAAGTCCCCGGCCAGGATCACCGGTTTTTGGGCCTTGGCGATCAGATCGTGCAGCGAGCGCAGCTGGTACTGGCGGTGGCGGTACTTCAGCGACAGGTGCACCAGATACACGCAGAAATCGGCCAGCTCGAGCTCGATGATGAGCCGCTTGATGCCCGTGTCGAAGTAGTGGAAGCGCTCCCCGTGCACGTGCGGGGCCGAGAGCAGCGCGTTGGCCTGCTTGCGCACGATCGGCAGCAGCGTGTTGACCGAGCGGGCGGCGTACTTGCACTGGAAGGTCGAGTAGTGGCCGAGCTCGGTGGCGATGTGCTCGGCCTGGTTGATCATGCCGGTGCGCACCGAGCCGCTGTCGACCTCGACCAGCCCCACCATGTCGGGGTGCTCGGCGCGCAGGAATTCCGTTATCCCGTCGAGGACCCGCGGATTGCTGCGCAGATAGCCGGCGCCCGGTACCGGCAGGTGGAAGGCCGGACCTGTGCCGGTGGCGTAGCGGATGTTGTAGACGACCAGACGCACCGGAATCCGGGCACTCCAAGCGGCAAAGGCGGCATTCTATGCAATTGCCACCCCGGAGGGCACCGCTAAGACCCGCACTTGGGCCCGGCCGTCGCTTGTGAGAGACTTGATGAGATTCCGAAGAGCGCCCCAAGCACATGTCACAGGCCAATCCCATTCGCCTCTTCATCACCCATCTCTGGGAGGCGGGCGATGACTATCTGCGGGTATTCGAGTACCTGGAGAGCTCGCGAAATTTCTTCTACAAGAACTTCAGCGCTCCGGAGCGGCGACCCGAGGGCGACCGGGAGGCCCAGAAGCAGGAGCTGCGCGCGCAGATCGCCCCCGTCGAGGCGGTCGTGGCGCTCTCGGGCCTGTTCGAGCGCGACCAGGACCTGCTCACTTTCCAGCTGCTCTACGCCCGCTCCAGCCAGAAGCCGGTGGTGCTGCTCACGCCCTTCGGCTCCGCCCGCCCGGTGCCGACGGTCCTGAAGGACCTGGCCGACGAGGTCGTGGACTGGGACGATCGGGCGCTGGTCGACGCCATCCGACGCCAGGCGCGGCACGAGGACACCACGCGCTGGGACACGATCGAGTTCAAGTTCGACTGAGCCGCCTGCGGATCGCCAGCGCCGGATTCCGGTACCGTGGCCGGCCCCGCCTCGGCGGCGGGCGGCTGAGCGCCTGTCCTTCTCGCATTGGGCTCCTCTCGAGGGGAGGGGCCAGGTGAGCCTCCTCCCTCCTCGCCCCTGAGATCCTTCCCTGGACCCCGCCCCGCGGCGCGCAAGCCCTCGCGCGGCACGGGACGGGGAACCGCTCAGCCTGACCTTAGAACCGCACGGAGATCGTGCCGTACACCGCGCGCGGCGGGCCCGCATAGGCGAGGGGGTATCCGGCGCTCGCCGTCCCGTACAGGCCGCCCGCGGAGATGTACTCGAAGAAGTTGTACTGCTTGTCCAGCGCGTTCATGACTTCGAGTTTCAGCTTGACCGACTTCGCGACGCTTCCGTACCAGGACGTCGGCAACGTCGCGGCCACCGCGAAGTTGAGCACGCCGTAGCCGGCGATCTGCTGATTGGACGGCGCGCCCGCGTTGTTGTCGAAGATGTACTGCGGTCCGACGTACTGGTACCAAGCCCGCGGCTTGATCGCGAGCCCGTCGGCGAACTTGTACGTCCAGTATGCGCCGATGTTGAACGTCTTGTCGGGCGTGTCGGAGACGGGCAGGCTGGAGTAATCGGTGAGGGAGCAGTTTCCGGGATTGGTCTGGCAGTTCGTTCCCGAGAGGAAGCTGTAGCTGTTGTAGGACGCTTTTTCGATGTTCAGGTTGGTGAACATCTTGAGCTTGCCCCAGTTGGCCTCGGCGGAGAAATTCACGCCGTGGTAGACCGAATCGCCGGTGCCGACGCCCAGGAAATCGCCGCCGGAACTGTTGACGCCGATGATCTGGTTGCTCAGGTGATCGTGGTAGTAGTTCACGTTGATCAGCACCCGTTGGAACTGGCCGATCACCGGCCAGAACAGCTTGAAGCCCGTCTGCCACTCGAGGCTCCGTTGCAGGATGTCGGTGTTACCGATGGGCTCGCTCTGATACAGGCCGCCGCCGCCGCCGACCTGCGGCAGGCGATAGGCCGTCGCCCAGTTGCCGTACACCGCGAGCCAGTCGATCGGCTGCCAGCGCACGCTCACCGAGGGCTCGGTCCGGTCGTAGTTGGTCTGCGTGGCCGGCAGCTGGCCCTGGTCATGACCGTGGAACAGCCCCAGGCCGTTGGGGTTGGACGGGGTGTGATGGCTCAGGATGTCGGACAGCTCGAATTCCGTGGGGCCGTACGGATAGTAGTCCGTGTGGAAGCTCACCACCCGCACGCCCGGGGTGATCGACAGGCTGGCCACCGGCGTGATCGTGTCCTGGAAGTACGCGGCCAGGTCGGTGATGTACCAGTAGTCGCTGCGATGGTTGTCGTTCGGAACCGTTGCGGAGCCACACACTTGCGTGCCGGCGGGAATGACCGTGCCGCTGGTGAGCGTGATTTTGCTCGGAGTGACGACACAGTCGGCCGGATTGTAGAAGGCGTTGCGGGAATCGTATACCGTGTTGATGAAGTAGCCGCCGACCCCGATGGTGTTGTACGGTAGGTAGATGTCGCTCCAGATCTTGTCGCCGTACATGTGCGAGAACGGGTTGTTGTGCTCGTACAGGTTCTGGGGGCTGTTCAGGCCGAAATTGTTGTAGTGCCAGTGCAGGCGGTCGCCCCTGCGGTACCAGAGCTGGTTGTGCAGCGTCACGCGCGCGCTGACGCGGATGTTCTGCCTCGCGTAGACGAGCCAGGTGCGGTTGGAGTCGTCCTTGCGCCACACATTCTCGTTGACGGTGTTGTAGTACCCGGTGGTCGCCTCGCTCAGCAGCGGTCCGGGCGCGCCGACACCGTTGACGCTGAGGCCGGGCACCGGGGTGAGCGGCACGGGTACGGGACGCCAGCCGTGGCCCGCGCCCAGGTAAGCGCCGAAGCTCACGCTGCTGCCGTCACCGAATTCCTTACGGGTCTTGAAGAACCCGGCGTAGTTGCGGGTCGGCCAGGCAAATCCGTCCGGGGAGGTGTGGAAGCTGTCCGCCCGTCCCGCGCCGCCGGCTATCACGGTCTCCCAGCCGTCGATCTTGCCGGTCTGCACGATGGCGTCCACGTTCTCGGTGCTGAAGCTGCCGCCGGTAAGCTGCAGGAACCCGCCGGCGTGGCTCGAGGGCTGCACAGGCACGAAATTGACCCCGCCGCCCATGTTGTTGTACCAGCGGGTCTCGGGATCTCCCGGACCGTAGGTGACACGCGCACCTTGAAGCAGCGCAGTCTGCGGAATTTCCGGCGTCTCCCACAGGCCGGTTGCGGCATTGACCATCGGGATGCCGTCGAAGCTGATCGCCAGGTTGCCGTTGTTCACCGTGCCGGGGGAGACGCCGGCCCAGCCCTGGTTCAGTCCGTTGATGCTGATGCTCGCCTTGGTTCCGCCGGTCTGGCCATAGCCGGTCACGGCGATGCCGGGCGCGAACGACAGTGCCTTCGCGGCGCCGCCCACGACGCCGGCGGATTTCAGCTGCTGGCGGTCGAGCGCCTTGTCACCGAAGGCCGACTGATAGATCGACAGCTGCTTCAAGCTCTTCAGCTGCTGCTCTTTCGCGGTGACGACGATCTCCTGCAGCGTGGCCACGGGAACGGGCGAGGGCGCCGGAGCCGGTGCCGCCTGCGCCGCGGCGGCGGCCAGAATCGAAGCCACCGCCAGGGCGATGCGTGCATTTTTTGAGACTCGAGTTTGCTGGGAATACTTCATCGTGCGCTACCTCTGAGGTTTTTTTGCTGCACCCGGATCACCCTGGTGTGAAGCAGCGCACGGTAACGACCGATCGTTACAGTTTCATGACGATCTCTTTACGAAATTGTGTCGGCGTCCAAAGTTGCTTCTGCGGCCGGATTCAAAAGCATTTTGGCGGTCTCGCGGGATGGCACGGATGCATTTCGCTTTGCCGCCGCGACCCCGTATGCCATGCCGCCGGTCATGAACTGTACCGCCGCTCGATTTGGCAATCGCGTGGGTTTAATGCAACGGATAGCCCAGCCGACCATGCAGGTAGAAGGCCGCGCCGTATGCCACGATCGCCGCGAGCGGCCGCCACGGGCCGATCTCCGCGAGCGCCGGGAGCAATCGATTGGTGCCCCGGCCTATGGCGGCGAATGGCACGCTGGAGGTCACCTGGGCGAACGCCTGCCACTGCTCACCGAAGCGCCGCCGCCGCTTGGCGTCGATCGAGAGGGTGCCGCCGAGGGACAGCACCAGCAGCGAGCCGAACAGCACCAGAGAGGCGAGGTCCCCGTTGACCGCCAGATGGGTGGCCGCCCACAGCGCAACGCCCCACAGAAACGGGTGGCGCGTGATCCGTGTCATGCCGCGGACGCCTTCGGGGTCGAGGCGGGACTCCGTGCCCACCCCCGTCGGGCCGGGCGTGAGGATGCCGATCACGACGAAGAGGAAGGCGATGAACACCAGCACGAACGCTTCGGGCCAGAAGGCGAGCCACACGCCCCAGGTCATGAGCACCGGGGCGTGGCGGTAGGCCACGATCAGCCAGGCCATGCCCCCGAGCGAGGCCAGCGAGAACAGGCCGCGATAGATCCGCTCGCCCAGCAGTCCGGTCAGCGCATCGCGCAGCCGCGTGCCCGAAACCCCGAAATGAATCAGCAGGAAGTAGGCGCAGGCGGCAACGAGATCCCACATGATCCTCTCCCGGAGCGTGCTGGTCGGTGCGGGGAGTTTACAATGGCGTGGCCATCTTGACGGCGCCCGGCTGGCGGTTTCGCAAGCCCCTCACCTTCGGGGCCGTGCGCGCCTCAGGGCTCGCGGGAACGCGGCTGCACGCGGATCCGGTTCTCGATGTCCTGGACGCCGAGACACGAGTCGGCCAAGTCCTCGATCGCGTGCTTCATCCGCCGCGCCGGCACGGTGCCCTCGAGCACGACTTTGGCGCCGGTGACCTCGACCGTGACCTCGCTCGAGTCGATGTGGTTCGCCGCCCGCATGAGCCGGTCGCAGATGTCTTCGCGGATGCGCTCATCGGAGCGCTGATATCCCTTTGGACCGGGCGGATACCTATAGGCGTGCCGGGGACGCATCGCGCCGGCCGGCTCGCCTGCAGCATATACACCCGGCCCGTAGCCTGGCGACTCCCAGCCCGGCCCATAGACCTCCTCGGCATATTCCCTTTCCAACTCCGTGGAAATTTCCATCGGCTCCTCCCCGTAGCCGTAGTAGCCGCCCGTGAAGCCCGGTCCGCTGGTGTAGCCGGCGACTCCGGTGCCGTAGTAGCGCGGCTCGCTGCCGTAGGTAAAAGGTACCCGCCCAAACAGCTCCTCGCTGCTCGGCCGCCACCCGAGGCGCCGCGGCGCTGCGCGGCCCGGATGCGCCGAGGGCGCATGACGGCCTGGAGGTCCGCCGGCGGGGCGTCCGCCCCGGGAATTCGAATTTCGATTGTGACTCATCAGTCCGCTCCTGATACACGGCTCGCCGGGCCGCGATGTGTGTCGACTGTCGCCGAGCGCGCCGGAGGCGGCAATCGTGGTAAATGCGGACCGCGGGCGGCCGAAGGGGCGCCGAGCCGCGCTCCGTGCCCGCGCGTGCTGCTGGTGGAGGACGACCAGGGTGTGCGCGAGGCCACCCGCTTGCTGCTCGAGTCGGCCGGTTATTCCGAGGTGGCGGCGGGCTCGTGCGCCGAGGCGCTCACGCGCCTCCCCGTGAGGCCGGCGTGTGAGTGCGGATGAAGCGTCCGAGCGCCGCGAACGTCTGCACCACTTTCGCGAGGATCTGCGGGTCCGCCGGCTTGTGCGCGCAGAACAGCGGCGCGCCGGGCAGCCAGGGCAGGCTGGCGCTGCGCAGCGCGCCGCTCAGCAGGATCGTCGGCACGACGCGGCCCAGGGACCGGTAGATCGCCTGCGCGACCTCCGCCCCGTCCATCTCGCCCGGAATCACGAAGTCGATGATCAACACGTCCGGACCGTTCGGATGCCGGGCCAGCCACGCGAGAGCGCTCGAACCGTCCGGCACCGTGTACACTTCCAAGCCGTGCGTGCGCAGCAGCGCCGCGACCGCCGCGCCGAGCTGCGCATCGTCCTCGAGGTGCAAAACGACAGGAGAGTTGGCCTGCTGCGACATCACCGCCCCTGCGCCGCCCGGGCATCGGGTTGATTTGCTGTTACGCGGGTTGGGACGGTAAGACGATCAGCGCGGGCAGTACATAAGGGAAAGGACTTAGAGCGGCGCCTTGGCCTCGGGGCGCCGCAACGGCCGCGGCGCGCGCGGTGTTGCGCGGTGTTGCGCGGCACGGCGCGGTTTGCGATAAATCCCTATGGCCGCGGACCCGCGCCTGCCGCCATGCTCGAGGATCTACGGGCGCGAGGGCGCGGCGACCGGGCCACGGCCGTGCCACGATCATCGCGAAAGGGGTGTCCGACGTGAACGATGCGACAGCGAGCCAGCCGGCGACGAGCGGTCAGGCGTCCTTCAAGGACCTTTCCACCGCCGAGGTCATCGAGCGGCTGAATTCCTCCGCCGACGGCCTCAGCGAAGAGGAGGCGGTCCGGCGGCTGAAGCAGTACGGATACAACGAGCTGCCGGAGGAGCGGCGCAGCGCGATCCTGCAGTTCCTGTCGTACTTTCACGGCACGATCCCCTACATGATCATGGCCGCGGCGATCATCTCCGGCGTGCTCGGCCACTATCCGACGCTCATCATCATCCTGGTGCTGCTGGTGATGAACGCAGTGGTCGGCTTCCGGGAAGAGTATCAGGCGGGCAACGTCATCGCCGCGCTGAAGGAGAAACTGGCCGTGCAGGCCACCGTCCGCCGCGGCGGACGGTGGCAGACAGTGCAGGCGCGCGGGCTCGTGCCGGGGGACGTGCTGCGCCTGCGCATCGGCAGCATCATTCCGGCTGATGCGAAGCTGCTCGAGGGCGATGCGATCCAGGTCGACCAGTCGGCCCTCACGGGCGAGTCGCTGCCGGTCGAGCACGCGGCCGGGGATGCGGTCTATTCCGGCACCATCGTCAAGCGCGGCGAGATCGATGCGGTGGTCTATGCCACCGGAGGCAGCAGCTATTACGGCAAGACGGCACACCTGGTCGAATCGGCGAAGACCGTGAGCCACCTGCAGCAGGCGATCATGAGGATCGCCAATTACCTCCTGATTGTCGCGGTGGTGCTGGCGGTGCTCATCATCGGGGTCGCCGTCGATCGCCATGATCCCATCCTGATGGTGCTGCAGTTCGTGCTCGTGCTGGTCGTGGCGGCGGTGCCGGTGGCGATGCCTGCGGTCATGTCGGTGACCATGGCCCTCGGGGCGGGCAAGCTCGCCGCGAAGCAGGCCATCGTCACCCGACTCTCCTCGGTCGAGGAGGTCGCGGGCATCGACGTACTGTGCTCGGACAAGACCGGTACGCTCACGCAGGGCTCCCTGACCCCCGGCAAGCCGTTCTCGGTCCCGGGCGTCTCGCCCGAGGAGGTGATGCTCGCCGCGGCGCTCGCCTCGCGGGCCGAGGACAAGGACCCCATCGACCTCGCGGTGTTGAGCGGTCTTGCGGACAAAACGCGCCTCGATGGCTACCGCGCGGGGCATTTCACGCCGTTCGACCCGGTGAGCAAGCGCACCGAGGCGGTGGTGACGGGCGCGGACGGCAAGCCGTTCAAGGTCACCAAGGGCGCTCCCCAGGTGGTGAGCGCGCTGGATGCGGCCATCGGCGAGGCGCGCGGCGAAGTCGATCGGGCCATCGGGGATTTCGCCGCCCGCGGCTTCCGCTCGCTCGGGGTGGCGCGCGCGGGCGAGGACGGCCGCTGGCGCTTTCTCGGGGTCATACCGCTCCATGACCCGCTGCGCGAGGACTCGAAGTCGACCATCGAGGCCGCCGAGGAGCTGGGGCTGAGGGTGAAGATGGTCACCGGCGACCAGATGGCGATCGCCAAGGAGATCTCACGCGAGCTCGGTCTCGGTCCCAACATCGTCGACGCCAGCGTGTTCGGCGAGACCCGCCAGCATGAGAGCGGACAGCTGTCCGATGCGATCGAGCGGGCCGACGGCTTCGCTCAGGTCTTTCCAGAGCACAAATACCACATCGTGGACGTGCTGCAGCAGCGCGGTCACATCGTGGGGATGACCGGCGACGGAGTGAACGATGCGCCGGCGCTCAAGAAGGCCGACGCCGGCATCGCCGTCTCGGGCGCGACCGATGCGGCCCGCTCCGCGGCCAGCATCGCGCTGCTCAGCCCCGGACTGTCGGTGATCGTCGATGCGATCCGCGAGGCGAGGCGCATCTTCGAGCGCATGTTGAGCTACGCGGTGTACCGGATCTCCGAGACGGTTGCGCTGCTGGGCTTCCTCACCATCACCATCATCGCGTTCCACGTCTACCCGGTCACGGCGATCATGATCGTGTTCCTGGCGATCCTGAACGACGGCTCGATCCTCTCGATCGCCTACGACAACACCCGCTCGGCCCCCGAGCCGCTGCGTTGGAAGATGGGCTGGGTGATGGGCATGTCCGGCGCGCTCGGCGCCTTCGCCGTGGCGCGCTCGCTCGGCATCTACTTCATCGCGGACCTCGCGCTCGGGATGCACGGGGGCGCGTTGATGACCATGATCTATCTGAACCTGTCGGTGGGAGGGATCCTGACGCTGTACGCGGCCCGCACCCGCGGGCCGTTCTGGACGGTGGCTCCCGGGCGGCCGCTGCTGCTCGTGACGCTCACCGCGCAGCTGATCGCCACAGTGATCTCCGTGTATGGGCTGCTGGTGACGCCGATCGGCTGGGTCAACGCCGGCATCGTCTGGGGCTACTGCGCCGTGCTGTTCCTGCTGCAGGACCGCGTGAAGCTCATCGCCAGCGGGCTGTTCAGCGGGGAGCACACCTGGCTGCTCGGGCGGCACGCGGGGGTGGCCGCGCCGCCAACACGCTGACGCACGGCCCGGGCGGCGCGCGGCTCTGGCGCGTGACCGGGCCGGCGGCGCAGCTACAGGCTCGGCGGGCGCTGCGCCCCGGGGCGCCCCTCGTAAGCCCGCTGGCACTGCAGGCATCGCCCGGCGCTCGGGTAGACTTCAAGCCGCGTCGGGTCGATGGGCTGCCCGCATTCGAGGCATCTGCCGTAGCTGCGATCGGCGATCCTTCGCAGCGCGGCGTCGATGTCGCGAATCTCCCGGACGTAGCGGGAGATTTCCTCGAGGTTCACATCGGTCAGCAGATCGGCCAGTGCTTGATCTTCGGCATCGTGCACGCTGCCGGCCAGCTCGCCGTATCCTTCGGTGTCGGCACGCAGCAGTGCATCGCGCACCTCCCGCCGCAGCACTTCCAGCCGCGCGCGCAGCAGGCTGTCAAAACGCCGATAGTCCACGGGTGGGGCGGTCTCGGACATGTGATTCCCCGGTTCGCTCACGCCGGGACTTCCCCGGCGCCGCGCTATCGATATCGCCGGCAGGAGCCGCCGGCAATGCGTAATCCCCGTAGCGCGGCGCGCGAGGGCGCCGAGGCCAGCCTCGCCGTGTGTTGTGGAACCGGCTCCGCAGCCCGGGCAATGGATCCGGCCAGCGGAAAGTGCGGATGTCAATGCGTCCCGTCCGGTGACAAAGTTTGGATGGGTGTCAGGAGCTCACGAGAGTCAAGGCCATGATTCGCAGTTACGCATCACCGTCGGCGCGCGTGCAGGGGTGCGCGCTCGCGGTGCTCGTGCTTGGCGCGTGCGCGATGCTGCGCGTCGACGGCGATCAGGACCCCAAGGCGAGCTTCTCAGCCGCGGGGCGGTCGATGCCATCCTGGCGCGACTTCCACCGAAGTGAATTCACGCCATCCAATGCCGGAGGGGACAAGCCATGAAAGTCGGTGATATCTGCGGGCGAAACGTCGTCACGGTCCGCGAGTTCGATGAGCTCGCCGCCTCGGCGCAACTCATGCGCGAGCACCACATCGGCTACCTGGTCGTGGTCGAGCCGGACGTCGCCAATCGCACGGTCTTACCTGTGGGCGTGCTCACGGACCGGGACATAGTGGTCGGGGTCATCGCCCAGGGGACCGATCCGCGCACCCTCAGGGTCGGTGATGTCATGAAGCGCAAACCGATACTGGCCGAGGAGGACAGCTCCGTGTCGGACGCGCTGCGGCACATGCGCGAAATCGGCGTCCGGCGCCTGCCGGTGGTCGGGGTCATGGGCCAGCTCGTCGGAGTGCTCTCGCTCGACGACGTGCTCGATGCGTTCGCGGAGCAGTTGATGGATGTGGCGAGATCGATCCGCCACGAGCTCAAGATGGAGGGCGCGCTGCGTCCCTGAGCCGAACAGACTTCATTGACGAGGGGCATCGGCTGCGATTCGCCGACCCTCGGGCGGGAGAAGCGATATGATCAAGATTCTCGATGGTTTCCCGGATTCGGTGGTCGCTCTCACCGCCGAAGGGCATGTCAGCGCCGAGGACTACGAGCGGGTCGTGATACCCAGGGTCAACGAAGCGCTCGCCCGACACGGGAAGGTCAGGCTGTACTACGAGCTCGGCAGCTCGTTCGACGGGATCGACGCCTCGGCGGCCTGGGAAGACTTCAAGCTCGGCCTCGAGCACCTCTCTCGCTGGGAGAAGATGGCGGTCGTCACGGACGTGCGCTGGATCCGGATGACGCTGAATGCATTCCGGTTCGTGATGCCGGGCAAGCTTCGCGTCTTCGACACCACCCACGCCGCCGATGCGCGCTCGTGGGTCAAGACGGATCACTAGAGACCGCCCCGGCGCCGCTGTCGCGATGCCCTGGAATGACACTCACTTTCCGCGCTCGATGGCGCATCTTCCCCCATCCGTACGCGAGAAGGCCATCGAGATCGCCAATGCCCTGCTGGCGCAGGGTTACGAGGAGGGGCGGGCAATTCGCATCGGGATCGCACAGGCCAGGCGGTGGGCCGGCGCGCCCGTGACGGATCGTTCCGCTCGGCGGGGACGGAGCCGCTGAGCGCCGCGGCGGGGATGCCGCGGCGCACGAGCCCGCCGCCTCACCGGCGGGCAACGCCCGGATCCGCCGGCGGGGCACGCCCCCGGGGACCGCCCGCGCAGGCGTCTGACACCCCCGGCGGGCAATTTTTTAGCGGCCGGCCCCCCCTATATAATAATAAAATTAAGTCCTCCCCCCACTCGTTTTCCCCCCGCCGCCGGACCGGTCGCCCCCGAAACAAGGCAAAACCAGCAAGGACTG
>OFHJ01000084.1_pt1 | contig 37963 bp, 32 predicted proteins | sample 1522001 | NCBI WGS metagenome assembly OFHJ01 (sample SAMEA2464838, study PRJEB22497) | soil metagenome | biome: Grassland; feature: Farmland; material: Clay | place: Australia | collected 2013-02-01 | depth 1.2 m | reverse complement strand
GTCGGGAGGGCGCACGACCACGTCGTTGCCGCCCCTGCCCCCCTCCCCCGGCCCTGGGCGGCGGCCTCGCGCTGGGCGGCACCGCTTTCGTCTACGAATCGCTCATGGAACGCGATGAAGACGAACCCGACGCGCTCTACGGCCTGATCGCAAAAAGCGTCGATCTGTCGGCCGACCGCAGTACCGTCAGTTTCACCCTTCGCCGCCGCGCCCGCTTTCACACCAGCCAGCCGATCACCGCCGCCGACGTCGTATTCACCTTCCATGCCCTGACCACCGAGGGCGATCCGCGCTACCGCTTTCTCTATCGCGGCGTCGTCGGCGTGACGGCGGACGGGCCGGAGCGCGTGACCTTCCGTCTCGAGCCCGACGCCGATCGCAACCTGCCGCTCTTGATCGCCCGCATGCCGATCCTCTCGCATGTCTATTTCGCCGATCATGCCTTCAACCGCTCGGGCTGGCAGCGGATTCCCGGCAGCGGCCCCTACCGCATCGGCAGGGTGATCCGCGGCCAGACCATCGTCTACGATCGGGTGCCGGATTATTGGGCACGCGATCTTCCGGTGATGGTCGGGCAGGACGATTTCGATCGTGTCCGCATCGACTATTACCGCGACCGCAACGCGGCGTTGCAGGCCTTTTTCGCCGGCGCCTACGACTTTCGCCAGGAGAACACCGCCAAATCCTGGGCCACCGCCTACGACACGCCGGCGGTAAAGAACGGCCGCATCATCCGCGAGGCGTGGGCGAACCACCGGCCCGCCGGCGTACAGGGGTTCTTCATCAACACGCGGCGGGCAAAATTCGCCGACCGGCGGGTCCGCGAAGCGCTCGCCGACGCCTATGATTTCCAGTGGGAGAACAAACACCTCTTCTACGGCCTCTACAAACGCACCGAGAGCTATTTCGCGAACTCGCCGTACGCCGCGAGCGGCCTGCCCTCCGCCGCCGAATTGAAACTCCTCGATCCCTATCGCGCGGTGCTGCCGAAGCGACTCTTCACCGAAACCTTTCGGACGCCGACGAGCGGCGGTCGCGGCTACGACCGGGCCAATCTGCAAAAGGCACGCGCCCTTCTCGCCGCGGCCGGCTGGCGGGTGCGCGCAGGGCAACTCGTCGATGTCAAGACCGGCCAGCCGATGCGCATCCAGTTCCTGCTCGACGAGCCGGTGTTCGAGCGCGTCGTCGCGCCCTATGCGTTCAATCTGCAGCGCCTCGGCATCGCGACATCGATCGGGCTTGTCGACAGCGCAACTTACGAGAATCGGCTGAACAGCTTCGATTACGACATCATCGTCTTCCGCCTGCCGCAGCCCTTGACGCCCGGCGCCGAGCAACGGGCCTATTGGGGATCGGCCAGCGCCGGCGTGCCGGGCACACTCAACTTCGCCGGCATCAAGAGCCCGGTGGTCGATGCTCTGATCGACCGACTGGTGCGGGCGAAAAGCCGACCGTCGCTCGAAGTCGCGGCCCATGCCCTGGATCGCGTGCTGTCCTGGGGGTTCTACATCGTGCCCCATTTCTACAGCGGCACTTATCGCATCGCCTTCTGGAACAAGTTCGGGCGGCCCAAAATTCGGCCGCGCTATAGCCTCGGGGTGCTCGACACTTGGTGGTACGAGCCCCGCCTTGCCGCTATGCTCAAAGCCGGCAAGGCCCCGCCGCCGCCACCCCGGCCGCGGTTGCCGTAAGGTTCGGAAAAGGACAGGATGCTCGCATACATCATCCGCCGTATCCTCCTCATGATTCCGACGCTGTTCGGGATCATGGTAATCAATTTCGCCATCGTGCAATTCGCGCCGGGCGGACCGGTGGAGCAGTTGATCGCGAAGATCCAAGGCCAGGCCGGCGCGGCCACCTCGCGTTTCGGCGGCGGCGGCGGCGAGATCGCCGGGTCGGCCGGCGCCATGACCGGCGCGCAGCGCTTCGACGAGGGCAACAGCTATCGCGGCGCCCAAGGTCTCGATCCCGCCTTCATCAAGGAAATCCGCAAGATGTACGGCTTCGACAAGCCGGCGCCGGAGCGCTTTCTGATGATGATGCGGAACTATCTCGAATTCCATTTCGGCGACAGCTATTTCCAGGACCGACCGGTGGTCGATCTGGTTGCCGAGCGCCTGCCGGTCTCGATCTCGCTTGGCCTCTGGACCACGCTTTTGGTCTATCTCATCTCGATTCCGCTCGGCATCGCCAAGGCGGTGCGCGACGGCTCCGCCTTCGACGTCTGGACTTCCGCCGCGGTGGTCGTCGGCTATGCCATTCCAGGCTTCATGTTCGCGGTTTTCCTGGTGGTGATTTTCGCCGGCGGCAGCTTCCTCGACTGGTTTCCGCTGCGCGGCCTGGTCTCGGAGCACTGGGCGACCTTCAGCTGGCCGCATCGCATCCTCGACTATTTCTGGCACATCGCGTTGCCGATCACCGCGCTGGTGATTTCGGGCTTCGCCAGCCTGACGCTCCTGTCGAAGAACTGCTTCCTCGACGAGATCAACAAGCAATACGTCATGACCGCACGCGCCAAGGGCCTGAGCGAGCGGCGCATCCTCTACGGCCACGTATTCCGCAACGCGATGCTCCTGGTGGTGGCCGGCTTCCCCCGCGCCTTCCTCGAGATCCTATTTACCGGCGCGCTCCTGATCGAGGTCATCTTCTCGCTCAACGGCCTCGGCCTGCTCGGCTTTCAGGCGGCTATCCAGCGCGACTATCCGGTGATCTTCGCGACCCTTTACGTCTATACCCTGCTCGGCCTCGTGCTCAATCTCATCGGCGACATCGCCTATACGCTGGTCGATCCGCGGATCGACTTCGAAACCCGGACGACGTGAGGCATCGGTGAGGATCCTGCCGCTTCGGATTGAATTCAGCGCCTTGAGCCGACGCCGCTGGCGGAACTTCAAGGCCAATCGACGCGGCTATTGGTCGCTGTGGATTTTCAGCGTCATCTTCGGCTTGAGCCTGTTCGCCGGCTTCATCGCCAACGACCGGCCGCTGGTCGTGCGTTACAACGGCCACTGGTATTTCCCGGTCCTTGTCTCCTATCCCGAAACCACCTTCGGCGGCGTCTTCAAGACCGAGGCCGACTACCGCGACCCTTATGTCGAGAACAAGATCGATGCCAAGGGCTGGATGATCTGGCCGCTGGTGCCCTACAGCTACGACACGATCAATTTCAATGTGCGCGGCCCGGTCCCCTCGCCGCCCTCGGCGGAGGACTGGCTCGGCACCGACGATCAGGGCCGCGACGTCCTGGCGCGACTGATCTATGGCTTCCGCATCTCGGTCCTGTTCGGCCTCACGCTCACCTTCTTCAGTTCGATCGTCGGCGTCGCCGCCGGCGCCGTGCAGGGCTATTTCGGCGGCCTGGTCGATCTCCTGTTCCAACGCTTCATCGAGATCTGGTCCGGACTGCCGACGCTTTTCCTCCTCATCATCCTCTCCGCCGTGATCACGCCGAATTTCTGGTGGCTGCTCGGCATCATGCTGCTGTTCAGCTGGATGGCGCTGGTCGGCGTAGTGCGGGCCGAATTCCTGCGCGCGCGCAATTTCGATTACGTGCGGGCGGCGCGCGCGCTCGGCGTCGGCAACGTCAAGATCATGGTGAAGCACCTGTTGCCCAATGCCATGGTGGCGACACTGACTTTCCTGCCTTTCATCCTGTCGAACTCGATCACCACGCTGACCTCGCTCGATTTCCTCGGCCTCGGCCTGCCGCCCGGCTCGCCCTCGCTCGGCGAGCTTCTCGCGGAAGGCAAATCCAATCTTCAGGCGCCGTGGCTCGGGCTCACGGCCTTTCTCGCCCTCGCCATCGCCCTCACCCTTCTGGTGTTCATCGGCGAGGCGGCGCGCGATGCCTTCGATCCGCGAAAGACCCTGCGATGACGGCCGCCGAGCCGCTCGTCGAAGTCGACGACCTCTCGGTCGCCTTCCGGAGCGATGGCGTCGAAAGCCTCGCCGTCGACGGCGTCTCGTTCAAGATCGCCCGGGGCGAGATTTTCGCCCTGGTCGGCGAATCGGGCTCGGGCAAGACGGTGACCGCGCTGTCCATCCTGCAGCTTCTGCCCTATCCGCAAGCGCGCCATCCGAAGGGCTCGATCCGGGTGCTCGGGCGCGAAATGGTCGGCGCCAAGGAAGCGGCGCTGCGCGAGATGCGCGGCAATCGCGTCTCGATGGTGTTCCAGGAGCCGATGAATTCGCTCAACCCGCTTCATACCGTCGAGCGACAGGTGAGCGAGGTGCTTTTCGTCCACAAGGGGCTGAGCCGGCCGGCAGCCCGCGCCCGCACCATCGAGCTGCTCACCCAGGTCGGCCTGCGCGACGCCGAAGGGCGGCTCCCGGCCTATCCCCACCAGCTCTCGGGCGGCGAGCGCCAGCGGGTGATGATCGCCATGGCGCTCGCGAACGAGCCCGATCTTCTCATCGCCGACGAACCGACCACCGCGCTCGACGTCACCATCCAGGCGCAGCTCCTGGCCCTGCTCAAGGACCTCCAGCGGCGCTCGAACATGGCTCTCATGCTGATCACCCATGATCTCGGCATCGTGCGCAAGATCGCCGACCGCGTCGCGGTGATGACCCAGGGCAAGATCGTCGAGACCGGACGGCCGCAGGACGTGCTGGCGACGCCGCAGCATCTCTATACCCGCCGCCTGATCGCGGCCGAGCCGAAGGGACGGCCGGCGCCGGTCGCGCCCGACGCGCCGACCATCCTCGCGGCCGATGACCTTCGCGTCTGGTTCCCGATCAAGCGCGGCGTGCTGAAGCGCACGGTCGGCTACGTCAAGGCGGTGGACGGCATCACCCTCGCGGTCCCGGAGGGCGGCACGCTCGGCATCGTCGGCGAATCGGGTTCGGGCAAAAGCACCCTGGCCTATGCCTTGCTGCGGCTGCTGAAAAGCGAGGGGCCAATCCGCTTTGCCGGGCGCAACATTCAAGGCGCTTCGGCCAAGGCGCTGAGACCCTTGCGACGCGAAATGCAGATCGTCTTCCAGGACCCATTCTCGAGCCTGAGCCCAAGGCTCTCGGTGACCCAGATCGTAGAGGAGGGCCTCCTCGTGCACCGCCTCGGCGGCGATCGGGCGGAGCGCCGCCGGCTCGTCGCCGCGGCGCTCGAAGAGGTCGGGCTCGATCCGGCGCTGCAGGACCGCTATCCGCACGAATTCTCCGGCGGCCAGCGCCAGCGCATCGCCATCGCCCGCGCCCTCGTCCTGAAACCCCGTCTGGTCATGCTTGACGAGCCGACCAGCGCGCTCGATCTTTCGGTGCAGGCGCAGATCGTCGATCTGCTTCGCGACCTGCAGCGCCGCCATCGGCTGACCTATCTTTTCATCAGCCACGATCTCCGCGTGGTGCGGGCGCTCGCCCACAACGTCATCGTGATGAAGGCCGGCAAGGTGGTGGAGCAAGGCTCGGCGGAGGCGATCTTCGAGCGGCCGCAGCACGCCTATACGCGGGCGCTGCTCGCCGCCGCGCTCGATCTCGCGACCTTGGACGAAAAGCTTCTCGAAGCGTGAGCCCGGCGGCGCGTCAGACCCGCGCTGGATAGCGCTCGGCGAGCAGCGCGAAGAGCGCCCGCACCGCCATCGCCTCGCCGCCGACCGGCCGGCCGGGCCTAGCCTTCGCGTTCCAGGCGTAGAGGTCGAGATGCGCCCAGGTCTTCGCCTTGGCGACGAAATCCTGAAGAAAGAGCGCGGCGGTGATGGCGCCGGCGAAGCCGCCCTCGCCGGCGTTGTTGATGTCGGCGATCTTGCTCTCCAGCATGGTGCGATAGGGCTTGTAGAGCGGCAGCCGCCAGTGCGGATCGCCTTCGGCGGCGCCATGGCGGGCGAGCGCCGCGGCGAAATCGTCGTCGTCGGTGAAAAGCGCCGGCAGATCGGGGCCGACCGCGACCCGCGCCGCGCCGGTCAGGGTCGCGCAATCGATCAGAAGCTCCGGTTCCTCGCGATCGCCCTCGGCCAGGGCGTCGGCCAGGATCAAGCGGCCCTCGGCGTCGGTATTGCCGATCTCGACCGTGCGACCGTTGCCGGCGGTGAGCACGTCGCCGGGACGGAAGGCATCGCCGGAAACCGCGTTGTCGACGGCCGGAATGAGCACCCGGAGACGAAGGCCGAGGCCCGCTTCCATGATCATCTGCGCGAGGCCGAGCACGGTCGCGGCGCCGCCCATGTCCTTCTTCATCAGCGCCATGCCGCTTGCGGTCTTGAGATCGAGACCGCCGGAATCGAAACAGACACCTTTGCCGACCAGGGTCACCTTGCGCCCCTCCTCCGGCCCCCAGCGGATATCCGCCAGAACCGGCGGGCGCGCCGATGCACGGCCGACGGCGTGAACCATGGGAAAGCCGCGAGAGAGAAGATTGGGGCCGGCGATCAAGGTCACGCTCGCGCCATGAGCTTTCGCCACGTTGCCGGCCGCGGCCGCGAGCTCGTCCGGACCGAGATCGGACGCCGGCGTGTTGATCAGATCCCGTACCAAGGCCATGGCGGCGGCGGTACGCGTCACCGCGGCACGGTCCGCCGCGGCCGGCCAGACCAGCCGCGGCGCCGGCTTGTCCGGACCCTGGCGGTAGCGGCGAAAACGGTAATGGCCAAGCGCGAAGCCGAGCGCCGCCTGGCTCGCGGCCCGGCCGGCGGAAAAACAGGCCTGCCTGGGGGCCAAGCAATAGGCGCCGGCCGGCAAGGTCGCGGCAAGCCCGGCATAGGCCCAGAGATCGTCGACGTCCGCGATGCCGAGAAGCACGCCGGCGAAGGCGCCATCCGGCCCCGGCAGCAAGATGATCTGCCCCGCCTTGGCCTCGAAGCCCGCTTTTTCGCTCCAGGCCGCCGGGGCCTGCGGCTGCGCTTGGCGCCAGCCGGCGAGGTCGGCAGGCTTCAACACCGTGACCGGAACGGCGGCGGGATCTTGGTCGATGAGATGAAATTCCACGGCACCCTTCCTCTTGCGCGAACCTCTACCGGAAGACCGAGAATGGCCGATGCCAGCGCGCGTGAAAAGACCTGAAACCGGCTTGCAATAGGCCGCCGGATCGGGCGAGATGCAGAAAACCTGGGGCATAGCGCATGTGCGACCTCCGCATCGTCATCGGCGACAAGGCTTACTCGTCCTGGTCTCTTCGTGCCTGGCTGATCCTGAAAATGAGTGGCCTGCCGTTCGAGGAGATCAAGGTCAAACTGCGCCAGCCCGACACGGCGGCGGCGATCCGCCGCTATTCGCCGAGCGGCAAGGTGCCGCTGCTCTATGACGGCGACCTTCGCATATGGGAATCGCTCGCCATCGGCGAATATCTGGCGGAGCGAGTGGCCACGCCGGCCTTGTGGCCGGCCGACGGCGAGGCCCGCGCCGTGGCGCGCGCCGTCAGCGCCGAAATGCATGCCGGCTTCGGCGCCCTGCGCCGCGACTTCCCGATGGACTGCGGGCGCCGCGAGAAGAAATCGCCGCAAGGCGAGGCCGCGACGGACATCGCGCGCATCACCGAGATTTGGCGCCACTGCCGCGCGACCTATGGCCAGGGCGGGCCATTCCTGTTCGGCACCTTCAGCGTCGCGGATGGCATGCTCGCGCCGGTGGCAAGCCGCTTTCTCACCTACAACATACCGCTCGATCGGGTTTCCGGCGCCTACCGCGATGCCCTGCTCGCGCTTCCCGCCATGCAGGAGTGGATGCGGGACGCGGCGGCCGAGTCGTGAACCGGCGATGACCGGCGCCACCCCGGCAACGCTACACCTCGAGACCGAGGCGCGCCCGGCCGTCCAACTCCTCGCAGGCCACGGCCAGCGGCTGCGCCACGGCGCGCCCTGGGTGTTCTCGAACGAGGTCAAGTTCGGCCCGGACCTGCGCCGCCTCGCGCCCGGCACGCTGGTCGAGCTTCGCGATCCGGCGGGCCATGCCCTCGGCAGCGCGAGCTTCAATCCCCATTCGCTGATTTGCGCCCGGCTCTGGTCGGAAGACGCGGCGACGCCAATAGACCGCGCCTTTTTCGCCGTGCGGCTTCGGGCGGCGCTGGAATTGCGCCGACGCTTTTTCGATCGGCCCTACTACCGGCTGGTTCACGCCGAGGCCGACCGACTGCCCGGCGTCGTCATCGACCGTTATGGCGACCTTCTGTCGCTGCAAACCAACACCGCCGGCGCCGAGCGGCTTTTGCCGGAAATCCTCGCCGCCCTCGACGAGGTTCTGGCGCCGGCGGCCGTGCTGCTCAAGAACGACTCGCCGATTCGCGCCCTGGAAGGCCTGCCCTGCGACATCCGCGTCGCCAAAGGCGCGATCCCAGGACCGATCGAAATCGTCGAGAACGGCGCCCGCTTTCAGATCGATCTCTTGCGGGGCCAGAAGACCGGCTGGTTCTACGATCTCGCCGCAGCGCGGGCGATGGCCGCGCCCTTGGCCGCTGGCGGCCGCATGCTCGATCTCTATAGCCATACCGGCGGCTTCGCGATCCAGGGCGCGCTGGCCGGCGCCACCGAGGTCCTTGCCATCGAGCGGTCCGAGACGGCAATCGCGCTCGCCCGGACGTCGGCCGCCTTGAACGCGGTTGCCGAACGCTGCCACTTCGACAAGGCGGACGTCTTCGCGGCACTCGCCCGGCTCAACGACGAGGGCGCCCGGTTTCGGCTTCTGGTCGCCGATCCGCCGAGTTTCGTCAAGGCGAAGAAGGACCTGCCGAGCGGCATCAAAGCCTACCGCAAGCTTACCCGGCTCGCGGCACCGCTGGTCGCGCCGAGCGGCTTCTTCTTCATCGCCTCGTGCTCGCATCACGTCGGCGCCGAAGCCTTCGCTGCCGAGGTCGCCCGCGGCCTGCAGCAGGCACGACGCAGCGGCCGCATTCTCGCCGCCGCCGGCGCCGGGCCGGACCATCCACTGCATCCCGCGCTGCCCGAAACCGCCTATCTGAAATGGCAGCTCCTGCAACTCGACTGATGCGGCGGCCGGCAGTCAAATCCTTGCTGCAGTGCAAAAGGCCGCAGGCTTTTTGTGATGGCTATCGGCCCCGGCGAGCTTTTATGGTACACGTCGCGGATAACACAAAAATTGACACCTCCGGCCACCCGGCCGGCGCGACGAGGAGGACCCATATTGGCGCAGACACCGCAATCGACCCGGCAGGCGGCCCCCGCCGGTGTCACCATCCTGGGCGAAATGAAACCCGGCTTCGAGACTGTCCTGACGCCCGAGGCGGTGGATTTCATCGTTGGGATCGAACGCAAGTTCAGGGCCGAGCGTAAGCGGCTCCTCGCCCGCCGAACCGAGGTTCAGGCGCGGCTGGATGCCGGCGAGAAGCCGGATTTCCTGAAGGAAACGAAAGACATCCGCGACAAGGATTGGACCGTCGCGCCGTTGCCGAAAGACCTTCTCGACCGCCGGGTGGAAATCACCGGCCCGACAGACCGCAAGATGGTGATCAACGCGCTTAATTCCGGCGCCTCCGTCTTCATGGCCGATTTCGAGGATGCCAACACCCCGACCTGGAGAAACCAGATCGAGGGCCAGATCAACCTCCGCGACGCCAACGCCGGCACCATCACCTACGACGACCCGGTAAGCGGCAAGAACTATCGCCTGAACCCGAAGATCGCCGTCCTGCTGGTGCGGCCGCGCGGCTGGCATCTCGACGAGCGCCATGTCCTGGTCGACGGCGAGCCCATGGCCGGCGCCTTTTTCGATTTCGGCCTCTACTTCTTCCACAACGTGAAGACCCTGCGCGCCAAGGGCAGCGGGCCGTATTTCTACCTGCCTAAAATGGAGAGCCATCTCGAGGCCCGGCTATGGAACGAGGTCTTTCTCCATGCTCAGGCGAGCCTCGGCGTCCCGGCCGGCACGATCAAGGCGACGGTGCTGATCGAGACCATTCTCGCCACCTTCGAGATGGACGAGATCCTGTGGGAGCTGCGCCACCATTCGGCTGGGCTGAATTGCGGCCGCTGGGACTATATCTTCAGCTTCATCAAGAAGTTCAGCGCCCAGCCCTGGGCCGTGCTGCCGGACCGTGGGGACGTCGGCATGACCTCGCATTTCCTGCGCTCCTACAGCCTGCTTCTGATCAAGACCTGCCACCGCCGCAACGTCCATGCCATGGGCGGCATGGCGGCGCAAATCCCGATCAAGAACGACCCAGTGGCGAACGAAGCGGCGCTCGCCAAGGTCCGCGCCGACAAGGAGCGCGAGGCAAGCGACGGCCACGACGGCACCTGGGTCGCCCATCCGGGGCTGGTGCCGATCGCCAAGGAGGTCTTCGACCGTCTGATGCCCGAGGCCAATCAGATCGCCCGTAAGCGCCAGGATGTCGCGGTCACCGCCTCCGACCTGATCGAGGTGCCGAAGGCCAAGATCACCGAGGGCGGGCTGCGCCAGAACATCAATGTCGGCATCGGCTATCTCGAAGCGTGGCTTCGCGGCATCGGCTGCGTGCCGCTTTACAACTTGATGGAGGATGCGGCGACCGCCGAGATCTCCCGCGCCCAGGTTTGGCAATGGGTACACCATAAGTCGAAGCTTGACGACGGGCGCACGGTCGATCTCGATCTCTGCGACCGCATCCTCGCCGAGGAGCTGCAGAAGACCAGCGACATGGTCGGCGAGGCGCATTTCAAGCAGGGCCGCTATGGCGATGCCGCCGCGATCTTCCGCAAGCTCATCGCGACGCCGAGCTTCATCGAGTTCCTCACCCTGCCGGCTTACGATCAGCTGGTGGCGGAGGGCGCCTGACGGCCGGCGCCCGGAACCGGATCGACGACAGGCCGGGCCGGCTCGAGAAATCGGGCCGGCCCTTCCGTTATCTGGCCATCCGCCTTATCCCACGCTCCGCCTTGTTCACCGCCAATGCGCCTCGGACGACCGCTCAGCGGTGGCGACCGACGTCGGCCTCACGTTGGCTTTCTCGCCTGGGATAGATGAAGCCATAGGCCAAATCTGCGGCGCCGAAGGTGTCGGCCCGGGCGTTCCAGACCCTGACCGCGCGCCAGGAATTATCCGCCGACACGTCGAGCACGCGGGAGATGTGTCCGGGTTCCTCGTTCGGCCAATGGGTATGCGCGACGACAATCTCTCGCGGCGACAGGATGCGTTCCACCACCGCGACATGGCCAAGCGGCAGCCGGCGGGTGCGGCGCCACACCAGAACCGCGCCACGCCGCGGCCGGTGGCCGCGCCGATAGCGGCCTTCGGCACGCCGCCACCAAGTCCAGGCATCGCCGTGAATGGCGACGCCCGAGACGCGACGGGCATAAGGAACGCATTCGACGGTCGGGGGGATCGCGGCTTGCGGCGCCGGAGCGAGGGTCGGCGGCACAAGATGCGGCGCGCTCTCGCAGCCGGCAAGTGCCAGAATCACGACCAGCGGATAGAAACCGCGAAACAGTCCGCGCTTGATCGCCACCGCCCGCTTCCCCGAAGTGACACGGAGGAGCGAATCACAAATGAAACCCGAAGTCCAGCCTACCGGCCGCGGCCGGCGACGCCGAAGCCGGCCGCGGCGGGCTCAAGTCAGACCCGGTTGACGAGCTCGATCTTGTAGCCGTCGGGGTCCTCGACGAAGGCGATCACGGTGGTGCCGTGCTTCATTGGGCCGGCCGGTCGCGGAATCTTCACGCCCGCCTTAGCCAGGATATCGCAGGTGGCATAGACGTCGGCGACGCCGATCGCCACATGGCCATAACCGCTCCCCATGGTATAGGGCTCGGCCTGATCCCAATTGTGCGTCAGCTCAAGCACCGCGGTGTCCTTTTCCTCGCCATAGCCGACGAAGGCATTGGTGAAGCGGCCGCCGGGATAATCGCTGCGGCGAAGCAGCTTCATGCCGAGCAGCTTGGTATAGAACTCGAGCGAGCGATCGAGGTCGCGCACCCGGATCATGGTGTGCAGCAGGCGGCCCTTCACACCGGTGGCGGCGGGCGCGGTCGCGGTGTCGGTAGCAGCGGTCATGTCGTTCCTCCTTACGCTGTCGAATCTCGTGGCGAATCTCGTGGCGAACCTTATGACGAATTCCGCAGTGCGTCCGATGACGGCCTCAGCGGCGGCGCGGTCCCTGCGCGATGGCGCGTAAAACCACGTCGGCCGCCCTGAGCGACGGCGGCTCACCGATCTGGCCGAGCGCGGCCATCGCCGTTTGGGCCGCGTCATTTTGCGCCGTTCGCTTGGCCGGATCGACCATTATCTTTTCGATCTCGCGCGCCAGCGCCTCGGGCTCGCAATTTTCCTGCAGCAACTCCGGCATCACCGGCCGGTCGAGGATAAGGTTGACGAGGCTCACGTAGCGGACCTTGAGAACGCGCCGCGCCAAGGCCGCGCTCAGCGGATTGACACGATAGGCGATCACCGCCGGAACGCGTGCCATTGCGAGTTCCAGCGCGACGGTGCCCGAAGCCGCGAGCGCCACGGTTGCGGCCGCCATGGCATCGTATTTCTCCACCGTCTCGGTCACCACCGTAGCCGGCACGGCAAAAGCTTCCGCCGCCGCACGGACCTCGGCAGCAACCGCGGGAACCGTCGGCACCGCTGCGGCGAGGCCGGGAAACCGCGCTGTCAGCCGTTTCAGGGTCTCGGCGAAGATCGGCAAATGGCGCCGGACCTCGCCCTCGCGGCTTCCCGGCAACACGCAAATCAAGGGCTGCTCGGACGCCAGGCCGTGATCCTGGCGGAAGCGGGCCCCCGAGCCGCGGTCGGCGCCGCTTTCCACCACCGGATGGCCGACGAAGCTGCAGGGCAATCCGACGGCCTCGAAATAAGGCGGCTCGAACGGCAGGAGCGCCATCAGATGATCGAGAAATCGGGCGATCTGGCGCGCCCGCCCGGGCCGCCAAGCCCAGACGCTCGGCGCCACGTAATGAACGAGCGGGATGCCGCGGCCTTGGAGCCGGCGGCCGAGACGGAAATTGAAATCCGGCGCGTCGATGGTGACCAGCACGTCCGGGCGCTCGCGTAGGGCGAATTTCGTGAGTTTGCGGAGCCTTGCCGCGAGATGGGGAATCTTGGGCAGGACCTCGATCAAGCCCATTGCCGTAAGCTCTTCCATCGCGAACAGGCTGGCAAGCCCCTGCTCGGCCATATGCGGACCGCCAAGGCCGATGAACGCCACCTCGCCGAGGGTCCGGAGCCGCAACGCCGCCATCAGCCGCGCGCCCAGAAGATCGCCCGAAGGCTCCGCCGCCACCAGCATGACGCGGCGGCGATGCGTCGCGTCATGGGCGGGGATCTGGCCCGGAACCGGGGTCGCGGCGAGATCGCTCACCGGATCACAAACCCTCGCCGGCCGGGATGCCGTAAAGGAAGATCCCGGCGGCATCGGCGGCGGCGACCACCGCCGCACGGTCCAGGACGAGGGTCTGGCCGGCTTCGATCGCGACGCCCTTGAAACCGGCCCTGGCAGCATTCTCGACCGTCGCCGGACCGATCGTCGGCAGATCCACCCGGCGCTCCTGTTGCGGCTTCGCGAGCTTGACGAGCACGCCGCCGCGTTGGCCGCCCGTGAGCGCGCCGCAGCGCTCGATCAGCCGGTCGGTCCCCTCGGCCGCCTCGACGCCGAGCACCTCGCCATCGCGGATCACCGCCGCCTGGCCGACATCGAGCCGGCCGAGCGCCCGCACCACCGCGATGCCGCGGCGGATATCCGCATGATCGGCCTGGTCGGGAGCGACCCGGCCAAGCGTGCCTTGCGGCGCGTAAAGGCCGCCCGCGATCTCACCGCTGCCGAGAACCCGAAAACCCTGTTCCTCGAGAAAGGCGACAAGCACCCTGAGCAGGGCGTCGTCGCCGCGCCGGGCCGCTGCCACCACGCGCGGCAAGAGCTTGATCCCCTGCCAGTCGGGACGAAGCCGGCCGAAGGAGGGACGCGCCACGCGGCCGGCCAACACGACATCCGTGCAGCCCGCCTCGCGCAGCGCGGCGATGATCTTACCGACCGCGGCGATGCCGAGCCGGACGCCCGGCCAAACGTGAGACACCCCAGTCTCGGTCTCGGCCTCCGCCGCTTCCGCGATTTCGACGACGAACGGATCGCGGCCTTCGGTCGCCGCCGCCGCCGCGAGCTGTCGCGGAAGCGCGCCGCCGCCGGCGATGATACCGAGTCTAGGCGGCTTCGGCATCCGGTTGCGGTTGACAAAGGCCGCGCGAGGACGGCGTGCGGATGAAGGTGATCAGCTCCTGCACCAGCGGGCTGTCGGGAAAGAGCTGCGCCACGTCCACCATGCGCTCCTGCATGGTGCCCTCGGCCGCGAACAGCAACCGATAGGCGGCGCGGAGCTTATGGATATCCTCGCGCGAAAAGCCCCGGCGCTTGAGGCCGACCAGATTGAGGCCGTTCAAATGGGCGCGGTTTCCCGCCACCAAACCATAGGGAATGACATCCTGCTCGACCCCCGACATGCCGCCGATCATGGCGTGACGGCCGATGCGGACGAACTGATGCACGGCCGAGAGCCCGCCGACGATGGCGTAATCGTCGATCACCACATGGCCGCCGAGGGTGCCGCCGTTGACGAGGATGACGTGATCGCCGAGCTGGCAATCGTGCGCCACATGGGAACCGGCGAGCAGCAGGCAATGATCGCCGACCTTGGTCACCATGCCGCCGCCGCGCGTGCCGGGGTTCAGGGTGACATTCTCGCGGATGACACAGTGGCACCCGATGATGAGCTCGGAATTCTCGCCCTCGTATTTCATATCCTGCGGCGGATGGCCGATCGAGGCAAAGGGAAAGACGTGACAGCCCTCGCCGACACGGGTGCGCCCGGCGATCGCCACATGGCTTTCCAGCACGACGGCGGCGCCAAGCTCGACGTCCGGCCCGACCACGCAATAGGGCCCGATGCGGACGCCATCCGCGAGCCTTGCCTTCGTATCGACTACCGCCGTGGTATGGACTTCGACCGCCATCGGCGCCTCCTACTTGTCCAGGATCATGGCGGCGAAGCTGGCCTCGGCGCACAAAAGATCCGCGACCATCACCCGGCCTGCGAATTTCCACACGTTGCCGCGGCTTTTTTCCTTCGTCACATGAACGTGCATGGAATCGCCCGGCGAGACCGGCCGGCGGAAGCGCGCATTGTCGACGCTCATGAAATAGACCAGCCTGCCCTCAGCCTCGGACCCGAGCGTATGGACGACGAGCACAGCCGCGGTCTGCGCCATGCTCTCGATGATCAACACCCCCGGCATCACCGGCTGGCCCGGAAAATGCCCCTGGAAGAACGGCTCGTTGATGCTGACGTTCTTGATCCCGACGGCGCTCTCGCCGGGCACCATATCCACCACCTTGTCCACCATCAGCATCGGATAACGGTGCGGGATCATGCGCATGATACGGCCGATATCGGCGACGCCGAGCTTGTCGGCCCCAGCGACCTCAGTCATTGCCCTTATCCCCCTCCTTCGCCAGGCGTCGCACCATCGCGATCTGACGGAACACCTCCTTGATCGGCCCGGCCGGACTGCCGAAGACCGTCTGACCGGCCGCCACGTCGGTCATGACCCCGGCTTGCGCCGCGATCTGGGCGCCATCGCCGATCTTGAGGTGCCCGGTCAGCCCCGCCTGCCCGCCAAGCGCCACGAAGTTGCCGAGCTGGGTCGAGCCCGAGATACCGACCTGCGCAACGACGATGCACCGCTCGCCCAAACGAACGTTGTGCCCGATTTGCACCAGGTTATCAATCCACGTTCCGGCGCCGATCACCGTATCCGGGCCGGCCCCCCGGTCGATCGTGGTATTAGCGCCGATTCGGCAATCGTCGCCGATCAGCACCCGGCCGAGCTGGGGCACCAGCACATGGCCAGCCGGATCGGGCGCGAAGCCAAAGCCAGCCTGGCCGATCCGGGCACCCGGGTGCACCGTAACCCGATCACCGATCCGACAATGGCTGAGCGAGGCGAGCGGTCCGATATCACAGTCGCCGCCGATCTCGACGTTGGCGGCGATCACCGCCTGGGCGCCGATCGCGGTGCGCGCGCCGATCACGACCCCCTCGCCGATCACCGCGCCCGGGCCGACCGCGACATCCTCGCCAAGGCGCGCCGACGCCGCGACCACCGCCGTCGAATGAACCCCGGCCGGGACCGGAAGCGGCGGATAAAAGGCCCGCGCCACGCGGGCATAGGCCTTGTAGGGTTCGGCGCTGAGCAACAGCCGGGTGGCGGCCGGCGCCTTCCCGGCGTGCTCCGGAGCAACGATACAGGCGCCGGCCCGAGTATCGCGAAAGCTGTCGAGATAGCGGAGGTTGTCGAGAAAACTGATATCCCTGGGCCCCGCCAAGTCGAGCGGCGCAACATCCGTAATCAACATCTCGGGATCGGCGTTTGCCGCCAGGGCCGCACCGCAGATTTCCGCCAGACGCCCAAGTTTGTGGGGGCCTCGATTGGCGAAAAACCGCGGGTCGGCCATCGCGCGCTCCCCCCGCTATTTCGTGCCGAGCCGGCCGCCCCTCAGTCCGCGCGGCTCCTGTTCGGGTGGCAGCTTGAAGCCGGCGGTCGTCACCTTGATCGACGGGAGCTTCTGGTTGAGGATTTTCATCACCTGGGCGGTGATCTCAAGCGAGGTCTGGCTGGCGACGATCTGCTCGCGATCGATGACGACGCCGATGTTATCCTTTTTCATGATATCGGTGACGATGCCGATCACAGCCTTGCCAATCTCCGCGCGGGCATTGCGCATCGCGGCGTCCATCTCGCCGTTGCGCTCCTGCACCAGCCGTTGCGCCGCCGCGACTTTGTGCTGAAACTCCTGGCGACGCTTGTCGAAGTCCTGCGCCGAAAGCTTGCTCTGCTCTTGCACCAGCTTCTCGCGCTCTGAGCGAAGCTTGTCCTCATCCGAGGCGATCTCCTTTTCGTAACGTTTCTGCAACACGGAAAGCTGCTGCGCGGCGCTGCGGCCGGCCGAAGATTCGCGCATGATCTGCTGCACGTCGAGAATGGCGATGCGCGATGCAGCCGGCGTTGCGGCCGGCGTTGCGGCCGCCATCGCCGCCGGCGCGCCCGAGAAGAGAAGGGCCACCGCGATCAGAGCGGCGGCAAAGATCGAGGAGTGACGAAAGTTGGTCATGGGATGCCTTATGCCTAATTAACCCAAAGGGGCTTAGAAGGAGGTGCCGAAACTGAACCGGAATACCTGAGATTTATCCGGCTGTTGCTTCTTAATCGGGAATCCGAAGTCGATCTTCAGCGGGCCGAAGGGTGACTGCCACGAGAGGCCGAACCCGGCGGAAACCCGAACCGCGCGTGAATCGAACAAATTAGGTCCTGTTTGATCGACGCCGAACAGGCTTCCCGCCTGCGTAAACACCTGACCGAGGATACCAAATTCCCTCGGCAAGCCGATAGGAAAAGAAAGCGCCAAGGTGCCCACGTAGTATTGGTTGCCGCCGAGAGAGTCGCCCGTCGACGTATCGCGCGGGCCGACCCCGCCGTCGGCAAATCCGAGGAAATTGGTGCCGCCGAGGAAGAACCGATTGGCGAGCCGAACCGGCTGGCCGATGCCATGAATGTACCCGCCGGTGATCCCGGTTTCGAGCACATAGGGCTTTAGCAGCGGGAAGTACTGCTTGTAGCTGACAGCAGTCTGGAGATAGCGAATGCTGCCACCAAACCCGGCCACGCTCTCGGTAACCGAGGCGTCGATGCCCTTGGTCGGCGCCATGCGATCATTGCGCGTGTCGTAGGTCAGGTTATAGGCGACGGCCGAGGTGACGGTGCTGCCGACCTCCGCCTGAATGAACGGCGAGGCCGTGCTGGGCACGCCCGAGATCGAGTTCTGGCTGAGCGAGTAGTTGAAGCCCTGGCTTAAGTGCTCGGTCAGGGGATAGCTCAAGCCAACGGAAAAGCCGGTGGCCGCCTCGTTGAACGAGGACTGGTACTGGTAGTTGGTGCTCTCGTGGAAGACGTTGAAGCTCGCCGCCATGTGACGGCCGAGGAACCACGGGTTGGTGAACCCGATATTGACGAACGACCGCCGCACCGAAAGCGCCATGCTCGCCCCCAGCGTGTCACCGGTGCCGAGCAGGTTGTGCTCCTGAATGCCGACAGTGCCGATGATGAGATCGGTGGTCGAATAGCCGGCGCCGAAGGTCAGGGACCCGGTCGATTTCTCCTGCACGTTGACATCGATCACCGTCTGATCGGGATGGGTGCCTTCGTGCTGGCTGACGTCGACCTTGGAGAAGAAATCGAGCCGGCGAATGCGCCGGATCGACTCCTTGAGCTTCGCCGTGTTGAACGCATCGCCTTCGGCGAGGCGGAACTCGCGGCGGATCACGCGATCCAACGTGCGGACATTGCCGGTGATGTTGATTCGCTGGACGTAGACGCGCGGCCCGCGATTGACCACATAGGTGATGCCCATCGTATGGGTCTTGGCATCGCGATGGGCCTCGGGCTCGACGTCGACGAAGGCATACCCTTGGCTGCCAAGGGCATCGGTGATCTTCTCGATGCTCTTCTCCACCGTTTCGGCGTCATAGGTATCGCCCGGCTTGGTGATGACCACCTTGCGCAAGGCCGCGACGTTGACGTTGGGAATTCGCGACGCCACGTCGATCTTGCCGAACTTGTAGCGCTCGCCTTCGTGCAGCGCGAAGACGATGTCAAAGCTGTTTTCGTTCGGTGCCAGTTCGGCGACCGCCGACAGCACACGGAAATCGGCAAAGCCGTGATTCAGGTAAAATCGCCGAAGCCGCTCGCGATCGACCGAGAGGCGGTCGGGATCGTAGGTGTCGTCGGTGCTCAGGATGCGGTACCAGCGCCACTCCTTGGTCGCCAGTTGCTCGCGAAGCGTCTCGGCCGGAAAGCTCATGTTGCCGATGAAGCGAATACGGCTCACCGTCGTCAGGCTTCCCTCGTGAATCTCGAAAACCAGATTGACCCGATTTTCCGACAGATGGATGAGCATCGGATCGACGGTGGCGGCAAAACGGCCGCTGCGCCGATAGAGCTGAATGATGCGGCGCACCGCGGCCTCGACCCGGGCCGGGGTGTAGACGAGGCGCGGCCGGAGATCGATCTCCGACAACAGCTCGTTGTCGTCGAGGTGATGGTTGCCCTCGAAGGCGATGCGGTCGATGACCGGATTCTCGGTCACCTTTACCACCAGGGCATCGCCCTCCTGCTGCAAACTGACGTTGGAAAAGAGGCCGGTAGCGAACAGCGATTTAAGCGATTCGTCGATCAGCTTCGGATTGAACGCGTCGCCGACGTGAATTTTCATGTAGGAGATGACCGTCGCCGGCTCGATGCGCTGCGTGCCTTCGACCTTGATCGCCGCTACCCGCTCGGCAGCCGCGGCGCGCTGGTTGATGGCGAACAACGCCGACATCGCGCAGAGCGCGACGGCGAAAACGACAATCCTGATCAGACGGCGCAACTTGGCCCCCCGCGGCACATGTGCTGGTCCCGATGCCGGCCGTTAGGAAAAGACCCGCGTGAGAAAGGACACGACGCGTAGTTGAACCAGGTCGTTCCAGGTGGCAAACACGAAAATCCCCAATACCAATATCAAACCGAGACGAAATCCATACTCCTGCGCCCTCTCCCCCAAGGGGCGGCCACGCAGGGCCTCCAAGGCGTAGAACAGAAGATGCCCGCCGTCGAGCAACGGGATGGGAAACAGGTTGATCAGACCGATGCTGATCGACAGCGTCGCGATCAGCGCGGCCAGCGCCGCGAAGCCAAGCTTGATCACCGCGCCGGAAACCTCGGCGATGCGCAACGGCCCGCCGAGTTGGCGGCCCGATTGCCGTCCGGAGAGGACACCGCCGAGATAGGTCATCGTCGTCGCGGTCACGCCCCAGGTCTGCGCGATCCCGCCCTCAAGCGCCGCCACCGGCGACAACTTCACGTATTCGGTCCGGTCCGCGGCGAGAATGCCGATCTCGCCGATGCTCTGGGTGCCGCCGAAACCGTCCGCGACCGTGACCTTCCGCGGCGTGACCGTGAGATCCATGATTCGACCGTCGCGGCGCACGACCACCGGCAGCGCAACGCCGGCGTGAATGGTGACGACATTACGGATGTCCTCGAACCCATGCACAGCGACGCCGCCAATCGAAAGAATCCGGTCCTTGGCGACAAATCCCGCCTGCGCCGCGGCGCTTCCGGGCAGAACTTTTCCCACCACCGGCGGCGTGAAAGGGCGCCCGGCAGCGGCGAAGAGCGCCGCGTAAACCACGATCGCGAAGACGAAGTTCGAGGCCGGACCGGCGAAGACGATCGCCGCCCGCCGCCATAAGGCCTGAGTGACGAAGGCAAATTTCGCCTCTTCGGGGGCGAGCGGCCGCTCCTCCGGTCCGCTCGAGGCGGCGTCGGCGTCGCCGAAAAACTTTACGTAGCCGCCGAGTGGGATGGCCGAAACCTTCCACCGCGTGCCGGCGCGATCGAACCAGCCGAACAACTCCGGCCCAAAGCCGATGGAAAAGACGTCGATCTTGACGCCGTTAAGGCGCGCGACGATGTAATGGCCCCACTCGTGCACGAAGACGATGACCGTAAGCACGAGCACGAAGGCAATGGCGTGCTGACCCAAGCTAGTGAGAAAGGCCATAAGCGGCACCTCTAATGCCTCGCAAGCGAGGACGTTCCACCCCCCTCAGGGACTCTTCAAATCCGTCTGCGGCCGCGATCACCGCAGTCACCCGTGCCAGCCCGCGGCTCCGCCGCCCAAAAGAACGACGAGAGCGAGGACCGGCGCCGCAAACATCAACCCATCGAGCCGGTCGAGAACTCCCCCATGGCCGGGAATCAAGCCCCCCGAATCCTTCACGCCGAAACGCCGTTTCACCGCCGATTCGGCGAGATCTCCGGCTTCCGCGGCGAGTGCGACCAGAGCGCTGATCGCAACCCATCCCAGAAGCGGCGTCAAGCGGCCGGCCACCGCCGCCAGCCAGCCTGTTGCCGCCGCCAGCACGATGCCACCGAAAAGCCCCGCCCACGTCTTGTTCGGGCTGAGGCGAGGCCAAAGCTTCGGGCCGCCGATCAGGCGTCCCAACGCGAAGGCGCCGGTATCGGTAGCCCAAACCACGAAAAAAAGCCAGACCACGCCGAACTGACCGACAAGGACATGGTTCCGAAGCCAGATCAGGGCGACGCTGGGCAAGCCGATATAGAGAGTGCCGAGCGCCGCCCAGCCCGGCGCGCCACCGCTGGCGTAGGCGACCAGGGCGGAGGCCGGCAGGGCCGCCAGCAGCACGCCCAGAGCGGCGGCGAGCTCGCCGAATCCGGCCAGGACAAGGACCGCCACGATCAGCGCGCCGCTCGCCGCGGCGCCGCGATCCGCCGCCCGGCCGGTCACCATGCGGTGCCATTCGCCGAGCATCAGCAGCGCCACCACGACCACGAGGCCGTTCAGCAGCCAGCCGCCGACCCAGGCTACAGCGAGCGCGCCCGGAATCATCACGAGCGCGGAAATGATACGCAGGCGAAGCGACTCCGGCCGGCGCTCAACCACTGAAGCTCGAAGCTCCGTAGCGCCGCTCGCGGCGGTAATACTCGTCAAGCGCGGCGAGCAAATTCTCGCGCGAGAAATCCGGCCATAGCGTGTCGAGGAACACGAGCTCGGTATAGACCGACTGCCAGGAGAGGAAATTGCTCATGCGCCGCTCGCCGCTGGTGCGGATGAGGAGATCCGGGTCGGGAACGTCGACCGTATCGAGATAGCCCGCGAAGACATCCTCGGTGATCTCTGTCGGCGCCAGCCGGCCGGCCCTCACCGCCTCCGCGATAGCGCGAGAGGCATGAACGATCTCGCTTCGACCGCCATAGTTCACCGCCAGGATCATGGTCAATGCCCGGTTGCCGCTGGTGCGGACCTCGGCATCTGCGATCAGCGCGCGCACGTTCTCCGCCAATCGCGAACGGTCACCGATGACTCGGATACGAACGCCATTGCGGTTGAGCTCGGCGACTTCCTTTTCCAGGTAGAGGCAAAGAAGCCCCATCAGATCGTCGACCTCGGTCACCGGCCGTTTCCAGTTCTCCGAAGAAAAGGCGTAGAGGGTGAGATAGGAAATTCCCAGATCGCGGCAAGAGATGACGATGTCACGCACAACCTCGGCGCCGCGCTGGTGGCCCGCAGCCCGCGGCAAGCCACGAGCCTTCGCCCAGCGCCCATTGCCATCCATGATGATGGCCACGTGAGCCGGAGCCGACGGCGCCAGCGCGACGGGTAAGGTAGGCTGCATCAAGCTCAAACCTGCATGATTTCCTTTTGTTTTTGAGCCAGGGCCTGATCCACCTTGGCGATCGACTCGTCGGTGAGACGCTGGACCTCCTCGCTCCACATTTTGTGGTCGTCCTCGCTCACCTCGCCATCCCGCTCCATGCGCTTGAGCTTTTCCATGCCGTCGCGGCGAACGTTGCGCACCGCGACCCGGGCATGCTCAGCATAGCCGGCCGCGATCTTGCCAAGCTCAACCCGGCGCTCCTGCGAAAGCTCAGGAAGCGGCACGCGGATAAGCTGACCTTCGGTCACCGGATTGAGACCCAGGCTGCCGGCGCGGATCGCCTTGTCTACGGCCTGGACATTGGCCCGGTCCCAGACCTGCACGGTCAGCAGGCGGGGATCGGCGACGCTCACCGTCGCGACCTGGTTCAGCGGCATCTCGGCGCCATAGGCGGAGACCACCACCGGCTCAAGCAAGCTCACCGAGGCCCGGCCGGTGCGCAGTCCCGAAAACTCGTGGCGCAGCACCTCGACCGCCTTCTGCATGCGATGTTCGATGTCGTCGATGTCGAAGTCAGACACGGCTTACGCTCTCCCCGATTTTCGCCACGCGCTCCTCGTCGCGGATGATCGTGCAGTCTTCGTGGGTGCACAAGACGCGGGCGAGACCACCCGGCCGATGAATGGAGAAGACCATGATCGGGATATTGTTCTCCCGTGCGAGCGAAATGGCCGACGCGTCCATGACCTTGAGATCGCGCGCCAGAACATCGAGATAGCTCAGGGTCTCGTAGCGGATCGCGGCCGGGTCCTTCTTCGGGTCGTTCGAATAGACCCCGTCGACCTGGGTGCCCTTGAGCAGCGCGTCGCAACCCATCTCCGCGGCGCGGAGCGCCGCCGCGGTGTCGGTGGTAAAAAACGGATTGCCGGTGCCGGCGGCGAAGATCACCACGCGGCCCTTCTCCAGATGGCGCACGGCGCGGCGGCGAATGTAGGGCTCGCAGACGCTGGTCATCGGGATCGCCGACTGCACCCGGGTCTCGATGCCGACCCTCTCCAGCGCATGCTGCACCGCGAGAGCATTAATCACCGTCGCCAGCATGCCCATAGAATCGGCGGCGGCGCGCGCCATACCCTGGGTCGCACCGGCGACGCCGCGGAAGATGTTACCGCCGCCCAGGACTAGGCAAAGCTGGATACCGAGGGTACAGGCTTCGCGGACATCCTGGGCGATGCGCTCCACCGTCCGGAAATCGATCCCGTAATCGCCGTCTCCCATCAACGCTTCGCCCGAGCACTTGAGAAGAACCCGGCGGTAGAGCGGTGCGGCCATGCCCATTCCCGAAGTTGCAAGCGCACGTATGCCACGGCGCATGCGCCGCAACTCGAAACAATACCTTACACCATCGCCAGGCGGGAAGAAACCGCCGGGCCTCCCCTAGCCGGCCATCTTCGCCACTTCTTCAGCAAAATCGTCCGTCCGCTTCTCGATCCCCTCGCCCAGCGCGAAGCGGACGAATCCGCTCACCCGGACCGGGGCTCCGGCCTCTTTGGACGCCTGTTCCAGAACCTTGGCGACGCGGGTTTCGCCGTCGATCACGAAGGTCTGGTCGAGCAGCACCACCTCCTCGAAGAACTTGCGCAGCCGCCCGACAACCATCTTCTCGACGATCTCGGCCGGCTTGCCGGAGGCTTTGGCCTGCTCCATGTGAATAGCCCTCTCGCGTTCGACCACCGCCGGATCGAGCGCCTCGGCAGTAACCGCCAAGGGATTGGCGGCGGCGATATGCATAGCGAGTTGCCTGCCGACGCTCTCCAGCACCTCAGGCTTACCAGCGGATTCGAGAGCGACCAGAACGCCAATGCGGCCAAGGCCGGGACGCACCGCGCCATGGACATAGGAGACGACCGCGCCCTGCGCGACCGCGATCCGCGCCGCACGACGCAGCGAGATGTTCTCGCCGATGGTAGCGACCGCGTGGACGATCTCCTCGGCGACCGTGCGGCCGGCACCGGGGACCGGCGCGTTGGCGATACGCTCCATGTCGCCCTCGACGCCGAGCGCGATCTCCGCCACCGCCGCCGCAAGACCCTGGAACTGGTCGTTGCGGGCGACAAAGTCGGTTTCGGTGTTGATCTCCACCATCGCGCCGGCATTACCCTCGACCGCGACGCCGATCAGCCCCTCGGCCGCGACCCGCCCCGCCTTCTTCGCGGCGGCAGCAAGGCCCTTGGTTCGCAGCCAGTCGACCGCGGCCTCGATATCGCCGCCGGTCTCGGTCAACGCCTTTTTGCAATCCATCATCCCGGCGCCGGTCCGGGTGCGTAAGTCCTTTACCAGGGTGGTGGTAATTTCGGCCATTGGGTAACCTCGCAAATACTACTCGGCGGACGCGCCAGACGCCTCGTCGGCGCCGGCAGCGAGCGCCAGCTCTTCCACCGGCAATTCGGCCGCCTCGCCGACGTCGCCGCCCTTGGCGCCAACCTCGGCCTGCAAGCCATCGAGAACGGCGCGCGCGAAAAGATCGCAGTAAAGGGTGATGGCACGTAGCGCGTCATCGTTGCCGGGCACCGGGAAATCGATGCCTTGCGGATCGGAGTTCGAATCCAGGACGCCGACCACCGGAATGCCGAGCTTACGCGCCTCGGCCACCGCGATGTCTTCCTTGTTGGTATCGATGATGATCAGGATATCGGGCAGGCCGCCCATGTCCTTGATGCCGCCAAGCGCGCGCTCCAGCTTGTCGCGCTCGCGGGTCAAGCGAAGAAGCTCCTTCTTAGTGAAGCCGAGCGCTTCGCCGGCAAGCTGCTCGTCGAGCTCGCGCAGACGGCGGATCGAATGCGACACCGTCCGCCAGTTGGTTAGCATGCCGCCGAGCCAGCGGTGGTTCACGTAGTACTGGCCGCAGCGCTTGGCGCTATCAGCGACGATCTCCGAGGCCTGCCGCTTGGTGCCGACGAACAGCACGCGGCCGCCGCCGCCGACGATGTCCCGCACCGTCTCGAGCGCGCGATAGAGCAGCGGCACGCTCTGCTGCAGATCGATGATGTGGATGTTGTTGCGGACGCCGAAGAGATAGGGGGCCATCCGCGGATTCCAGCGGTGCGTCTGATGGCCAAAATGAACGCCAGCCTCGATGAGCTGACGCATGGTAAAGGTCGGAAGCGCCATAACAGTTCCTTTTCCGGTTGGACCGCCGCGGGCAGTGACCTTTAAAGGCACCGGAACGACCTGCCGGATATGTGCCGGCGGCCGCAAGCCCACGTGTGGTTTGTCTCGGCGCTTGATAGCGCGACCGGGGCCGCAAAGCAAGGCCCAGAACGGCCGGCCGCACCGTCGGGCATGGCGGAATCAACGCGGGCCGGCCCCCGGAGAGGCCGGCCCGTCCGGAATTCAAACCTGACCGGCGAAGGATCCGAGATTACTTTTTCGCCTTCATGGACTTGATCACGGCCTTGTTCAGGCTGTAGAGGCCGACGACGCTGCCCTCGGCCAAAATATGCCCCTGCATCGCCTTAAGCGCGTCGGGGCCGGTGAAATTGCCGCTGACGTCGAGCTTTGCGACGTTGAGGGCATAGACCACGAAATGGTAGTGATGCGGGATGGTGTCGTTCCACGGCGGGCAGGGCCCATCGTAACCGCCATATTCGCCCTTCATCTTAGGGTCGGTGGCGAACCAGTTGGTGTAGCTATTGATCCCGCGCACACCATATTTGGTAGGACCGGGCTTTTTGCCATGGGGCGTGACGCCCTTAGAACCGTGGGCGTAAGGGATATGGCGGATATGGGTCGGAATATCGACCAGGACCCAATGGTAGAAATTGACCCGCGGCATCGACGCCGGCAGCGTGGTGCCCTTCTTGTTCACGTCGGTGGCGACTGAGGGCACGTCGGAATCATGCACGATAATGGCATAGGATTTGGTCCCGGCCGGCCCCTTCGACCACCAGATCGCCGGGCTCCGGTTGAGGCCGAGGCCGACCTGGCCCTTGCGATTGAAGGCGCAGAAGGCAAGCCGCTTGGCCACGACGCCGCCGGGCCGGACGCCACCGACCCGCACCTTCAAGGCCGCGACCGCAGCCCGAGCCGGCGTGATCGGCCCCGCAAGCACCAAGCCAACCCCCGCCAACGCAGCTAACATACTCAACGCAAACCGTTTTCTGGAAAGCATCGAATCCCCCTTAATTCTTTTTGAAGCGTCAGAGAATCTGTCAGCCATATGACATCCGCCCGCTTTCGGGCGTCTAATATATTAGCATCAACCGACGATGGCCGATATGGCGACGATGGCGACGCCCAAGCGACGCCCCCGCGACGCGAGGAGTCAGATCTCGTGGACGCCGACGACGCCCGGAATGTCGCGGAGCCCGGCGAGGACGGCCGGCGAAATCGCGAAGCCGCCGGGAAGCTGAAGATCGACCTCCTCGCGCCGCGCCGGCAGACGCAGGCGAAGCGTGACCAGCCCCCGTCCCCGCTCGCTGCGCGACAAGGTCTCCTTGAGCCGCGGCAACGGATCGGGCCGGTCGACCACGATGCGCACCCCGGTCGCGGCCTGAGCGGCAGCGCGCTCCAGGGAGTGGGCCGCCTGCGCCGTGAGGCGAAGCTGGTCGTTGTCGCGCCTCGCTTCGACGACGAAGAGAACAGTCTGGCCGGGCTCCAGGAGCTCGCGGTTGGCCGCGAGGATTTCCGAAAACACCGTGACCTCGAACATGCCGCTCGCGTCCGAGGCCTGGACGAAGGCGAAGCGGCTGCCCCGGCTCGAAACCCGCTCTTGGCGGCGAAGCACGACGCCGGCCAAGCGAACGCGCATGACATTGCCGCTGACGCTGCGCGCGAGATCGGCGGCCGCAGTAACCCCAAGCCGCTGCAAGGCGGCGCCGTAAGCCGCCAAGGGATGAGCGGAGAGATAGAATCCTATCGCCTCGAACTCGGGCGTCAGGCGCTCCACCCCGGGCCAGTCGGGCACCTCGGGCAGGGTCAGGCCGGCGTCGCTCGCACCGGCGCCGCCAAAGAGATTGCTTTGGCTCGATCGCCGCTCGTTCGACGCCGCGGTGGCATAGCGGAGAATGGTTTCCGCGCCTTCGAAAACCCGCCGGCGATTGCGCTCAAGACTATCGAACGCCCCCGCCTTGACCAGATTCTCGAGCTGGCGCTTGTTCATTCCCTGGGGATCGATGCGGGCGGCGAAATCGGCGAGCGAGCGGAACGGGCCGCGGGCCGCGCGCTCTTCGACGAGATGGGCCATCGCCCCCTCGCCCACGTTGCGGATGGCGGCCAGCGCGTAGCGGACGACCAAGTTCTCGCTCTCGGCCTCGACGGTAAAGGCAACCCCGGAGCGGTTGATGTCAGGGGGGCGCAGCGCGATCTCGAGTCGGTTCAACTCCTGGCGGTAGAAATCAAGCTTTTCGGTATTGGCGAGATCGAGGCTCATCAGCGCGGCGAAGAACTCGACCGGCCGGTTGGCCTTGAGCCACGCGGTCTGATAGGCGACCAAAGCATAGGCTGCGGCGTGGCTTTTGTTGAAGCCGTAGCCAGCAAACTTGGCAACCAGCTCGAAGATATATTCGGCGCGCTCGCGCGGTACGCCGTTCTGCTCGGCACCCTCGACGAAGCGGACGCGCTGCGCCGCCATCTCGGCCTGGATCTTCTTGCCCATCGCCTTGCGCAGGATATCGGCCTCGCCGAGGCTGTAGCCGGCGAGGACCTGCGCGATCTGCATCACCTGTTCCTGATAGATAATGACGCCGTAGGTTTCCTTCAGGATCGGCTCGAGAGCGGGATGAAGATAATCCGGCTGCTCGACGCCGTGCTTGCAGGCGACGTATTTCGGAATGTTGTCCATCGGCCCCGGCCGATAGAGCGCGACCAGGGCGATGATGTCCTCGAAGGTGTCGGGCTTGAGGTGGCGCAACACGTCGCGCATGCCCGAGCTTTCGAGCTGGAACACGCCGACCGCGTCGCCGTGGGCGAGCATGGCGAAGGTGGCGGGATCGTCGAGCGCCAGATTGGCGAGATCGAGCTCGATCCCCCGCTCGGCCAGAAGCCGGCGGGCGCGGTCGATGACGGTCAGGGTCTTGAGCCCGAGGAAATCGAACTTCACCAGCCCCGCCGCTTCGACGTATTTCATCGAGAACTGCGTCGCGGGCAGCGGCGCGCGCGGGTCGCGATAGAGCGGCACCAATTCCTTGAGCGGCCGATCGCCGATGACGACGCCGGCTGCGTGCGTCGAGGCGTGGCGATAGAGGCCTTCGAGCTTCAAGGCGATGGCGATGAGGCGGGCAACGCTGTCGTCGTTGTCGCGCTCCTCCTGGAGCCGGGGCTCGCCCTCTATCGCCTGGGCGAGGCTCACGGGATGAGCGGGATTGTTCGGCACCATCTTGCAGATGCGATCGACCTTGCCGAAGGGCAGCTCGAGCACTCGCCCGACGTCGCGCAGCGCCGCGCGCGCCTGCAAGGTGCCGAAGGTGATGATCTGCGCCACATGATCTTCGCCGTAGCGCTCCTGCACGTAGCGGATCACCTCGTCGCGGCGTTCCTGGCAGAAGTCGATATCGAAGTCGGGCATCGATATGCGCTCGGGGTTGAGGAAACGCTCGAACAGCAGCCCGAAGCGCAAAGGGTCGAGATCGGTGATCGTCAGCGCCCAGGCGACCACCGAGCCGGCGCCCGAGCCGCGCCCCGGACCGACCGGAATGCCGCGCGCCTTGGCCCATTGAATAAAATCCGAGACGATGAGGAAATAGCCCGGAAAGCCCATCTTGGTGATGACCTCAAGCTCGTAATCCAGGCGTTCCCGATAGGGCACCGCGCGATCGCCGGAAATCCCGACCGCCTGCAAACGGAGATCGAGCCCGGCCTCTGCCTTGCCGCGAAGAAGCTCCGCCTCGTCGCCGGCGCCGAAGCGCGGCAGGATCGGCTTGCGCTCCTCCGCCATCACCGCGCAGCGCCGCGCGACGACAAGCGTGTTGTCGACCGCCTCCGGCAAGTCGGCGAACAACGTCCGCATCTCGTCGGTCGACTTAAAGCGGTGCTCGCGGGTCAAGCGACGACGCGCGGAATTGCTCATAGTCATGCCGTCGGCGATGCAGAGCAGCGCCTCATGCGCCTCGAACATGTCGGCGTCGGCAAAATAGCACTCGTTGGTGGCGATCAGCGGCAGGCCATGGCGATCCGCGAGATCGAGGAAGGCGCCCTCAGTGCGCACTTCGGCCGGCAAGCCGTGACGCTGAATCTCGATGTAAAGCCGGCCGGGAAACATCGCCATCAGGCGGCCAAGCAGCGCTTCCGCCGCCGGCTCCTGGCCCTCGGCGATTAGCCGGCCGAGCGCGCCGCGCGGGCCACCTGTCAAGGCGATCACCCCCGCCGCGTGGCGGGCGAGGGTGTCATAATCCACATGCGCGGGCTCACCCGGCGGGGTGTCGAGATACCCGAGAGAGCTCAAGGCAAGCAGGTTCTGGTAGCCGGTCTCGTCTTGCGCCAGCAGCACCAAGGGATCGGGCTTGGGCTTGGGCTTGCGCCCGCCGCGAAGCCCCGCGCCCTCTGCCTCCTCGACGCCAAGCGCGATCTCGCAGCCGATGATCGGCTGGATGCCGGCCTTGGCCATCACGTTGCTGAATTCGAGGGCGCCGAAGAGATTGCCGGTATCGGTCATGGCGACCGCCGGCATCGCCTCCTTGCGGCAGCGCTCGGCCAGTTCCTTGACCCGGATGGCGCCCTCCGAGAGCGAATAGGCGGTATGGACGCGAAGATGGACGAAATCAGCGTGCGACATGGCCAAACGCGCAATCGAAAAAAAGAGCTTCAAGAGTGCCAGTTCGGCTCGCCGCCGTCATCCAGAACGGACCAGGAACAGCGCAGAGCTTGGGGTCTCGGTTCGGACCCACCCCCGCATATGGGCCTCGCGCGGCCGCGATCGCCCAGCCTCAGGCCGGCACCAGCAAACCGTCTTCGAGCCGCACCGTGCGGTCGAGCCGCACCGCGAGATCGTTGTTATGAGTGGCGATCAAGGCCGCCAAGCCATGCTCTCGGGCGAGGCCGACCAGTTCGTTGAATACCGTCTCGGCCGTCCGCATGTCGAGATTTCCCGTCGGTTCGTCGGCGAGCAGGATTTTCGGCTCGTTGGCGAGCGCGCGGGCGATGGCGACGCGCTGCTGCTCGCCGCCCGAAAGCCGCGCCGGGCGGTGCGCGAGCCGGGCGCCGAGCCCCAGCCCCTCGAGCAGCGCGGTCGCCCGCGCCGTGGCGGCGGCACGGCTCTTGCCGGCGACGAGTTGCGGCAGCACGACGTTCTCGAGCGCCGAGAAATCCGCCAAGAGATAGTGAAATTGATAGATGAAGCCGATCAGCTCGCGCCGGCTTCGTGTCCGCTCCGCCTCGCCCATCGCCGAAGCCGGCCGTCCCGCCACCACGACCTCGCCGCCATCGGCGCGGTCGAGCAGCCCGGCGACATGGAGAAGCGTCGACTTGCCAGCGCCCGACGGGCCGATTAGGGCCACGATCTCGCCCGCCTGAATGGCGAGCGAGGCGCCGCGCAGCACCTCAAGCCGGTTCTGTCCCTGCTGGTAGGTGCGGATCACCCGATCGAGAACGAGACGCTCATTCATAGCGCAGCGCCTCCACCGGATCGAGCCGGGCCGCGCGCCACGCCGGATAGAGCGTCGCGAGCAAGGACAGCAGAATCGCCATCCCGACCACGGCGACCACCTCCCTCGGGTCGACCTTTGCCGGCAGGGTCGAGAGGAAATAGATTTCGGGATTGAACAGATTGGTGCCAGTCAGGCTTTGCAGCCATTCGCGGATGGTCTCGATATTGGCACAGAAGAGGATGCCGAGCACGAACCCGACCACGGTCCCAAGCACCCCGATGGTGGCGCCGGCGATGAAGAAGACGCGCATCACGCTGCCCCGGCTGGTTCCCATGGTCCGGAGGATCGCGATGTCGCGGCTCTTGTCCTTCACCAGCATAGTGAGACCCGAGATGATGTTGAAGGCGGCGACGATGATGATCAGGGTGAGGATGAGGAACATGACGTTGCGCTCCACCTCGACCGCGTTGAAGAAGGGCGCGTTCGCCTGCTGCCAATTGTAGATGCGGTAATCGCTGCCGATCATCCGCGCGATAGCGGCGCTCGCCGCCGGTGCGCGGTCGGGATTGTTGAGCGAAACCTGGATGCCGGTCGCGCGGCCCGCCATCTGAAAATAGGTTTGCGCCTCCGCGAGCGGCATGAAGACGAACGTCGAATCGTATTCGTACATGCCGACGTCGAAGAGCGCGACGATGCGATAGCTGCGGATGCGCGGCACCATGCCGATCGCCGTCGCCGTGCCTTGCGGCGAGATCAGCGTGATGCGGTCGCCGACGCGAAGGCCGAGACGGGAGGCGAGCCGATCTCCGATCGCGACCGCGTCCGAGCCGGAAAAATCCTTGAGCGAGCCGGCGACGATCTTGTGCGCAACCAGGGTCTCCGCCTTGAGGTCGGCCGGCGTGACGCCGCGGACCAGAGCGCCGGTCGCGGCCCGGTTCGCCGTCGCCATCACCTGGCCCTCGACCAGGGGCGTGACCCGCACCACGCCCTTGACGCCGCGCACCCGAGCAACGATCGGCGGATAATCCGGAATGCCGCGCGCGCCCGCCTCGATGGTGAGATCGCCGTTCAGGCCGAGGATGCGTTTCAGAAGCTCGTCGCGGAATCCGTTCATCACCGACATGACGATGATCAAGGTCGCGACACCGAGCACAATGCCGAGAAAGGAAAAGCCGGCGATCACCGAAACGAACCCCTCGCTCCGCCGCGCGCGGAGGTAGCGGAGGGCGATCATCCATTCGAAGCGCGCAAAGGGCATGGCGATCCTTGGTTACGCCGGCGCCGCGGCAACAGGCGCCGGCGGCCGGCTGGAACATTGTCGCGGCCGCCGAGCGAGGCCGCAAGCCGCGATCATCGGGCGGCCGCCGTTCACCCCGCGATGCGGGCGATGGCCGCCTCGGGCGAGAGTTCCTGGCGCTCGCCCGTCGCCCGGCGCTTCAGTTCCACCATGCCGCTTTTAACCCCGCGCGGACCGACGGTGAGGATCCACGGCAGGCCGATCAGGTCCATTGTGGCGAATTTAGCCCCGACGCGCTCCTCGGTATCGTCGTGCAGGACGCTGAGGCAGGCGGCCTTCAGCTTGGCGTGGATATCGTCGGCGAAGGCGGCGCACGCGGCATCGTCCGGCCGCAAATCGATCAGGCCGACGCGAAAGGGCGCGACGCTTTCCGGCCAGATGATGCCGTTCTCGTCGTGGCTCGCTTCGATGATGGCGCCGACCAGGCGCGAGACGCCGATGCCGTACGAGCCCATCTGAACGACGATCTCCTCGCCGTCCGGCCCGGCGACCACGGCCCGCAGCGGCCCCGAGTACTTGGTGCCGAAATAGAAGATGTGGCCGACCTCGATGCCGCGCGCCTCGATCCGCTTGTCGTCCGGAATGGCCGCGAAACGTCCGCTGTCGTGCTTCTCGTCGGTGGCGGCATAAAGCCCGGTCCAGTCCCGCACCAGCGGCTCGAGATCGCCATCGTAGTCCACCGCCTGGCTGAGAATGTCGCGATCCACCAGATCCCTGTGGCAATAGATCAGGCTCTCGCCGGTGTCCGCCAGGATGATGAATTCATGCGACAGGTCGCCGCCGATCGGACCGGTATCGGCCATCACCGGCACCGCCTTGAGACCGAGCCGGGCGAAGGTGCGGAGATAGGCGACGAACATCCGGTTGTAGGCGCGCACCGCGCCGGCGCGATCGAGATCGAAGGAATAGGCGTCCTTCATCAGGAATTCGCGCCCGCGCATGACGCCGAAACGCGGCCGCACTTCGTCGCGGAATTTCCACTGGATGTGATAGAGGTTTTTCGGCAGGTCGCGGTAGCTCTTGATCGAATTACGGAAAATGTCGGTGATCAGCTCCTCGTTGGTGGGGCCGAACACCATCTCGCGCTCGTGCCGGTCGCGGATGCGCAGCATTTCCTTGCCGTAATCCTCGTAGCGGCCGCTTTCGCGCCAGATTTCGGCCGGCTGCATGGTCGGCATGAGCAGTTCCTGGCAGCCGGCGGCATCTTGCTCGGCGCGCACGATGTCCTCTATCCGACGCAGCACGCGCAGCCCGAGCGGCAGCCAGGAATATATTCCGGCCGCGGACTGGCGCACCATGCCGGCACGCAGCATCAGGCGATGCGAGACGATCTGCGCCTCGCTCGGGTTTTCCTTCAGGATTGGCAGAAAGTATCGTGAAAGCCGCATGTTCCATCCCGGCGGGCACAAAGTTTCGCATTTTTAAGCGTTAGGGGCGCGGTTGGCAATCGCGGCGTGGCGTTGCGGGCGGCGGGGCTAGCGGCGTTCGGCCTTGCGGCAGGCTGCGCGCGCGGCGGCGGTGGCCTGTGGCCCGAGCGGATGGCCGTTCAGCGTCACCTCGCCATGATCGAGGCCGATGCGGATACGGCCCTCGCGGATTTCGGACGCCGAGAGCAGCGGCGGCACGCTGCCGCCCGAAACCTGGCCGAGCAGCGTCCGGAGGTCGATGACGACATCGCCAAGCGGCGGCGCGCCAGCGATATCCGCGGGCACCACCGGGCGACCGTTGACGTCGACGCCCGGCACATAGGTGGCCCCCGGCACGGCCGGTCGGGCCAGGAGCACACGGCATTGAGCCGCGGCGATGGCCGCCTTCGGGCTTGCTGTGCCGGCAACCGCGACCGTCGCGGCCGCAAAGCCGAGAATCAGAGCCGCCAAGAAAGAAAAGCTGCCACGAGCCATGGGCGGAGCTTAGCCGGCTTGCGTTAAGTCTTTATTACAGGGATGTTTCTGCCGATTTTTGAGGCTTTAGCCACGATCGCGAGCAAATTCGCAGATTCTTGATGACGTGCAGCCCGCCATGCGATATTGTTCACCGTGACTTGCAAAAAGGGGCGTTGCGTTTTCAAGCAAAAAAGCCCAAGTCCAGGGGGGAGCACTAAGAAAGATAAAAAGGCGGACGGAGGATAAAATCCAGAACCGCCGATCTCAAAAGGCAAAACAGACACTATTAACAGCAAGACCCGTCGGGTCTTGCTTTTGTTTTGTCCACAGCAGAAAATTATTAACCATAGAATAGCGAATATTTCCGAATATTCGTCAGTTCCCAGCTGAAAAGGCACGGATTCGACGCAGGTCTAAACCTGCTCGATTTCGATCAGAGTGCCGGTGAAATCCTTCGGGTGAAGAAATAGCACGGGCTTGCCATGAGCGCCGATCTTGGGCTCGCCATTGCCTAAAATACGAGCACCCTTCGCGCGAAGATGGTCCCGCGCGGCCAGGATATCGGCCACCTCGTAGCAGATATGGTGGATGCCGCCGGCCGGGTTGCGGTCCAGAAATCCTGCGATCGGCGACGACGCGCCCAAGGGCTGCAGCAGCTCGATCTTGGAATTATCGAGCGCGACGAACACCACCTTCACGCCGTACTCGGGCTGCTCCAGAGTCGCCGAGACCTTGGCGCCGAGGACATCGCGATAGAGCGCTGCCGCCGCTGCGAGATCGGGCACCGCGATCGCCACGTGATTGAGCCGTCCAATCATGCCGAAACCTCTTTGATGGGCCGGACCACGACGCCTAAAGAACCGAGCCGGACTACCTGCACTTCGATCAGCGGCCGGCGGCCGGCGGCGGCCTTGATCAGGCGCTGAACCGCCGTCTGCGCCGCCTTGGCGATCTCGGCATCGTCGGCCGTCGCCTTGCTCGGAAGCCGCACCACCGTCGCCTCGACCGCCTCTTGCGCCGCCGCGCCGAGATCCGTCGATTCCCCCTCCGCGACGCCGAGCAGGGTCACCCGCGCCGGCGCGGCCAGGCGACCATCCTCGTCAACGACCACGACCACTTGCGCGACACCATTAAACATCAGGCGCCGGCGGCGGCGCATGAGATCGCCCCCGAGCGGCACCAACGTCGTGCCCTCGACCGCGAGCCGCCCGGCCGGCACCTGGTCCACGATGCGGGCCGGGCCGGGCGCAAGCTGCAGAAGATCGCCGTTCTGAACCTCCACCGCCTCCGGCACCTGCAGGCTGCGGGCGAGCGCCGCGTGCTCGCGCAGATGACGCGCCTCGCCATGGACGGGGACGGCGATTTTCGGCCGCACCCAGCGGTACATGGTGGCCAACTCTTCCCTCGAGGGATGGCCCGAGACATGGACGAAATGGTCGCGCTCGGTCATCACCTCGATCCCGGTCTTGACTAGGCGATTATGCAACGCGTACAGCGAGCGCTCGTTGCCGGGAATGATGCGCGACGAAAACACCACGAGGTCGCCGGGATCGAGCGAGACCGCGGGATGCGTGCCGCTCGCGATGCGCGCCATGGCACCGCGCGGCTCGCCCTGGCAGCCGGTGCAGAGATAGAGAACCTTATCCGACGGCAGGTAGCCGGCAGCGCGCTCGTCCACGGTCTCGATGTCGGCAAGATAGCCGTTCGCCCGCGCCGCCTCGGTGACGCGCTGCAGGGCGCGGCCGACCAGCACGAGGTGCCGGTCGAGCGCTGCCGCGACCTTCGCTACCGTGTCGATGCGGGCGACGTTGGAGGCAAAGGTGGTGATGGCGATCCGCTTCGGTCGCCCACGCAACAGCTTCAAAAGGCTCTCGCGTACCGCACCTTCCGAGCCGGACTGGCCGGGGCGAAAGACATTGGTCGAATCGCAGACCAGCGCCAGAACCCCGGCATCGCCGACCGCGCTCAGGCCCGCGGCGTCAGTCACCGGACCGACCAGCGGCTCGGGATCGAGCTTCCAGTCGCCGGAGTGGAGCACGGTGCCGAAGGGCGTATCGATGACCAGCGCGGTCGATTCCGGAATCGAGTGCGTGATCGAGAGCGCCCGCACCTTGAACGGCCCGAACTCCATGACCTGTCCGGGCTCGAACTGAAACACCGGCGCCTGGTCGGCGAGCCCCACGTCCTGCAGCTTGCGCCGGAGCAACGCGGCGGTGAATCCGGTGGCGTAGATCGGGCAGCGCAGCCGCCGCCAGAGGTGGGCCACGGCGCCGAGGTGGTCCTCATGGGCATGGGTCAGGACCAGGGCGAGAAGGTTGTCGCGATCGGCCTCGATGAAGCTCGGATCGGGCACCACCACGTCGATGCCGGGCAAGGTCTCATCGGCGAAGGTCAGTCCGAGATCAACCATCAGCCATTTGCCGCGGCAACCGTAGAGGTTGAGGTTCATGCCGATCTCGTTGGCACCGCCAAGCGGCAGAAAGAGCAGACGATCCTCGGCGGCGCTTGCCGTCATGACGCGGACCTTCCCTTGTTGCGGCGATAGATTTCGAGGAGCCCCCGCATCGTCAGATCCGGAACCCAATGCTCGATGACGTCGGTCGCGCCGCGGAACAAGGGTGCGAGGCCGCCGGTCGAGATCACCGTCATCGGCTCTTTCCATTCGCCGCGGATGCGCCGCACCAAGCCCTCGATCAACCCGATATACCCCCAATAGACCCCGGAATGCATGCAAGCGACCGTATCGGTGCCGATGACGTATTCGGGCCGGGTGATGGCGATACGCGGCAGCTGCGCGGTGCCGAGATGCAGCGCCTCGAGGCTGAGATTGATCCCGGGCGCAATCACGCCGCCGCAGTAATTGCCCTCCCCATCCACGACGTCGAAGGTGGTGGCGGTGCCGAAATCGACCACGATCAGGGCACCGGGGAAGCTCTTGTGCGCGCCGATGGTATTGACGAGGCGGTCGGCGCCAACCTCGGCCGGGCGGTCGACCAAGGCCTTGACGCCGAGATCGACGCCGGGCGCGCCGACCACAATTGGCTCGCCGCCGAAATAGCGTCGGCAGAGGGTCGTCAGGTTGAACAGCGCCTGCGGCACCACGGTCGCGATGATGGTGCCAGTGATCGCATCGAGCGAGAGTTTTTCGAGCGCCAGGAGCTGACTCAGCCAGACCGCGTACTCATCGGCGGTGCGGCCGCTCGAACTCTGCGCCCGCCATTCGTTGACCAGGCGCTCGCCGTCGAACAGCGCAAAGGTGAAATTGGTGTTGTTGGCGTTGATCGCTAGAAGCATGGCCTTGTCCCGGGACGCAAACGTCCGATCATAACGCCGGAAACACGTCCCCGGCTAGAACGCGCTCGCGGCTGCCGTCCGCCTTGACCACAATCAGCGCGCCGGCGTCGTCGAGGGATTCAAACACCCCCTCGATTTCGCGGTCGTCAAGCCTGACGCGGACCGGCCGGCCAAGCCCCGCCGCGCGGTCGAGCCACGCCTCGCGCAGCGGCGCGAAACCCTCCGCCTCCCAACGCGCGAGCCAGGCGGCGAGACACCCGATATAGGTCGCGAGCACGGTCGCGACGTCGGCGCGCGCGCCGGCCGCGGCGAGCGAGGTGACGGGATATTCCACTGCTTCCGGCGCGCTCATGACGTTGATACCGACGCCAATCACGACCCATCCGATCAGCCCGTCTGGCCCGCTCTGCGATTCGAGCAGAATGCCGGCGCATTTGGCGCCATCAATCAGAACGTCGTTCGGCCACTTGCAGGCGACGCGGCACGACGCCGGAACCAACTCCACCGCCGTCTCCGCCACCGCCACCGCGGTGAGAAAGGACAGCTCGGTACCATGGCTCGGCGCCAGCGTCCCCGGCCGCAGCAAGAGCGAGCTGTAGACGTTTCCGGGCGGCGAAATGCAGGCGCGGCCGCGCCGGCCGCAGCCCCCGATCGGCTGCTGAGCCCGGATGCGAGTCCGGGCCTCGGCGCCCGCCTTCGCCAAGCGGCGCGCCTCGTCCATCGTGCGCGCGACCGCGCTCCGCGCGAGGCGACGCAACCCCGGCGGCGGGACGGGAACCCGGG
>OFHJ01000083.1_pt1 | contig 38015 bp, 28 predicted proteins | sample 1522001 | NCBI WGS metagenome assembly OFHJ01 (sample SAMEA2464838, study PRJEB22497) | soil metagenome | biome: Grassland; feature: Farmland; material: Clay | place: Australia | collected 2013-02-01 | depth 1.2 m | reverse complement strand
GCTCCACCTGGATGCGGGCGTTCATCTCGAGGAAATAAAACGCCTCGCCCTCGACCAGGAACTCGACCGTGCCGAGGCCGCGATAGCCGAGATGGCGGCCGAAGCGCACCCCGGCATCGCGGATTGCCCCGCGCAACGTCGCCGTAAGCCGGGGTGCCGGCGCTTCTTCCACCACCTTTTGATAGCGCCGCTGCACCGAGCAATCGCGATCGCCGAGGTGAACGACATTTTCGCCGTCGCCCAGGATCTGCACCTCGACATGCCGGCCGGAGGCGACGAACCGCTCGAGGTAGATGCGCCGATCGCCGAAGGCCACCTCGGCCTCGGCCATGGCAAAAGTGGCGGCATGAGACAAATCCGCCGCTTCATGCACGCGCTTCATGCCGCGCCCGCCGCCGCCGCCGACGGCTTTGATAAGAACCGGAAAGCCAAGCCGCGCCGCCAAAACGGCGGCCTCCTCCGACGTCGCCGCCGGGCCGCCCGGCACCACCGGCAAACCGGCGGCAAGGGCATGGCCGCGCGCCGTCAGCTTGTCGCCGACCGCTTCGAGATGTGCGACATCCGGACCGATGAACGCGATCCCCGCCGCCGCACAGGCGCGCGCCAGTTCGGCATTCTCGGACAAGAAGCCGTAGCCGGGATGGAGGGCGTCGGCCGCCGCCTCGAGCGCCGCCGCCACCACGCGCGCGATTGCGAGATAGCTCTCGCCCGGCCGCGCCGGACCGAGGCACACCACCCGGTCGGCAAGACGGGCGGGCAACGAGCCGAGATCCGCCTCGCTCACCCCGAGTACGGTTTCGATGCCAAGCGCGACGCAGGTGCGGATCACGCGGAGCGCGATTTCGCCCCGATTGGCGATGAAGACGCGGTGAAATCTCATGACGGCGCGGCCTCGATCCGCATCAGCACCTGCCCTGTTTCGACGAAGGTCGCGTCGTCGGCGACAATCTCCACCACCCGGCCGCTAACGCCGGCGTGAACCGAGTTTATCAGTTTCATGGTCTCGACGATGCCGATCACCGTATGCGGCGTCACCTCGCTGCCGAGGTTGATGAAAGGCGGAGCGCCGGGCTTCGGGGCGCGGTAAAAGGTGCCGACCAGCGGCGCGCGAATGACCGGCCCGGCCTCCGCCTCGGCCGCGATCGCGCCGGGTGGCGCTTGCACGGCAAGCGGCGGTTCGCCCTGAACCGTGGCCTCGGCGCTCCAGCCGCTCGCCTCGCGCCTCAGAAGAAGGGCATATCCTGGCCCGTCCAGCCGCAGCACGTCATAGGGCGAATCCGTCAGCGCCGCGGCGAGCGCGGCGATATCCTCGGCCCCCAGCCTCATGATCCGCCCCGCTTGCCGAGCACCGCGAAAACGTGATCGAAGGGCCGCGCGGCGGGACCGGCGACTGGCTTCGCGTCGCGTGGCGACCAGATGGTCTCGGGCCGGCTTTGCAACAAGAATACCGCTTCGCCGCCGCCATCGGCGCGCGGCCCGATGGCCCACTCGATATCCTGCGGGCAGCCGTAATGCCGCTCGATATGCTTGCCGACGCGGACCAACGCCCGGATGTCGTCGTCGCTCAGGCAGGGGAGATCGCGCCGCGCTTCGGGCACCGCCTCCTCGCGGGTGCCGCCGCCGCCATCAGGCACGTGCATCACCGTCTTGTGCGAGACGGCACGGCTTATCACGTCCTCCGTCACCTTGCTGACCACCACCTTGTCGGGGGTGACCTCGCCGCTGACGATCGCAGAGCCGAGCCCCCAACTACCCTCGATCGCAATCACCGAGCGATCGCCGGTGGTCGGGCTGCGGGTGAACATCACACCCGAGACGCGGGAGTTCACCATCTGCTGCACCACGACACCCATGGCCAAGCCCTCCTCCGGCAGGCCACGGCGCAAGCGGTAAACCACCGACTCGACACCATAGAGGCTGGCCCAGCACGCGCGGACGAAATGGAGGACATTGGCAGTGCCGCGTATCCACAAATAGGTGTCCTGCAATCCGGCGAAGCTGGCCTCGGCGCTATCCTCGCTGGTGGCGCTGGAGCGCACCGCGACCGGCCCATCCGGCGCGCCGCCGCAGAGGCGGGCATAAGCGCCCGCGATCGCCGCCTCCATGTCGGGCCGCATGGCGGCGGTCTCGATACGCTGGCGAATCTCCTCGCAGACCCGCAACACCGCGGGAAGATCGTCCGGCGACAGCGCTTCCACCTGGCGGCGGATGGCGCCTTCCGGATCGATGGCGGTGAGGAAGGCGACGAAGCTTTCCGTCGTCACCACGAATCCGGGCGGCACGTTGATGCCGGCGCGGGTCAACTCGCCGAGGCTCGCGCCCTTGCCGCCGACCAGCGGCCGGCTCGCCATGCCGAGCTCGGCGAAGGGACTGACCGCTTGCGTCGCCCCCATGGCCACCCCCTAGTCCAGCACCGTGACGATGCCGCTGTTGCCATCCACCCGCAGGCGCTGGCCGGTGCGGAAGCGCTTGGTCGCGACTCCGGTGCCGACCACGGCCGGCATGCCGTACTCGCGGGCGACGATCGCCGCGTGCGACATGGTGCCGCCGATATCCGAGACCGCGGCGCGAATCTTGCCGAACACCGGCCCCCAGCTCGGATTGGTGACCGGACAAACCAGGATGTCACCGTCTTGCACCTGGCCGATGTCGTTGACGTTCTTGAGCACCCGAGCGATGCCTTCGACGACGCCGGGCGACGCGGCGAAGCCGCGCACGGTCTTCTCGTTCTCGAGATCGTCCGGCACCCGCAACCATGACTGCAGCGTTTCCGAGGTAATGCCCCAAAGCATCAGGAGCGCCGGATCTCCGATCTCCTCTGGCACCGGGCCGAGCGCTGCGGGCGGATCCCAGTCCTTCAGCTTTTCCAGGACGCGACGGCGTTCCTCGACCAGCGGCCGCCAATGCGCCGCGCCGCGGGCCGGCGTGCCGGCCGCCCAGGCCAAGGTGACGTCCACCAGTGCCTGCTCGACCTCCTGATAGTGCAGCATGAAGATGTCCTCGGGATCAGCGATCTGTTCCCAGCGGGCGAGCAAGGCGCCGAATTCGCGCATCTTGGCGTAGAACAAGGACGTGTACCAATGCTCACACCAGAATTTATGGTCCTCGACGAAGGGGAATACCAGATGGCAGAGGCCGAGCATCTGGTCGAAGGCGCCGCGCTCCTCCTCCGAGCCGAGCAGGGCGCGATACTCGGCGATGATGTGCTCGCGCTCGGCCTTGAGGCGCTCGGTCGGGCGCTCGATATCCTGGCCGGCATTCAGCATCGCGACATAGCGGGCAAGCGCCGCGAAAGGCACCGACAGGTCGCTGTTCCAACTGCGGTGGTGGTGATAGAAGCCATCGCCGGTAGAAATGTGGAACCAAGGATCGCGGATCGCGTCGACCGCCGCCAGCCATTCGGCGCCCGCCGCGCCGGCCTTGCCGACCGCCGCCATGACGTCGTCTGGCGACACACCCTCGGCGAACAGCGAGGACAGGCCGAGCTTCACCGCGAGGCGCGCCAGATTCTTCAGTTCCTGATCGGGGCGGAACATCAGCACGTCGATACCCGCCACCATGCGCGAGACGGTCTGATCGGCGATTTCCGGGAACGCCTGCTTGCAGAACTGGAAGAACACGACATAGGCGCCGTAGCCCAGCATCAGCATCTCGAAGTGGTACTGCCACATCATGCCGAAGCCTTCGATGGCGCGATTGAAGCCGGTGCGCACGTCGACGTTTTGCGCGTAGCCGCGCCCCGAATGCACCACCGCGATATCGTCCATCTCGGGCAAGGAGGGAACCTCGATCGCCTTGAGGGCGTCGATGAGCGCGGTCATCCGCCCCTTCCACTCCTCGTAGAGGCGGTCCCAGTTCTGATAATAATAGCCCGCGCGCTCCTGAAAGACCGCGAGCCGCTTGCCGATCTCCTCGGCGTCCGCCACCGGATTGGCGGTGATATAGACCCGCCCGTTAACGATGCGGTGCTCGACGCCGAGCGTGGTCGGAAACACAAACACCCGCGTAGTGAAGGCACCGAGCGCCTGGTAGGGGATTTCCGCCGTGACCACGTCGAAGGGCGGCATTGGCTCGGGAAAATGCATGGCATTGTAGAACCAGAACCGCTTGTCGTCTTCTGGCGCGAAGCGGGTGAAATAGGGGTACATCTTCTCCCACCCTTCGGCGCCCGGCGGGCTGCGAACTTCCGAGGGCAAGGGAAACGAACTGCGCTGCGATGCCATGTATTTTCCTCCCAGGGATTATTTATTGGATATTGATCACGACCTTCCCGAAGTGACGTCCGGCGGCGAGATGGTCGTAGGCCGCCAGGGCTTCGTCGAAGGCGAACACGCGATCGATCACCGGATGCAGGCAATGCGCCGCAATGGCGCGGTTCATGGCGGCGAACATCTCGCCCGAGCCGACATAGATGCCTTGCAGCCGTGCCGACTTGCTGAGAAGCGGGCGGGGATCTACCGCGCCGGCGCCGGCCAGCACGCCGATCATCGCAATGGTGCCGCCGACCCGCACCGCGCGCAGCGAACGCTCGAGCGTGCCGGCGCCGCCGACCTCGACCACGAGATCGACGCCGCGACCGCCGGTCAGGCGCAATACCTCCTGCTCCCAGTCGGGCGCGGCGCGATAGTTGACGCCGCCATCGGCGCCGAGATGGCGGGCGCGGGCGAGCTTTTCGCCGCTGCTCGAGGTGATCAGCACGCGCGCGCCGTGCAGACGGGCAAATTGCAGCGCGAAAATCGAGACGCCGCCGGTGCCGAGCAGCAGCACGGTGTCGCCAGCGCCAGCGCGTGCGACCTCGACCACCGCGTTCCAAGCGGTCAAGGCGGCGCAGGGAAGGGTCGCCGCTTCCTCGAACGAAAGGTGCTCCGGAACAGACACGGCGCCGCCTTCGGACAAGACGGCGTATTCGGCCAGAACCCCCGGCGCGGAACCGCCGAGAGCGCTCGCGGTGGCCTCTGCGCTCGGCGCGCCGGCCGGCCAGCGGGGAAAGAAGGCGCCGGCGACCCGGCCGCCCGGCTCAAAAGCCGTGACCCCGGCCCCCACCGCGACGACTTCGCCGGCGCCATCGGAAAGCGGCACGAGGTTGGGTTGCAAGGCGCCGCGGTAGCGCCCTTGGCGCACCAAGAGGTCGCGGTAGTTGAGCGAGGCCGCCCGCATGCGCACCAGAATTTCGCCGGGGCCGGGCCCCGGTATGGGACGATCGCGGTTGAGGACTAGGCCGTCTTCCGCCCCTGGAACGCGAAGCTCGTACGCCCGCATACCCACGCCTCCCACTTTATTATGTCTTGCGATCGAGCCTACGACCGGAATCGGCGGTCGTCATTATCCCGGCGTCCGGGCCGGCTATGCCGTTTGTCTTCGTCGGACGGCCGTGCCGGCCGCGGTCGCCATGCTCATGCAACCCCGGCGCGTAAGGGAATTGTTAACGTTGCCGAGGCGATGATCGCGGGTGATCTTAAATCCCGGTCCCTATCCATGACCGATCCCGCGATCGATCCGCTTCGCCAGCTTTCGGCGCCGCTCGAACAGCTCCTTGCGGGCGGCGGCGACACGCGGCTTGCCCTCGACCCGACGAGCCGGGTCAACGCCTATGGCTGCCGCCCGGCGCCGCGGCCCGAAGCCTTCACCTTCGCCTCGTCGACCGCAACCTCGATTTCGGACCGCGCCTTCGCGGCTGCCGCCGCCGCCCGCCAGGCGCTTCTTCGCGACAGCATGAAATGGGGCTTCGAGCGCGCCTTCGATCTGCGCCAGGACGCGCTCCGCAGCGACATCAAGACGCTGCTCGATCTCGACGATAGCGGCTGCGAGGTGGTGCTCGCGCCATCGGGAACCGACGCCCAGCTTCTCGCGCTCTGTCTCGCCCGCGCGATTTTCGCCGCCCCGCTCACCAGCCTGATCGCCGCCGGCGACGAAACTGGCAGCGGCGCCGCCCATGCCGCGTGCGGCCGGCATTTCAACGCGATAACCGCACAAGGCATCGCCGCGGTCAAGGGCGAGCCGATCGCCGGCCTGGCAGCGGACACCGAGAGCGTCGCCATCACGGCGCGGGACAATTGCGGCACCCCGCGCGCCGCGAACCAAATCGAGGCGGAAATTGCGGACCAGATCGCCCGTGCCCTTGCCGGCGGGCGGCGCGCCCTCCTTTTCGCCATGGACAGTTCGAAGCTCGGCATGCGCACGCCAAGCCCCGATTGCCTGCGTCGCCTCGCGGCGGGCACGGAGGGCAAGCTGGGGGTCATCGTCGACGCATGCCAGGTTCGGCTCGGACGCAAGCGGCTGCGCTGGTGCCTGGACCAGGGCTTCATGGTGCTGATCACCGGCTCGAAGTTTTTCACCGGCGCGCCGTTCAGCGGCGCCCTTCTGCTGCCGCAAGCGATGGTGGCACGCGCCGCCGCAGCCGAGCTTCCCCTGTCGGCGCTCGGCGCCTACAGCAACCGCAGCGATTGGCCCGAGGCATTGCCGCGGGCGCGAGCGGCGCTTCCCGCGCGCGCCAACGTCGGGCAATGGCTGCGCTGGGTCTCGGCGGTCGCGGAGATGGGTGCCTATTACGCGGTGCCGCTCGCCTACCGCCGCCTGGCGCTCGCCCGATTCGCCGAGGTGGTGCCCCACCTCATCGGCGCCGCCGACGTGCTTGAGCCGCTTTCGCTCGGCGACGGGCCGCCGGATGAGATCGATGACGAGGAGATGGCGGCGCGCACGATATTTCCCTTTTTCGTGCGCCGTCACGGGCGGCACTTGTCGCCGGCGCGGGCGACCAAGCTCTATCGCGCGCTGAACGACGACGTCGCTGCCCTGCTGCCGGCGACGCTGCCGCTGCGCGAGCGCTGGATCGCGGCGCAGCGCTGCCATATCGGACAGCCCGTTCCGGTGCGCGATCGCCAAGGCGAGCTTTCGGGCGCGCTCCGCATCAGCGCCGGCGCTCGGGTTATATCCGCGACCTGGACCGGCGACGTCGAGACCTCGGCCGAGGTTTTGGTCCGCGAGTTCGATCAGGTGCGTGGTATCGTCGAGAAGATCGGCCTTCTCGTCCGCCATTTCGACGACATCGAGCGCGCCTACGACACGTCGCATCCGGCGCCGTCCCGCCAAGTGAGCGCGGCGTGACCGGCCGGCCCGAATCCGGCCCGCGGCGCGACGATGAGCGCACCAGCCTCGATCCTGCGGATTGGCGGCGGTTGCGCGCCGAAGGCCATCGCATGCTCGACGACATGATCGACCATCTCGAGCATTTGCGCGATCAGCCGGTCTGGCAACCGATGCCGCCGGCGGCGCGGGCCAACTTCCGCGCCGAGCCGCCCGCGGAGGGCAGCGATCTCTCCGCCGTCTACGACGAGTTTCGGCAATACATCCTGCCCTATGGCAGCGGCAACCTGCACCCCGGGTTCATGGGATGGGTGCAGGGCGCGGGCACGGCCGAAGGCATGCTGGCCGAGATGCTGGCGGCAACGCTCAACGCCAATTGCGGCGGGCGCGATCACGCGGCGATCGAGGTGGAGCGCCAGATCACCCACTGGGCGCAGCGCATTTTCGGCTTTCCCGAGGGCGCCAGCGGTCTCTTCGTCACCGGCACCTCGATGGCCAATTTTTCGGCGCTGATCGTCGCCCGCACCGCGATCCTCGGCGCGCAATGCCGGCGCGAAGGCATTGCCGCCAGCGGCGCGCGGCTCACGGCCTACGTTTCCGCCGCGGCGCACGGATCGGTGCAGCGGGCGATGGAGCTTGCGGGATTGGGCGCCGACGCGCTTCGCCGTGTCGCCACCGATCGCGCGCATCGCATCGATATGGCGGCGTTGCGAGATACCGTCGCCGCTGACCGCAAGGCCGGATCGACGCCGTTTCTCGTCATCGGCAACGCCGGAACGGTCGACATCGGCGCGATCGACGATTTGGCGGGCCTCGCCGCTTTCGCCGCGGCGGAGCGGCTTTGGTTCCATGTCGACGGCGCGCTCGGCGCGCTCGCCGTTCTGGCACCGGCGCTGAGGCCCCGCTTCGATGGAATCGAGCGCGCCGATTCGCTCGCCTTCGACTTTCACAAATGGGGCCAAGTGCCCTATGACGCCGGCTTTCTTCTGGTACGCGACGGCGAGGCGCAGCGCGCGGCCTTCGCCTCGCCGGCCGCCTATCTCAGACGCGAGACCCGCGGCCTCGCCACCGGATCGCCATGGCCTTGCGATGTCGGCCCCGACCTCTCGCGCGGCTTCCGCGCCCTCAAGACCTGGTTCACGCTCAAGGTTCACGGTCTGCACCGGCTCGGCGCCGCGATCGCCGAGAGCTGCGCCCTCGCGCAATATCTCGCGCGCCGGATCACGACCGAGCCGCGGCTCGAACTGATGGCGCCGGCGGCGCTCAACATCGTCTGCTTCCGCTATCGCGCGACGGCCGCCGACGACGTCAATGCCGCCATCGTCCGCGACCTGCATGAAGGAGGCGTCGCCGCGCCCTCGACGACGACGTTGGACGGGCGCCTCGCGATCCGCGCCTGTCTCATCAATCACCGCACCGAACGGAGGGACATCGACGCGCTTCTCGATGCCGTATTGCGTCTCGGCGCTGCGGCGGCCGGCGGCACGGGTTGTGCGCTTCCCACTCTCGCCGCGCCCCGCGCCGGCATCTAAAGCCGCAGCCGCTCGGCCACTGCCTTGGCGGCGGCGGCGGTACCGTCTCCGCCGCCGATGTCGTGAGTTCGCAAGCCGGCGGCAAAGGCGTCGTCCACCGCCCGCTCCAGCTCGCGCGCCGCGTTGCGCCACTTCTCGCCGGCGCCGCGGCCGGCCAGCCAATCCAGCATCATCGCCGCCGAGAGCAGTATGGCGGTGGGATTGGCGATGCCCTGGCCGGCGATATCCGGCGCGGTGCCGTGCGAGGGTTGAAACACCGCATGATTATCGCCGATATCGGCGCTCGGCGCGAAGCCCATGCCGCCGATCAGCCCGGCCGCAAGATCGCTCAAGATGTCGCCGAACATGTTCTCCGTCGGCAGCACGTCGAAATCCCACGGCCGCCGCACCAGGTCGAGCGCCATCGCGTCGACGTAATGGTGATCGGCGGCGATATCGGGATGTTCGGCCGCGGTCTCGTCGAACACGCGGCGCATGAAGGCGAAGGCGCGGAACACGTTGGCCTTGTCGACCAGCGTGACGCGGCCGGGCCGGTCGAGCCGGACCGCGCGCTCGGCCGCGAGGCGAAAGGCGAAATGCGCGAGCCGCGTCGTCGTCTCGCGGGTGATGCGGAGGGTCTCGCGCGCTTCGCGATCATCCCCGACTTCGCCCTGCCCGCGCGAGAAGAACAGGCCCTCGGTGCTCTCGCGCAGCACCACGAAGTCGATGCCGGCGGCGCGCGGATCGGCGAGCGCCGTCGGAACGCCCGGAATGGCGCGGATCGGCCGCACCCCGGCATAAAGGCCAAGACGCATCCGGAGATCGAGCTGCGGCGCCAATTCGGTACCGTCGGAGGCGCGGATACCGGGCCAGCCCATGGCGCCGAGCAGGATGGCGTCGGCCGCCTCGGCGCGCCGAAACGTCTCTTCGCTCATCGCGCTTCCCGTCTCGCGATAGACGAAGGCGCCGGCGGCGAGCCGCTCGGTGGCGAGGCCGAGACCGTGACGCTTTGCCAGGCGCTCAAGCAGGGCGACGGTGACGTCGGTGACCTCGGGACCGATGCCATCGCCCGCCATCACCGCGATCCGGACCATGTTGCTGGTGCTCACGTCGAACCCTCCGTTGCGTGACTTACATGCCGCCGATCGGCAGATCGGCGAGCAGGCGGACCAGAAGCTCGTCGGCGCGTTGGCGGTGAGCACGGTGGATGGTTTCGGCGCGCTCAGGATCGCGCGCGCGGATCGCGGCCAACACGGCACGGTGGTCCCAGTTGGATTCCGCCGGTGGCGGGCGCTGGCGCAAGGTCGCCTTGCGCGCCCGATGAGTGAGATCGAAGAAGCCGGCTGCGGTGGCCGCCAGCCGGGGATTGCCGCTGGCCTCGACTAGGCGGCGATGGAAGGCCGCGTCCGCCTCCGCCCAGCGGCCGAGGTCGCCGGCGGCGAGCGCCGCCTCCATCGCGGCGACCACGTCGTCCAGCGCGTCAAGCTCGGGCGGCGGCACACCGCGCGCGGCGCAGAGGCCCGCCGCCGTCGCCTCCAGCGCGGTGAGCACTTGGTAGATGTCGCGCATATCCTCGGCCGAGATCGGCCGTACCCTCATGCCATGGCGCGGCCGAAGCTCGATCAGCCCTTCGTCGGCCAGCCGAATCAACGCCTGGCGGATCGGCGTGCGGCTGAGGCCAAGGGCGGCGGCAAGCTCGCCTTCCAGCATCATGACGCCGGCGGGCAGCACGCCTTCCAGAATCTGGCGGCGAAGGGCGCGATAGGCGCGCTCCGCGGCGGTTTGCGGCGCGCCCGCGCTTAAGGAACCTGCCAACATCCGCTTTCCGCGGCGCGGTAAATCGCCGCCTCGACCCTCAGGTTCATGAGATACTCCCTGGCGATGTTCTCGACCGACGCGCCGCGCGTGAGATGCGCGGCGATATGTTGCTGCAGGGCAAAGACGCTGTCACCGGCGAAGCCCCGGCGCGACCACGCGAAGGGGCGCGGCGTTTCCGCGCCGGCGCCGATGGGGCGGAGGAGCAGCTGGCCATCGCCATCGAGGCGAAGCGTGGCCTCGCTGCCCTCGAGCAGCATCTCGCCCATGGTCAGCCGGCGATCCGCGGCGCGATGGTCGGCGAGCCGGTTGCCGTCGAACAGCGCCCGCGCACCGCTTCGCATACGGAACAACACGGTGCCGCAATCCTCGCCGGCGATCGCCGGGTTGAGCCGGCGGAGGTCGGCGAACACCGCCTCGACCTCGCCGAGGAGAAAACGGAAGACGTCGACAAAATGCACCCCCGTCTCGCGCACAAGAAAGCGCGGCATGGCGCGGAAATAGGGCTGGCGGGCGAGATAGGCGTCCGGCCCGGCGCCATCGCCCGGACGCAGACGAAACGCGAGGCTGAACGGCGTGCCGAGCGCGCCGGCTGCCAGACAACGGGCGGCTTCGCGATACCAGGGCTGGAAGCGGAAGTTCTCGTGCACGATGAGAAGAGCGCCGACGGCTTCGGCTTCCGCCACCACCGTCTCAGCTTCGGCGAGGTCTTGGCAGAACGGCTTCTGGCAGACGATGGCAGGGACCCGGGCGGCGAGGGCGGCGCGGATCGCGCCGCCGTGACCGGCCGACGGGATCGCGATGTCGAAGAGATCCGGCGCCGTGGCGTTCAGCATCTCCGCGAGATCGGTGAAAGCGCGCGCGCCATGGCGCGCCGCGGCCATGCCCGCCTTCGCCGCGTCGCGATCGCAAATCGCGACCAGCGCAGCTTCCGGGATGCGGCGCCAACCCTCATGATGAAAGGCGGCAAAATAGCCGGCACCGACAACGGCGACACGCAGGGACATCGGGCGTTCTCTTCGCGCCGGCACGGGATTCAGAGCGCAAGCCGTGTCGCGGCCCGGATTTAATGCATTCGCTAACGAATACGCTAGCCCACGCCGCCGAAGCGAGCAAGTGAAAGCTCAAATCCTACCTCGCATTAGCAGCTTATTGCGGACCGGCGACTTTGCCGCTTGCAAAAAACCATACGCGTTATGTAAATAAATTGACTGCCGGCTTGCATCCAGCGCGGGAGTTCATCTGGCCCATGGACACGCCAACCGGGACGCCGCTGCCGAGAATCGCCAAGACCACGCTGGTCGACGAGGTGATCGCAGTCATGCGCAAGATGCTGCGCGAGAACGCTTGGCCGCCGGGCACGAAGCTGCCTTCCGAACAGGAGCTTGGGCGACAGCTTGGGGTCGGGCGCTCGACCATCCGAGAGGCGCTTCGCGTGCTTGGCCATCTCGGCATCGTCGAATCGCGAAGCGGGCTCGGCACCTACGTCCTCGATCATGGCCTCCCCGACGGTCGCCTCGATTTGCTCGAGACCCCGGAGGCGCTGTACGCCCTTTACGACTTCCGCCACATGCTCGAAGTCCCGGCGGCGCGACTGGCGGCCGAGCGCCGAACGGCCGACCAGTTGAACGCCATCGTGACGACGTGGCGCAACTGCGGCCGGGCCGCGGAAAAACATAATCCGATCGAGTTTGCCCGCCTCGACTACCGCTTTCATTTATCCATCATGCAGGCCTCGCGGAATCATTTCCTGGCGCAGGCCTATCGCGGTCTCGAGGACACCTTTGTCACTTACGTGAACCTCATTCTCGGGCTCGACCCGCCGCACAGCATGCGGCACTTTCACGATGGGGTAATTCTCGCCATCAAGCGCGGCGACGCGGATGCCGCCGCCCGCGCCGTAAACGAAAATTTCCGCGAAACTGACGCACGGCTTCGGCTCCTATCGAACCGCGCCGGCCCGCCGCCTCATGCGCCCACCGCCGCGCGCCGCGCTCGATAGCGCTCGACGGCCGCAGGGTTGACGATCCGCGGCGGCAAGCGCCCGGCGGCGAGGTCGGACCATGCCGCCGCCGCCATCCGGGCCACGCGCTCCCGGCTTTCGGCCGTCACGCCCGCGGTGTGCGGCGTGGCGATGATGTTCGGCAGTTCGAGCAACGGGTGCGCCGCCGCTGGCGGCTCCCTCCGCCAGACGTCGAGGCCGGCGCCAGCCAAGCGACCCTGACCAAGCGCGTCGTGAAGCGCCTCCTCGTCGTGAATCCCGCCGCGCGCCGCGGTCACGAAGATGGCGCCGGGGCGCATCGCGGCAAAGGCGCCGGCGTCGAACATGCCGCGCGTCTCCGGCGCCAACGGACAGTGAACGCTCACCACGTCGCTCGCCGCCAGGAGTTCGGCCATTTCGACCTTCTCCGCCCCGCGCGCGCGGCATGTCGCGGCATCGAGATAGGGATCCACCGCGAGAATCTTGCAATCGAACGCCGCGCCGAGAATCCGCGCCACGCGGCCGCCCGTATGCCCGAGGCCCACGATGCCGACGGTGCGGCCGTAAAGCTCGCGGCCAAGGTAGTCCTCGCGCCGGTCCATCGCGCCGTGGCGCAAGGCGTCGTTCGCCGCCGGCATCCTCTTGAGCAAGGCCAGCATCATGCCGACCGCGTGCTCGGCGACCGCCTCGGCATTGCCGCCCGCCTGATTGACCACCAGGACGCCGGCCGCCTCGCAGGCAACCGCGTCGATCGGATCGTAGCCGGCACCGTAGCTGACCGCCGCAAGCAGCCGGGGCAGCCTGGCGATCAGATCGCCGCTCAGATGCAAGGCCCGCGGCAGCTCGTCTCGCGCCGCCCGGACGTAATAGCCCTGGCAGGACGCGAGCAACGCGATCGCCGCCGATTCCGGCAGATCGGGCGCGATCCGTACCAATTCCAGCGCGGGGTCGGCACCGGCCGCCTCGAGGAAGGCGGCGTGTGAGGGGTGAGAGTAGTAAGCGATACGAAACTTTTCCGATTTCTGCACGGCAATCCTCCCACTGGCGGCGCCGGCCCCCCGGCCGCGTCGCGGCAGCATCAATGGCGTTTATTCCGACCCGCGGAGTATGTCGCCTCGCCGCCCCCCATACCAGTCATCTGTCGGCAGGTCGGAAAACTGCGGGCGGCGGCGCCTGGAAAACCGCGCGGCATCCGACTACAGTCGCTCGGCACCGGGGATTTCTCTCGCGACCGGCGACGCCGCCAATCCGGCGTGACTTTCGTCGCTTCGGAGCCCCGGTGCGGGGCCGGCGCGACAACCCGCGGCTTGCGCCCCGTCGGAAGGCGCACGGCGGAGGACGACCGATGGCATGGAACCGGGTGAAGACGATCGCCGTCGCGGCGCTCTTCGCGCTGCCGACCGGCCGCCTGGAGGCGGCAACGCCCCCGCCCGCGGTCGGCGCCCACGGCATGGTGGTCAGCGCCCAACGCCTCGCCTCCGAGATTGGCGTGCGAATCCTGAAAGAAGGCGGCAACGCCATCGATGCCGCCGTGGCGATGGGATATGCCGAAGCGGTGGTCGATCCCTGCTGCGGCAATATCGGCGGCGGCGGTTTCATGGTGATCCATCTGGCGGACGGGCGCGAGACATTCATCGATTTCCGCGAAACCGCGCCGGCTGCCGCGACCGCGACGATGTATCAGAACGCCCGCGGCGCGGTTGTGCCGGAGGAAAGCTGGCGCGGCTACAAGGCCGTTGCCGTTCCCGGCACGGTGATGGGCCTCGACGCCGCGCTGCGGGAATACGGCCGCTTGTCGCGCCGCCAGGTGATGGCGCCGGCAATCCGCCTGGCGCGGGACGGCTTCCGGCTGACTGCAGCCGATGCCGACATTCTCGATTACGGCGCGCGGAAATTCCGCGGTGATCCAACGATCGCGAAAATCTTTCTCCGCCCCGACGGCACCCCGCTGAAGCCCGGGGACCGCCTGGTGCAGACCGATCTCGCCGCGACGCTGCAAGCCATCGCGCAAGGCGGCTCCAGCGCCTTCTACGACGGCCCCATCGCGAAAGCGATTGCCGCCGCCTCGGCAAAGGGCGGCGGCATTCTCACCGCGCAGGACCTCGCCGATTACCGCATCGCCGAGGGGCCGCCGCTCACCTGCCGCTATCGCGGCTATACGATTGTGTCCACGCCGCCGCCTTCCTCCGGCGGCACGACGATGTGTGAAATCCTCAACGTGCTCGGCGGCTACGACATGAAGGCGCTCGGCTTTTACTCCGCCGCCTCGGTACATCTGATGGTCGAGGCCATGCGGCACGCCTATCTCGACCGCAATACCTTTCTCGGCGATCCGCGCTTCGTGCACAATCCGCTGCGGTGGCTGCTGTCGGCAGCGCACGCCGCCGCCATCCGCGCCGCCATCCGGCCGGATCGGGCGACGCCCTCGCGCCTGTTGCATGCCGCCGCCCCGCCACCGGAACACCGGCAGACCACCCAGATCTCGGTGATCGACGACAGGGGCAATGCCGTCTCGATGACCTACACGCTGAACGGCTATTTCGGCGCCATCGCGATGGCGCCGGGTACCGGCGTCCTACTCAACGACGAAATGGACGACTTCACCGCCAAGCCCGGCGTGCCGAACGCCTACGGGCTGGTCCAGGGCGCCGCCAACGCCATCGCGCCCGGCAAGCGGCCGCTCTCGTCGATGGCGCCGACCTTGGTGACCCGCAACGGCCGGGTGTTCATGGTGCTCGGTTCGCCGGGCGGCGCGCGGATCATCACCATCACGCTCGAGACGCTGATGAACGTCATCGATTACGGCATGGGCCCGCGGGCCGCCGTGGATGCGCCGCGAATCCATCATCAGTGGCTGCCGGACGTGGTCTATGTCGAGCCCTACGCGCTCTCCCCGGACACCGCGGCGATTCTCAAGGGCATGGGCTACACGCTGCGGCAACAAACCCCTTGGGGCGCGGCCGAACTGATCGAAGTCGGGCCGCCGCCGGCTGCCGCGGCGCCGCTTGCCTCGTCGGGCAATGATTCGGCGCGGAGCGGGACCTTTCGGCCGGGCTTGTTTTATGGCGCCAACGACGACCGCCGGCCGGCCGGCGCGGCGATCGGCTATTAGCGCATGATGATTTTGGCTGGCGTCAGCCAAAAATCATCGCGCACTAGCTCCGCATCAATTCGTTCCAGCGGCGGACTAGGTAATTGTGCTCGTCCATGCTCGAGTTCCACACCGCAATGTTTGAGAACCGCTCCCAATAGGCGCCACCGTCGCGCCGCTCCCCGGCGCGGGCAATGACCTCGCCGGTCGTGCCGCGCAGGTCGGCGGTGGCCTCTTCTCCCTGATACCAGTAGGCCCATTCGGCCGGCGATAAATATTTCTTCACGCGCTCGGGCACCGAGATGTAGAAACCCTGCCGCGCCATCAGGGCGCCGGGCCAGCCGGATAGCCACCAGTTCAGATATTCGTAGACGACATCGAGCTGACGGCCTTTCAAGCGGGACGAAATGCACATGCCGCCATGCCACGCGCGGTAGCCCTCGGTCGGCGCCGCATAGCGGACCGGCACGCCCCGACCACGCAGCGCTGTCACCGTCGGCGACCACAGGCTTTCGATCACCACCTTGCGATCCGCCATGAGCTGCTCAGCCTCGCGGATCGTCTTCCAGAACTTGCGGAAATGGCCGGCGCGCTTGTGCTCCATCAAGATGCGGATCAGGAGGTCGATCTCCTTCAAGGACATATTGCCGATATCCTTGAAGGTCGCGAGCCCAGCCGCCTGCGCGCCAAGCGCCGCATCCATCAGCCCGATCGCCGGATCGTTGACCAGCGCGACCTTGCCCGCCCAGCGCGCGTCGAAAAGCCACCCCCAGCTTTCCGAACGGTAAGGGCTGCCGACCGGCATCGCCTCGGTGTTATAGCCGAAGGAATCGACATTATGCACCACCGGCAACATGCTGATCAGGTCGCTCGGCCGGGCGCCAAGACTGTTGTCGTGCTGCACGTAGAGACGATTCACCGGCGCATCGCCCTGGCCGACACGGGCATGCGGCCGCACGCGCCCGGTCTTGGTCAGGTTGTTGACCTCGCCCCACAAGCCGATGCGATGTAGCTGGATAGGCTGCGCTGCCCCCGCCGCCCACATCAGTTCGGCGCTGTGGAACCATTGGTCGTAAACGTCATAGGTGCCGGGCCGCGTCACCGCCTTCTGCTGAGCGGCGACGCCATCCAAGACCTCGAAAGTCAGACGTATGCCGAGGTCTTCCTCGGCGCGCTGGCGAATCGGCTCCAGCAATGTCACGCCGGTCCCGAGCACCCGCAGCGATGCCTTGCCGGCCGTATGAACGTGAGAGGCAGCAACCAAAGCGTTTGACCTCCGACCGCTCGGCGCCGCGCCTGCGAACCGCGCCGCCGGTCACCGCATCGGGTATGGCACCGCGCCACGCCCCTACCCGCCGGCGAACACGGCAACAAACTACCGCATCGCCGCCACCACTTTCCAGCCCCGCGGCGGGGCGCGCCGGTGGCACGCCGCCAGCCTTGAAGAAGGCGGCTGTTACGCCCCCCTTCTCGCCGCAAAAGTCCCAAGGGCTCGGGACCAAAGCCCCGAGCCCTTTGCCGTTTCACGTCCGTTTCGGCGAGCTTACGCCCGTTGCCGCATCCCTGCGCGCCGGCTGGCCGTAGCCGCGGCATCCAATTGCGTCGCGCTATCCAGCACGACGCCGTAGACGTCAAAGGCGTGTTCGGGGGTGCAGAACCCGTCCAGCACGTCGTCGCGCACCTGTTCTGCCGGCCGCTCCAGCGGGTCGCCGTAGCCGCCGCCGCAGGGCGCGTAAAACGCCATGACGTCGCCGGCCTTGGTGCCGACGCCGGAGAATTTAGCCGGCAACACCTGCACGGTCGCGGGATCGGCCGCGTTGTAGATCTCGACCTTGCCGACTGCGCCGACGCCGCCGCCGAACACGCCCCACGGCACGTCGGTGTGTCGTTCGTTCTCGTGCGTGATGGAACCGTCGGTCAGCAACCGCTGCACCTTCACCACGCCGATTCCGCCGCGATATTTTCCAGCCCCCGGCATGACGTCGTCGCGCAGTTCGTAGCGGTCGCAGACCATCGGCAAGTGCATGCCGAGATCCTCGATCGGGTTGTTGCGGGTGTTGCACATCAAATTGTCGATGCTGTCGGGGCCATCGGAATACGCCCGCCCGCCGTAGGCCCCCTCGTTCACCTCGAGGAACACCCAATAATCGCCGCTCGGCCGCAGGCCGGAATAGGCGACGAAGGAGAGGCTCGCCGAATTACCGGCGGTGACCCGCTCCGGCATCACCGGCGCCAGCGCCTTGATGATCAGGTCGATGACCCGGTTGCACTGCGTAAAGCGCGCCTCGCAAGCTGCCGGAAATTCCGGGTTGAAGATCGAACCCTTCGGCGCGATCACCTTGATCGGCCGGAAGGAGCCCTCGTTCTGCGGCACCTGCTCGTTGCTAGTAGCGGTATCGAGAAGCAGGGCCCGGAAGGCGAAGAAACAAGCGACCTTGGTCGAGCCCTCGAAGGGAACGTTGAAGCCGGTCGGAACCTGGGGCGAGGAGCCGGTGAGATCGACCTCGACCGAATCACCCTTGACGCGGACGCAAACCTTGATCGGTAGACGCTGATCGCGGTTGCGCCCGTCGTCGTCGAGAAAGCCTTCGGAGAAATATTCGCCGTCCGGAATCTCGGCAATCCGCTTGCGCAAGACCCGCTCGGAATAATCCATGAGCTGATTGGCCGCAGCCAGCACGGTCTCCTTGCCATGCTTGCGCATCAGCTCCTGAAAGCGACGGACGCCGAGTTGCGCCGATGCGATCTGCGCGTTCAGATCGTCCTGGAGAGCCTTGGGCATGCGGCTGTTGAAACGCAGGAACTGCCAGATCCCCTCGTTGCGCACGCCCTTGTCGTACAGCTTGACGCCGGCAAGCAGCATGCCCTCGGCGAATACGTCGGGAATGTCGATGATCAAGCCCGGCGTGGCGGAGCCGATATCGAGGTGATGCGCGGTATTGGCCGAAAAGCCGACCAACTCACCCTCCCAGAAGATCGGTATGACGATGGCTATATCCGGCGAGTGGCTGGCGCCGTGGTAGGGGTGATTGTGGATGATGACATCGCCCTCGTTCCATTCGCCGCCCTGCAGCGTCTCCTGAATCCCGCGCAGATAGCCCGGGATCGAGCCGATATGCAGCGGCGTCGAGTCGGATTCGCAGAGGGTGTTGAAATTGGCGTCGAAAAGGCCGGCGCCGAGGTCCTGGGATTCGCGGATGATGGACGAGAACGACATGCGGTAGAGCACGTGCCCCATCTCCTTGGCGATGGTGTCGAAGGCCCCGCCGATAACCTGCAGGGTGATCGGGTCGACGTCGTGATAAGCCATGGCTTCCTCCCTCAGGCGGCACGAACGGATTTGACGTGGAGATTGCTCGACGCGTCGACATACGCCACGTAATCCGGTGGAACGAGCGTCGTGGAATTATGCTGGATGATGATCGCCGGTCCCGGCACCGCATGGTCAGCCAGCAGTTTCAGCCGGTCGTAGCGCGGGGTTTCGAGCGAGCGGCCGTCGTCGAAGACCGTCTGACGGCTGTAGAGATAGGCGCTCTCGACGCCGGTGCCGTTGGCCTTCGGCAAGTTGGGCCAATAGAGCGGCGGCACGGCTGCGCTGCCGATCACGCGCAGCGTCACCACCTCGACCGGCGAGCCCTCGAACGCATAGCCGTAGTCCTGGCGATGCGCGCGGTGGAAGTTCTGCATCAACTCCTCGCGGTTGGCCAGGGTCAGGCGGCCCTCCGGCATTTCCGCCCGCAGCTCGAAACCCTGTCCCTGATAGCGACATTCGGCGATGCGAGTGAATTTCTGCTGCGCCGGCGCAACCCCGTCCGCGGTCAGGCGATCGCGGCAAAGTTTCTCCAGCTTAGCGATGTGATCATTGATGTTATCGAGCGCCTCCGGGCTGGCGTCGTTCAGCAATGCCAGCACCGACCGGGTGAATTCGTAGCGCATCTCGGTGACCAGCAGACCCATTGCGGCGGTGATGCCGGGGGCAGGCGGCACGATTACCTCGCGCGCCGCGATCTCGCGCGCGAGGGAGACCCCATGCAGCGGGCCGGCGCCACCGAACGGCATCAGGGCAAACTCCCGGGGATCGTAGCCGCGGGCGACCGAATTGGCGCGGATGGCCAGCGCCATGTTGGAGTTCACCACCCGCAGGATTCCGAGCGCCGCTTCTTCGACGCTGATGTTGAGCGGTTCGGCCAATTTGGCGGCGATCGCCTTGCTTGCCAGCTCGCGGTCGACCTTAAGTTCGCCGCCAAGCAGCTTGTCGGCGTCAAGCCGGCCTAGCACCACCTGAGCATCGGTCACGGTCGGCTCGGTGCCGCCGCGGCCGTAGCAAACCGGGCCGGGATCGGCGCCGGCCGAACGCGGACCGACGCGAAACGCGCCGCCCTCGTCGATATAGGCAATGGAGCCGCCGCCGGCGCCGATCGTGGCGAGGTCGATCATCGGCGCCAGCACCGGGTAGTCGCCGACATAGGTATCCCGGGGATTCATGATCTTGATCTCGCCGCCCGGAATGGTGCTGATATCGGCTGAGGTGCCGCCGATATCGATGGTGATGATATTGCTCTCGTCCGACAAGCTACCGGCCCAGCGTCCGCCGATGACGCCGCCGGCCGGCCCCGACATCAGGATGGTCACCGACTTCTCGGAGCAGGTCTCGACGGTGGCGACGCCGCCGTTCGACTGCATGATCCGAAGCTCGGCGGTGCAGCTGGCCTCGCGCAGCTTGCGCTCCAGGTTGCGCAGATAATAGGACGTCTTCGGCCCGACATAGGCGTTCATCGCGGTGGTCGAGAAGCGCTCGTATTCGCGGATCACGTCCACAACCTCGGACGAGCAGCAGACATAAGCCTCCGGCATCTGTTCGCGGATGATTGCCGCGGCGCGGGTTTCATGGCTGTTGTTGAGGAACGAGAACAGGAAGCAGACGATGACCGCCTCGACGCCGCGGGCCTTGAACAGCGCCGCGGCCTCGCGCACCTCGTCCTCGGCCAGCGGCACCGCGACCTCGCCGGTCGGCGGCATGATGCGCTCGCTAATCGGAATGCGGTTGCGCCGCTTTACCAGCGGCTTCGATTGCCACGGCACGTCGAACTGCATGGAGAAGTTATGCGGCCGCTTGTGGCGGGCGATGTGCAGGATGTCGCGGAAGCCGCGGGTGGTCAACATGCCGACCTCGGCACCGGTATTCTCCAGGGTGATATTGGTGGCGACGGTCGTGCCATGCACCAACAGTTCCACGTCACCGGGGCTGATGCCGCCGATCTCGCATATTTCCAGCACGCCGCGCATGACGCCCTGGGACTGGTCGTGCGGCGTGCTCGGCACCTTATGGACGAATACTTTCGGCGTGCCGCCTTCGGTGACCTCCAGAATTAGGTCGGTGAAGGTCCCGCCGACATCCACTCCAATCTTCGCCATCGAATCCTCCGATCAATCAGTTATCGGTCGCCGGACGGGTCGCACCCGCCGGCAGGCCATTCCGTATGTCCGTCGATATCGTCGCGCTTGCTGTTCGTCGGTCTCGCGCCTCAAATCTGCCTGATCACCGTGGCCCGTTCGGGCTTCCAGGCGAGCAGCACCTGCTGCCCAACGGTCGGCTTCTGCGCCGCCTGGTATCTCTCCGCATGGCTTTCGACGCGAACCTCCTGGCCGTCGGAAAGCGCGAGCACGAGAAAGAGCGTGTGGCCGACGATGTCCTCAGTCGTGACTTTTGCTTCGACCACGTTACCGGCGTAATCCCCGACAACCTCCTCGCGCTGTGCCATCGGATGGACGTCGATCGCTTCCGCCGGCACGACGACATATGCTGAGCTACGCACTCGGAGGCCTTTGTCGTTCGCGTGCCCGAGCAACTGGCCGTGCGGCGTGTCGACGGCGCACATGTCGCCGTCCAAGGCCACCACATGGCCGGCGAGCAGTGCGTTGTGGCCGATGAAACGAGCCACGAACGGCGTCTTTGGCCGCGTGTAAAGCTCATAGGGCGGACTTAGCTGCTCGATGGTCCCGCGGTTCATCACCACGACGCGGTCCGACAGGACCAGCGCCTCGGACTGCGCATGGGTGACGAAGATGAAAGTGATACCCAGGTTCCGCTGCAGCAGCTTCAATTCGTTTTGAATGGACTTCCGGAGATTGGCGTCGAGCGCGCCCAAGGGCTCGTCGAGGAGCAAAATGTCGGGTTCGACCACGAGACTGCGGGCCAAGGCGACGCGCTGGCGCTGGCCACCCGACAAGCCAGTCGGCCGTCGCGAAGCAACCGGGCCGAGGTCGAATTTTTCGATCATGACATCGGCCTTGGCGCGCCGCTCCGCCGCCGGCATGCCCTTGACCGCAAGGCCGTACTCGACATTGGCCCGAACCGTCATGTGCGGGAACAGGGCGAAATGCTGAAAGATGGTCGAGGTCGGCCGCCGCTCGGCCGGGAGATCGTTGACGCGACTACCGCGAATCAGCACGTCGCCGTCGGTGATCGCCTCGAAGCCGGCGATCATGCGCAGCGTTGTGGTCTTGCCGCAGCCGGACGGCCCGACGAAGGACACGAACTCGCCGCGCTCGACCTGAAGCTGGAAGTCGTCCACGGCGATGGTGCCGTTGTCGTAGACCTTCCGCACGTCCCTTAGCTCAAGATCGTAGGACACGTCGCTATGCTCTCCAAAGACCTGACCGGGGTGGTGTCCGGCTGGCCGAAGCGGGGAGGACGCTTCGACCAGCCATGACGCCGAGGTTGGAACGCCTGCTTAGGCGTTCAGGAACTCGTCCCACTTCTGGACGATGTAGTCGTAATGGTCGGGCCACTGGTGCCAATAGGCTACATGGGCCGCGCGCTCCTTGAGCGAGCCTCCGTCGCGCAGCTCGCCTTCCTTGATGCCGCGCCACGTCTTTCCCTTCCAGGGCTTGCCCAGATACCAAAAGCCGTACTCGTTGGGGCTCATGACCTTTTCGATGTTCGTGGTCGGCGAGTAATAGCCTTCCCGCGAGACATAGACGCCGGGCGGTCCCGACAACCAGTAATTGGCATAGGCGAGAACCGCATCCGGATTGGGCGTGCCGTTGATCATGCTGATGCCGATCGACCACGCGCGATAGCCTTCCTTCGGCACGGCGTACTTGCAGGGCTTGCCCTGGGCTTTCACCGCCATCACCGCCGGCTGCCAGGCATCGCAGACCACCATCTCGCCCGAGGCGAGAAGGTTGACGAGCTCGCCGAAGTCGCCCCAGAGAGCGCGGAACTGACCGTCCTTTTTCTTCGAGATGAGGAACTTGATGCCCTCGTCGACTTCCTTCTTGGTCGGGTTGGCGGGATCCTTGTTTTCCATTAGGCCGAGGCTGGTCATCGACAAGATGGCCTCGCCGAGCGCGATGAGGGGATCGGTGTTGAGGCCGGAGCGCCCCTTCCACTTCTTGTCGAAGATCGCGGTCCAGGTGTTGGCCTCCTCCGCGGTCAGCACGTTCGGGTTATAGCCGACCGAGTCATAGTTATAGACGGTCGGCACCATCCACAGCTTGGTGTGCCCCGCGTCGGCCCAGATCTGGCCGGCAATCTGATCCTTGGCCGGCCACTTCGGGCTCGGCGTGGTAAAGGTCGAGCGGATGCCGGCCCAGTTCGGCACCCTGGAAACTGGGATCGGCGTGATCTTGTGGGTCATCTCGACAGCGGGCAGGCGCTCGCCGATGGTTTCCCAGCAATCGTAGGCCGTGGACCCCGACAGGATCTTGGTCTGCGCATCGGGGAAGGTTGCCGCCGTCCCGGTAACGCTGCCGACGCCGCTCTCCTTCTTGAAATTGGCGAGGATGCTGTCCTGCACCGTAACCGAAAGGCCGATGGTGCGAAGCTGCTCCTTGGCGAGCTTGGCGCTGGCTGCATAGGCTGCGGTCGAGCCGAAAATCGCCGCCCCGCCGCCCAACGCCAGGACCGACCCGGCAACCGCCGTCTTCACCGTTGTGCCGATAACGTCTCGGCGCGTTACCCCCTTATCGTCCGTAGTCATAATCGATTTCTCCTTCATGTGCGAAGCTTTCCACCAGTTTCCGTCACCGTGAATCTTGGCGGCTAGTACCGGCCAACGAGAAGACCGCCATCGACGACAACAACTTGACCAGTCATGTAGCGGGCGGCGTCGGAGGCGAGGAACACGATCACGTCGGCGATGTCTTCCGGCTCCCCCACGCGGCCCATGGGAATGAATTCGGCGGCCTGCTCGAGCCCGGCAGCGCCGAGAGAATGCTCCTCCGACAAGGCCTGAGCGGTGCGGATGTAACCCGGCGCCACGCCGTTGACGCGGACGCCGTCGCGCGCGAGCTCGACGCCGAGACCGCGCACTAGGCCAACGACGCCGGATTTGGCGGCCGAATACTGGACGTGCTCGTCCCAGCCGTAGGCGACGCCCATGATCGAAGACAGCGCAACCACGGCGCCGCGCCGGCGCGCCCGCATCGCCGGCGCGGCCGCCCGCACAACGCGCATGATGCCTTTCAGATCGACGTCGAGGGTGCGATCCCACTTCTCGTCGCTCAGCTCGCCGAGCGGCACCTTGCGGGCGATACCGGCGTTGGCCACTACCACGTCCAGCCCACCGAAGCGGCCCTCGACCGCCGCCACCAGCGCGTTGACGCCGGCCGTGTCGGTGACGTCGAGGGCATGGTATTCAGCCTCGCCGCCGTCGCCGACGATGGCGGCCGCCACCGCCGCGCCTTCCTTTTCAAGAACGTCGGTCACGATGACGCGGTCTCCGGCCTTGGCGAAAGCTCGCGCTGTCGCCCGACCGATGCCGATGCCGGCGCCCGTGATCAATACCGTCCGCTTGCTCATGACTTGTCCTTCGCTCCGTTTCCTGTCGATACGCTGTGCAACGTTCCGATCACAGCATTACGTCTCCGGAATTCGGCCCGATGGTCTGGCCCACGAACAGGCTGGCCTCCGGCGAGGCAAGAAAGGCCACCGCGGCCGCGACCTCTTCGGGCTCGCCAAACCGGCCGAGCGGCAGCTCCTCCGCCTTCGCCGCCCGCCAATCCTCGGACAGCGCCAAGACCAGCGGCGTGTTGATCGGCCCCGGCGCCACCGCGTTGACGCGGACGCCGCGCTTGCTCACCTCGCGCGCCAGGGATTTCGTGAAGCCGATAATGCCAGCCTTGGCGGCGCTGTAATGGCAGAGATCGATGCCGCCGATCTGGCCGAGTTGCGAGGCAACGTTGACGATCACCCCGGCGCCCTTGGCCAACATCGCGTCGATGACGGCGCGACAACAAAGAAAGGTGCCGCGAAGATGGACGGCGATCATGCGGTCCCAATCGTCGACCGCGAGCTGTTCGAACGGCGCTTGATGGACGAAGCCGGCGTTGTTCACCAGCAAGCTGCAATCGCCGAAAGTCTTGGCGCACACGGCGAAAATCTCAGCCACCGCGGCAGGGTCGGAGACGTCGCCCGAGACCCAGGCCGCCCGCCCGTCCGCGGCGGCGAGTTCGGCCGCCGTCGCCGCCGCCCGCGCGCTCTCGAAATCGTTGACCAGCACCGCGGCGCCCTCGGCAGCGAGGCGCGTCGCCACCGCCCGGCCGATGCCGCTGCCGGCGCCGGTGACCACGGCGACCTGGCCTTCGAGCCGGCTCACGCGATGTCCTCCTGGATCGCCGCCGTTCGGGCTCGGCGCGTGCTCAACGCCATAAGGATTCCGTACACGGCCAGCACTGAGAAGGAAAATAGCGTGGTGAGAACGCCGAAGGCGAAGAGGTTGGGGTGGACCTCGATCTGAAAGGTTCCGTAAATCGCGAGTGGCAGCGTGAGATCGGGTCCGGCCGCAAACAGGCTACGCGGAAATTCGTCGTAGCTCAGCGTGAAGGCGAACAGCATCGCGCTCATGATGCCCGGAAAGATCAGCGGGAACGTGACCTTGCGAAAGGTCCGGGACGGCGTGACGCCGAGGCTCCAGGACGCCTCCTCGACCGAGCGGTCGAAGCGATTGAAGATCGCCAGCATGACCAAGAAGGCGAACGGGAAGGTATAGACCACATGGACGGCGAAGGCCGTTCCCCACCACGTGAGGGGAATGCCGAGGTAGTTCGCGACCAGCGCGACACCGAGGCCGACGAGAATTCCCGGCACGATCATGCCCAGAACGACGAGATAGAAGACGAGTCCGGACCCTTTGAAGCGGCGGCGGAAGGCCTGGGCGGTGATGGTTCCAAGCACGGTCGAAACCACCATCGTCGCCGAGGCGAGGATTAGGGAGCGTACCAAGGCGTCGCCGATCGGCAGCGGCGCGATGCTCGAGGGCGGCGTCAGTCCGAAGAGCTGCTTGTACCAGTAGAGCGACCAATGGATGATCGGAAACTGCGGCCCGCCGTTCGGCCCCGCTTGGAAGCTGAGGATCGCCATGACGACGAAGGGCGCGTAAAGAAAGATTATCAGCAGCCCCGTATAGGCCATCAGGAGCCAGCGAGCGAGCGGTCGGTTCTCCACGATCAGAGCTCCCTCTTCAAATCGACGACGCGCAACAGCCCGACGACGACGATCGTCATGACGATGGTCAGGATCACCCCGGCCACCGACGCAAAGGCCCATTTCAGCGAATTGACCTGCGTCACGATGATGTTGCCGAGAAGGTTGACCTTGCGCCCGGAAAGCGCCGACGGCGTGGCGAATTCCCCCAGCACCATGACCGAGACGAAGATCGCGCCGACGACCACGCCGGGCAGGCTCAAGGGAAAGATGATGGTGCGGAAAATGCGCCAGCCGCTGGCGCCGAGATCCCGCGCGGCCTCGATCAAGCTGCGATCGATGCGAGCCAGCATGAACGCGAGCGGCCCGACCATGAAGACGACGTAGATTTGCGTCATGCCGATGACGACGCTGAACTCGGTGAAGAGCAGAACGCTGATCGGGTGGTGAATGATGCCGGCGTGCATGAGGAGAAGATTGACCGCCCCCTCGCGGCCCAGCATCGGCCGCCACGCCAACACGCGGATCAGGAACGACGTCCAGAATGGCACCACGCACAAGACAAGGACGACGGTCTGTATCGTCTTATTCCGGATATAGAGGCCGATATAGAGCGCCGGCGGATACCCCAGAACCAGGGTCACGGCGAGGACGATGAGCCAGACTCGGATGGTGGTCAGAAGCGAGTCGAAATAGGTGCTGCTCGAGAAGAACAGCTTCCAGCTCGCAATCGTCATCGTCGGCTGGATAGTAAAGGTTTTCTGCGTCCAGAAGCTGACGTAGATCATCATCGCGATCGGCAGCACCAGGAACAGGGTCATCCATAGGGCGCCCGGCGCGACCAGGAACGTGCTGGTCCAGCGCCCGCGTTCCGCCGCGGGCTTGCCGCCCTTCGGCTGATCTATCGGCTTGGCCTCTGTCACCGTGATATCCCCTGCCGCCATGGCTTGCTATCGCATCCTTCCGTGTTCACGCCGCATCCGCGCACCGCCGCCACACCGGCCGCGGAAGTCGGGGTTCAGGAGTAGACAAGCGCCTCCGCCGCCCGCCAGTTCAACCGATAGGGCCGGCCGGCGACGTATTCCTCGGGTCGGTGATCGCTCATGTGGCGCTCGGCCTCGAGCACCTGCCCTTCGGAACGTCCGAAGAAATGAGTCAGGCGAGCACCCGAATATTCGCTCGTGATGTAGTTGGCGACGACGCCCGTCTGGCCGGCTGGCAGCGGCGCGTCGGCCGCCGCGACCTGCACCCGGTCGAAGCGGACACAGTAGGTTCCCTCGCCTTGGCGCGGACCGGCATCGGCCGGACAGTCGAGCGCCTCCTGGCCGACGACGAGACGGCCGTCGGGCGCGAAACGGCCTTGGAACGAATTGTAGCAGTTGAGGAAGCGCGCCACCCGTGGGGTCGCCGGCCGATTGTACACGGTTTCCGAATCGGCGACCTGCACCGCCCGCCCCGCGTCCATGACCACGACGCGGTCGCCCATCGCGAGCGCCTCCATCTCGTTGCCGGTCACATGCATGAAGGTGATGCCGAGCTGGCGACGGATGCGCCGCAGTTCGAGCGTCATGTGCGACCGCAGATTGGCGTCGAGCGCGCCGAGCGGCTCATCCAGCAAAATGACCTTGGGCCGCGTGACGAGCGTGCGGGCGAGCGTGACGCGCTGCTTTTGCCCGCCGGAGATCTGGCCGATCTCGCGGCCACCCAAGTCGGCGAGGCCGACTAGATCGAGGATGGCCTCGACCTGGCGACGCGTCTCGGCCTCGTCCCGCACCGGATTGATCCGGCGATTTCGCAAGCCGAAGGCAACATTGTCGAAAACCGACATATGGGGAAACAACGCGAAACCCTGGGACACGAAGCCAATGCCGCGCTCATGCGGCGGCATCCGGACGATCGATTGACCTTCGAAGCGGACATCGCCGGATTCGGGCCGCTCGAATCCGGCGAGCACCCGCAAGAGCGTGGACTTGCCGCAGCCGCTCGGCCCCAGGAGTGTCATGTACTCGTTGTCGCGAACCTGGAGCGAAAAGCCCGCGAGCACCGGACTGTCGCCGAAGCTCTTGCTGAGGTTTTCCATTTCGAGAATGAACGCCATCGATCCGCCACCTCGCTGCCTCCCGCCGCACCGCCTCGCGCGAGGGGGCGCCGATCGCGGGCCTCGGCAAAGGCCTCTACAAGGTCCGCTGCGATACCCGATGCAAAACCCCGGCCAACTTGCCGAACGACGCGTGCTTAATTTGTGCCGACATTTTTGCACTCCCTGTTTTCGCTCCCAGCAGCGGCCTTTTGCGCCCGCTGGCGCCGTTACCGGTTGCCGCGTCGGCCTTTTTGGCCGATCGACGCCACGCTATCCGTATTAAATTTTGCATGCAATAGTCTTCTTTGGTGCCTTGCGTCTGGCCACAAATGTCAAAAAATATGGCTTATTTGCTCACTCGCGATGGGCAAATGCCTGAAAAACGTACACATAACTCATTCTTTGCGGCTGGCGATCCGGCCTCGAAGGGGCATCACCGATGCCTGCCCCGGTTATGACGGCTTTTTTTGTCGGCGGCCAAGGTCGCGCCGCGGCGACGGAAATCCCGGTCCGCTGGCATGATGCCGGGGCGTCCGGCGGCCGGCGCGGCCGAGCGGCCGCCGGGCACGGCGGCGACAAGCTGCCCGGGCGGCCGGCATCGTTGCTTGGCGCTGCATGGCATCAGCGTCTCATCGCCGCCGGCGCGACCCGGCGCAATATTCCGGCTGGGCGCGATTCCGCTTGAGTGCGATCGGCCGGCAGGGGTACACAGCGGAACCGGACGTTGCCAACAAACGCGTAAACAGCGGTATAAATGATCCAGGAACGAGCTGACACGGCGCACGTCATGGCGACCAGAAAGCGGCAAAGTACCCCGGTCAAACTCTATAAAGTGGTCCATGACGTGCTGCGCGGCCATCTTGAGCGCGGCAAGCTTCCCGTCGGCCTGGTGCTGCTCGAAGGGCCGATTGCCGAGCTCTTTCAGGTCAGCCGCGCACCGGTGCAACAGGCGCTGAAACTGCTCGCGGCCGAGGGACTGATCAATCGCTTCGATGGCCGCGGCTACCTGGTTCCCGCGCCTCGCGGCAAGGCGACGCCGCTGCGGATCGACCTGAAGGAAGCCGGCTTCTCGCTGCCAAGCGATGTCGGTTTGGCGCTCCAGGCGCGGGCATCCTGGGAACTCATATACGGTCAGGTCGAAGACGCCATCGCGGGCATCGTCGCCTTCGGCCGCTATCGCATTCTTGAAGTCGACATGGCGGAGTTCTTTTCCGTCAGTCGCACGGTGGTGCGCGACGTCCTGGCGCGGCTGCAGGAACGCGGCTTGGTCGAAAAGGACGAACGCTCCCACTGGGTGGCGGGGCCACTGACCGCAACGGCCATGCGCGACTTCTTCGAACTCCGCCGGCTATTGGAACCGCCGGCACTGCTGCAGGCGAGCGAAACCCTGGACTACGACGACTTGAGCCGCATGCGCGACCGCATCGTCGAGGCCGAAAGCCGCCATCCCGGCATTCCGGAGGAAAGCGTCTATCAGATCGAGCAGGATCTGCACGTTCGCTGCGTCCTCAATATCGAGAACCAGCGGCTGATCGAGGTGATCCGCCACTGCCAGCTGCCGCTGATGACCAACCACGTCTTCCACCGTCATCTCGGCATCCCGGCGCACAGCCCCGAACTTCTAGAGCATCGCCTAGTTATCGAGCATCTCATCAACGGCGCGCCGGAAGCGGCGGCGGCGGCCCTGGATGCGCACCTCCAGCACGCGCTGCGCCGCAGCCTCGCCCACTTGAAGGTGCTCTCCGTATTCCCCGAGCCCGCGGTGCCGCCCTATCTCACGCGGATGGGTTGGTAACCGCGACCGGCCGCGCCAGCTACCAGCGGCTCGGCCAATCCGGCGGCGACAACGTGCCGGGATAGGACCATGCCCAATCCAATGGCGGCCTCACCACATACTTGCGGTCGAACTCCGTCCATTCGTACGGCGCGCCGGAGCGCACGATAAACGGCCAGTCCGGTTGCGCGAACAACGGCCGGCCGATGGCCACGACGTCGGCGGCGCCGCTCGTGATTGCCTGCTCGGCGGCCGCGCCGTCGGTAATGCCGCCGTTGGTGATCAACGGCAGCCCGCTCGCCTCGCGCAAGGCCGTCGGCATCGGCACGTCGGAGCTGGGGTCGCGGTTGTCGGCGTAGGCGAAGCTCGACCAATGCAGCGCGTCGGCCGCGCTATCGGCGAGCGCCGCGCCGATGGCGCGGGCATCCGCCACGCCGCCCGGCCACCGTCCGGTGAAATCGTCGACGCCGTCCTGCGACAGGCGAAGCGTGATCAGCTTTTCGGGCCCGATCGCCTGGCGCGTCTTTTCGCATACCAGCCTGGCGAAGCGCACCCGGTTCTCGGCCGACCCGCCGTAGGCATCGGTACGGTGATTGGTCGCGGGGTGAATGAACTGATACAACAGATAGCCGTTGGCGCCGTGAATCTCGACGCCGTCGAACCCGGCCTCCACCGCGCGCGCCGCCGCCTCGGCGAATCCGCCAGCGATGCGCTCTATCTCGGTCACGGTCAAGGCGCGCGCCGTCGGAAAGGTCACTTTCGGCCAATCGCCGGTGACGCCGCGCAAATGCTTTTCGTCGTCGCTGTCGGTATAGAGCACCCAACCGCCGCTTTGGCTGTCGCTGGCCGACACCGGCGCCTCGTCGCGGCTCAGGCAGCGCGGATCGGTGACGCGGCCGCCGTGCATGAGCTGCAGGATGCAAGCCGCGCCGTGCCGGTGAACCGCGTCGGTGACCTTTCGCCACGCGGCCACGTGCTTGGCGTTCGCGATGCCGGGCTGATCGAGGTAGGCGCGGCAGCCAAATTCCTCGTTCGGGTACGTGCCCTCGACGAAGATCAGGCCGACGCCGCCCCGCGCGCGGCGCGCGTAATAGGCCACCATCTCGTCGGTCGGCGTGCCATCGGGCAGGGCCATTTGCCGCGTCAACGGCGCCATGGCGATGCGATTTCGCAAATCAACGCCGCCGAGATCAAGCGGCGAGAAAAGGCGCGGAAATACCTCGGTCACGGTGCTGCTCCCTGTTGCTCATCCGTTGTCGCTGGAACCGTCCGTCCGCGCGAGCCCGACCGCGCGAAGAGCCGCGGTTGCCGCCGCGTCGACCGCCAGCGTATCGTCCTCCGGCCGTCCGACCAGGACCACGCCATAAACCTCCCGCGCCTTGGCCGCGCTTTCCCATCCTTCCAGAACGTCGTGCAACACGCGCCCGGGATCCCGCGTCAACGGATCGCCATAACCGCCGCCGCTGCTGTCGCGGCCGCGAATCGCCTGTCCGCGCTTGATCTGCATATTGACCAGGTTCGGCAACGCGGCTTCGTCGCCGTTCTCGCCAATCAGCCCGGTCGAGCCCGCCGTGCCATCATGGCCGCCCTGAACGCCGCGCGGCGGCGCGAACTGGCCGTCGCACGGGATCACCACCTGGATCGGGTTTTCGATGGGCTGGTAGACCACCTCCTGCGCCGGGGCGCCGCGGAAGCGTCCAGCGCCGCCGGAATCCGGAACCAGGCCGAGCGAGTTGATGCGGAACGGGTGCTTGAGCTCGTCGACCTCGACGCTGTCGCGGTACATCAGGCCGGCGATCACCGGAATGGCGTAGTTCACCCAGCCATCGGCCACCGCGCTGGCCGGCCCGCCGTTGGTCGAGAGCATCATGCGATTGACGTAGCGCGCATCGCCATGGCGATGGTCCTTGCCCGAGAGCACGGCCATCCCGGCACCGAGACCCGTGCCGCCCTCTGCCAAGCCATAGCCGTCGCCGAGTTGGGCGAAGGCCGATTGCGTAATGTTGACGAGGCGCTCGGCGACATTGGTGGTCGCGGTCGAGCAACTGTGGGGAAACACCGGCGCGGCGACCACGCTGTCCTCGGCATACTGGAAGGCGAGCCGGCGAAACGACCCGGCGTTACGCGGAATATCGTTGTCGAGGCTGTTGAAGATCGCGCCGACCACAGCGCTGGTCGCCGCCGCTTCAGAGGTGTTGAGGCCGCAGTCGACGCTCGGCGGGTTGTCGCGCAGGTCGACGCGGATCATGCGCTCCTCGGGATCGATGTCGATCTTGACCTTGAGCTCAAGGCCGTCCGGCAGGATGTTCTCCAGCGGGTCGGAGCGCCCGGTGTTGACCAGACTGGCCTTCGGCAGCTTGCGTATCGAATCCGCCATGCGCGTCTCCGAATAATCGAGCCAGTCCTTGATGAAGGTCTTGACCGTCTCGACACCGTATTTGGCGCAGAACTCCTTGAGCCGGCGCTCGGCGATGCGCGCCGAGCCGAGCCCCGCCAGATAGTCGCCGTACCATTGCTCGGGGACGCGGATGCGCGCGCGGCACATGCGAACGATGTCTTCGACGTTCTTGAAGTCGCGCTGGACACGGACCGCGGAAAAGATCAGCGCGCCCTCTTGGTAGACATCGAGGGCGGCCGCAAAATAGCTGGAGGGGATGCTGTTGCCGATATCGGCCATGTGGCACTTGGCCACCGTCGTGAACAGGTGCTCGCCCTCGAAGAACACCGGCACCATGAAGGTGTGGTCGGCCGGATGGGTGTTGCCGCCATAAGGATCGTTGTCGAGATAGGCGTCGCCTTCGCGGATGTCGCCGGCGTGATAGCGCACCATATTGGCGGTTTGCAGATGGGCGCCGAAGATATGCACCGGCAGGCCCTCGGCGGAGGCGAGAAGCTGGTTGTCGGCGGTGACGACGCAGCAGGAGAAATCGCGGGCGCTCGATATCACCGCCGAGCGCGCGGCGCGCAGCAGCGTGTTGGTCATCTCGCGCACGATGCCGTCGAGTCGGTTCGCCATGACCGAGACCAAAACGGGATCGAGTGCGAGGATCGAGGATGTCTTCGTCATGACGGCCACTCCTTTGACCCGGGCGCGAGACGGCGTCCCGTGGGCGATTATGTTTGCGGCACTTTCAGCAGCCGCGAGCCTCCATGCCGCACCGCAGGCCCATGCCCTAGGCGAGATCGAGAATGTAGTTCTCGGCGCCGCTCACCCGGGCGCGCATGCCGGGATAGACGACCACGGTGGTGGTCGGCTCCTCGATCACCGCCGGGCCGACAATGCGGGCGCCCGGCCGCAACGCGGTGCCGCGGTAGATCGGCGTCTCGACGCGGCCGCCGTCGCCGAAATAGGCCGAGCGGATGCCGTCCGCCTGTGGCGTGTAGGGCGCGGCCGCGCTTTCGACCGCGGCCGGCGGCGCCGCCAGCATGATCGACAGCCGGCCGACCCAGTTCACGCATTCCACCTGACTGCCCTCGTCGCGCACCGCATAGACCCGGTCGTGGACCTGATGGAAGGCCTCGACCAGGCCGTCGACATCGGCCTGGCCGCGGAACCGCCGCACCGGCAGTGGCGTGTCCAGCTCCCACACCTGCGAGCGATAGCGCGCCTCGGCGAACAGTTCGAGCCGAGCGGTCGAGTTCTGCGCGCCCTTGAGATCGCGGCGGAAAGCCCCAAGCCGCGCCTCAATCGCCTCCAAGGCGGCATTGACGCCGTCGAAGTCGAAGCTGCCGGACAGGGTGACGCAGCTCCGAGTCTGCTCGAAGACGATATCGGAGAACTGCATGCCGCACGCCGATAACGCGCTCGCCATCTTCGGCAGCACGACGGTGCTGCAGCCGAGCTCGCGCGCGATCGGCATGATGTTCAGCCCGGCGGCGCCGCCGCCGGCGACGATCACGCTTTCGCGCGGGTTCAGGCCCTCCGACACGGTGATCTCATGGATCGCCTTGATCATCAACTCGTTGGCGATGGTGATGACGGAAAAGGCCGCACGCTCGATGTCCTGACCCAATTCGGCGGCCAGTTTTCCCATGACCCGCGCCGCGGCCGCAACATCCAACGTCATGCGCCCGCCGTTGAAAAACGCGGGATCGAAATAGCCCAGCACCACGGCGGCATCCGTCACCGTCGGCCTGTCGCCCCCTTGTCCGTAGCAGGCCGGACCAGGCACCGCGCCGGCGCTTTGCGGCCCGACCCGCAGCAGGCCACCCGGGTCGATCCAGGCGATGGAGCCACCGCCGGCGCCGACGCTGCGCACGTCCACCGTCGACATGCTGATCATGTCGCCGATCCAGCGCCGCCCGAGCCATGAGTCGCGGGTGTAGACGAGGCTGCCGTCGCGGACCAAACCGACGTCGAAAGTCGTGCCGCCGGTATCGCAGACGATGGCGTCGCGCCCGAGGTTCTCGATCGCGGTGTAGGCCTTGCAGGCCACCGGCGCCATCGCCGGCCCCGATTTCAGGGTCTGGATCGGGCGCTCCACCAGCTCGGCCACGTGCTGGCAGCCACCGACCGACGTGCTCACCAGCAGCTCGCCGTGAAATCCTGCGGCACGCAGATCGCGCTCCATCTGGCTGAGATGAGCCTGCATCAAGGGCTTAAGCGAGGCATCGATGGCGGCCGCGGAGGCCCGCCGATACTCGCGCACGATCGGCACCAGCCGGTGCGACAGCGTGTAAGGGACGCCCGGCATGATCTCCTCGATCAGTTCGCCGATGCGTTCCTCGTGGGCGGCATTGGCGATCGACCACAGCAGGCATACCGCGACGGCCTCGAAGCCGCGCGCCTTCAAGGTCTCGATCACCTCGCGGGCTTGGCGCTCGGCAAGCGGCGTCACCACCTCTCCCTGGGCACCGATGCGCTCGTCGATCTCGAAGGTGTAGCGGCGCGGAATGTAGGGCGGCGGATAGTCGACGGAATAGTCGTGGGGGTCGAACTTGCCGCCTTCCTTGAACACCAGAATGTCGCGAAATCCGCGGCTGGTCACGAAGGCGGTCTTCGCCGTCGCCTTGGTGACCACGGCATTGGTCGCCCGGGTCGTGCCGTAGATCAGAAGATCGGTGGCGGCCAGAAGATCGGCACCGTCCATGCCGATATCCGCGGCCACAACATCGATCGCCGCGCGCATGCCGAGAAAGATGCGGTCCGGCGTGGTCAGCGCCTTGCCGATGGCGCGGATGCCCGCCGCGTCGGCGACCACCACGTCGGTGAAGGTTCCCCCGGTATCGACGGAAATCCGATAGGCCATCGCTCTCCCCTTGCCCGTGCCGGCCCGATGGGAACGGACACCTCTTCGCAGCAAAATCCTCAACCGAAAACGACCATAATATTAATGTTTATTGCACTCAATCATCCTTTTATGTCGCGCTAAAAAATTTTAGACTTGCCTGACTATTGGCCACAACGCCTAAGGATAATACACCTTTTGCCTACCCCGCGGGCAACTATAGCAGCCGAGCCGTTGCGGCAGCCCTATAGCCAAAACTAGCTTTCGTATGCGATACTCATTTATTGCTCGGGCAGCGGCGGATGCGCCGCGCCGACTAGCGCAAGGCGGCACGAGACCACTAGGCAGAAAGGGCAAGACGGTGACGAAATCCTATGAACAGCGCAGCTACGGCGACCGCCTGGTCGGCTATGGCGAAAAGCCCGGCATCGTCGTCGTCGACTTTCAGCTCGCGTTCACCGACCCGTCTTATGCGATGGGCGGCGCGCCGCTGATCCGGCGCGCGGTGGAAAACACGGCCCAATTGCTGAAGGTGGCGCGCCGGGTCGGCGCGCCGGTAGCCAGTTGCTACATGGCCTACGGCAACGAACGCGAAGTCCCCTATTGGAAAGTCGGCGCCTGCCGCGAGTTGTTCGCCGGCCACCCCGGAACCGCGCTCGATCCGGCTATCTACGACCCCGACTACGATCTCGTGGTGATGAAGGGCGGACCGTCGATATTCTTCAAGACGGCCGTCGCCGACTACTTCATCAAGGAGCGCGTCGATACCGTTATCGTAACCGGTTGCATCACGAGCGGCTGCGTGCGCGCCAGCGTGATCGACAGCTTCAGCCATCGCTTTCGCACGATCATCCCTGAGGATTGCGTCGGCGACCATGACGAAGAGCCGCACCAGGCCAATCTCCGCGATGTTGATCGCCGCTATGCCGACGTTACCGATTCGGCCTCGGTCATCGAATACCTGGAACGCTGGCATGGCCGCAACGCGGCGCGCTGACGCCCGGGTGAGCGCATGAGCGCGCCCCGGAAATCGCCGCCGACAGGCACCGCCTCTGGCCTCGCGCGCGTCGTGGTCGTCAGCACCGGCGGCACGATCGCCTCCAAGGTCGATCACGGCCGCGACGCCGTGGTCAGTTCCGTTTCCGGCGCGGAACTGCTGCGGAATTTGGGCCCTCTCGCCCCAGCGGTCGAGGTCAGCGTCGAGGAATTCTGCAATATCGGCAGCTTCCGCCTCGAACTCGAGACCGTCTTCGGCCTCGCCAAGCGGATATCGGAGATCCTCGCCGACGCCGCGATCAGCGGCGTCGTGGTAACGCACGGCACCGATACCATGGAAGAGAGCGCGTTTCTCACCGACCTGGTCGTCGCTTCCGATAAGCCGGTGGTCTTCACCGGCGCCCAACGCCACGCCGACGAGCCGGACAGTGACGGCCCGCGCAACCTCGCGGACGCGATCCGCCTCGCCGCGTCGCCGGCCGCGCGCGGGCTCGGCACCATGATCCTCTTCGAGCAGGAGTTTCACGCAGCCCGCGACGCGACCAAGCTGCATGCCTCGCGGGTCGGCACTTTCGCCTCGGGCGAGCACGGAAAGCTCGGCGAAGTCGACGGCGACGCGGTCGTCGTGCAGCGGCGCCCGGAAAGGCACCGCTTGAATTTGACCGCGCGCGGCATCGAAACCCGCGTCGATCTCATCAAACTGGTCCTCGGCAGCGACGCACGGTTCGTCAACTGCGCGCTCGAAAGCGGCACGCGGGGCCTGGTGCTCGAAGCATTCGGGCGCGGTAACGGCACCCGCGAGGTCGTCGCCGCCGTGCGCGAGGCCGTGCGGCGCGGCGTCGCCGTGGTGGTGACGACCCGCTGCCCGCAGGGCCGGGTCATGCCGATCTACGGCGACGGCGGCGGCAAGGACCTCGCGGCCGCCGGCGCGTTCTTCGCCGGCGATCTCTCGGGACTGAAGGCGCGGATGCTGCTTGCGCTGCTGCTGGCCGAGCCCGAGACGCTCGACATCGGTGCCATGATCCAACGGATCGCGACCTAAGCCTTTCAACGACCGACAAAGGAACGGAACGATGGCCAAGGAAATTCTCTGCTCGTTCGGCGTGGACGTGGATGCAGTGGCGGGGGGGGTCGGCGCCACCGGGGGGGCCGGGGCCAGGCGCCATTCCACACGGCTGGGGAGCGGGGTGCGGGGCGCGCTCCGCGGGGGGATCCTCCCCGGGGGGGTCGGGGGGCGGTGGGTCCTGCCCATCACCCCGCCGATCGGCATCGCGGCTGCGGTGGTGGCCGCCGTCGTGGTCGTCGAGCGGCGACGCGAGGGGGAGCGTCCGAGCTTCGACCTCGCAGGTGCCCTTTCCCTCACGGGCGGCCTCATCGTCCTCGTCTACGGCATCGTGAACGCCGGGGCGCTCGGCTGGGGCAACGCGGAGTCGTTCGGGCCGATCATCGCCGGGGCGGCGTTGCTCGCCGCCTTCCCCGTCATCGAGCTTCGCTACGCCTCGGCCCCCCTCGTGCCGCTGCGCGCGCTCACCCGCCCCCTGCGCATGGCCAACCTCATCGTCCTCCTCTTCAGCGCGGCGCTCTTCCCGATGTGGTACGTGAGCTCGCTCTACCTCCAGCAGGTCCTCGGCCTCACCCCGCTCGCGACGGGCGCCGTCTTCCTGCCGATGACGCTCGCCATCATGGCGACGGCCAGCCGGGCCGCCACGCTCGTCAACCGCTTCGGCCTGCGCGCCGTGCTCTCGAGCGGCCTCGCGATGATGACCGGCGGGATGCTGCTGCTCGCCCGCATCGCCGCGGCGGGCACCTCGGTCGGCCACGTGATGATCCCGGGCGTCCTCGTCGCCGCGGGCATCGGCCTCGCGGTCGTCTCCTCGACGATCGCCTCCACCCAGGGCGCCGGCGCCGAGCGGGCTGGCCTCGCGTCCGGGCTCGTCAACACCTCCCGCCAGGTCGGCGGGGCGGTCGGCATCGCCCTTCTCCCCTCCTTCGCCACTCCCGCGACTGGCCACCTCCTCGCCCCGCAA
>OFHJ01000081.1_pt1 | contig 38373 bp, 33 predicted proteins | sample 1522001 | NCBI WGS metagenome assembly OFHJ01 (sample SAMEA2464838, study PRJEB22497) | soil metagenome | biome: Grassland; feature: Farmland; material: Clay | place: Australia | collected 2013-02-01 | depth 1.2 m | reverse complement strand
CCGCCAGACCGCGCGCGGGCGCAGGAAGGTCCGGGCCTGGCGCTTCAGACCCTCCACCAGCTCCGCCAGCTCCAGCGCCTGCGGCGCGCGCGCGGCCAGATCTTTTTCAAAGTTGCCCTTATAGCCGAGGTGATGGCGGAACAGCACCTGCGGATTGATGTAGGCCCACAACTCATCGAGCTGCGGCACGTCGCGGACGTGGCGCTCCAAATCCGCCACCGGGGGAATGGGCAAATCCGCCGCCACCTTGGCGCTGCGCCGCGTGCTCGCCGTGCCCGGCGCAGGCGCCGCCGGCGGCGCGGTCGCAGCCGGAGGCACGGGCGCAGCTGGCGAAGCGGAGGGCGATGGCGAAGCGAGAGATGGTGGCCCGGCGGCGGGCGCGGCGCCGTCCTCGGCGGCATGAGCGGCAAGCACCGCCTCGCGCTGCCCCGGATCCATCAAACCGTTCATCAGCGCCAGTCCGGTCATGGCGTCCTTGGCGTAACAGACCGGGCGGCCGTACTGCGGGGCGATCTTCGCGCGCGTGAACCGCGCCGACAACGCCGCCCCGCCGACCAGCAGCGGCGCGGCGATCCCCGCGTCGCGCAGGTCGCCGGCGGTCACCGCCATCTGCTGCGCGCTTTTCACCAGCAGCCCGGAAAGCCCGATGGCATCCGGCCGGTGCTGGTGGAAGGCGGTGATCAGCGCCTCGGGCGGCACCTTGATGCCCAAATTGACCACCTCATAGCCGTTGTTGGCCAGGATGATCTCCACCAAATTCTTGCCGATGTCGTGCACGTCGCCTTTGACCGTGGCGAGGATGACCTTGCCGCGGCGCGAGGACTCCGACTTCTCCATGAACTGTTCCAGGTGACCGACGGCGGTCTTCATGGCCTCGGCCGACTGCAGCACCTCGGCGACGATCAGCTCATTGTTGTTGAACAGCCGCCCGACCTCGGCCATCCCCGCCATCAGCGGCCCGTTGATGATGTCCAGCGGCGCCGTTCCCTCGGCCCGCTTGCGGTCCAAGTCCGCGATCAAGCCTTCCTTGCTGCCCTCGACGATATACCGCGCCAGCCGCTCATCCAGCGGCAAGTCCGCGCCGGCGCTGGCCTTCGGGCCGCGGGCATGGGCGCGGAAATGGGCGGTGATGGCGGCGATATGGAACTGGTTGACGGCAATCTTCTGTTCCCGCGACTGCCGCCGCCAGTCCTCCGGCGCCGCCGCCAGCAGTTCCGCCTGCGGGTGATCCGCCGGAACCTCCCGCGGCGGGTGGTTGAACAGCAGGTCTTCGGCCAGGCGCCGCTCCGCCTCGGGAATCGAGGCGAACCGTTCAATCTTTTCGCTGTTGACGATCGCCGCATCCAAGCCCGCCTTGGTGCAGTGATAAAGGAAAACCGAGTTCACGACCTCGCGCGCCGCCGGCGGCAGGCCGAAGGAAATGTTGGAAATTCCGAGAACGGTCTTGGCCTCCGGCAGCGCCGCTTTGATCAGCCGCACGCCTTCGATGGTCTCCACCGCCCCGCCGATGTAGTTCTCATCACCCGTGGCGCAGGGAAACACCAACGGATCCACCAGGACGTTGGCCAAGGCGAAGTCGAATTTTTCCCGCAATAGGCGCGCCGAACGCTCGGCGACAGCCAGCTTGCGCTCGCGGGTGAAGGCCTGCGCTTGCACTGGATCTTCGTCAATGCAGCCCACCACCAGCGCCGCGCCGTAACGCTTCGCCAACGGCACCACGTTGGTGAATTTTTCCTCGCCGTCCTCCAGGTTGATGGAATTGATCAGGCTCTTGCCCTGGCAGTAGGTCAGCGCCAGTTCCACCGCCTTGGGATCGGTGGTGTCAATCATGACCGGCGCCTTGATCTTGCGGATCAGCTTCTCGTAAAACAGCGGGATGTCGGCGATCTCGTCCCGGTCGGTGCTTTGCAGGCAGACGTCGGCGATCTGCGCCCCGTTGCGGATCTGGCGGCGGGCGATCTCGCTCGCCTCCTCCCACTGCTCGGCGGCGATCAGGTTTTTGAAGGCGCGGGAGCCGATGACGTTGGTGCGCTCGCCGACCAGCAGCGGCCGGTTGGAGGGCTCCGCCTCCACCGCCTCGATGCCGGAATAAAAAGCCCGGGTGCTGGGCGCCGGCGGACGGCGGGGGGCATGGCGGGCGGCCAGCGCGGCCAGGGCGCGGATATGCTCCGGCGTGGTGCCACAGCAGCCGCCGATAATGTTCACCCAGCCGCGGGCGGCGAACCGCTCGACCTGCGCCGCGAAGCTTTCCGGCGTCTCCAAATACCGGCCCTCTTCATTCGGCAGCCCGGCGTTGGGGTAGCAGGAAATGCCGCGGTGCGAAAGTTCGGCGAGCGTGCGCAGATGGTCGGTCATGAACTCCGGCCCGGTGGCGCAGTTCAAGCCGATGGAGATGATGTCGGCATGCGCCAGGCTGACCCACAGCGCTTCGGCGTTTTGCCCGGCCAGCATGGCGCCCATGGGCTCGATGGTGCCGCTGATCATCACCGCAACGCCGCGGCCCGCGGGCAGGCCCAGCTCTTGGTTCAGCCGCTCGACGGCCAGCAGCGCCGCCTTGATGTTGCGCGTGTCCTGGCAGGTTTCGATCAGCAGCAGATCGGCGCCGCCCAGCACCAGCCCGCGCGCCTGCACGTAAAACACCTCGCGCAGTTCGGCGAAGGTGACCCCGCCGGTGACGGAGATGGCCTTGGTGGTGGGGCCCATCGAGCCCGCCACGAAGCGCGGCCGCCCCGGTTGGGCGAAGGCGTCGGCGGCTTGCCGCGCCAGCGCCGCCGCTTTCTGGTTCAGCTCCAGCGCCCGCGCCGCCAAGCCGTATTCGGCCAGCACCAGCGGCGTGGCGCCGAAGCTGTCGGTTTCAATAATGTCGGCGCCGGCTTCGAGATAGGCGCGGTGGATATCCGCAATCACGTCCGGCCGCGTGGCGACCAGATATTCGTTGCAGCCCTCGTAGGCGGCGCCGCCGAAATCCGCGGCGGTCAACTGGCGCTGCTGGATCAGCGTGCCCATGGCGCCGTCCAGCACCAGGATGCGCTGCGCCAACGCCGCCTCCAGCGCCTGCCGCGCCTGCGCCACGCGCCGGCCCGCCGCCTTAGCCTCTTGCCCCTCGCTCAAACTCATGCAGTATAGATTTTAACCGCCCGCGCCAGGGCGGCTTTCGCCTGCCCCGGCATGCCGAACTTATTCGAAACTCCGGCCCGCGGTTCGGTTCGCGTCATCTATGTGGCGATGGCGGCGAACCTGGTCATCGCCGTGGCCAAGTTCGCCGCCGCCGCCGTCACCCTCAGCTCCGCCATGCTGGCGGAGGGCATTCACTCCACCGTGGATACCGGGAATGAGGCGCTGCTGCTGCTCGGCACCCGCCGCAGCCGCCGCCCCCCCGATGACGTCCATCCCTTCGGCTACGGCAAGGAGCTGTATTTCTGGTCGTTATTGGTCGCGATCCTGGTCTTCGCCCTCGGCGGCGGGCTGTCCTTTTATGAGGGCTTGGCGCGCCTGGCGCATCCCCGCCCCTTGCGCGAATTCCGCTGGGACTATATCGTGCTGGGCCTGGCGGCGGTGTTCGAGGGTTTGTCGTGGCGGCTGGCGCGGCGGGAGCTGCGCCGCCGCGGCCGCCCGCGGCAGGGCTTATGGTCGGCGATTCAGGAGAGCAAGGACCCGCGCGTGTTCACGGTTTTTCTGGAGGATACCGCGGCCCTGATCGGGATTGCCTTGGCCGCATCCGGTCTGTTGCTGGATCAGTACCTCCATTCCAACATCTGGGACCCCGCGGCGTCGCTGCTGATCGGCGTGCTGCTGGCGTCGGTCGCCGTCATCCTGGCGCGGGAAAGCGGCACGCTGCTTGTGGGCGAGAGCGCCAACCGCGAGCAGATCGCCCGCGTGCGGGACGTCATTCTTGCCGATCCCATGGTGGAGCGCGTGGGTCGGCTGTTCACCATGCAGCTCGGCCCCGGCCAGGTGCTGCTGGCCGCCAATATCCGTTTCCGCGCCGACCTGTCCCTGCCGGCGCTGGAATCCACCATTGAACATTTGGAGCAGCGCGTGCGCGCCGTCGAACCCGCGGTGCGCCATATCTTTCTCGAGGCCGAATCCTTGCGCGCGGCGGCCGAAGCCGCTGCCGAACCCCCGCCCGAAGTGGAGTAAGCCGAACCAAACGCACATCGCACCGACGGCTCCCCCCACCTAGGGGAAGCAGCGCTGGTTTCCACTTTGCTTTCCTAGAGAGGCGCTTCGGACCGGTGTTATATTCACGCGCAAAGGGGTGAGGTTATGGCAACCGTGCGGGTTCCCGTTGGATTCGATCACGACAAAATGATGAACTTTGCCCACCACGTGGTGGGCGATCTTTCGGCGGCGATTGCCGGGCCTTTGCTGTACGTCGGTGACCGCCTGGGATTGTTTCGCGCGCTGGCAGAGAGCGGGCCGGTGACGGTGCAGGAATTCGCCGACAAGACCGGCCTCAATGAACGCTACCTGCGCGAATGGACTTCGGCCATGGTCGCCGCCCAATATCTGGACTACGACCCGAAGCAGCGGACCTTCGCGCTTTCCGCCGAGCACGCCGCGGTGCTGGCGGACGAGAACAGCCCGGTGTTTGTCGGCGGCATGAGCCAGATGATTCCCGACCATTACCGCCTGCTGCCGCAGATCATGGAGGCGTTCCAGCACGGCGGCGGCGTCGCCTACGACCAATATTCGCCCGATGTCTTCGAGGGCACCGAACGGCTCTTCGGCCCCGGCTACCGCAACTTCCTGGCGCGGCAATGGATTCCCGCCATGCCCGGCGTGGCGGAGCGGCTGGCGGCGGGCGGCTTGGCGGGCGATGTCGGCTGCGGACGCGGCCAGGCGCTGATGGCGCTGGCCCAGGCATTTCCCACGGCGCGGCTGGTGGGCTGGGACAATTACGCGCCCAATATCGCCTATGCCAATGAGCAAGCCCGCGAGGCCGGGTTCGCCGACCGGCTGCGGTTTGAAACGCGGGGCGCCAACGACCTGCCGCAAAATCACCGCTTCGACCTGATCATGACCTGCGACTGCCTGCATGACATGGTCTCGCCGGAGGCCTGCGCCCGGTCCATCCGCGGCGCGCTGCGCGACGACGGCGCTTGGTTCTGCATCGAGCCCAACATGGCGGACCGGCTGGAGGACAACATCAGCCCCATCGGCAAGATGTTTTACGCCGTCAGCACGCTCCAATGCATGACCTGCTCCCTGGCCCACGGCGGCAGCGGCTACGGCACCGGAATGGGCGCCGGAAACGTGGAGCGGGTGGCGCGGTTAGCGGGCTTCACCCACTTCCGCAAGCTGCCCATCCAGCACCCGCTCAATCAGTTCTTTGAAATCCGCCCGTAGGCGGCGCAACAGGGCCGCTCAACCGGCGCGGCGGCATCGTCCGCTTTGCGCACGGGCCAAAGGTCGGGCGTGCGTGCGGGCCCGAGCCTGCGGAACACGTCCGCCGGAGGTAATTCCCGCGGCAAAGGAAAGATTGGAGTTGGTGCGAGAGGGGGGATTTGAACCCCCACGCCCATTTCTGGGCACTGGATCCTAAGTCCAGGGCGTCTGCCAGTTCCGCCACTCTCGCCTGTCGCGCGGCATTTCCAGTGTATGCCCGCCCGCTGGCGACGCCGCCTGCCGGTCAGCAGCCGGCGACCATGGGCGCGGAGCTTGCCGGTTGGGTTTTATCCCGGCCCGACTTCGACCGAGATCATCCTGGGCAATCGCCGAGTTCGGCTCAGCCCAATTGGAGCGCGGGCGCGGCAGGAGTTCGTTGGGCAGGCCATCGAGCGCGCCGCGCGGGGCATCATGGCAGACCCCGGCTACGGCAGTGCGACCGATGCCGTCCGGCTCGACGTGCTGCGGAAAGCCGTAGAGCGTGCGCGGCGCTCGGCATCGCGCGAGTTCAGCGACCGGCTAAAGGCGCGGCTGGCCGAGAGCCGGGCGCAGTAGGAGGCGCCGAGTGCGCTGGCGTCGCGCGGCCGGTTTCTCCCTTACTGGCCCGTCGTCCGGCTTGACGGGGGGTGGGGGGATTGATAATCTGCAACTGTCAGCGTAAGTCCTAGATTCCCTCGTCCGTGGAATGCGGGCATTCAAGGAGGCTCTAGGGGGCTGGCGTCCCTCCAGACAAACGCCGGAGCGAGACTTCGATTCCGGCATTTCTGATCGCGTTCAGATACTCCCATTGCCCGTAGCCGTAGGCGGAGTGGATCGCGCCCGCGATGAAGTCGGCTGCCTGCAACTGGGGAACTTTCAGCGAATCTGCGCCCAGCACCGATAGGTTGCAGCAGATTTCCGCGCCCGCAGTGAGAATTTCCACGTATTCCGCCAGACTGGCGGTGGCCCTTGCGTTTCTAGCGTCAACCGTCAGCGTGATCCTTCTGCCGCGTTGCATGGGACCGAACAAGTTGCCCTTTTCCAGGGCCAACTTCACCGCGTAGTTGTAGCGGATGTCCAGCCTTCGTTGGGCATGCGTGGCGCTGATCCAACCCTTTTCCATGGCAGCACCCGAGATGCCGGCGATGAACTGCTTGCCCCGGCAGATTTCCTCTAGTACTGCCCTACGAAGCCGAGGGCTTGCTCCGGACCACTTCAACTCGTTATGCGGCGCCCGGCGTCCCAATCCTCGTTTGCGCGCCCGTTTGGCCACCCTTGCCAGCGCCGTCCGGGTGGTCAGGTGCAAGATGGCGATGACGAAAACCGGCGTGCAGGCCGCACCGACCCCAAGGTCGCCGCTTTCGTCGAGGAATAGAAAGTCGCCGGGCAGCACGAGCCAGTGTACTCCGCGGCTTTCGCCGTGCTGCGATGGCACCGACGTTGGCGACAGCGCTCGGGAAGTTCGGCACGCGGCGGTCCGCCCTCGCGGCGGCCCGGTGGGTTCGCCCTCGGACGGTGAGCGGGCAGCGCGCTCCGGCGGCCGGCGCTCGCCCCGGGGTGATTAAGGGTGCCCCGGCCTCAGCCGACGTCGGGGCACGCCGGACAGCCGTGCTGCTGGCATTCCCAAAACTCACGCTCGCCAGCTGCTTGCGCTAGATAAGTTCGGCAACCGCATATTGGGCACTTTTTCGGGGAGCTGGCGAGTGCCGGCTGGCCTTTACCGCGCCGTCGGACCCGGGTACGACCCAGTTGGAATCGTCGAGCGGTTACGTACCCAGCTCGGCGCACGCTACAATTTCCGCGGGTTCGCCCGGTTGGCCCTGACCAAGCTCATAGGCAGGCGGCTCGCGCCGCGGTGCTCGTCAGAAGCTTCGCCGAATGATATTGCGCGGTCGCCCGCATCGGGCTGATCCACCTCGTGTAGCCCTTCCGTCTGTGGCGGCTGGCCGGAGCGACCTCCGCACGAGGGGGTTATTTGGCGTCTGCGCGGCGGTTCCACCCGGCCCCCCAAACGGGGTGATTGACGGGGGCGAGTTAGGGAGACAAGATCAGGCGATTTCTGACCGGCCTGGGTTGGTCTAACCCGGGCGAAAGGGGGCAGGCGTGACGAGGCGTATTTCGCAATGGGCAATCGTTAGCGCGGCGGCGATAGGCGTGGTGCTGGCGCTGGGCGCGGCGGCGCCGGTGCAGGCGCAGACCTATCAGATGCAGGTGTATGGCGCGTGGCACTGCACGCAGGATTACTGCACCTGGGGAACGGCGGAGAACATGACCACCTTCGACCAGCAGAATCATTGGATGATTGACCGGGGGAACGGCCAGCCGTCGGTGAACCTGGTGGTGCTGAGCTTCGTGAATCCCCTCAAGCTGCTCGATGGCACGACCGATGCAACCGACAGCGGCGGGGTGCCGAACGGCATGAACACCGCGGTGGTTTCCTATTTCGAAAGCAAGGGCGTGCGGGTGATGCTGGCGATTGGCGGCTCGACCTACACCACATATTGGGACCAGGCGCTGGCGGCCAACCCCACGCAGCTGGGGCTGAACGCGGCCAACCTGGCGAAGGCGCTGAACGTCGGCATCGAGATTGATTATGAAAACAGCAGCAGCCCGAATCTCAGCGGCCTCCAGGCGTTCGTGACCGCCTACCGCTCGGTGAACGCCTACGACGCCACGGGACAAAACGCGGCGGCGCGGCTGACGATTGACCTGGGCGCCGGCGACACCTACCTCAACCAGATCGCCGCCGAGGCCACGAACAATTGGCTGCAAGATTCCAGCCCGGTGCTGGACTACGCCAACGCTATGGTGGTGAATGCAAACACCAGCGTGTCGCGGTATGAAAACTATTGGTCGGAGCACATTGACGGCTATCCGACGCTGGGGGTGTTGCCGCTGGCGCCGGCGCGGCTGACGGGCAGCTTCTTTTTGGTGGGATCGAAACCGATCGCCAACTGCACCAACTTCAGCGGCTCGGACCAAAACACCGCCAGCAGCTTCGTGAGCACCGCCCCGCCTTCCGGCGCCGGGGTCACGACCGGCATGCTGGGGCTGATGTTTTGGGCGGCGGGTTGCCAAGGCACGCACACGGCTTGCACCTTCCCGCCGAATACCTGCGAGAACGGCGTGGGCGCGGGCGCGACCAGCTTCAACGTGCCGATTCCCATGCCGCCGCTGCGGCAGCAATGAAGCCCGTGGCGCTGGCGGCGGCTCTGCTGGCGGCGGGGTGGCTGGTCCCCACCGCCCGCGGCGCGGCGCCGCGGCGCGACCCGGTAGTGCTGATCGCGGCCGGGAGAAGAGTTCGCTGGTCGGAGCTGCAAGCCGCCATCCGCCAAGTGCCGGACCCGCCGGAACGCGTCGGGCTGGAGCGCGAGCCGCTGCGCGCGGCGCGATGGTATGGACGGCTGGTGGCGCTGGCGCAAGCGGCGCGGCGACTGGGGCTGGAGAGCCCGGCGCTGGCGCGGCAGCCGCTGCTGGCGCGGGACCAGGGACTGGCGGCGCGGCTGATGCGGCGGCTGGCGCAAAACATCCGGCCTAGCCTGGCCCGGCAGCGCGCCTATTACCGCCAGCATCCCGGCGTATTCCGGCAGATTCGGGCGCGGACGATTTTGCTTTCCGACCGCGCGGCATTGGCGCCGCGTTCCCGGCGCAGCCGCCGCGCCGCCCGCCGCCTTGCGCAGAGGCTGGCGCTGGCGCTGCGGCGGGGCGCGGCGTTCGCCGCCACGGCGCGGCGGTATTCGGATGATGCGGCCACGCGCAGCCGCGGCGGCGAACTGGGCTTTATCGGCCCGGGCCAGACCACGCCGCGGTTTTGGCGGCATCTCCAAGCCTTGCGGCGGGGCGAAATCAGCCCGCCTTTCGCCACCCGGTTCGGCTGGAACATCGTGGAGGCGGAAGCGGCGCGCGAGGCGCCGTTCGCCCAGGTGCGGGGACTGATTGCCGGCCGGTTACGCCAGCAAGCGCTCGCCCGCCGCGTAGCCGCGGTGCTGGCGGCGGCAGATATCCGCATCGAATCCGCCGCGCTGGAAAGCGTGGGGCGTTAGCCGCCACCCGGGCTTTCTCCGACCGCATCGGGTGCGTGCGCCGCGATGATGCCCGCGGGCCGCAGCCCGCCGCAGGCGGGGCGTCTGGCGAAGGGCTTTGCCCACCATGGTCCGTCGCCGGCGTGCGGCCGCAGCCTTGGTTTCTGCACGCGCCCGCGACGGCGCGGCGGCGGAGAGCTGGCCTGGAGGCGGGCGGGGGCTAAGCCTGGAGAGCCGCCCCGGGACCTGCCGGGCTGAGCAGCAAAGCGGCGTGGGCGAGGTGGTGATCGTCATGCTCGGCGACAAACCAAGCCCAATCCAGCAGCCGCATGGGCTGGCGGAGGCGGGGATGGACGGCGGTCCGGGCCAGGTCCTCGGCGGCCAGCGGCGCCAGCCGTGCGACGAGACGGCGGCGGCCGGCGCGCAGGCGGGCAATGACCTCCTCAGCGGCCAGGCGGTCATAGCCGGCGGCCCAGGTGGCGCGGTTTTCCGGGTCGGCGGCGGAGAGCGGCGAGACGCCGGCGAGAAACTCCTCCAGGCGAATTTCGTCCAATGACGCGAGTTCGGCGAGATGGCCGAGGTGGTCCAGGAGCGACCATTGGCCCCCGGGGCGGGCGGCGAGGGCAGCTGCCGGCTGGCCGGCGACTAACTCCGCGGCGCGGGGCGGCAGGCCGGCGAGGCGGGACCAAACGGCGGGAAACAGACCGATGGGCAGATCGAACCGGAAGCTGCGCTCGCGCCATGGAATCGGCGGGACCATACAGTTGCAGAGGAATGTTGCGCTGGAATAGGGAGTTGCGGAAGGGCGTTGCGGGGCGCTCTAGCGGTTCGCTGCCGCGGAAGGCGGAGCGCGAAGCGCCGCGCGGGCGGCGCCGCGCGATCAGTGTAGCGCGGGCGGCTTAGCCGCCCGGAGGTTTCGGCGGCTTGCGCCGGCGGGAGGAGGGCGTTACACGTACCTCTGGCCCCGCCGCGCCCTGGGGACCCCGGCTGGGGCGCCGTGCCCCTCCAGGCTGCCGCGATTGGGCGCGGCGGTTCATTTCGCCTCCTGATTGGGCGCGGAGAAGCGCATCGCCGCGCCGGTTTCCAGCAGGCTCTTTAGGCTGCTCAGCACCGCCGGCCAGCCATTATTGATGCCGCGGTAGGCATCCGGATCGGAATCCAGGTCCTCGGGCAGCAGGTTTTCGTGAATCAGGCGCAGCCGAACCTGCGGTCCCATGGGCTTGATTTCGTAGGTGACGCGCGACACCGACTGCCGCTTGCGCGCGACGTCGGGAGCGTCCTTCGGATTCCAAGTGTAGACCAGCCTGCGCAGGGGCTCACAGACCAAAACCTTGCCGGCGTGATCGCCCTGGTCTTCCCGGCCCTTGGGCGGTAGGATGCGAACCGTCCCGCCCGCCTTCAGTTCCAGTTCGATGCGATAGCCGAACCAATACTGCTCGCTGAAGTCGCCGCTGGTCAGCGCTTCCCAGAGCTTTTCCGGCGTGGTGCGAATGTAGGTGGCATAGACGAATTGCCGCGTTTCCATGGCGTGGACTCCTTTGCCTACTCTGCTTCCAGACTGCGTTTCAGGTCGCGCAAGGCGCGCAGGCGGGGACGCTCGAATTTGTGGATCCAGCGATCGGCGATGGCTTGGATCGGCACGGGATTGAGGAAATGAAGCTTCTCCCGGCCCTGGCGGCGCCAAGAAACCAGGTTGGCCGCCTGCAAAACGGCGAGATGCTTGGCCACCGCCTGCCGGCTCATCCGCAGCCCTGCACACAGCTCCCCTAGCGACTGGCCGTTCGTTTGGCGCAGCCGGTCGAGAAGCAGCCGGCGGCTGCGGTCGGCCAGCGCCTTAAAGACCGCGTCATCCTCCCGTTTGCGATACGCAACCATATGGTTCCCTAATATAGGGAACCATATGGTTGCATGTCAAGCGTTGCGGCGGGGCGTTTTTTGGGGCGCTGGCGCTGGTCCCACCCCGAGGCAGCCGCGGATGGGCTGCGACGGCGGGCAACGGCGGGGCGCTCCCATCCCGAAGCCGCGGACGGGCGGCGAGGACGGCTAATGGATGGGCGCGGCCCCCGCGAAGTGGTCCTCGGGGCCTCGCCGATTTGCCGCGATTGGGCGGCAGGAAATCCGACTTTGGTTCGGCGAGAAGGTTGGGAACGGGCTCGGCCCGCCGGGCTAGGATCATGGCGAGGCGGTTGTGCCGCAGGGTAGGAAAACGATGACGAGGAGCGCATGTTTTACGCTGGGGTTGCTGCGTTGGCGCCGCGCGCGATGAGGCGCCGGCGAGGCGGGCGACCGGCCGGATCGCAGGCTGAAGTGCCCGCGGCGTGAAACGCCATGGTGGTACGCCGGGAGTTGCGGGTAGGCGGGATCGTGCAGGGCGTGGGCTTCCGCCCGCACGTGTACCGCCTGGCGACCGAGCGGCGGCTGAGCGGCTACATTCGCAACACCTCCGCCGGGGTGGTGATCGAGATCCAGGGCGCGGAAGCGGAGGTAGCGGATTTCGTCGCCCATTTGACCCGCGATGCGCCGATGCTGGCGCGGCCGACGGCGGTCGCGGTGCGCGAGCTGCCCTGCGGAACCGAAGCCGCATTCGCCATTCTGCCCAGCTTGGGAAGGGAGCCGGCGCGCGCGCTGATCGCGCCGGATGTGGCGACTTGCCGCGATTGCCTGCGGGAATTATTCGACGGGCGCGACCGGCGGTATTTGTATCCCTTTATTAACTGCACCAACTGCGGCCCGCGCTACACCATCGTGCGCGGCATTCCCTACGACCGCGCCCGCACCAGCATGGCGGCGTTCCCGATGTGCGCGGCCTGCCAACGGGAATATGAGGACCCGGGCGACCGGCGGTTCCATGCCCAGGCCAATGCGTGCTGGGACTGCGGTCCGCGGGTGGCGCTGTGGGACGCGGCGGGACGGACGCGGGCGGTGGACGCCATCGCGACGGCGGTGGTCATATTGGAACGCGGCGGCATTGGGGCGGTGAAGGGCCTGGGGGGATTTCATTTGGCCGCCGACGCGGCCAACGGCGCGGCGGTGCAACGGCTGCGGGCGCGGAAACGGCGGGGGGGAAAAGCCCTGGGGGGGGGGGGTGCGGGGATGGGCCTAAACAAGGGGGGGTGGCGGGCGGGGGGGGGGGGGCGGGGGGGGGGGCGGGGGGGGGGGGGGGCGGGGCGGGCGGGGGGGGGGCGGGGGGGGGGGGGGGGGGGGCGCGCCGCCGGGGCCGGGGCAGGCGAGGGCGACTCGTCGTCGCGGTCGCCTCCGAGGGCCTCCTTGATGCTGTCGATGAAGCCCATGTCCCCGTCCTTCCGACGCCGAGCAGTAACCCGAGTATCCGGCTCAACGACGGCTCCGGTGTGCCAAACGCCGCATTCCACACCTCGGGCGTGTCGGAGCCATACGCTCGACGCGTGGCGATGACGAGCCCGGCGGGCGACGAGGTCCAGCTCGTCGCCGACCACGTGGGGTCCGTCGCCGTCAGTGCCGTCACGGGCGAGGGCATCGACGACCTGCTGCGCGTCCTCCTCCTCCTTGGCCCACGTAGTGGACATCGAGAGCTTGTACTGCAGCTGGCGGAACCAGTCGGGCAGCGCGCTGCCGCCGGTCGACGGTGCCGTGCCGGTGCCGCGCAGCGCCTTGCCGGCGGCGTGCCCGGCGGCGGCATTGCGGTCAACGCCTATCTTTGGCGCGCCTCGCTTGACACCGTGAGCTTCATGCCGCTGGCCTCGGCCGATCCCTTCGGCGGCGTCATCATCACCGACTGGTATTCGACGCAAAAGGCTCCCAACGAGCGCTTCAAGCTGGTGATTTATATCGTCAGCCGGCAATTGCTGGCGAGCGGGGTCAAGGTCGCCGTCTATAAGCAGACGCGCGCGAACGGCACCTGGACCGATGCGCCGGTGAAACCGGACACCGCGGTCAAGATCGAGAACGCCATTCTGACCCGGGCGCAGCAGCTGCGCAGCGGCGCCAGTTCCTGAGACGAGACTGAATTCCCGAGACCATGACATTCCGGAAATAGACCTGACAAAATCGGCTCGCGGCGGGGCGACGGCGGCTTCGGGACCATCGGCGCGTAACGGCCGGCGAGCGGAAATGAGTGCCATGACGCCGCGCTACAATCACAAAGAAGTCGAGAAGAAGTGGCAGGAGGCCTGGGCCGAGCGCGCGACCTTCGCGGTCGGCGAGGACCGGAGCAAACCGAAATACTATGTCCTCGAGATGTTCCCCTACCCGTCCGGGCGCATCCACATGGGCCATGTCCGCAACTACACCATGGGCGACGTGGTGGCGCGCTACAAGCGCGGGCGCGGCTTCAACGTGCTGCACCCGATGGGCTGGGACGCGTTCGGCCTGCCGGCCGAGAACGCCGCCCGCGACCAGGGCACCGATCCCGCCGCCTGGACCTACCGCAACATCGCGGAGATGCGGCGCGATCTGAAGAGCATGGGGCTCTCGCTCGATTGGAGCCGCGAGATCGCGACCTGCCATCCCGGCTATTATCACCAGCAGCAGAAGCTCTTTCTCGATCTCTACAAGGCGGGCCTCGTGTACCGCAAGGAAAGCGCCGTCAACTGGGACCCGGTGGACGAGACCGTGCTCGCCAACGAGCAGGTGATCGAGGGCCGCGGCTGGCGCTCGGGCGCGCCGGTCGAGCGGCGCAAGCTGCCGCAATGGTTCTTCCGCATCACCGCCTTCGCCGACGAACTGCTGCGTGGCCTCGACGATCTCGAACGCTGGCCGGAGCGGGTGCGGCTGATGCAGCGCAACTGGATCGGCCGCTCGCCCGGCCTGCGGCTCAACTTTTCGCTCAAGGACGACCCGCGGACGGTGAAAATCTTCACCACCCGGCCGGACACGCTGTTCGGCGCGAGCTTCCTCGCGCTGTCGGCCGATCATCCGCTCAGTCTCGACCTCGCCGACAAAAACCCGGCGATCGCCGCCTTCCTCGCCCGCTGCCGCCAGACCGCGACCAGCGAGGCGGCGCTGGAAACCGCCGAGAAGCTTGGCCACGACACCGGCCTCAAGGCGCGCCATCCCTTCATCGAAGGCGTCGAGCTGCCGGTCTATATCGCCAACTTCGTGCTTTACGAATACGGCACGGGCGCGATTTTCGGCTGCCCGGCGCATGACGAGCGCGACTTCGAGTTCGCCCGCAAGTACGGCCTGCCGATCCGCTGGGTGGTGGCGCCGCCCGACATCGACCGCGCGGCGCTGGAGGCGCGCGAGGCGGCCTTCACCACTCATGAGGGCACGCTGTTCAATTCCGGCTTCCTCGATGGCATGAGCGTGCCGGACGCGATCGCAGCGGCGATCGGGCGCGCCGAGGCGCTCGGCATCGGCAAGGGCACGGTGACCTATCGCCTGCGCGACTGGGGCGTCTCGCGCCAGCGTTATTGGGGCTGCCCGATCCCGATGATCCATTGCCCGGCTTGCGGCACCGTGGCGGTGCCGGACGCCGACCTTCCGGTCCTGCTGCCGGACGACGTCCGCTTCGATCGCTCGGGCAATCCGCTCGCCAACCACCCGACCTGGAAGCACGTCCCCTGCCCGCAATGCGGCGACGCCGCCGAGCGCGAGACCGATACCTGCGATACCTTCGTCGACAGCTCGTGGTATTTCGCGCGCTTCTGCTCGCCGCGCGCCGCCGAACCGGCGACCAAGGAGGCGGTCGATTACTGGCTGCCGGTCGATCAATATATCGGCGGCATCGAGCACGCGATTCTGCATCTGCTCTACGCCCGCTTCTTCACCCGCGCGCTGCACAGCATCGGCAAGGTCGCGACGCCGGAGCCCTTCGCCGGACTGTTCACCCAAGGCATGGTGTGCCACCAGACCTACCAGAACGCGGCCGGCGCCTGGCTCTATCCCGACCAAGTGGCTGAGGGCGCAGACGGCAGCCTGCGCGAGGTGGCGAGCGGCGCGCCGGTCACCGTCGGCCGGGTCGAAAAAATGTCGAAATCGAAGAAGAACGTCATCGACCCCGGCACCATCATCGACCAGTACGGCGCCGATACCGCGCGCTGGTTCATGCTGTCCGACAGCCCGCCCGAGCGCGACATGGAATGGACCGCCTCCGGCGCCGACGGCGCCTGGCGCTTCGTGCAGCGCCTGTGGCGGCTCACCGGCGACAACCTGGAGAAGCTTGCCGACGCTGCCGCCGCGCCCGCGCCCGCGATCTCGGATAAGGCGATGGCGCTGCGCCGCGCCAGTCACAAGGCGATCTCCGGTGTTACCGAGGACATCGAGCGCTTTCACTTCAACCGCGCCGTCGCCCGTATCTACGAGCTCGCCAACGCGGTGCAGGACTTCGCCGCGACAGGCGACATCGCGGCCGCGGACGGCACGGCGCTGCGCGAGGCGCTGGAGACTTTGACCCTGCTGATCGGGCCGATGATGCCCCATGTCGCCGAGGAGCTCTGGCAAGCGCTCGGCCACGACAGCCTGCTCGCCGACGAACCCTGGCCGGCGGCCGACCCGGCGCTGGTCGAGGACGCCACCGTCACCGTCGCGGTACAGGTCTCGGGCAAGCTCCGCGCCACCATCGAGATCGCCCGCGATCTCGACAAGGCGGCGATCGAGGCGGTGGCGCTCGGCAACGACAACGTGCAGCGCGCGATCGCCGGCCGGCCGGTGCGCAAGCTGATCGTCGTGCCGAACCGGATCGTCAATGTGGTGGTCTAGGCGTCACGACCATGCGCCGCCGCGCCCTGGCCGGCGTACGACGGCGCTTTTGCCTGTCGCCCGCCGGCGCTGGCGTCTCGCGGTGCCCGGCCTCGGCCTGCTCCTCGCCGCCTGCGGTTTCCATCCGCTCTACGGCACGGCCGACGCGCCCGCCCGGGCGGCGCTGCGGAGCATCGTCGTCGAGCGGGTCAAGGCGCCGGGCGCACCGCGCGCCGGCCAGCTCATCCACAACGATCTCGAAGACCAGTTCGCGCCGCGCGGGCGCTCGGGGCCGCCGCGTTTTCGCCTTGAGGCCACGGCCGATGAAACCGATTCAGCGCAGCTCGTCAATTCCGCGAGCCAGATCACGCGCAACCGGCTGTCGCTTGTCGTGACCTATCGCCTGATCGATATGCGCAGCAATCAGGTGGTTGCCTCCAACACGTTGGTGCGCGCCATGAGCTACGACGTGCTGCGCATCAATTACGGCAATATCGTCGGCGCGGCGGACGCCCGGCGACGGCTGGCGCGCCAGATCGCGGACGAGATCGCGGCCCGGCTCGCGGTCTGGTTCAGCCGCCACGAGAAGGCCCCGGCGTGAAGCTCGCGGCGCGCCAGATCGCGGGCTTTCTCGCCAAGCCCGATCCCGCGATCCGCGCCGTTCTGGTCTATGGCCCGGATACCGGCCTGGCGCGCGAGCGCGCCCGATTGCTCGCCCGCGCCGTGGTGCCGGATGCCGCCGATCCGTTCCGCATCAGCGAGATCGCCGCCCAGGCCCTGGCGTCGGACCCCGGACTTCTCGCCGACGAGGCCGCGGCCTTGAGCTTCACCGGCGGCCGCCGCCTGGTGATGCTGCGCGACGCCGGCGATCGCTTGAGCCGGATCTTCGCGGATTTTCTCAAATCGCCGGTGGGCGAGGCCTTCATCCTGGTCGAGGCCGGCGATCTCGACCGCCGCTCATCGCTGCGCAAGCTGTTCGAGACGGCTCCGAACGCGGCGGCGTTGCCCTGCTACGGCGACGACGAGGCCAGCCTTGGCCTGCTGATCAACGAGGTCGTCGGCGCCGCCGGGCTCCGCATCGAGCCGGCGGCGCGGCAAGCGCTGGCGCAGAACCTCGGCAGCGACCGCGGCGTTTCGCGCCAGGAACTCGAGAAGCTGGTCACCTACATGGGCGGCCCGGCGGCGGCCGGCGGCCCGGCGGCGGCCGGCGGCCCGGCGGCGCCGCGCACCGTGACCCTGGCCGACGCGCTGGCGGTAGTCGGCGACAGCTCGGCGCTCGCCCTCGATGACGTTGTCGACGGGGCGTTCTGCGGCGACGCCGGCGCCGTCGAGCGCGCGCTGGCGAAAAGCCTGCTGGCCGGCGAGACGCCTGTCGCGGTGCTGCGGGCGGCGATCCGCCACGGCCAACGGCTTCATCTCGTGCTCGGCCGGATCGAGGCCGGCACCCCGGCCGCGACCGTTCTGCGCGAGCTCAGGCCGCCGCTCCATTTCCGCCGCGAAAGCGCCTTCCGCGCCCAGCTCCGGCGCTGGTCGCGCCCGGCCCTCGAAGCCGCCCTGGGCCAGCTCTGGAAGAGCGAAATCGCCTGCAAGAGCACCGGCGCGGCGGATGTCGCGCTGTGCCGCGCCGCGCTCCTGAGGCTCGCGCTGGCCCGCCCGGCTGCTGCTTGAACCGGGCGTGGCGGCGGCCCGCGCCCGCGACGCGCCCGCCCGATGGCCGCGAAGGCCGCGAAAAACTTGCCGCCGCGCCCGTTGCGGGGCGCTGTCTTGGCCCTTATATAGACTTCAGCCTGCGAATTTAGGGGGTTGGCCGGGTGCGTCTACGGCCGGGCTAACCTGCCGCTGTTGAAAGAGGATATTATGGCGAAAGTCATCGGCATCGATCTCGGCACGACCAATTCCTGCGTTGCCGTCATGGAAGGCAAGAACGCGCGGGTGATCGAGAATTCGGAGGGCGTCCGCACCACCCCCTCCATGGTCGCGTTCAGCGCCGACAGCGAGGTGCTCATCGGCCAGGCGGCTAAGCGCCAGGCGGTGACCAATCCGGAAAACACGCTCTTTGCCATCAAGCGCCTGATCGGGCGGACCTTCGACGACCCGACGACGCAAAAGGACAAGGGCATGGTGCCCTACAGCATCGTCCGCGCCGACAACGGCGACGCCTGGGTCGAGGCGCGCGGCAAGAAATATTCGCCGTCGCAGATCTCGGCCTTCGTGCTGCAGAAGATGAAGGAGACGGCCGAGCGCTCGCTGGGCGAGACGGTCACCAAGGCGGTGATCACTGTCCCGGCCTATTTCAACGACGCCCAGCGCCAAGCGACCAAGGACGCCGGCCGCATCGCCGGCCTCGAGGTCTTGCGCATCATCAACGAACCGACCGCGGCGGCGCTCGCCTACGGTCTCGACAAGCAGGAAGGCAAGACCATCGCGGTCTACGACTTGGGCGGCGGCACCTTCGACGTGTCGATCCTCGAGATCGGCGACGGCGTGTTCGAGGTCAAGGCGACCAACGGCGACACCTTCCTCGGCGGCGAGGACTTCGACCTTCTCCTGTTGGACTATCTCGCGACCGAGTTCCAGAAGGAAAACGGCATCGATCTGCGCAAGGACCGGCTCGCCCTCCAGCGTCTGAAGGAGGCGGCGGAGAAGGCGAAGATCGAGCTTTCCTCGACCATGCAGACCGAGATCAACCTGCCCTTCATCACCGCCGACCAGACCGGGCCGAAGCATCTCACCATGAAGCTGACCCGGGCCAAGCTCGAGGCGCTGGTCGGCGATCTGATCGCGCGCACCATTCCGCCCTGCCGCGCCGCCTTGAAGGACGCCGGGCTGTCGGCCGGCGACATCGACGAGGTGGTGCTGGTCGGCGGTATGACCCGCATGCCGAAGGTGCTGGAGACGGTGAAGAACTTCTTCGGTCGCGATCCGCACCAGGGCGTCAACCCGGACGAGGTGGTGGCGATCGGCGCCGCGATCCAGGCGGCGGTGCTGCAAGGCGACGTCAAGGACGTGCTGCTGCTCGACGTCACCCCGCTCTCGCTCGGCATCGAGACCTTGGGCGGCGTGTTCACCCGCCTGATCGAGCGCAACACCACCATCCCGACGCGCAAGGGACAGGTCTTCTCCACCGCCGAGGATGGACAGAACGCGGTCACCATCCGCGTCTTCCAGGGCGAGCGCGAGATGGCCGCCGACAACAAGCTCCTCGGCCAGTTCGATCTCGTCGGTATTCCGCCGGCGCCGCGCGGCACGCCGCAGGTCGAGGTTACCTTCGACATCGACGCCAACGGCATCGTTCAGGTCTCGGCTAAGGACAAGGGCACCGGCCGCGAGCAGCAGATCCGTATCCAGGCCTCGGGCGGTCTCTCCGAGGGCGACATCGAGAAGATGGTCAAGGACGCGGAACAATACGCGAGCGAGGACAAGAAGCGGCGCGAGCTGGTGGAGGCGCGTAACCATGCCGACGCGCTGATCCACTCGACCGAGAAGAGCCTGGCCGAGGCCGGCGACAAGGCTGCCGGCGCCGACCGCGACAAGATCAACGCCGATATCGCCGCGCTGCGCACGGCGATGGAAGGCGAGGACGTGGCGGCAATCCAGGAGAAGACCCAGACGCTCGCGCAATCGGCGATGAAGATTGGCGAGGCACTCTATAAGGATCAGGCGGGCGCGCAGGCCGGGGCGCAAGGCGGCCCGGAAGCCGCCGGGCCGGAAACCGGCGCCGCGGACGGCGGCCACGACAACGTGGTCGACGCCGACTTCGAGGAGGTCGACGAGAACAAGAAGAAGGGGACCTCCGCCTAAACCGATCGGCCTTTGCGGGCGGCCGGCATCCGACCTGGACGCCGGCCGCCCCTGGCCGTTTGAGGCACGATCGCCGGCCGCCGCCGGCGCAAGTTAAGTTCTGAGACATGGGGGGGGAGCGTCCGGACATCTGCCGACAGGAATCGCTTTAACGGTCGGTAGCGCTGCGGTGTCGGTGCGGGCGTGCGGGAAGCAAGTATGGCGAAGCAGGATTATTACGAAACCCTCGGGGTGAATCGGTCCGCGAGCGCCGACGACCTGAAGCGGGCCTATCGCAAGCTCGCGATGAAATTCCATCCGGACCGCAATCCGGACAATCCCGACGCCGAGCGGCGCTTCAAGGAAGTCAGCGAGGCCTACGAGGTCTTGAAGGACGACCAGCGCCGCGCCGCCTACGACCAGTTTGGCCACGCCGCCTTCGCCCAGGGCGCGGGCGGGCGCGCCGGCGGCTTCGACTTCACCTCTTCCTTCGCCGACGTCTTCGACGATCTGTTCGGCGAGTTCATGGGCGGGCGGGCGCGCGGCAACAGCAACCGCGGCGCCGATCTCCGCTACAACATGGAGATCACGCTCGAGGACGCCTTCAACGGCAAGAGCACCAAGATCCGCGTCCCGACCCTAATCGTCTGCGAGGACTGCCACGGCGCCGGCGCCGCCGCCGACAGCAAGCCGGCGGTGTGCCCGAATTGCCGCGGCTCCGGCCGCGTGCGCGCGCATCAGGGCTTCTTCACCGTCGAGCGCACCTGCGGCACCTGCAACGGCGTCGGCCGCATCATCGAAAATCCCTGCCGCACCTGCGGCGGCTCGGGCCGGGCGCAGAACGAGCGCACGCTGCTGGTCAACATCCCGGCCGGGGTCGAGGACGGCACCCGCATCCGTCTCGCCGGCGAGGGCGAAGCCGGCTTTCGCGGCGGTCCGGCGGGCGATCTCTATATCTTCCTGTCGGTAGCGCCGCACCGCTTCTTCCGCCGCGACGGCATGAACCTGCAATGCCGGGTGCCGATCCCGATGGTAACGGCAGCGCTCGGCGGCAGCATCGACGTGCCGACGATCGAAGGCAAGACGGCGCGGCTCACGCTGCCCGCCGGCACCCAGACCGGACGCCAGTTCCGTCTCAAGGGCAAGGGCATGCCGGCGATCCGCGGCCACGGTCATGGCTTCGGCGACCTGTTCATCGAGGTCATGGTCGAGACGCCGATGAATCTCTCGCGCGAGCAGCGCGAGCTTCTGCAGCAATTCCACAAGGCGGGCTCCAAGGAAACCCATCCGGAATCGGAGGGCTTTTTCGCCCGCGTGCGCGAATTCTGGGACGATCTTCGCGAATAGCTTGCGTCTCGCACGCACGCGATCGCGAGAAGCGGGTCCGCCTTTCGGGCAAGGCCTTGCACCGAATCATAGGAACAGCGCACGGACATGCGTTCGGGTCGGTGCGACCCGAACGCTTCGGACGCTAGATCAGCAGCGCGCCCTCGTGACGCAGGAGATGCAGCTTGGTGGCGGATCCGCGGCCGCCGCTATAGCCGCCGAGGCGGCCGAAGGCGGCGACCACGCGATGACAGGGGATGAGGATCGGGATCGGGTTGGCGCCCATGACGGCACCAATGGCACGCGCGCTGCCGCCGACCGCCGCCGCCATCTCGCCATAGGTCAAGGTCTCGCCCCAGGGGATTTGGCAAAGCCGGGCCCAGGCGCTTTTCTGGAAGGCGCTGCCTTGCGGATCGAGCGGCAGATCGAAGACGCGCCGGGCCTTGGCGAAATAGGCGCCGATCTGCGCCGCCGCCGCATCGAGGAGCGGCGTCGGCGCGGCCCGTCCGGCCGCGATGTCCGGCCGCGCCCAATCGAGCGCGACGATGCGCCCCTGGCGCTCGGCCAGCACGAGAAGCCCGATCGGCGTCGCGACGCCGTGACGAAGAACGCCATCCCGCATCGCGGCCTTGGCCGCCTGTTCCGTCACCGCCCCGCTCTCATGGTTGCGGCAGTTCCTGCTTGAGCTTCTCGGCGCCGGCGACCGGCAGCGAGCAGGTCTGGCCGACGCAAACATAGGCGGTGGGCTTGCCGTCGATTTTTGTCTTGCCGGCTGCGGGATGGCCGGGCGGCAGATCGTCGCCGCTTTCGATCACGTTCAGGATCAGGTTCGCGAGCGAGGCCGAGCCGAGCGCCCGCGTCAGCTCGTCGGTGTCGGGATCGCCGCGGCGGCCGAGAATCACCACCTGCAGCGGATTGAGATACAGGTCGATGGCGTTGAGAAAGGCGCCGAGTGGAAAGAAGTTCCGCGCGAGCTCGCCAGCGAAGGCCTCGATCAACGCCGCCGCGCGCGCGCCGTAGGCGTCCTTCCCGGTGAGCGCCTGGAGGCGCGTCAAGACCTCGAGCATGGTGGCGTTGCCGGCCGGGGTCGCGTTATCGGCGATCTGGCGGGTGCGGGCGATCAGGCCCTCCGCGTCGGCGGCGGTGAGGAAATAGCCGCCCTGTCGCGGGTCCCAATAGTGACGGTCGAGAATTTCGACGAAGCTCTCGGCGCGCGTGAGATAGGCGCTCTCGCCGGTGGCCTCGGACAAGAAGAGCGCTGCGCGCGCCAGATTGGCATAGTCGTCGAGCAGCGCCGCATGTTGCGCCCGCCCCTCGCGCCAACTGTGGCGGAGCCGGCCGTCGACGATCATCTCGCCCTCGATGAAGGTGAAGGCGCGGATCGCGGCGAGCAGCCAATCGGGTTCGTGCAAAAGCTGGCCGGCGCGAACCAGGGCGGCAATCATCAGTCCGTTCCAATCGGCGAGCACCTTGTCGTCCCAGCCGGGCTTGACGCGGCGCTCGCGGGCATTGGCGAGCGTCGCCCGCATCTCGGCCAGCGCGGCTTCCTGATCCGGCGTGCCGAGGGCCGGCTTTTGCGAGCGGTTGAGGATGTTGCGGCCCTCGAAATTTCCCGTCGGCGTGACGTCGTAATGGGCCTTGAAGATCGGCGCACCGGGGCCGAGCAGCGCCTCGATCTCGGCCGCGCTCCAGGTATAGAACTTGCCCTCCTCGCCTTCGGAATCAGCGTCGAAGCTAGCGGCGAAGCCGCCGCCGTCAGTGGTCATCTCCCACAGCACCCAGCCGATGGTCTCGCGCAGACGCTGATCGAACAGCGGACTTTTGACCTCGGGCTGCACCAGCGCCAAGAGATCGATCAGGAGCGCGTTGTCGTAGAGCATCTTCTCGAAATGCGGCACCAGCCAGCGCGCGTCGGTCGCGTAGCGCGCATAGCCGCCGCCGAGATGATCGTAGATACCGCCCTGCGACATCTGGGTCAGCGTGATCACCACGGCGTCGCGGAGATCGCGCTTGCCGGTGCGGAGATAGCCGCGCCACAGCACCTCGAGAAGCCCGGTCTGGGGAAATTTCGGCGCCTGGCCGATGCCGCCGAAAACCGGATCGATCTCGTGGCCGATGCGCTCGGCCATGCGGTCGAGAAGCTCGGCGCTCAAGGGCGGTCCGGCCTCCGCCGGCTTTTGCGCGATGCGCTTCAAGGCGTTCATCAGCGTGGCGCGATTCTTCGCCACAGTGTCGCCGTCAGTGGCATAGACCTCGGCGACGCGGCGCAGCATATCGGCGAAGGCCGGGCGGCCGTATTTCTGCTCCTTCGGAAAATAGGTGCCGCCCCAGAACGGCGCGCCGTCGCTATCGAGGAACATGGTGAGCGGCCAGCCGCCCTGCTCGCCGAGGAGCTGCAAGGCGGTCTGATAGATGGCGTCGATGTCCGGCCGCTCCTCGCGGTCGACCTTGATGTTGACGAAGAGCGCGTTCATCACCTCGGCGGTGTCCGGGTCATCGAAGCTCTCGTGCGCCATGACGTGGCACCAATGGCAGGCGGCATAGCCGACGCTCAAAAGGATCGGCCGCTTCGCCGCCTTGGCCGCCGCCAGGACCTCGGGCCGCCAAGCTTGCCAATGCACCGGGTTGTCCTTGTGCTGCAGCAGATAAGGACTGGTTTCGCGGTCGAGATTGTTACGCGAGAACGCAAGCGTCATGGAAAAGAACCTCGTTCGATGGCAATGGACGATGGCGGCGGGCACCGACGCCGCGCGCCGGCGGCGGTTCCCGCTGCCGCGCCGCGCGCTTTACGCTATGATGACGGCCGGTTGATCACGACGCGGGAGAACGGCATGAAGATTACCTTCGATATTGATTGCACCCCGCAAGAAGCAAGAGCCTTTCTCGGACTCCCTGATCTCGAGGACCTCTACAAGAGCATGGTCGGCCGCCTCGAGGAGCGGATGACCCAGGCGATGGAGGCGATGGAGCCGGAGGCCCTGCTCCGCACCTGGTTCCCGGCCTCGCTCGGCGGCATGGAGCAGATACAGAAGGCCTTCTGGTCGCAGTTTATGTCGCCGGGCTCGGGAAGCGAAGGCCAAGGCGAAAAAAAGAAGGGCTGAGCGCGAGCGGGCGGCGCGCGCGGCCATGAGCGAAGCGACGGGGTTCGCCGAGACCATCTTCGCCGTGGCGTCTGGCGCCGGCCGCGGCGGCATCGCCGTGGTGCGGGTCTCCGGCAGCGAGGCCGGCGCGGCGCTCTGCCGCTTGAGCGGCCGCGCCGAGTTGCCGGCGCCGCGGCACGCGACGATGGCTCGGCTCGCGCGGCGCGGCCCCACGCGCGCGCCCGACGCGACGCGCGATGCCGCCAGCGACGGCGACGTCATCGATCATGGCCTGGCGATCTGGTTTCCCGGTCCCGCGAGCTTCACCGGCGAGGACGTCGCCGAGTTCCACGTCCACGGCGGGCCGGCGGTGATCCAGGCGCTGCTGGCCGCGCTCGCCGCCCTGCCTGGGCTGCGCCCGGCGGAGCCCGGTGAGTTTTCCCGCCGCGCCTTCGAGAACGGCAAGATGGACCTGACCGCGGCCGAGGGCCTGGCCGATCTGGTGGCCGCCGAGACCGAGGCGCAACGCCGCCAGTCGCTGCGCCAGATGGCGGGCGGCTTGCGCGCGCTGTACGACGGCTGGCGCGCGCGCTTGGTGCAGGCTCTCGCCCATTTCGAGGCCGAGATCGATTTCGCCGAGGAGGACCTGCCGGCGGCGCTGGCCGCGGCCGCGCGCACCGCCGTCGCCGGGCTGCGCGACGAGATCGCGGCGCATCTCGCCGATCGGCACCGCGGCGAGCGCCTGCGGGAGGGCCTTGAGATCGTCATTCTGGGCCCGCCGAACGCCGGCAAATCAAGCCTGCTCAACATGCTCGCGCGGCGCGAGGCAGCCATCGTCTCGACCATGCCCGGCACCACGCGGGATATCGTCGAGGCGCATCTCGACCTCGGCGGCTTTCCCGTGGTGCTGGCCGATACCGCCGGGCTGCGCGAGGCGGCGGAGCAGATCGAGGCCGAGGGCATCCGCCGCGCGCTGGAGCGCGCCGAGCGCGCCGACGTCAAGATCCTGGTTCTCGAAGCGGCGGACTGGCCGGCCCTTCCGGGCGAGCTTGCGGCGCTCGCCGACGACGACAGCCTGCTGGTGCTGAACAAGACCGATCTGCGGCCGCCGCGCGCGCCCGCGACCTATAACGACCGGCCGGTCTATCCGCTTTCGATCAAGAGCGGCCAGGGCCGCGAAACCTTTCTCGCCGCCTTGACGGAAATGGTAGCGGTGCGCCTCGCGACCGGGCCGGCGCCGGCCTTGACCCGCGCCCGCCATCGCGCCGCGCTGGAGGACAGTCTGGCCGTGCTGGAGCGCTTTCTCGCCGCGCCCGAGGCCGGCGCCGAACTCGCGGCGGAGGAGCTCCGCCTCGCCTCGCGGGCGCTCGGCCGCATCACCGGCCGCGTCGATGTCGAAGACGTTCTCGACGTCATCTTCCGCGACTTCTGCATCGGCAAGTAAGCGGAATTATGTAGCAAGCTCACCTAATGAGGCGGTTCAACGGGAATAGCCGGTGGCCGAAATGGTGCGCCGCAGCCACCCCCCGGTCCGCCCCTTGCCATGACTGTGGCGCGCGGGCCACGGCGCCCAATCTCTTTCTATTCTTTGATCATGATCAAGGTAGCGTGGGCGGAGCTGCGCCACCTTGGCGCCATGAGCCTTGGGGATGTCGTCGTTATCGCGCACGGAATGGTCTCGGACTTCGGGCCGGGCGCCGCGCCGGTGATGGAGGCCCGCGCGGTTGGCCATATGCGCGCCGGCGATCCGGCCGGAGCGGAATTCTGGTCGGAGATCGCCGAGGCCGTGCGCCGGCTCGGCGGCGGCGGGCGGCGGTAAGCCGGGCGCTCGCGCGATCGCGGCCGGTGGGTTTACCACAATCGGGAGTAATGGCCGCCGTTGCTGCGGCGCAACATAGTAAATAAGGGAAGTTAGCGTGTGTCTGTATCTGAAGTGCCAAAGATATGCCGGTCCATGCGGGGACATATCCTTGAGCTATCTTATATTCGTGTTTTTTTTGCCATATTTGATCGCGGTCAAACTCCGTGGTTATTATTGTGCTAAGCAACATTCATGAGCGTAGGGGATGTAATCGCGATCGCCGAGAAGATGGTGGCCGCTTTTGGTAATCAGGCCGTGGCGATCATGGAGACCCGCGTTCACGGCCATATTCGCGCCGGCGACGAAGCCGGGGCCGAATTTTGGGCCCGCATCGCCGCTGCGGTGCGGGTGCTTGATAACCAAACCCTGCTGCCATTCGAGCCATCCGCCGGCGATGCGCCGTAAGCGGGCGGCCGCAAGGCGCTTTGGCGCAGCGGAGGGCGCGCGCGGTGCCACCCACTGTTTCACGTGAAACATTAAGAGCGGGCTTTGACTTCGCGCGGAACCGCGGCTAGGGTCCGCGCCATGTCGAAGGCAGACGTCATCGTCATCGGCGGCGGCCACGCGGGCGCCGAGGCGGCCGCAGCCGCGGCGCGGCTTGGCGCCAGGGCCCTGCTCCTCACCCACAAGCGCGCGACCATCGGCGAGATGTCGTGCAATCCGGCCATCGGCGGCCTCGCCAAGGGCCATCTGGTGCGCGAGATCGACGCGCTGGATGGCGTCATGGGCCGCGTCGCGGATGCCGCCGGCATCCAGTTCCGGTTGCTCAACCGCAGCAAGGGCCCGGCGGTGCGCGGGCCCCGCGCCCAGGCCGACCGCAAGCTCTATCGCCAAGCGATGCAGGCGGCGCTGGCGGCAATTCCGGGCCTCGACATCGCCGAGGGCGCGGTCGAGGACCTGATCGTCGCCGAAGGCAGGGTTGCAGGCGTCCGCCTCGCCGACGGCAGCGAGATCCGTGCCGGCGCCGTGATCCTCACCACCGGCACCTTTCTGCGCGGGCTGATCCATGTCGGGGCCGAGACGACGCCGGCCGGCCGGGTCGGCGAGGCGCCGGCCTTGGGCCTCTCGAAGGCCCTCGCCCGGCTCGGATTCGCCTTGGGCAGGCTCAAAACGGGAACGCCGCCGCGACTCGCCGGAAACTCTATCGATTGGGCCGGGCTCGCGGTGCAAATCGGCGACGATCCCCCCGTTCCGTTCTCCTTTCTGACCGCGGAGATCGGCAATCCGCAGGTGCCCTGCCACGTCACCGAGACGACGCCGGCAAGCCACGCCTTGATCCGTGCCAATCTCCATCTCGCGCCGATCTATTCCGGCCAGATCGAAGGCACCGGGCCACGCTATTGCCCCTCGATCGAGGACAAGGTGGTGCGTTTTGCCGCGCGCGAGCGCCATCAGATCTTTCTCGAGCCGGAGGGCCTCGACGACAACACCGTCTATCCCAACGGCATTTCGACCTCGCTGCCGCGCGAGGTACAGATCGCGCTGCTGAAAACCATTCCGGGGCTGGAAAAGGCGCGCATGATCCGCCCCGGCTATGCCGTCGAATACGACTTCGTCGATGCCCGCGAGCTGTTTCCGACGCTTGAGGCCAAGCGCGTGCCGGGGCTCTTCCTCGCCGGCCAGATCAACGGCACCACCGGCTACGAAGAAGCCGCGGCGCAAGGCCTGGTCGCCGGCCTCAACGCGGCGCTGAAAGCGGGCGGCGCGGCGACGGGATTCGTGCTCGACCGGGCGGATGCCTATATCGGCGTCCTGGTCGACGATCTCGTGACCCGCGGTACGGCCGAGCCCTATCGCATGTTCACCTCGCGCGCGGAATACCGCCTGCGGCTTCGCGCCGACAACGCCGACCAGCGCCTGACGCCGCAGGGCATCGCCCTCGGCGCGGTCGGGCACGAGCGCGAAAACCGCTTTGCCGCCAAGGCCTTGGCTCTGAAAGAGGGGCGCGCCCTGGCGCACCGGCTGGAAATTACGCCGAAGGCCGCCGCCGCCGCCGGTATCCCGGTGAACCAAGACGGCGTGCATCGCTCCGCCGCCCATCTCCTGCGCTACCCCGGCGTCACCGTCGCGACGCTCGCGCGCATCTGGCCGGAATTTGCCGGCATGGCGCCGGAAATTGCCGAGCAGCTCGAAATCGACGGCCGCTATGCCGGCTATGTCGAGCGCCAGGACGCCGATATCGCGGCCTTCCGCCGCGACGAGGCGCTGAAGCTGCCGGCAGATCTCGATTACGCCGCGATCGGCGGCCTCTCCATCGAGGCGCGGGAAAAACTCGCTCGCATCCGGCCGCAGACCCTCGGCCAAGCCGGGCGGATTTCCGGCGTCACGCCGGCGGCGCTCTCCGCCCTTCTCGTCCATGTCCGCCGGGCCCGGCGGACCGCTGCGCTTGGCGCTTGAGCCGGCCGCCGCCCTTGCCCGCGACCCCCGTCCCCCTCGATCCCGCCGCGCCCTTCGGTCCGACCGAGTTTCAGGCGCTGCTTAATGTTTCACGTGAAACATTGGCCGCCTTCGAGACTTACGCCGAGCTTCTGAGCCGCTGGCAGAAGGCGATCAACCTGGTTGGGCCGAAGACCCTAGATCAGGTCTGGCGGCGGCATTTCTATGATTCCGCCCAGCTTCTCCCGCTCGCGCCTGCCGGCGCCAAGGTCTGGATCGATCTCGGCTCCGGCGCCGGCTTCCCCGGCCTGGTGCTGGCGCTGCTCGGTGCCGCCGAGGTCCATCTCGTCGAAAGCGACGGCCGCAAGACCGTGTTCCTAGAGGAAACCGCCCGCATCCTCAAGCTTCCGGTCGCCGTGCATCGCGGCCGCATCGAAAGCCTCGCCGGCCTGCCCGCGCCCGACGTCATCACCGCCCGCGCCCTGGCGCCGCTCGCCAAGCTCTTGGATTACGGCGCCCACCTCGCCCGTCCCGAGACCGTCGGCCTCTTCCTCAAGGGACAGGATTTCGAGAAAGAATTGACGGAGGCCGGCAAATCCCGGACACTCGCGCTCGACCGCCTTGCCAGCCAGTCCGACCCCGCCGGGGTGATCCTGCGCATCAAAAGGTTCGGCCATGCCTAATTGCCCCATCCCCGCCGCGCTCGATGCCTGACGCATTCCATGTCTGACGCGCCCGTGCTCGCCGCCCCGAAACGCCGCATCCTCGCCATCGCCAACCAGAAGGGCGGCGTCGGCAAGACCACCACCGCGATCAATCTAGCGACCGCGCTCGCCGCCGTCGGCGAGAAGGTGGTGCTGGTCGACCTCGATCCGCAGGGCAACGCCTCGACCGGGCTCGGCATCGACCGCGCCGCCCGCAGCCGCCATATCTACGATGTGCTCACCGGCGAGATCGATTTGGATCAGGCTGCGCTCCCGACCGCGGTGCCGAATCTTTTCATCGTGCCCTCGACCACCGACCTCACCAGCGCCGAGATCGAGCTCGCCAGCCTGCCCAACCGCAACCACAGGTTGCAAGTTGCCTTCCGCACTGCCGCTGCCAGCTATCAGCATATCCTCATCGATTGCCCGCCCTCGCTCGGCCTCCTGACCTTGAACGCGCTGGTCGCGGCCGATGCCGTGCTGGTGCCGCTGCAATGCGAGTTCTTCGCCCTCGAAGGTCTGAGCCTGCTGCTGAAGACCATCGAAGGCGTGCGCGCGGCGCTAAACCCGGCCCTAGCGGTGCAGGGCGTCGTACTCACCATGTACGACCAGCGCAACAAGCTCACCGACCAGGTGGCGCAGGACGTGCGCCAGCATCTCGGCGAGGTCGTCTACGACACGGTGATCCCGCGCAACGTTCGCGTCTCGGAAGCGCCGAGCCATGGCAAGCCGGCCCTGATCTACGATCCCCATTGCGCCGGTACCGAAGCCTATATCAAGCTCGCGCGCGAGATGCTTCGCCGCGAACGCCGGGTGGATGCCGCATGAGTCCCCGCATGAGCGACGATCCCTCGAAACGCAAAGGCCTCGGCCGCGGCCTTTCGGCGCTGATCGGCGACGATCCCATCGTCGCCATGGCCAAGGCCGACAAGGAAAGCGTCAAGACGCTCTCCATCGCCGAGATGGTGCCAAGCCCATTCCAGCCGCGCCGCCATTTCGACGATCAAGCGATCGACGACCTCGCGCAGTCGATCCGCGAAAACGGCATCCTGCAGCCGATCCTGGTGCGCGCGCGGCGCCTCGGCGATCCCGCCTTCGAGATCATCGCCGGCGAGCGGCGCTGGCGCGCCGCGCAGCGCGCGCAGCTGCATCAGGTGCCGGTGATCGTCACCGAGATCGACGACCGCACCGCGCTCGAAATCGCCCTGGTCGAGAACATCCAGCGCCAGGACCTGACGCCGATCGAGGAAGCGCGCGGCTACCAGCGCCTGCAGGCCGAATTCGCCTATACCCAGGAACAGCTCGCCGAGCGCATCGGCCGCAGCCGCTCCGACATCGCGAACCGCCTGCGGTTGTTGTCGTTGCCGCCGAGCGTGCAGGCGATGATCGAGGACGGGCGCCTCAGCGCCGGCCACGGCCGCGCCCTGATCAGCACCCGCGATCCGGAAGCGCTGGCGCGCGAGGTGGTCCACCGCGGCCTCAACGTCCGCCAGACCGAGCACATGGTCGCCGCCCTCGCCAAGCCGCGCGGCGCCACCGCCGGCACCGGCGGCAAGCCCGCCGCCATGGATGCCGACACCGCGGCGCTTTCCCGCCGCTTCGCCGACCGGCTCGGCGTCAAGGTCGAGATCCGCGACCGCGCGGGCAAGGGCGAGCTTCGCCTTCGCTACCGCTCGCTCGAGGAGTTCGACCGGCTCTGCCGCCAGATTCTCGGCCCCGACGCGCTCGGCTAGCGCCGCGTTGTCGCCGCCGCCGCCGCCGACCGAGACCGAGACCGGCAAGGCCCCGCGCCCGCCGCGCGGGCGGCTGCGCGCAGCGCTCGCGATCTACGCCGAGCCGCGGGTTCTCGCGCTGCTCTTTCTCGGCTTCGCTTCCGGCTTGCCGCTCGCCCTCACCGGCCAGACCCTGGTCGTGTGGATGGCGCAATCCGGCGTCACGTTGGCCGTCATCGGCCTGTTCGCGCTGGTCGGCCTCCCCTATGTGCTGAAATTCCTCTGGGCGCCGGTGTTCGACCGCCTCGCGCTGCCCGGCCTTACCCTGCTGCTCGGGCGCCGGCGAAGCTGGCTGATCGCCACCGAGATCGCGCTCATCCTGGCGCTTCTCGCGCTCGGCGCCAGCACCCCCGCCTTGCATCCGGCCCGCGTCGCCGCCCTCGCGCTGCTCGTCGCCTTCTGCTCGGCGAGCCAAGACACGGTGATCGACGCCTTTCGCGTCGAGAGCCTGAGCGAGCCGCAACAAGCCGCCGGCATGGCGAACTACGTCGCCGGCTACCGTGTGGCGCTTCTGGTCGCCACCGCTGGCGCCTTCGAGATCGCTTCCCGCCTGCAGCACGGCGGCTTCCCGGGCCGCGCCGGCTGGCGCCTCACCTACGACGTCATGGCGGCCCTGCTGCTGGTCGGCATCGTCACCGCGCTCCTGTCGCGCGAGCCGGCCAACGGCCCCGCGCTGCCGGACCCGAGCGGCGCGCGCCATCCCTTTCTCCGCCGGCTCAAGCTCGCGGTGGCCGATCCCTTTCTCGATTTCCTGACCCGCCCGGCGTGGCTTTCGATTCTTCTCTTCGTCGTCCTGTTCAAGCTCTCCGACGCCATGGCCGGAGCGATGACGGCGCCGTTCGTTCTCGCCCTCGGGTTCTCCAAGGTCGACTTCGGCCGGGTGGTGAAAGTGTTCGGCTTCGGCGCCACCTTGCTCGGCGGCTTCGCCGGCGGCAGCGTGCAGCGGCTGATCGGGCTGCGCCGCAGCCTGTGGCTCGCCGGCCTGGCGCAGATGCTGGCGCTGCTCACGTTCGTCTGGCTCGCCGTGACCGGCCGCCATCTTCCGGTTCTCGCCGCGGTTATTGCCATAACAAATTTCACGGACGGTCTTGGGACCGTCATATTCGTCGCGTATCTTTCGGCCCTGTGCGAGAATCGCAGTTACACGGCGACCCAATATGCCTTGCTTTCGGCGCTCTCCGCCGTCGGCCGCACGATCCTTTCAGCCGGCACCGGTTGGCTCGCCGCCACCACAGGTTGGTCACATTTTTTCCTGCTTAGCACCTTGGCCGGACTCCCCGGTCTCATCCTGCTGTGGCGGATCGGGCGCACGATCCGCGACCCCGCGACGTTTGACCCCTCGCCTGGGCCGGCCTAGACTCGAGCCGACGCTCAAGCCATGGGCCGCCGTCCGCCTTTTGAACAGACCTTGCGATTTCGCTACCCGGAAATCTCGGTTGGAAAGGGCTGAGCCGCCATGCCATCCATTCGCTCGCAACAATCGTCCGAAGCCGCGCCCGCGGCGCCGCGATCCGCGCCGCGCAAGAACCGTCCCAAGCTCCGTCTCGTTGCCGCCGGCGGCGTTTTGCTCAAGGACCTGACGCTCCGCTTCGGCAGCAAGCTTCTCGCGCGCTTCTCGCTCTATCGCGGCCGCGCCAAAGGGCTGCAGCCGCTCCGCGACACGCTGCCGAACCGCAGGGCCCTGCCCTCCGCCACCGTGCCGGAATGGCGCCTCTCGGTCGGCGAGGGCCGTTTCGAAATCCGTCTCACGCGCAACGCCGCCGATATCGACGCGGCGCAGGCGCTACGCTACGAAGTCTTCCACAAGGAGATGGGCGCCACGGCAAGCGCCGAAATGATCGCCCGCCGCCGCGACTTCGATCGCTTCGATCCGATCTGCGACCATCTGCTCGTTCTCGATCACGCGCGCCCGGTCGGCCAGACGGTGATCGGCACCTATCGTTTGTTGCGCCAGGAAGTGGCGGAAGCGAATTTCGGCTTCTATTCGGCGGCGGAGTACGATCTCTCGCCGCTGCTCGCCGCGGTGCCCGACGGCGGGCTGCTCGAGCTCGGGCGCTCCTGCGTCCACCCCGCCTACCGCACCAACGCGACGATCCAATTGTTGTGGCGCGGCATCGCGACCTATCTCGCCGATCACGGCATCACCTATATGTTCGGCTGCGCCAGCCTACCCGGCGTCGACGCCGATGCCCTGGCCGTGCCGCTTTCCTTCCTGCATCATAACCATCTCGCGCCCGAGCCTTTGCGTGTGCGCGCCCTGCCCGAGCGGTTCGTCGCCATGGACAAGCTGCCGGCGGCGGAGGTTCCGCCGAAGCGCGCGATCCGCGCCTTGCCGCCGCTGATCAAGGGCTATCTCCGCCTCGGCGCCTATATCGGCGCGGGCGCGGTGGTCGATCACGAATTCCGCACCACCGACGTCTTTATCTTGCTTCCGGTGACGCGGATCAGCGAAAATTATTCTCAGCATTTCGAGCGCGCCACCGCCGCCGACATCCAGCGCTGACGGCCGCGGCGAAGTGCGCCGCCGATCACGCCAGGGAGGAAACATGGCCGCCTATCTCGTCGCCAATGTCGATGTCCTCGACCCTGAGGAATACAAAACCTATGTCGCCAAGGTGCCGCCGACGATCGCCAAGTTCGGTGGCAAGTATCTCGCCCGCGGCGGCAAGGCCATCCATCTCGAAGGCGCGGAAAAGCCGCACCGCATGGTGATCCTGGAATTCGCCGATCTCGACACCGCGAAGCGCTGGTACGATTCGCCCGAGTATCAGGAAATCCTGCCGATCCGTCTCCGCGCCTCGCGCTCGCACGCGGTCCTCATCGACGGCGCCTAGAGCATGGCCCCCAAACGTGAGCCCGCTTTTCGGATCGGATCGCCCGCCGCGTCGTTGCGACGGCGCATGATGGCATAAGGGAGACACGCCGTGACCGTCGACGCCCTGCGCACCCCGGACGACCGCTTCCGCGATCTTCCCGGCTTTCCCTATCCGCCGCGTTATCTCTCGCTCGAGGGTTTCGGCGATCTTCGCCTCGCGTGCATCGACGACGGCCCGGGCGACGCCGCGACTACTTTTCTCTGCCTGCACGGCCAGCCCACCTGGTCCTATCTCTACCGCCGTATGATCCCGCTCTTTCGCGCCACTGGCGCGCGGGTGGTGGCGCCGGATTTCTTCGGCTTCGGGCGCTCCGACAAGCCGGTCGACGATACGATCTACACCTTCGACTTCCATCGCCGCAGCCTTCTCGCCTTGATCGCCGCGCTCGATCTCCGCCACGTCGTCCTCGTGGTGCAGGATTGGGGCGGTCTTCTCGGCCTCACCTTGCCGATGGAAATGCCGCAGCGCTTCCACGGCCTCCTCGTGATGAACACCGCGCTCGGCACCGGCGACACCGTTTTATCGGAAGGCTTCCTCGCCTGGCGCGCGTGGTCCAACGCCCATCCCGACATGGCGATCGGCCGCATGATCGGGCGCGCCTGTCCGCATCTCTCGCCGGCCGAGGCCGCCGCCTACGACGCGCCCTATCCCGATGCCCGCTACAAGGCCGGCGTGCGCCGCTTTCCCAATCTGGTTCCCGACCGTCCCGACGCGCCGGGCGCGGCGCTGTCGCGCCAGGCTCGCGCCTTCTGGCAAAACGATTGGGCCGGCTCAAGCTTCATGGCGATCGGCGCCAAGGATCCGGTGTTGGGCGAGCCGACGATGCGCGCCCTGCACCGCGTTATCCGCAATTGCCCGGAGCCTCTGGTCCTGCCTGAGGCCGGCCATTTCGCGCAGGAATGGGGCGAGCAGATCGTGCCGCCGGCGCTTCGCGCCCTCGGCCTCGGCAGCGCGCAAGGTGGCGCCGGGCGCTGAATCGAACGCGGCGCTTCCGGGCGATGCCTTCGCCGGCAAGATCGCGTTGGTTTTCGGAGTCGCGCCGGAACCCGAAGCGCCGTTCGCGGGCGGGCGCGAGAGCCCTTTCAACGCCTATGGCCGCCTGATCGCCCTTGCCCTCGCCGCGCAAGGCGCGCGGGTCTTCGCCGTCGATACCGAAGCCGCGGCAGCCGCGGGCCTGGTCGCCGAAATCCGCCAGGCCCGCAGCGAGGCCGCCGCCTGGGCCGCCAACATGACCGATGCGCCGCAGCTCGTCGCCATGACCGGCAGGTTGCAGTGGTCTACGGCGCTTTCGATCTGGCGTTCTTCGACGGCGCGGCGATCCTGCCGACGGCACGGCTCGCGCAAGCGGAGCCGGACCGCAAAGCCTGGAGCGGCTCGCCCGGCTCGCGCCGGAGCAGATCGCAACCGAGGCGCTGCCGACGGCGGCGACATCGGCGGCCTTCGGCGCGTTGCCGATGGCGATCGATCCTGTTCTCGGCCCGCGCGCGGCGGCGCGCTACGCGCCCAGTTCCTCGGCACTCGAACACACGCTTGAGATGATCACGAAAATTTTCCCGCCGCGGCGGCTGCGTGCCAATGCGGTGCTGGCGCCCGGACCCGAAGCGTCACACGCCCGCCGGACGGACATTGCCGAAACGGTGGCCCTCGCGCTCTATCTCGCGAGCGATGCCGCGCGCGAGATTGACGGCGAAATTTGGCGCGTCGAGAGCGGGCTTCGGGCGCGGGACGGAAGGCGCCGTTAAGCTGCGCGCCGCGACCGTCGCCCCGACCGCCTTCACCCTGGCGGCCTTCGGCAGCAACAGCCAGTAGCGGCCGCGCTGTTTCATCTCACCGGCGAGCGCCGCCGCGCGCGGACCCTTGCCCCAATAGATATCGCCCCGCACGGGACCGCGGATCGCGCCGCCGGTGTCCTGCGCGATCATCAATCGGCGCAGCGGCACGGTCTCGCCCGGCCGGCGCAAGGATGGCCGCGTCGTCGCCAGCCAGATCGGCACGCCATAGGGAACGAAGCGATGATCGATCGCGAGCGAGCGGCGCGCCGTCAGCACCGCGCCGCTGGCGCCGACCGGTCCCGCGGTGTCCAGCTTGCGGAAGAAGACATAGGAGCGGTCCATTTCCATCAGCGGGGCGGCCTGCCGCGGGTGCTGCTCGAGCCAGGCGCGGATGCTCTGCAACGATACGGTTTCCCGCGTCAGGATACCCTTCTTGATCAAGTCATGGCCGATCGCGTAGTAATCGCGCCCGTTATCCGCCGCGTAGCCGACCTGAAGCGTGCCGTGCGGCAATTCGATCTCGCCCGAGCCTTGAATCTGCATGAAAAAGGCGGCGATCGGGTCGGCCACCCAGGCCAGCACCGGCGCCTTGCCCTTGAGCGCGCCGTGGTCGATCGCGGCGCGGTCGGGAAAAGGCAGAAGCCGCCCGTCCGAGACCTGTCCAGCGATATGATCGCCCTTGAGCGAGCTGCGGAAGCGGCCGAGATCGACGGTGACGAGGGTCGGCGGTCGGCCATAGATCGGGATCGTGAAACGGCCCTCCGGCGTCAGCCGGCCGGCCAGCGAAACCTGGTAATAGCCGGTGAAAAGGCCCTCCGCCCGGTCCCGGTCGCGCGCCGCGTAGGGGGTGAAAAAGCGCTCGAAAAACGCCCGCGCCGCGGTTTCGTCGCCGGTCTCGACGGTCGCCGCCGCAGCGCAGATCGGTTGCCAGTCCGCCGCCTTGCCGGCCAGGCCGAGATCGGTCGTCGGCGGCAGGCGGCCGATGATCTTGCAGCTTCGCAGCAAGGCCGGGATGGCGGCGGCGAGTTTGTCCGCCCCCCAACCCGGCAGATCGGCGAAACTGCTTTGCCGCAAGACGAGCTTCGGCGGCAACACGGGCTTCGGCCGGGTCAGCCACCAGACCGCGGCCAGCACGATCAGAGCGACGAGAAGCGCCGCAAGGCCTGACCGATGCGCCCGAGACGGAAACCGCCGCGTCACCGATCAGGCCGGGACGCTGGTTCCGATCAAAAGCCAGTTCGGATCGCGGGTCCGAACATCGCGCGCGAAGCCCCAGATATCGGTGACTTCGTCGACGCCAGCGAGGCTGCCGGCGATGATCTGGCCCTCTGCGTTGCGCGTGACGCGGCTCAAATCGGCGACGAACTTGACCGTGATCTCAGCGTTGCGGTCCTTCATGGCGGCATCGACGATGTCCGCCGCCTTCAGCCGCACGACGTGGGTTTCCTCGGTTTCCTTGGCGGCGAGGCGCTGATCGATGACCTGGCAGAAGCTGTTGTAGACGTCATCGGCAAGCAGCGGGCGGAGCTCCGCCTTGTCGCCGGCGGCGAAGGCCGTGACGATCGCCTCGTAGGCCGCCTTGGCGCCCGCCACGAAGACGGCGGCGTCGAAATCCGCATCCGCCGCCTTGATGCGCGCGAGCCCGGCAGCGACCGGACCCTCGGCCGGCGCCGGCAGCGGCGGGATTTCCCGCATCGCTCGCTCCGGCTGGCCGGCCCCCGGCGCCACGGACGGCGGGTTCTGCTGCTCGTGACCGATGCGCCGCCCGAGCACGGCGCGCAAGCGCAACAGGATGAAGCCGGCCACCATCGCGAGGAGGATGATTTCGAGAAGGCTTGATTCGTTCATATCGGCTGTTGCCTCGCCGGCTTGAGATCCGGAGCGCCCCTCGTCACGCCGGATGTCCCGAAACCTAACGCCTTGTGCCGGCCCGGTCCAGAGGCGTCAAGATGAAAGTGCCGGGCGAAAGCACCGGAAAAGCCCGGATTTCTCCTTAGATGGGGACGGCCACGGCGGCGCGCAAGCGGCGCGGCGCGATCGAACCCGGCGACGGCAACGGCGACGGTGGACTTGGCCGCGCCTTAGGCGGTGCCTTGCGGTTCGCCCATGAGTTGGCTCTGGGCCTCGCCCTGCATCTGTGCCTGTGCCTGGTGTTGCCGGTAGAGCTCGACGAAATCGATCGGATCGAGGAGCAGCGGCGGATAGCCGCCGTCCCGGGTGGCATCGGCCAGAATCCGCCGGGCGAAGGGAAACAGCAGCCGCGGGCATTCGATCAGCAGCAAGGGCTCGACCTGCTCGACCGGGATGTTCTGCAGCGCGAATACGCCGCCATAGACCAGCTCGGTGATGAACACCGGGGTCTCCTCGTCCTTGGCCGAAACCATCATGCGCAGCACGACCTCGAACACGCCGGGCTGCTCCATGCCGCGGCCCTGGACATCCACGTTGACGTCGATCCGGGGCTGGCGCTCGCCGAGCGAGAGACCTTCCGGCATGCGCGGGTTCTCGAACGAGAGGTCCTTCACGTATTGCGCCCGAAGGAAAAGCCGGGGCGGCAAGGCCTCGCCGTTGGCCGGCGCCTGAGGCGCCGCGGGTTGGTCCGGAGTATCGCCTGTGGTGTCTGTCATTTCGTTTCGTTCCCTTTCGCTGCCGGCAGGGCTAGCACGGAACCCCCTTCGGCACAACCGGACCGGCGCGTTTCAGCACGGCTTGGCGTTCGGGTTAACGCTTGACAAGGGGCTTGCGCGGCGAGGTGGAGTTCGATTCGGTATCTCCTTGGT
>OFHJ01000080.1_pt1 | contig 38451 bp, 34 predicted proteins | sample 1522001 | NCBI WGS metagenome assembly OFHJ01 (sample SAMEA2464838, study PRJEB22497) | soil metagenome | biome: Grassland; feature: Farmland; material: Clay | place: Australia | collected 2013-02-01 | depth 1.2 m | reverse complement strand
ATTCCAAGGGGAAGTATCTTCACGCCAATATCAAGAATCGATATCCATTTGTGAAACTATGATTCATGATGCCCGCGGCCGGTGTCGTCGTTTGCGAAAGTGATGCGCGAGATCGTCCGGGAAGAGCTTGCACACGCACGCTGAGCTGCCTTCGCAGCTTCAAGGCTTCGGAATGCTACCTGAGGCGATGCCGGGTCCGATCATCAGGGTTTGAGCAACGGAAGTGCCCACTGCTACGAATGCCTTCGGCCTCCCGGCCGCCAGAGCATTGTGAAGGCCGCGAGATCCTGCAAGCGCCTGTTAGCGTCTTGGTATCTTGTCACCGACTACGACCTTCGCCTGGAGCTTCTTTAGGGCACTGATCTGCACGGAATGCAGGTTGGTCTTGGGTGCAGCACGACCTTTGACGGCTTCCCATGCGATCGCTCCGGGGCCATTAAACACCTCATCGAAGGATCCATCAGAGTGGATCTGGACGCCGAGGTAGTAATTCGGTATGTGATCGGCAGGAAATGTGAGGCTCTTCTTCATCGTGGCCTTGATTTGGACTAGCCGACCATCTGAACACTCGGCATCGTGGTGCTTTTTCAGGTCGTCAAAGAGCTCAAGGTCGTAGGCGTCTTCGACCAACACTTCACCGATGTCTCCCACGAGCCGCCCGTCGAGCGTGAACTTCTTCTTCGGATACGAGGCACATAGCTTCTCGACAATACCCAGCAGTTGACGGACTGCGTCGGGAATCGTAATGGCCATAAGCTTCTGGTACTTGGATGGCGGTGCCGCGGGCATCCTCAGATGAACAGATCGGCCGCGACGTTGAATCGCCGCGCGAGCTTCTTCGCGAGGTCCTTGCTGATGGCCCGCCGGCCGTTGAGGATGTCTGAAATCCGGCTCTGCGGCGCGCAGTCGACCAGATCCTCCTGCTTGAGCTCGTGCTGCTGCATCAGGAAGCGCAGCGTCTCGGCGGGAGATGCTTCGGGGATGACCGTGTGCTCGTCCTCGTATGCCTCCACCTGATCGGAGAGATAATCGAGCACCTCGGCAAGGGGATGGCTCTCGTCGTCGCCGATCTCGTCAATCAGCGCATCGACGACGGATCGCGCGGCCGTGTATTCTGCCTCGGTCCGCACCGCGGTCACGCCGATCGCCTTCTTGAACGGCATCCAGGCCCGCAGAATCGCCTGCGGGTCCGGGACAGTGTTGTGTGCATGGCGCATGTTCAGTTTCTCCGCTTCCACTTGTCGCGGGCATACTCGGCATGGGCGAGCACCTGCCGGATGTACACCTTGCGCCGGTTGTAATGGATCACCGCGATCAAGCGGTACTTGTTCCCGCCGATGTTGAACACCGTGAACGGGTCAACGTAATCGGAGCTGCCAAAGGTCTCCCGCAGGGCGTTGAAGTCCACAAAGACCTCCCGGCGCATGATCCGGTACCACGCCTCGAGCGGCCCCTCGGCGTCCGGATGCTTCTTCCAGAACTCGACCAAGGCGGGCTTCGCGATGACGTGCATCGCAAGCAATATACCACATTGGTATACCGAGTCAACGCAGGGTCAACGCGGCGCTCATCACTCGGGATGATTCACCCGGATATTGATCCCGCCCGAGATCCCCTGGTGCCGCGCTGCCCGGCGCACCTCCACAGGGGCAGCGCCACCGGCGGGAGCGCCTGTAGTGCCCGCAGCGCCGAGATTTTGCCCCAATGCCCTCATCAGCCCCCTCCCTGGTCAGAGCCCGCCCTCCTGGGCGGACGGAATCAGCGGGGGGATGATGTGGGACGCCATCTCGAGTCCGTTACCCTGCACAGACCGTCCCGGCCCTGAACGCGGTGGACCGCATCTCTTGGCCGCTCCAGGATGGCGTGGCTCCCACTCTTGGGCATGGAACGCCCCCGGTGTTCTTCATCTTTGCGCGCGAGACGCCGTCCGCCAGGGCGGGGGCGAAGCCGCGCCTGATAGAGAGTCTTAGGACTCTCTTAGAGAGGAAAGAGCACCAGACACGCAAGTATTGGAAATCATTGGGATTCCAGGCATTTTTACGGCGCGAGGTGTTACCACCTAGTCCGGGGGTCGTCACCACCCAGTCCGGGGGTGGTTACCACCTATCCCGGGGGTGTTAGGTTCGGCCCCAACAAACCTCGACGGCGGCGGCGTAGTCGGACGGTCGAGGGAAATGCGCGCCGATTCGAGGCAGGGTCTTCGGGCGGCTCACCATGACCAGCCCCGCCGCCGTCTGGTCAATCACCCACCCGTATCCACCGTGCAATCTGCGGGTCCGGTCATCAATTTCCGCCAATGCCGCTCGTAGCAGCCCTCGCCTGACGGATTTGACTTTCGTGCTCGCCCGCCCGTGCCATGGACCCCACACATGGGGCGCGAGCGTATCGAGATGAGCGCCGTTGCCATTGCCCAAATTCTCGCCCAGCCTGACGTGCGAGCATAGCCAGGCGTGAAGGATTTTGCCGGCCTCGCTTTCCAGCTCGTTGCGCTCGTACAAGCTGACCTGTATGTTTTGTCCGCTGAAGATCGAGGCAGTAAGCCTTGGGTTGGCGGCGACATGCACCTCTCGGGTTTCCTCGTTGAATTCTGCGGAGATCAGATTGCAGGCACGATCCCAGCCGTGATTGTCGCGTTCGCGAATTTGAGCATTCCGCAATCGGTTGAGCGATGCTCGAATGCAGGCAAATGCATTGCCGCCGTCGACATCCCGATATCCAGCATCGATGAGCAAACTTCGCAGGCTGGTCCGTCGACTGACCAACCGCTCGCCTCGATCGAGCGGTTGCCCCTGCCCGTCCCGGAAATCCATCGCGGTGCGGAGCTGTTGAGCTACCGGCCCTGGAGGATTGGCATCGATGACCTGGCCGTTGATGCCGAGCTGGGCGGCCACGGCCAATAGCACGGATTGGTCATCCGCCCCAAGCTGTTCATAGCCCTGGTACCCGATCTGCACACCGCCGAAATCACGTGGTTCGACGAGCAGACGCGGTCGAACGCGCCGCCCGTTTTTCAGGGTTTCACGCGCAATCCCGCTAGTCGGGACAAACAACCCATCGAACACGTGCGCCGGGTCGAGCCTAGCGTAGGCTGCTCTAGTATGTAGCTGACTCACGGTCTTTCCCCTTGACTTTTCCTTTGGCCTCCGCCTTCTTGACGGCCCCAAGCACGGCAGGCACGAGCACGCCGCCCTCGGTCCGGATGTACCACCTGTCCTCGCTCATCGCCGAGTAGTTTTGTTTGCTGATGCCGAACCGCAGAAAGTACCCACGTCGATCGGTACCGATCGGGCGGCCACTACCCGGGTCATCCGACCACGCGAGCGCCTCGGAATCCATCATCCTGGCGACATACCCACACCAGCGCGGGTTGTCGACCAGGGCGGATGCCCCACGTGCCGCTTGCTGTTGATCGAGCTGCCCTTCGCGGGCAGCCCCCTTGCTGACGTGATGCAGGTAGAGCACTGCTGCTCCGGTGCGCGCTGCAATGAACTCGAGCTGCGAGACCAGCCGGGCCATATCGCCATTGCTGTTTTCATCAAGCAGATGGATCCGCGACAGTGTATCCAGCACGAGCAGCCTCACGCCGGCGCAGGCCCGGATCAGTCCATTCGCTTGACGGTCGTCCATGACGTTGAGCCGTTTACCGACGATGGGCTCGATCGTCATATTTTCCGCCAACGCATCACGAGCAGCTGGGTCCGTGATGTGCTGCCCGAGCGCGTAGAGTCGATGCAGTAACGCTTGCTCGGGATCCTCGCCCGCGAGATAGACCACCTTACCGGTGACGGTGGGCCGGAGGTCCAGGACGTCCGCCCCGCACGGCGCGGTGCCAGCGACCGCAGCACCGGCCGCCAGGCTCACTGCCGCCTGCAGCGCCCACCAGCTCTTGCCCGTCGCTCCGGGCGCGACCAGTGCGCCCACTGTGCCGGCGAGGTAGCCGCTCCCAGGCCAGAGGAAATCGAGCGGAAGGGGCTCTGTCGTCATTGCCCGCAGGATGTCGATGCTCATCGCGCACCTCCCCGCGCGGCAGCGAGCTGTTCGGCTTTCGTCGGCCGCGCGGAGCGTCGGCGGGTCGGCGGCGGCATCGCGTGTGCGGTGAGCGCTGGCATGCTCGACCCCGCGGCAGGCGATGACCCGGCCGGCAGGCCGTTCGGCCCGCCCTGGCGCATGAGATCAAGGAGGCGATCCGTGTCGACCAGGATCCGCCGACCGACGCGCACGAACGCCTCCTCGACGCCCCGCTCGCGGCGCTGACGGTACAACCACCGCCACGACTCGAGAGTCGAGGGGTAATGGACGCGTGCCGCAGCGAGGGCGGGACCATCGGTCATTGGGATGAGCGGCATTGGCTATCTCCTGCCTGCGGTAGCCAGTCGCCACCGCTTTCCACTTCTCCGCACCCTGGGCCCCCTGTAAAATCAATGCAGTCCCAAATTGTGGTAGTCCCAAAATGGGCCATGACCCTTTCCATGAGCCTCTCCAGGATGAACAGGATGCGTTGTGGGCCGCCGCGCGCGCCCTGGGTTGCATACCCACTCGCAACGCGAACGGGAGCCAGTGGCGCACCAAGCCCGGATACTCGCCGGGGCTGGCGAGTCGGCGCGTCCTGGACGCTATCAGCCGGGAGTTGCAGGTTCTGCGCCGGGCGGCAGGAGCAAGGCGACGCCGGGAAGCCGAGAGGCGCCGACCACCGACGCACTCTGCTGTGCCATGCCCCGATTGCGGTCAGCGCAAAGGCACTGTGCGCCATGTTGCTTCTGCTGGCCACGCCCATTGGTATTGGGAATGCCAGTGTGGCCGCGAGGGCGATCTAGCACGGACGCACGCCGGGGCGGAACGGCGGTGGATCGAAGCCGCCAAGTACGCAGCCGGTCCTCCCCCAGCATCTCGATTGGTGGAGTCCAGCGCGTCAGGGACACCCCGCGGTCGCCGGCGCAAGCTGACCGATCAGCACATCGAACAGGCAGTGCAGCGACTGATGGCGGGGGAAAAGGATACGGATGTCGCCAAGTCCCTTGGCGTCGGCCGATCGACGCTCTATCGCGCACTTCGCCGATTTAGGAATTCTTCCCCTTCTCCCCCGCCCCGTCGACCTTCTCGCTGAGGCCGGCGCACCGCGCGACGGATGTGGAGGATGTAGTTATTCGGGACGACCCTCTCCCGCCTCGCCGACTGGGGCGCGGGTGCGGCAGTTCAGCGGTCAGGCCGCCTCCAACTCCACGTGAATGCGCAGCCCCAGCGCCGAGGCGATATTGACCAGAGCATCGAGGGAGAACCGCGAGATGCGGCCGCGCAACAGGTCATTGATGCGCGGCTGAGTGAGATGGCAACGCATGGCGGCTTCCTTCTGCGTCCATCCCCGCGCAGTGATGAAGTCGGTAAGGCTCCGCATCAGATCCGCTCGGGCACGGAGATTCGCGGCCTCTTCCGGCGTATCGGCCAGTGCATCCCACACGCTGGAAAAGCTCTGTGATTTGGCTGGATGTTTGCGCTTCATGCCTGGGGAGTATATCCGATTGGATATATTTCCTCAAGCCGGGCGTCAACCCGGCGCTTTCTCCTTCTTCGACGCCCCACCGACCTTCTCGCTGAGGCCGGCGAGCAGGTCTTTCACGTCATTGGCGGCCAGGTGCACGTATTTATCGACAGCGTTGGATTTCCAGCCGCCGACGGCCTTGAGTTGCTGACTGCTCGCCCCGTCCCGGGCGAGATACGTCGCCGCCGAATGGCGAAGGTCATGGAAGTGGAAATCCTCGAGGCCCGCGGCTTTCACCGCGGCCACGAACGGGTCGTGGTAGTGATATTTGGACTTCCCACCGCGGCCTGGACTGAAGAATAGGCGGTCATCATCGGCGTGCCGGGCCTTGGCGTGTTCTTTCAGCAGTCGCAACGGCTCGCCACTGATCCAAGTCGCCCTCGCCTGCCTGTTCTTCGTTTCCAGCCTGGATTGCTGGCCGGGCCGACGACCCAGCAGTATGCGGCCTTCCTCCAGGTCCACGTCACGCCACTCCAAGTTCAGCAGCTCGCCCGCACGGCTCGCAGTGGCAAGCGCCACCATGACCATGGTGTGAAGCTGCGCGTCCTTGGCCGTCTCGTTCAGCAGCGCAGCGCGCTCCTCCTCGGAGAGGTACCGCACGCGACCGGGGCCCTCCTTGAATTTGCCGACGCCGGCAAAAGGATCCGTGCTGATCCAGTGCCACTCCTTGCGGGCGATCTTGAACACATGGGAGAGGTAGGCGAGATACCGATTGGCCGTCGGCGGCTTACGCTGCAACTCACGGGCGGATGCGCCCTCTTTCAGCGTCGACGCCTTGCTGCCCGGAGTCGCTCGCCGGTAGGTTTCCCGCAGCAGCTTGTTGCGGTACTCGACCAGGACGGCCGGCGTCACCTCGGCGAGCTTCAGGTGGCCGATCTTATCCCGCCACCAGCGCAGCCGGCCGACCCGGGTCGAAGCGTCCTTCTTTTGCGGCGCCTCCTCCGCAATGTAACGATCGATGGCATCCGCAACTTTGCGGCGCCGAGCTTCGACCGAGCGGAAGTGCTTCCCCTCGATCATCTCGGCTTCTTTCTTGATCGCCCACCGTTCCGCTTCGCGTCGGCTGTAGAACGTCGCCGTCATGGTGGGATATCCGGCGATCCTGACCCTGACCTGGTACACGGTCTTTCCTTGCCGGACGCGTTCGGCAATGGTCCCCACGTGATATCTCCTCGTCGGATCCGATGCTTGACTATACCCCGACCCAGGAAGAAAATCTGGAGCAGAACTGGAGCAGCTCGGACGATCCAGTTGACGCGTGACGCAGAAGTGATTGATTTTTAAGTGTTTTTATATGGGGCGTGACGGATTCGAACCGTCGACCAGCGGATTAAAAGTCCGATGCTCTACCGACTGAGCTAACGCCCCACCGCGGGTGGCGGCGCGGGCCCGGAGCGGGCGCCGCGAGAACCTTGCATGATACCCGGATGCTAGAGTTCCTGGTAGAGCGTCGGGTCCGCGACGCCCGCGGCCTCGAAGCCGGCCCGGCGCAGCCGGCACGAATCGCACCGGCCGCAGGCCCGTCCCTCCCCGTCGGCCTGGTAGCACGAGACCGTCATGCCGTAATCGACGCCGAGCGCAACGCCCTCGCGGATGATGCGCTCCTTGCTCCAGCTGATGAGCGGCGCATGGATGTGGCATTCGGCGCCCTCTACTCCCGCCTTGGTGGCGAGCTTGGCGAGCCGCGCGAACGCCTCGATATACTCCGGCCGGCAATCGGGGTATCCGCTGTAATCGACGAAATTGACTCCCACGAAGATATCGCGCGCCTCGAGCACCTCCGCCCAGGCGAGCGCCAGCGACAGCAACAGAGTGTTGCGGGCGGGCACATAGGTCACCGGAATGCCCGGCGTCGGCTCCTCCGGCACGGCGATCGACAGATCCGTCAGCGCCGAGCCGCCGATTCCCGCCAGGTCCACCCGCATCACGCGGTGGTCGCGCGCGCCCAAGGCCACGGCCACGCGCGAGGCGGCGTCGAGCTCGGCCGAATGGCGCTGGCCGTAGGAAACCGACAGCGCGTAGCACTCGAACCCCTGCGCGCACGCGATCGCGAGCGTCGTGGCCGAGTCGAGGCCGCCGGAGAGCAGCACCACCGCCCGCGGTCTGCCCTGAGCATTCTCACCGTGTACGTCGGTCATACTCCCGCAGTCCTCCGCGCCTTGCACACTTTCACTTCCCCGCGACGTTGCCCCACAGCAGCTTGTGCAGCTGGATCTGAAAGCGCACCGGCAGACGATCCTCCAGGATCCAGTCGGCGAGCTGGCGCGCGGACAGCTGCTCGTGACTGGCGGAGAACAGCACCGTGCAGCGCTCGGCGAGGCGCAGCTCACCGACCTTGGCGCGGCTCCACTCGTAGTCGGCGCGGTCGCAGATGACGAACTTGATCTGATCCTTGCCATCGAGAAGCGCCAGCTCCTCGTAGCGGTTGCGCGAGAGCTCGCCGGACCCCGGAGTCTTCACGTCCACGACCCGCACCACCCGCGGATCGACGTCGCCGAGCGCCATGGCGCCGCTGGTCTCGAGTGAGACGCGAAAACCCTCGTCGCACAGCCGCGCGAGCAGCTCCGGGCAGCTCTTCTGCGCCAGCGGCTCTCCTCCGGTCACGCACACGTAACGGCACCCGAGCTCGCCCAGGCGCTGCACGACGGCATCGAGCTCCCACCACTCGCCGCCCTGGAAGGCGTATGCGGTATCGCAGTAGCGGCAGCGCAGCGGGCAGCCTGTAAGGCGCACGAACGTCGTCGGCACTCCGGCGGTATCCGCCTCACCCTGCAGCGAGTAGAAGATCTCGGTGATCTTGAGTCGTGCCATCCGCTCCCTAATGCGTTGCCGTCGCGCCGCGGGCCGTCCCGATCACTTGTGCAGCCGCTGCGCCGCGCGCTTGGCCGCATCCGTCCCCGGAAACTGCTTGATGACCCGCCTCAGCATCTCGTGCGCCTGACGCGTCTTGCCCTGTGCGAGCAGCACGTTGCTGAGATCGAGCATGGCGTCGCTCGCCTTGCCCGAATCCGGCCAGCGGGTGAACACGGAGCGGAACGCCCGCTCGGCCCTCTTGTAGTGCTGATTCACGAAATGCGTCTCGCCCAGCCAGTACTCGGCGTTCGGCGCGAGCGGGCTCGAGGGGTAGCGCTTCAGGAACCCCTCGAAGCCGCTGACGGCGACCGGGTAGCTGCCGGCCTTCAACGCATTGAACGCCTGGTCGTAGGCGGCCTGCTGATCGGGCGTGACGCCGGGCAGCGCGCCGAGCTTCGACGCATTGCCCACGGCGGCCGAACCCGGCGAGCCCGCCGCACCGGCTGCGCCCGCTGCGCCGCCCGCGGGGCCCGGCCCTTGCGCGGCACGGTTCTCCAGGGCGGTCATCCGTTTGCTGAGATCGCCATACAGGTCGTGCTGCTGTTTTTTCAGCTGCCGGTCCGACCGGCGCAGCTGATCGACCTTGCCCCGCAGGTCCCGGATTTGCGCCTGCAGGCTCTGCTGCTGCTGGGCGAGCTGCACCAGGCTGCCGTTCGAGACGAAACGCTCGAGCTTCGAGACCCGCGCATCGAGGTTATTCAGCCTCACCTGCGTCGGACTGGGGCCGGTGGCGCAGCCGGCGAGCAGCACGGCGAACGCCGCGACCGGCATCGACAAACGTAGGGAACGCATGCGCAAACTCCCGCCGGATCACTTCGGCGGCTGCATGGGCGTCAGGTAGACGATGTCCACGCGCCGGTTCTTGGCCCAGGCCACCGGGTTGTTGGCAGGATCGACCGGACGCTCCATGCCGTAGCTCACCACCGTGATCTGATTGGGCGAGACACCCTGCAGCAGCATCGCCTGGCGCACGGATTCCGCGCGGCGCATGCCGAGGCCGATGTTGTATTCCGGCGAGCCGCGGTCGTCGGTATTGCCCTCGAGCCGCACGCGCGCGGCCGGGTGATCGGCGAGATACTTCGCGTGCGCGGCGACGACCTGGATGCCGTGGCCGCGGATGGTCGCGCTGTTGAACGCAAAGTGCACGACGCGGTCGGCGAGCAGCCCCTGCTGCGGGCCCGCGACCGACTGCTGGCTGCCGAGGGAGCCCTCGTTGGCATTGGCCCCGCCGGCCGCGCCCTGCGAGCTGGCCCCGGCTCCCGCACCCGCGGCCGACTGGCTGGGCGCAGGCGCGACGGGCGGCTTGCTCGCGCAGGCGACCAGCCCCAACGTTCCCGCCATCAACAACACCGCAAGAATACGACGCATATGTCACCTTACTCCGTACGCGCCGGCCATCCGGCGCTCACTGGTTGAATGCCCCGCGGGCCGCGGCGGCCCGCATCTTTGAGATTCCTATCGCCGCCGGAACGGCCCCCAGGCCGGATCCTGCACATTGCCCTCGGTCGGCTTGAGCGTCATTCCCGTCTGGCCGTCGGTCGATATCGTAGCCAGAATGCTCCCGCCGCGCCCGCCTTCCAGCTGCTTGGTGTAGATGATGGTCGCCCCGTTCGGGGCGAAGCTCGGCGTGCTGTCGAGCGGCCCGTGCGTGAGCACGCGGAACACCCCCGTGGAGAGGTTCTGCACCGCTATGCAATAGCGGCCATCGGAGCGGGTCACCATGGCCAGCCACTTGCCGTCCGGCGAGACGCGCGGATCGGCATTGTAGTTGTCCGTGAACGTGATGCGCTGCGGCAGGCTGCCGGGCTGCGTGCCGATGCGGTAGATCTGCGGCGAGCCGGCGCGGTCGGAGGTGAAGTACAGCGACTTGCCCCCGGGACCCCAATCCGGCGAGGTGTTGATCGCCGGCGTATGGGTGATGCGGGTCAGGTCCTGGGTGTGCAGGTCGAGCAGGTAGATCTGCGGATAGCCGCTGTCGCCGCTCAGCGTGAGCGCCAGACGCCGCCCGCCGGGTGAGAAAGCCGGCGCGCCGTTCTCGCCCGCGCGCGCCGAGACGCGCCAGCGATGGCCCGTGCGCACGCGCTGCACGTATACCGCCGAAAGATGGTCTTCGAAGGAGACGTACGTCAGCCATTTCCCATCCCGCGACCAATCCGGCGACATGATCGGAAAGCGCGACTCGAGAATCAGGTGCTGATTGTAGCCGTCGGCGTCCGCCACGACCAACTGAAACCGCTGGGCCGCTCCGCTGCCCACCTCGGCCACATAGGCGATGCGCGTATCGAACGCCCCGCGGATGCCGGTGATCTGCTGGTAGATGACATCGCTCACCCGATGCGCGGCGTTGCGCAGCGCCGAGGGCGGTCCCGTGAAGCGCTTGCGCACGACGCTCCGGCCGGTCAGGACGTTCAGCAGGTTGAAATCCACGGCAAGCTGCCCGTTGGCGACCGGCTTCACCCTGCCGATGACCAGGTAATCGCTCCCGGTTGCCTTCCAGGCGGGAAACTGCACCTGCGCGGACCGCGTGGGCGTCGCCGGCATCTGCGCGCGGGGCAGGACGCTGAAGCGGCCGCTGCCGGCCAGGTCATGTTGGATGACGCCGGCCACGTTCGTTCCCGCCGACGGCGGCTCGGAGAACGGCGCGATGGCAACCGGCACGGGGTGAGTCACGCCAGAGGTGACCTCGATCGTGAGTTGCGCATGGGCGGGCCGCGCGGCGGCGATAAACAGCCCCGCGAGCAGCATCGTGCGGGCGATGGCCTGGGTTGATTTCATCATGCCTCCGTCAATTCGGCTTGAACTCGATGATCAGCTTGCGCTGGAACAGGGACGGATCCGGCGGCGGCGGGAGCGGCGAGGCGCGGTACACCGCCGCCTCGATGGACTCGCGCACCGCCCCATCGCCGTTGCAGCGGCCGATACTCACGTTCGTTACCGCCCCTCCGGGAACCTGGGTGACGTCCAGCACGCAGTCGATTCCGGCATTGGCGCTGGAGGGCTTGATCCAGGCGTCCGCGATGCGCCCCTCGATCTCCTGGGTCCAGCTGGCCAGGCCCGCCTGCGCCGCCGCATCGTTTTGCTCCTCCTGGCGGATGTTACGCTGCAGCTCGGCCAGGGCGGCCGCTCGCTCTGCCTTCTTGCGCGCGGCCCTGCGCTGCGCGGCAAGCTTCCTCTGCTCGGCGAGCTTCCTTTCCTCGGCAAGCTTTTTCTCCTCGGCCAGTTTCTTTTCCCGGGCGAGTTTCTCAGCCTTTGCCTTGGCTTTGGCTGCCAAGGCCTTCTGCCGAGCCTCTTGGGCCTGCCGCTGCTCTAGCTGCTGCTGCTCGGCCTCGGCCTGGCGCTGCGCCTGGGCTTTCGCGAGCTGCGCACGGTGGGCGAGCTCCTGAGGCGTGGGCACCGGCGGCCCCTGGGAGGGGGGCGGCGGCGCTGGTGGCCTGGGCTTGGGCTGAACCACAGGCTTGGGCTCGGGCCGGGGTGCCGGCCGCATGGCAAGCCCCACCCCTTTCAGAATACGCGCATCGACCACCGTCGCGTCGATGGATGGGGTCGGCGGCCCGGAGTGCTGCCGGAAGCGCCACCAGCCATAAGCGAGCAGTCCGATGATGGCCCCGTGCAGCAGCACGGACATTCCGATCGACAGCCAGCGGTCGCGCGGGGACTCAGCCATGCGATGCGCTTCCTTCAGGTTCCCGGCCGGCGCCGCGCCGGCGGCAGCGTGATGAAGCCGACCTTCTTCGCGCCCGCGCTCTGCAAGAGGACCATGGCCTTCATCACCACCCCATAGGACGTCGAGGTATCCGCCTTGAACAGCACCGGTCTGTCGGGATTGGAAGCGAGCGCCGATGCGACCCGCGAGCGGATGGCCGCCGGAGCGGCGGGGCCTACCGTGTGGCCATTGACGCTCAAGTACAGCCCGCCTTGCCGGTCGAGCGAGAGCACGATCGGCTTGTTCTGCTGCATGCTCGCCGGCAGTGTCTTGGCGGAGGCTCTCGGCAGGTTGACTTTCACACCCTGATTGAGCAGCGGCGCGGTGATCATGAAGATGATGAGCAGCACCAGCATCACGTCGATGTAGGGAACGACGTTGATCTCGCCCATCACCCTGCGGCCCCGGTGTACCTGCGCCATGGACCGCTCCTACCGGGCCCTCGGCGCGCCCGGGACGGTCCCGGCAGCCATCGCTGCGGCGCCCGCCGGCGCTGGATTTGCCGCAGCCGCCGACACCGTGGGCGCCGAGGCGACGCCCCGCCCCGTGTGCCGCTGCAGGATGGTCGAGAACTCCTCCATGAACGCGTCGAAGCGCACCTCCAGGCGCCCGACCTGGTCGGCGAAGCGGTTGTAGGCGACCACGGCCGGAATGGCGGCGAACAGGCCCACCGCCGTGGTGATGAGCGCCTCGGAGATGCCCGGCGCGACCGCCGCGAGCGTGGCCTGCTGCACATCGCCCAGGCCGGAGAAGGCGGCCATGATGCCCCAGACTGTGCCGAACAGGCCCACATAGGGGCTGACCGAGCCCACGGTGGCGAGTGTTGCCAGGCTGTGCTCCAGACGGTCGATTTCCTTCAGCTGCGCCACGCGCATGGCCCGACGCGCCCCCTCCAGCATGAGATCGGGCGAGCCTGCGCCGGATTGGCGCTGGCGCGCGAACTCGCGAAAGCCCATCTCAAAGACGTTCGCCATGCCGGTGGTGCCACCGTGGGACTCGATCGCCCGGTACAGCTGCGACAGGTCCCCCCCCGACCAGAAGTTGTTCTCGAACTGGTCGGCCTCGCGCTGCGCGCGCCCGAGCAGCAGCCGCTTGCGGAAGATGATGGCCCAGGAGGAGACCGAGCCGAGCAGCAGCAACGCGATGACGATCTGCACCGGCACGCTCGCCTGCACCACCAGCTGAATCACGGATAGATGGCCGTTCATGATTTGCGGGCGACTCCGGGGTTATTTCAACTCGTTCAGCAACTGTTCAGGAAGCTTTCTCGGGCGCATCGTCCGCGCGTCGACGCACGCGACCCTCACTTGCGCGGCAGCCAGCGCCTCTCCGTCCGCGCGCAGAATCTGCTGCGTGAAGCGGATCGCCACCATTCCATCGGCGCGCGGCGCGCAGGTGATGATGAGTTCGTCGTCGAGCCGCGCCGGCCTGCGGTAATCCACCGTTATGCTAACGACCACGAACAGCACTCCCGGTTCCCTCGCCAGCGCCTGCTGCGAGTACCCGAGCGAGCGCAGCCACTCGGTGCGCGAGCGCTCGAGGAAGCGCAGGTAGTTTGCATAATAGACGACCCCGCCCCCGTCGGTATCCTCCCAGTACACCCGCGCCGGCCAGGAAAACTCGCTCATCGGCTCTCCTCGAACAGTGGCAGCGCGGCGCCGGGACGCTCCGGGACCTTCAGGCCGAAATGCTCGTACGAGGCGCGTGTTGCCACGCGGCCGCGGGCGGTTCTCACCAGGAACCCCTGTTGGATGAGGAACGGCTCGATCACATCCTCGAGCGTGCCGCGCTCCTCGCCGACGGCCGCGGCGATGCTGTCGATGCCCACCGGCCCGCCGTCGAACCGCTCGATGATGGTGGTGAGCAGCTTGCGGTCGAGCGTGTCGAAGCCCTGGCGGTCGACCTCGAGCAGATCGAGCGCCGCGTTGGCCACCGGCTCGCTGATGCGCCCGTCGGATTTCACCTGGGCGTAGTCGCGCACCCGGCGCAGCAGCCGGTTGGCGATGCGCGGCGTGCCTCGCGAGCGCTGCGCGATGCGCCTGGCCCCGGCGTCCTCGATCGGCACACCGAGGATGGATGCCGAGCGGTCCACGATGCGCTCGAGATCCTCCACCGCGTAGAACTCCAGCCGCTGCACGATGCCGAAGCGGTCCCTGAGCGGGGAGGTCAGCAGGCCTGCGCGGGTGGTCGCCCCGACGAGCGTAAAAGGAGGCAGGTTCAGCTTGATCGAGCGCGCCGCGGGGCCCTCCCCGATCATGATGTCGAGCTGGTAGTCCTCCATGGCCGGATAGAGCACTTCCTCGACCACCGGTGAGAGCCGGTGGATCTCGTCCACGAACAGCACGTCCCGCGGCTGAAGGTTGGTGAGGATCGCCGCGAGGTCCCCGGGCCGCTCGAGCACCGGGCCGGAGGTCTGGCGCAAGCTCACCCCGAGCTCGGCGGCGACGATGTGCGCGAGGGTGGTCTTGCCGAGACCGGGCGGACCGAACACGAGCACGTGATCGAGCGCCTCGGCTCGTTGGCGGGCCGCGCCAATAAAGATCTCGAGCTGCGCCTTGACCTTCGGCTGACCGACATACTCGGCCAGCCGCTGCGGCCGGATGGCCCGCTCGGCCTGCTCGTCCTCGCCGCTCGCCTCGGCGCTGATGGGTCTGTCCGCTTGCACGCCTGCTACTCCCGTACCGCGCCTTTCAGCGCGCGCCGGATCAACTCTTCGGTGGAATGCTCGCCGGGACCGGCGGTTTTCAAGAGCCTCGAGGCCTCGGCGGGCTTGTAGCCGAGCGCAAGCAGCGCCCCGAGCGCCTCGGACTCGGCGCTGCCCGCGGCGCACGCTCCGCCGCCTTGCGCCTCGTGCGCCCCCAGCCGGTCGCGCATCTCCACCACCAGCCGCTCGGCGGTCTTGCGGCCGATGCCCGGCACCCGGGTAAGAGCGGTCACGTCCTGATTGTATACGCACGCGGCGAAGGCCTCGGCGCTGACACCGGACAACAACGCCAGAGCGATCTTCGGTCCCACGCCCGCGACCTTGATGAGATTGCGGAAGAGCCGCCGCTCCTGCTCGGTGCCGAAAGCGTAGAGCACGTGCGCGTCCTCGCGCACCACCAGATGGGTGAGCAGCCGCACCTCCTGCCCGACCGCCGGCAGATGAAAGAACGTCGACATCGGCGCCTCGAGCTCGTAGCCGAGGCCGCCCGCCTCCACCATCAGCTGCGGAGGGGTTTTCGAGAGGATGTGTCCGCGGATCGAGCCGATCATCGGGCGAGGCCGCTGCCGGCCGGCGAGAGCGCCGCGGAACTCGCCGCGAGCTGCCTCAAGCCGCGGGAGTGAGCGTGGCAGAGGGCGACGCCCAGGGCATCCGCGGCATCGGCCGGGAGGCGGCCTTCCAGACCGAGCACGGCGCGCACCATGTGCGCCACCTGGGGCTTCTCGGCCGCCCCCGATCCGACCAGCGCCAGCTTGATGGCGCGCGGGGCGTACTCGAACACCGGCAGGCCTTTGGGTACGGCGCACAACGCAGCGCCACGCGCCTGGCCGAGTTTCAGCGCGCTGTCGACATTGCGGTTGACGAACACCCGCTCGATGGCTACCTCCCCGGGCTCTTGCGCCGCGATGAGCCCGCTCAGCGTCTCGAAGATCGTGTGCAGGCGCTCGGCGAGGCCGGCACCGGGCGGCACGGCCACACAGCCGTGGGCCACGTGCCCCCATTGCGTTTCACGCCACTCGATCACGCCGAAGCCGGTCCTGCGCGAGCCCGGATCGAGTCCGAGGATGCGCAGCCGCTCCTGCGGCGCGAAGCGCTCCGGCGCGGCAGCCGAGCCGGGATCAAATGCTCGCCAGGACCTCGTCCGATATCTCGACATTCGAATACACGTTCCACACGTCGTCCAAATCCGCCAAAGCCTCGAGCAGATGCACCATGCGCTGTGCCGCCTCGCCGGACAGCGGCGCGGTGAGAGCGGCGCGCTCGGTCACCTCCGCGCTCGAGGGTGTCCACCCCCGGCGTGTCAACCGCGCGTGCACCGCCTGGAAATCCTCCGGATCGGTCAGCACCTCGATCGCCCTCGGCGCGCCGATCACATCCTCGGCGCCGGCCGCCATCGCCTCCTGGGTGAGCCGGTGCAGCTCCTCCCCCGCGCGATAGCGCAGCAGTCCGACGCGATCGAACAGGTACGCCACCGAGCCTCCAGCCCCCAGATGTCCGCCGTGCTCGGCGAGGGTGCGCCGCAGCAGGGTGCGGGTGCGATCAGCATCGCCGGTCAGGCAATCGATCAGCACCACCGCCGCGCCCGGACCGTAGCCCTCGTAGCGGACCGGCCGGCGCATCGTCCCGGCGGGCGCGAGCGCGTGCAAACCCTTGACATGCTGGACATCGGCCCACTTCGGATCACTTGCCATCAGCTTAAGCGTACGGCGGGCCACGCTGCGTCGCGGGAAACAGCCCACTGGGTATGATAGCTGTAAAGTGGCCCTCAAGACACTCAGCCACTGACGCCCCATGGAGACAACGCAGCGCTGCCCCCCCGAGCTCCTCGAGTCGATCGCCGCCGCCCGCCATGCGATCGAGACCGGTGAGGCGCCTCGGCCCGAGCGAGCGCTCGGGACCGGCGGCCCGGGCGGCCCGCCGGGCGGGCAGGCCGCCGCCGCGGGCCCGGCCTTCCCGCTGGACAGAGCCGCCGAAGCCGCCGAGATCCTCGGCCCGCTGACCGGGGACGCGGACCTCGCCAAGGCGGTGCTCGCGAGCGCGGCGATCAGCTCCGGTCTCGCGCCCGAGCGGCTGGGGAGACTGGTGGGCCCGGCGGCCCGCGACATCGCAGTGGCGCTGCTGAGACTCGGCGACGTCGGACTGCCGCAACACTGGTCGCCCGCCCAGGGATTTTCCGCTCGCCAGGCCGAGACGGTGCGCAAGATGCTGCTGGCGGTCGTGAGCGATCCCAGGCTGATCCTCGCACGGCTGGCCGAGCAGCTGGTGAGCCTGCGCCACGCGCGCGATGCACCGGCCGAGGTGCGCGAGCGCCTCGCGCTCGAGTCGCGGGCGGTGTTCGCCCCGCTCGCCAATCGACTCGGGGTCTGGCAGTTGAAGTGGGAGCTCGAGGACCTCTCGTTCCGCTACCTCGAGCCTGAGGAATACCGGCGGGTCGCCGCGGCGCTCAACGAGCGGCGCACCGACCGCGAGCGCTACATCGAGGAGGTCTGCCGCACGCTGCGCGTCGAGCTCGAGCAGGCGGGCCTCGACGCGCAGGTGTACGGCCGCCCGAAGCACATGTACAGCATCCACAGGAAGATGCAGCGCAAGCACCTCGAGTTCGAACAGCTGTTCGACGTGCGCGCCGTGCGCATCATCGTCGAGTCCGTCCCCGACTGTTACGCCGCGCTCGGGGTGGTACACGGCCTGTGGCGCTACATCCCGGGCGAGTTCGACGATTACATCGCCACTCCCAAGGGGAACTTCTACCGCTCCATCCACACGGCGGTGACCGGCCCAGAGGGCAAGAGCGTCGAGGTGCAGATCCGCACGCGCGAGATGCACGAGCACGCCGAGCTCGGCGTGGCCGCACACTGGACGTACAAGGAAGGCACCGCCGCGGACGCCCAATACCAACGCAAGATCGAGTGGGTACGGCGGCTGCTCGAGCCGACCCATGCCGAAGAGGCGGACGCGGATCGCGAGTTCCTCGAGCAGGTGAGCGCCGGGCTGTTCCGGGACCGTGTCTACGTGATGACCCCCAAGGGCGAGGTGGTGGACCTGCCGCACGGGGCGACCCCGCTCGACTTCGCCTACAGTCTGCACACCTCGCTCGGGCATCGCTGCCGCGGCGCGAAAGCCAACGGCCGCATCGTTCCCCTCACCCACGTGCTCGCCAACGGCGAGGTCATCGAAATCATCACCGGCAAGCAGGAGGCGCCGAGCCGCGACTGGCTCGCCCCGGAGCTCGGCTATCTGGCCTCGGGGCGCAATCGTGCCAAGGTGCGTGCATGGTTTCGAAAGCTGGATGCGGCCGACAATCGAGGCGCCGGCCGCGCGATCGCCGAGCGCGAGCTCGCCCGGCTCGCCGTGGGCCCTCAACAGCTGCCCCAGCTCATCGAAGCGCTCGAGGCGCGCGACACCGATCACTTCTACCAGCTGCTCGGAGAGGGCGGGATCACCGCGGCGCAGCTCACCCATGCGGCCGAGCGGCTGTTCGGCTCGACCAAGGAGCCGCCCAAGCCTGCTCCGAGGCGTGCAAGGGGCACGCGCGGCGGCTCGCCGGTCGATATCGAGGGGGTCGGCGATCTGCCGATCACCCTGGCGCGCTGCTGCTCTCCGCTCCGGCCCCAGCCCATCGTCGGCTACGTCACCGTGGGGCGGGGCGTGACCATCCATCGGGCCGGCTGCCCGGGCTTTACGCGCATGCGCCAGGTGAGGCCCGAGCGGGTGCTGAAGGTCGAGTGGAGCTCGCGCGATGAGGAGCGGCTGCCCGTGGACATCTCCGTGCAGGCCTATGATCGGCGCGGCCTCGTGCGGGACCTGACGGACGTGCTGGCCCTCGAGCGGCTGAGCATCCAGGCGATGAGCACGACGACCGACTCCGAGGCGGGCATCGCGAGCGTCCTGCTCACCGTCGGAGTGGGCGATCAGGAGCAGCTCGGGCGCGTGCTGCAGCGCCTCGCGGCGGTACCGAACGTGACCTCGGTCCGCCGCGCGCGTTGAGAGGCTGCGGTTTCTTCAGCGGTTGAGCGAATCGATCGCGCGCTTGTCGGCCGCCAGGGCGGCTTCGTGCACCGCCTCCGACAGCGTCGGGTGCGCGTGAATGGTGCGCTGCAGGTCCTCGGTGCTCGCCGAGTATTCCATCGCCAGCACCGCCTCGGCGATCAGCTCGCCGGCCATCGGACCAATGATGTGCACGCCGAGGATCTCGTCATCGTCGCGCGCGGCGACGATCTTGGCAAAGCCCTGGGCCTGCTCCATCGCGCGGGCGCGGCCGCTCGCGAGAAACGGGAACACCCCGACCTTGTAGGCCCGTCCGCTCGCTTTGACCTGCTCCTCGGTCTGTCCCACCCAGGCGATCTCCGGCGCGGTGTAGATCACCGACGGGACGGTCTTGTAGTTGACCTCGCCGAAGCGGCCGGCGATCAGGTCGGCCGCCATCACGCCCTCCTCCTTGCCCTTGTGCGCCAGCATCGGTCCGCGCACGCAGTCGCCGACCGCCCACACGCCCTCGACGCCGGTGCGGCACTGGTGATCGACCTTGATGAAGCCTCGCTCATCGAGCTCGACGCCCGTGCCCTCTGCGAGCAGATCGCGGGTGTACGGCCGGCGGCCGGCGGCCACGATGAGCCGGTCCACCGTCAGGGCATGAGCGCCCTTGGCGTCCTCGTAGGCGACCTCGACCGCATCACCGGCCACCTTCGCGCCGGTCACCTTGGCCCCGAGCCGGACGTCGAGCCCCTGCTTCTTGAAGTGACGCGCGGCCTCCTTGGCGAGCTGCTGATCGGCGATGGAGAGGAAATCCGGCAATGCCTCGAGCACGGTCACCTCGGCTCCGAGGCGCCGCCAGACGCTGCCCAGCTCGAGGCCGATCACGCCGGCACCGATCACCCCGAGGCGCTTGGGCACCGAGTCGAGCTCGAGCGCGCCCTGGGAGTCGATGATGTGCGGCGCCTTGAAGGGCGCGGACTTGAGCTCCGCCGGCACCGATCCGGAGGCGAGGATCACGTGCTTGGCCGTGAGCTCGCGCTTGCTCCCATCGGCGGCCGTGAACTCCACGCGCCGTCCGGGCAGGAGCCTGCCGTGGCCCTGCAGCGCGGTGACGCCCGCCGCCTTGAACAGCGCGAGGATCCCCTGGGTGCTCGTCTTGACGATGCCGGCCTTGCGCTTCTGCATCTGCGCCACATCGACGCTGACACCGCTTGCCTTGATGCCGTGCACCGCGAACTCCTCGCGCGCACGGTGGTAGAGCTCGCTCGACTCGAGCAGCGCCTTGGAGGGAATGCAGCCGGCGTTGAGGCACGTGCCCCCGAAGGCGTAGGTGCCGTCGCGGTTGCGCCACTCATCGATGCAGGCGACGGTGAGCTTGTTCTGGCCGGCGCGGATGGCGGCCGGATAGCCGGCGGGTCCGCCGCCGATGACGATGACGTCGAATGAATCAGCCATGTTGAGTGTCTTTTTCGTCAACTTTGATCAAATCCCGAGCAGCATGCGGCCCGGGTCCTCCAGGCACTCCTTGACGGCGACCAGGAACTGCACCGCCTCGCGTCCGTCGATGATGCGGTGATCGTAGGTGATCGCGACATACATCATCGGACGGATCGCGATCTGTCCGTTCACGACCATCGGGCGCTGCTGGATCTTGTGCATGCCGAGGATGGCGCTCTGGGGCGCATTGACGATCGGCGTCGACATGAGCGAGCCGAACACCCCGCCGTTGGTGATGGTGAAGGTGCCGCCGGTCAGGTCCTCGATCGCGATCGCGCCCGCGCGCGCCTTCTTCGCGTACTCGCCGACCTCCTTCTCGATGGCCGCGAAGCCCTTGATGTCGGCATCGCGCACGATGGGCACGACCAGGCCCCGGTCGGTCGAGACCGCGACCCCGATGTCGTAGAACTCGTGATAGACGATGTCGGCGCCGTCCACCGAGGCGTTCACCACCGGGAATCTCTTGAGCGCCTCGATGCAGGCCTTGACGAAGAACGACATGAACCCGAGCTTCACGCCGTGCTCCTTCTCGAAGCGATCCTTGTATCGGGCACGCAGCTCGTTCACCGCGGTGAGATCGACCTCGTTGAAAGAAGTGAGCAGCGCCTGTGTCGACTGCGCCTCGACCATGCGTTGAGCGATGCGCTGGCGCAGCCGCGTCATCGGCACCCGGTGCTCGGCGCGGGCGCCGGCCGGGAGCACGGGCCTCGCCGAGGGCGCCGGCGGGGCGGCCGCAGCGCCGCTCGCGGCCGGCTGCTGGCCGAGAAAGCCCACCACGTCGGACTTGGTGAGCCGCCCATCGCGGCCGCTGCCGGCAATGGCGCTCGTATCGAGGCGGTTCTCCTCGACCAGGCGGCGCACCGACGGGCTCAGCTTGTCCTTGGCGGCTTCGCCGTCGGCTTTCGCTTCGCTCTTCGCCTCGGCGGGGGCGGCTTTGGGCGCGGCCGCAGGCTGGGCGCCCTCCTCGATCACCGCGAGCAGCTGGCCGCTCGTGACCACCGCGCCGCTGGCGACCTTGAGCTCACGCAGCACGCCGTTGGCGGGCGCCGGCACTTCGAGGACCACCTTGTCGGTCTCGAGGTCGGCGAGGTTCTCATCGCGCCGTACGCCTTCACCGGGCTGTTTGTGCCAGGCGACGAGCGTGGCGTCGGAGACGGACTCCGGAAGTTGGGGCACTTTGATTTCGGTCGTCATGATCTCTTTCTCAACGGGGTCGCGGCGGCTTTGCGGGCGCGCGAGGCGGCCGCGTCGTGCTTCAGCCGGCTCGTCCTGCGCGCGGACTTCTCCGCCACCGTGGCATGCAGCGCCGCATCGACCAGCGCGTGCTGCTCGGTGTCGTGGATCTTGCCGATGCCCGTGGCAGGTGCCGCCGCGGGCGCCCGGCCCGCATACAGCAGCGGATAGCGGCCGTCCACCGGTTCCTGCAGGCGGTGGCGGATCTGGTACCAGGCACCCTGGTTCTGCGGCTCCTCCTGGCACCAGACGACCTCGCGCAGGTTCGGATAGCGCTCGAGCGTCGTTTCGTACTCTTCCGAGGGGAACGGATAGAGCTGCTCGATGCGCACCAGCGCGACATCGCGGATGCCGTCCTTGCGCCGAGCCTTGAGCAAATCGAAGTACACCTTGCCGCTGCAAAACACCACGCGGCGCACGCCGCCCGCATCGATCTCGTCGGCCTCGTCGATCACGCGCGCGAAGCTGCCACAGGTGAGGTCCTCGAGCTTCGACACCGACAGCTCGTGGCGCAGCAGGCTCTTCGGCGTCATGACGATGAGCGGCTTGCGGAACGGCTGCAGCATCTGGCGGCGCAGCATGTGGAACATCTGCGCCGGGGTCGAGGGCACGCACACCTGCATGTTGTTCTCGGCGCACAGCTGCAGGTAGCGCTCGAGGCGCGCCGAGGAATGCTCCGGGCCCTGCCCCTCGAAGCCGTGCGGCAGGAACAGCGTCAGGCCGCAGTAGCGCTCCCACTTCGCCTCGCCCGAGCTGATGAACTGGTCGATGATCACCTGGGCGCCGTTGGCGAAGTCGCCGAACTGGCCCTCCCAGACCGTCAGGCACTTCGGCTCGGTGGTCGAGTAGCCGTACTCGAAGCCCATCACGGCCTCCTCGGACAGCACCGAGTCGATGATCTGCACGCGCGGCTGGCCCTCGGCGAGGTGCTGCAGCGGAATATGCACGCGCGGGGAGCCCTGATCGTGCAGGACCGCGTGGCGGTGGAAGAAGGTGCCGCGCCCGCTGTCCTGCCCCGAGAGGCGCACGGAGAAGCCGTCCTCGACGAGTGAAGCGTAGGCCAGCGTCTCGGCGGCCCCCCAGTCGAGCGCCAGCTCGCCGGCGAACATCCGGTTGCGGTTGTTGATGACATGGGCCACTCGCGGATGCATCTTGAGCTGTGCCGGCAGGCTTCCCAGGCGCTCCCCCAGGGATTTCAGCCGCGCGAGCTCGACCCCGGTGCCCACAGTCTCGGTCCAGTCGGTCTCCGCATAGCCGGTCCAATCGACGGTGTACTGGTTGCCGATCATGCCGAGGGCGGCGCGCGCCAGGGGCTTGCCCTGATCGAGTCCCTCGCGGTAGCGGTCGGCCATCGCGGCCGGCTCCGAGTCGGGGATGACGCCCTCGGCCGCGAGCCGGTCGGCATAGAGCTGCCGGGTGGTCGGGTGTTGGCGGATGACCTGGTACATCTGCGGCTGGGTGGCCGCAGGCTCATCGGCCTCATTGTGTCCGAGGCGCCGGTAGCACACGAGGTCGATCACGACGTCCTTGTGAAAGCGCTCGCGGTATTCCAGCGCGAGGCGCATCACGAACACCGCCGCTTCCGGGTCGTCGCCGTTGACGTGGAAGATCGGCGCCTCGAGCATCTTGGCGATGTCGCTGCAGTAGAGCGTCGAGCGGGCGTCGCTCGGCTCAGAGGTGGTGAAGCCGACCTGGTTGTTGAGCACGATGTGCAGCGTGCCGCCGGTGTAGTAGCCGCGGGCCTGCGAGAGCTGCAGCGTCTCCATCACCACGCCCTGGCCGGCGAAAGCCGCATCGCCGTGCACCAGAACCGGCAGCACGTGCTCGCCCTTCACGTCGTTGCGCCGCTCCTGGCGGGCGCGCACCGAGCCCTCCACCACCGGGTCGACGACCTCGAGGTGCGAGGGATTGAAAGCGAGCACGGTGTGCACGTTGCCCCCGGGGGTGCGCAGGTCCGCGGAAAACCCCTTGTGGTACTTCACATCGCCCGAGCCCTTCAGATGACTCAGGTCGTAGTTGCCCTCGAACTCCGAGAACAGCAGCGAGGGCGACTTGCCGAGCAGGTTCACGAGCACGTTCAATCGCCCGCGGTGGGCCATGCCGATGACGACCTCCTCGACCGAGGAGGGCCCGCAGCGCTGGATCAGATCATCGAGCATCGGGATCAGCGTCTCGCCGCCTTCCAGCGAAAAGCGCTTCTGGCCGACGTACTTGGTGTGCAGGTAGCGCTCGTGTCCCTCCGCGGAGGTGAGCTGCCAGAGGATGTTGCGCTTCTCCTCCGGCGCGAAGCGGTGCTGGAGCCGCCCGGACTGGAAGCGGTCCTGGAGCCAGAGCCGCTCGTCGGAATTCGACACGTGCGCGAACTCCGCGCCGACCGAGCCGCCATAGATCGCCTCGAGCTCGCGCAGGATCTCGCGAAGCTTCATGCGCTGGGGCACCGCTTCGGTGCGGCTGCCGGTGAAGAACTCCGACTCGAGATCGGACTCGGACAACCCGAAGTAATCGAGATCGAGCACGTGCGGCCGCGGCCGCCGCGTGAGCCCGAGCGGGTCGAGCCGGGCGATGAGGTGGCCGCGGTTGGTCCAGATCTGAATCAGGCGCGAGACGGCCGCCTGGCGCGCATCGCCCTCGGCGGGGCCTGGCGCCGCCGAGGGCGCGCGGGGCTGACGGGCTCGAGCGGCGAGCTCCGCCTCGATCGGGACCTGAGAGCGCTCCTGGCGCGCCTCGCCCGGCAGCTGCTCGAAGTAGCTGCGCCAGCGTGGCTCTACGCTCGCCGGATCGCGGAGGTATTGCTCGTAGAGACTGTCCAGAAAGGCGGAATTGCCGCCGTAGAGGGGTGTAGGTTCAAGCATGCCGGGTTGGGAGCAGCGAGCGGACTAGTGTATCGGAAACGGAGCACGCGCGGAACATCGAAATCACTCTTCAACCCTTGAAAAATTAACGGGAATCCGCCGCGAGCGCCATGACCCGTTCGAGAGACGTCTGACCCGCTGTCACAGCACCTCGAGCAGCATCAGTTCGTAGACAATTAGTACGACGTATCCGAGCAGGACCGCGTACAGCAGCACTTGCGCGGGCAGGCGCCCGAAGACCTTCAGCCTCGCAAGGAGCGTCAGGCACACCAGTCCGACACCGGTGAGACCAACCTTCACCAGGACGAACGCCACCGGAGAGCTCTGCACCAGCGGCGCGAGCAGCGGGTTCACCTCGGAGGCGCCGCGGCCGATCAGCGCCAGAGTGAGCGCCGCATCGGCGCACGAGAGCAGAAGGATCAGCGTCGCCAGGGCGAACCACCAGGGGTGATGCCAGTCGATCGCGCCGAGCTGATGCTCGCCGGCGCGCCGCGGGCCCTGCCGCCGGGGACGGAAGCTCCCGTACAGCAGCGCCCGGAGCACCCCCGAGCGCCGCTCGGTCCCCAGGCGGCGCTCGGGCCCGGGGTAGGCGATGCGGCGTGAGCGGCGTCGGACGAATCGGATCAAGATGCGTGAGCTTTGACTCCGGGGAGTACCGGATTCTAGGACGTGACAGAGGCACAGCCCGCCGGCCCCGGCCGAACTGTGATGCCCTTCGCACCGGGCCCGGCGCTCTGCGCTCAGGCCGCGGGGCCCGAGCGCACGAGGATAGCCCGTCTTAGTCGCCTCGACCCACCGGCTCGCCGGTGGCCGGGCTCAAGAAGAGCGCCGGATCCGGCCGGCGGCCGGGGGAGAAATCGAACAGGTCCATGAGGCTGCCGCTCGTGGCGTCGAACGAGCCGCCGCCCAGGCGCCGCCCGCGCAGCCAATTGTCCTCGATGAAGCGCACCACCGAAGCCTGGGAGATGCGCACGTGGCTCACGTAGTTCACCTTGGCGTAGGGGGAGATCACCAGGAACGGGATGCGCGTGCCCGGCCCGCAGCGCCCGTTGACCGGCCGGCCCTCGAGCCCCGCCCGGGGCGTGCCGGTTCCGCAGCGGCCGAGTCCATCCAGCCGGTCCGCCTGCTTGTCGTAGGAGGAGTTGGTCGGGGGGGCGAAAGCGTGATCGTACCAGCCGTCCGAGTCGTCCCAGGTGACGATCACGGCCGTGTCGCGCCACTCGGCCCTGCGCTCGAGGAAATTGACCACCCGGGTGATCCAGGCCTGCTCGTCGAGCGGGTCGGAGTAGCCGGCGTGGCCGTCCTCGTAGCCCGGCGCCTTGAGAAAGGCCACCGCGGGGAAGTCACCGGCCTTCACCGCCGCGAAGAAATCCCCCATGCCGTACTCGTGGTTGGCCGGGTCGCGCCTGCCGTCGGCATCGTAGGTGTGTCCGATCGTGCCGATCGATGCCGGCCGCGCATGGGTCGGGTTGGCCGTGGACTTGAAGTACTGGAACCAGTTGTGATGCGGGATGTAATCGCGCACACGCATTTGCGTCACCACCGAGTACGTGGCCCGCTTGCAGCCGCTGGTGCCGTTGCGGTCGGTACGCTCGAGGTCGAATCCACCCATGAATCCGCCCCAGCTGATCCGGTGCGCGCTCAGCAGCTCGCCGATGTTGGGCCCGAGCATGCGCACCTGGTTGGCGCGGTTCGAGCACTCATCGTAGGCCGGGTCCACGTCGCTCACGAGCGCGTAGCCGCCGGCCCCGTCGGCGATGTAATACGACTTCCTGTTGCTGCGCACCAGTTTCACGCCGTCGGTCTGGCCGGAGACCACCTCGAGCGCTCCCGGCGTCGAGGGGCCGTACGTGTCCGTGTACGCGTCGTCGCTCATCGCGAAGTGCTGCGCGTAGTTCCAGATCGCGGTGACTGTGTTGCCGTCGTAATAGCCCATGACCTGCCCGGCGGTGCCGAAGGCGCCCGCCCCCCCGGGGGTGCCCCGGCCGGTATAGCGGGGAAACAGGTCGGCCCGGCCGTGATCGTACGCCTGCTGCTCGGCCGTGTAGCCGTGATTCTGGTCGGCGGTGGCGGCCTGCGTGCGATCGAGACGGAAAGGATTTGCGGCGGCGGCGCCGTTCAGCCGGTTGGTGAAGTTGGGGTTGCGGGTGAGCAGATGCGCATTCGCCAGGTTGTTCACCCGCGGCGTGCCGGAGGCGGCGATGAAGCGAGGCTCGCCCGGGGGATTGAGGGCGTGCGGGTAGGTGGCGAAGTAATGATCGAAGGAGACATTCTCATCGAAGATCACCACCAGATGCTTGATGGGCGTGGCGGTGGGCAGGCGCTCGGCTCGCAGGCTGCCGTGCGCCAGCGCGGGCGCGCTCGAGGAGGCAAGCAGCGAGGCGCACAGCACGGGCAGCAGCGAATCGATGCGCATGGAATCTCCCTCTTGAGCGAGTGACGGGGACCGGTGGCGCCGGCAACGGTGCGCGCCACGAGCCGCAGCCGCTCATCATAGCGAGCGATTGTGGCGCCGCAATGACAGACGGGTCCGGCCCCTCGCCGGCAAGTGCGCGCCGTGCCACAGCGGCGGGCACGCTTCGTCGCATCCAGGAGGCCGTCCACCGCAGAACCCATGGTGCGGCGACGCCACAGTGTGTCGCCCGCGCATAACCCTGGCATCATAACGGCCGCCTGGGCCCCCAAACGTTGAAGTCCCCAGAATGGGCCGAGGGCAGGAGCACACCGCACATGAAACAGCTCATTGCACTGGCTGCCGTTTTGTCGTTGGCGTGCGTGGCGCGTCCGGCGCCGGCGCTCGCCGCCGCAAAACACGTCCCCGCGCACGCCCCAGCGCCTTCCAATCTGTTCGTGCCACAGGCCGTCAAATCGTACGGCTCGGTCACCGTCGCGGGCCACAAGATCGCCTACGAGGCGGTCGCGGGCACGATCATCGTACACCCCAAGGGCTGGGACGATGCGGCGCCGCCGGCCTCCGGCAAGGCGGCGCTCGGCACCTCCAAGGGCCCTCCGGTGACCTCGATGTTCTACGTCGCCTACTTCAAGCGCGGCGTGCCGGCGCACGATCGGCCGGTCACCTTCCTGTACAACGGCGGCCCGGGCTCCTCGACCGTGTGGCTGCACATGGGCGCGTTCGGCCCGGTGCGCGTCGTGACCAACAACGACACGCACACACCTGCCGCCCCATACAGCCTCGTCAAGAACCAATACAGCCTGCTCGACGCCACGGACCTCGTGTTCGTCGACGCCCCGGGCACCGGCTACAGCCGCATCGAGGGCAAGGGCAAGGTCAAGGCGTTCTACGGCGTCGATCAGGACGGCCACGCCTTCGCCTCCTTCGTCACCCAGTTCCTCACACGCTACCAGCGCTGGAACTCGCCGAAGTACCTGCTCGGGGAGAGCTATGGAACACCGCGCACGGCGGTGCTGATCAAGGACCTGTCGCTCGACCGCAACGTCGACTTCAACGGCGTGATCATGCTCTCGCAGATCCTGAACTTCGCCCTCAACGATGACGGACCGGGCACCAACCCGGGCATCGAGCTGCCCTACGAGCTCGCGCTGCCGAGCATGGCCGCCACCGCCTGGTTCCACCACCGCGTGCCGTCGGACCCGGCGCACCTGCGCCCGTTTCTGAAGCAGGTCGAGCATTTCGCGATGGGCAAGTACGCCGATGCCCTGGCGCAGGGCGCGGGCCTGCCCCAGGCCGAGCGCCAGAGCATCGCCGAGCAGATGCATGAGTACATCGGCCTGCCGGTGGCCTACCTGCTCAAGGCGAACCTGCAGGTGAGCGGGCCTGAGTTCGAGCACGAGCTGCTCGCCGATCAGGGCATGAGCACCGGGCGGCTCGACACCCGGTTCATGGGGCCGTCCATGGACCCGCTCAGCCGCACGATCGAATACGACCCGCAGGCGGCGGCGATCAGCTCCGCTTACGTATCGGCCTTCAATGCCTACGTGACCAAGGACCTGCGCTACAAGACGAATCTGCGCTACCTGCCGGAGATCGACCTGCACTGGGACTTCAAGCACCGCCCGCCGGGGGCGTCCCGGCCGGTCCCGATCGCCACCAACGTCATGCCCGACCTCGCGGCCGCGATGAAGTACGACCCACTGCTGAAAGTCATGTTGAACGGCGGCTACTACGACCTTGCGACCCCGTTCATGGAGGGAATGTACGAGATGCACCACCTGCAGATTCCGAACAGGCTGCAGTCGAACATCTCATATCACTACTACAAGTCAGGCCACATGATCTACGCCAACCTTCATGCCCTGAAGCAGCTGCACGCCAACATTGCGGCCTTCATCCGCAAGACCGACAACGTAGGACGCTGATCATGAACGACACGGTGCAAAGCCTCTTCATCCCGCGGGGCATCCGTCTGCTGGCGGCCGGCGCGGCTCTGGCGCTCGCCTGCCTCGGTACGCCCGCGCTCGCGAAAGCGCCGCATGCCGCGGCCCGCTCCTCCGCCCACGCCAACCCATACTTCCGCACGACCGCCAGCACCACCGAAGGCTCGGTCAGGATCGGCGGCAAGACCATCCACTACCACGCCGTGGCCGGCATGATCATCGTGCACGCCGCCGGCTGGAACGACGCCACGGACTCCTACGGCCCCGGCCAGCCTCCCCCGGGCAAGCCGAAAAAGGTGCAGCCGGAGGCGTCGATGTTCTTCGTCGCCTACTTCAAGGACGGCGCCAAGGCGGACCAGCGCCCCATCACCTTCCTGTACAACGGCGGCCCGGGCTCCTCGACGGTGTGGCTGCACATGGGCGGGTTCGGACCGGTCAGGGTCGTGACCAACGATCACACCCACACGCCGCCGGCGCCGTATGAGCTGGTCAACAACCAGTACAGCCTGCTCAATTCCACCGACCTCGTGTTCATCGACGCGCCGGGCACCGGCTACAGCCGCATACGCGGCACCGACGCGGTCAGGCATTTCTACGGGGCCGACCAGGACGTGCACGCGTTCTCCCGGTTCATCATGAAGTTCCTCTCCCGCTACCACCGCTGGAACTCGCCGAAGTACCTGCTGGGTGAGAGCTACGGCACCCCGCGCTCGGCCGCGCTCATCAACGTGCTCGAGACGCACGACAACACCGACTTCAACGGCGTCATCCTGCTCTCGCAGATTCTCAACTACAACGACTCGACCGGACTGGCGCAGTACGACCCGGGCCTCGGTCTGCCGTACGAGCTCGCCCTGCCGAGCATGACGGCGACCGCCTGGTATCACCACAAGCTCCCCGGCGGCCAGCCGCCGCTCAAGCCGCTGCTCACGAAGGTCGAGCACTTCGCCATGACCCGCTACGCGCAGGCGCTGCGCGAGGGCTCGCAGTTGAGTCCGGCCGAATTCTCGGCCGTCGCCGCCAAACTGCACGAGTACACCGGCCTGCCGGTCTCGTACATCGAGAAGGCGAAGCTGCGCATCGACGGCGGCCGTTTCGAGCACGAGCTGCTTGCCGGCCAGGACGAGACCACGGGCCGCCTCGACACGCGCTTCTCGGGCCCCTCGCTGAACCCGCTGAGCGAGCGCGCCGAATACGATCCGCAGGCGGCGGCGATCAGCTCGGCCTACGTGTCCGCCTTCAACGCCTACGTGCACTCCGCTCTGCACTATGGCAAGGGCATGAAGTACCTGCCTGAGATCCCGTTGTGGCGCACGTGGAACTACTCGCACCGACCGCCCGGGACGTCTTTCTCCTTCCCGCAGGCGCTCAACGTGATGCCGGACCTCGCCAACGCGATGAAGTACGACCCGGACCTGAAGATCATGCTGAACGGCGGCTACTTCGACCTCGCCACGCCCTTCTACCAGGGCATCTACGAGATGGAGCATCTGCCCATGCCGCGCAAGCTCCAGGCCAACATCCAATACGACTACTACAGGACCGGCCACATGATCTACGTGCACCTGCCAGCGCTGAAGAAGCTGCAAGCGAACATCACGGCGTTCATCGACTCAACCGACCGGCTGCACTGACGTACAGCGGCCGGGGACGGCGCCCGGCACGGCCCAGATCCCCCAGGTCCCGCCGCCGGCGGGACCTGGGAGCTTGGCGCGGGGCTCGGGCAGCGCGTTCACGAGATCGGCCCCTTCCCTGAGCGCTCGCCGGGACAAGTCGACGCCCGAGAGGCCCTCGACCCTTCGGTTCTCATTGGCGCCCCCGGCAGGAGTTGAACCTGCGACCTACCGCTTAGGAGGCGGTCGCTCTATCCACTGAGCTACGGGGGCGCCGCGGCGGAAATTTTACCGGGCCGGCGAGCCGTGTGCTCGGCCGTTTCGCGCGCCCTGCCGCGTCCCCGCTCGGCAGATTCGCAGCGACTCAGACCGAGCGCCGCAGTGCTTCGGCCTCGAACCGGCCCGGCTCGGGGAACGGCTTGGCTCGGCGGACCTCCACCCTGCCGCGGCCGGCGTTCTTCGCCGCGTAGCAGGCCGCGTCCGCCACGCGCAGGAGCGAGGGCGCGTCGGCCTCGCCGGGAACGGCATACGCCACGCCGATGCTGGCGCCAACCCGGAAGTACAGGCCGCCCTCGCGGTGCAAAACGAAATCATGGATCGCCTCGAGCACGCCCCGCGCCACCGCCTCGGCCCGCTCGCGGGGGCAGCCGGGCAGTAAAATGGCGAACTCATCCCCGCCCAGGCGCGCGGCGGTGTCGGTGGCGCGGATGTGCTCCTTGAGGATCAGGCTCACCCGCCGCAGGGTCTCATCGCCGGCGGCGTGCCCGCCCTGGTCGTTGACCTCCTTGAACCGGTCGAGATCGATGAACAGGAGCGCGCAGGGGTGCTTGCCGATCACCGCACCGTCGGCCGCGGCGAGCAGGCGCGTGTTGAATTCTCGGCGGTTGACCAGATCGACCAGCGGATCGTGGGTCGCCTGGTAGCGCAGCGCCCGGGTCAGCTTGGCGTTCTCGGCGGTCACCGCGAGCACATTGCCGAAGGCCTGATCGGTCTTGAACGCCGAGTAAAGCATGACGCACACGAACAGCAGATTGACCACGGCCAGCGGGTAATGGAGCGCGCTGTGCTCGAAGATCAGCCGCAGCTCGACCAGGGTCTGGAAGGGCACCAGGAAGGCGAGATAGCCGCGCCACATCGCCCCGTACGAGGTCATGGCGCCGGCGGCGACCCCTGAGAACACGAGCATGGTGAACAGCTGGTTCCCCAGATCACCGAGGGTGAGGAACACCATCGCGCCGACGCCCCAGAGCAGCCCCGCCATAACGCTGCCGAGCTCCAGGCGCACGATCCATGCGCGCGGCGCGCGGCTCGTCGGAGCGCGCCGAAACCCCAGGCACTCGAGCAGGCGAAGGCCGCAGACGGCGAGCAGGCCGATGAGCCACAGGAGCAGCGTGCCGTGGGGAACCGTCTCGTAGAGCAGCGCCACCAGCACGCATCCGGCCGTGGCCGAGCCGCCGAGCATGAGCGGGAAATTGCCGTAGACCAGCCGCAGCCGCTCGACATCGGGACCGCTGCGGGCCGGATCGGGCACGCCGCAGGACACTCGGGGATCATCGGCTTGGGGCGCGCACTCCGGGCAGCCCGATAGCTGAAAAATCCGTGCCACGGCGCTAACCCCTGCCCCGGGCGTCCATCCGCCGCCGCCCGCTCGGGCCCGGGCGGCGTCGGGTCGGGCCGGCCCCGGAACGAGCACCCGGTCCCACCCCGCCCTCGCGCGAGGCGGGTCGCGCCCCGATGCGGGGTGGATTCAGTCGCCCGAGCGCCTGAGCGGCGGGAAATGCTCCTTTGCAAATACGCCGGTGGCCGACAGCCGGTGCGCCGCATCGTCCAGCAACTCGATGCGATTGCGCCCCTTGGCCTTGGCCTGGTAGAGCGCCTCGTCCGCCAGTTGCAGCGCGCCCGAGGGGCTGCGCGCGACCGTCGGGGAAACCACCGCGACACCGACGCTGATCGTCAAAACGGCCCCCGAGAGCGAATCCCGGTGCTCGATCGCGAGCTCCTCGACCGCCCGCCGCATGCACTCGGCCGTGTGCCGTGCGCCGGCACAGTCCGCATCGTAGAGAATCACCGCGAATTCCTCGCCCCCGTAGCGCGCCACGAGATCGAGTGGGCGGTGCGTCTGACGTTGGATGGCGAGCGCCACCTGCCGCAGCGCGACATCGCCGGCCTGGTGTCCGTAGCGGTCGTTGTAGGCCTTGAAGTGATCGACGTCGATCACCAAGACCGCGAGCGGTCGGGCATCGCTTGCCGCCTGCCGCCAAAGCCGAGGCAGGTACTCGTCGAACACCCGCCGGTTCTTGGTCCAGGTGAGCGCATCCTGCTGGGCGAGCTCGGCGACGACGCGGGTTTTCAGAAACGAGCGGCGGGAGCGCTTCTCGACGTGCCAGGCCGCCACGCCCAAGGTGATCCCCGAGAGGATGAGCAGCGCGCCGCCACGCAGCGCCATCGCCACGGGCAGATGGAACTCCACGACCCCCCCGGCCATGCTCGCCACGGAGAGCACGGCGGTCACCAATGCGATGCGATGCGGCAGTCCCAGGAAATAAAACGGACCGATCAGCAGCATCGGCAACAGCATCAGGTTCTCGGGCTCGCCCAGCACGGCGATGTGGACGACCTGAATGGCGATCAGGCAATTCCTGATCGGCACCAGCACTTCGGCCCAGGGCAGGTAGTAGCGCTCGAAGCCGCGGCCCCAGGCGAGCCCGGCCAGCGCCGCGGAGCTCACGAGCACCGCCGCGAATACGACAAGGGGGGCCCGGGCGCCCCCGGCGCTCAGCACCTCCGCTGCTCGCAGACCCATCAGCAGCAGCACAAGGGTGCACGCCAGGCGTATGAGCGCGCGGTTCTCGCGCAGGTTGCCGCGCCGATATTCGGCTTCGACCGGGTCCGCGAAGCGGGCGCTCTCGGGTTGCTTTCGGAGCTCTGCCGCGTAGGGCGAGTCCGGCAACGCCTCGAGGTTCGGCCATAGCGCAATCATGCCGCAACGATAGGGTCCTCAGCCCGCCCGCCGCTGTGACCGGGCGCAAGGTCTGCCGTTTTTTTGCCACGCCTTCGCCCCCGGGGCGCCTGCGGACCCTGAGCGGGCCCCGGCGCTCAGGGCAGCAGTTGACCCCGGATTTCCCCGGCCGGATGGCGGGCGCTGTGGACATTGATGTACAGCCCGCCCGCCAGGAAGCGCCTGTACTGCGCGGGAGTGAGCTTCGCGTGCGCCGGCACCACCCAGACACCGCGTGCACGCTGCTTCAGCCAGATGAGGATCGGCCCGTTCTTGCCCGCCGCCCCCTCATGGATGTGCACCATGGTGGCCTTGACCCCGTGGGTGACCACCCTGCCGCTCACCCGGCCGTTGGCGCTCACCGTGATCTCGGCGGTGCCGTGAGCCGCCGTCTGGACGGGGGGCACCTCATGCCCGCCGGCGAGCATGGCGTGAACCGTGGTGGCGTTTGCCACGCCCAGAGTACCGGCGAGCAACGCCGCAGCCGCGGCACGCCTGAGGGACATTCCAACCGCGACGCGCTCGAGGGAAGATCTCATGCTCCGCGCACTCCTGTCGTTGGTCAGTGTCCTCAACCCTATCACCGGCCGGCCGGCCCGTCACCGTGACGCGCCAGAGCGACAGATGCGGCGGGTACCGGCCGTTTGCCGCCCGCCGCGCTGCGCCCGGCTCAGGAGCCGGGCAGCGGCGGCGGGCTGTGCAGCTTCACGGCCATGCCCGTCGGCAGGGTGCCGACACCGGCGGTATAGGCCGCGCTGTTCCAGGCCTTCACCTGCCTCAGCACCGATCCGTCGTAGCGCGCGAGCAGTTGCTCGATCCGCGTCCGATCGGCGCGGATCAACGACAGGATCTGCGCCCGAGGCTTCCTGCCCCAGAGCAGGCTGAAGCTGTAGACGCTCGAGACGCGCCGGTGCAGGTGTGAGAAGTGGCGCAGGAAGTCCTCCTCGGCGTCGTGCTGCGTATGCGCGTTCCACAACGCATCCTGATAGGACATGAGGGTCTTCTCGAGTTTCTTGCCCTGCGCGAGCAGCGCTGAGTGCCGCTTCGCCCAGGCCGAATCCGTCTTGCCGCGCGCCAGGGCCGCCGCGAGCGCCGTATGCATGGCCGACACATGATTCAGCAGGCGATTGACCGCGGAGAGCTCGGCGCGAGCCGCGAGGCCCGCTTCGGCATCGGCTCGGTCAGTGGCCAGGCTGACATGGTAGCGCGGGTCGGACTCGACCTTCAGCGTCACGTGCTGCGTGTAGGAATCGGCGTGCAGCGTCGCGGTGTACCGTCCCGGCAGGACGGCCGGACCGGACCCACCGCCAAAGCTGCCCTTGTGCCCGGGAGTGCCGAGCGGCGGTTTGAGTTTGGCCGGTGCCTTGTAGCTCAGGTTCCACACCACCGTATCGAAGCCGGCCTTGCCAGGACCATGCAGCGTCGTCACCACCGTACCGGCGGCGTCGCGGATCGTGATGCGCACCGGTCCGTGATGCGCGGCCTTTTGCGCGGCAGTTGGCTTGAGCTTCTTGCCGAGGTGATAGGCGATCACCGCGCCGGTGGGCGCGTTCGGCGCGATATATGCGCTCGGCCCTACACCGTTGGTATGCGTGTGGTAGAGCTGCACGCCTGCCGAGGCGGTAAAGACGTGAAACGGCGCGTGCGCAACGGCCGCGTCGTACTGCTCCAGGGGCCGCAGATTATCGAGCACCCAGATCCCGCGGCCGTGCGTCGCGAGCAGCAGCCCACGGTGATCCGGGGCGAAGGTCAGATCCCACACCGAGAGGCCGTGCGGCAGGTTCGCGTGCAGCGGCTGCCAGTGCCCGCCGTCATCGAACGAGACGTACAGCCCCGCGGAGATCGTGCCGGCGAACAGCAATCCGGCGTGATGGGGATCCTCGGCCACCACCTCGACACTGCTCTGCGGGAGCCCCCGGGTGATACGAGTCCAGTGCTTGCCGTAATCAGTGGTCCGATACACGTACGGTGCGTCGTTGCCGATCTCGTGCCCGTCGAATGCCGCGTACGCGGTGCCGGCGGCGAACGGCGAAGGCTCGACGTGATACACGCGCGCCCACTGCGGAGCCCCGGGCGGGGTCACCTTGCTCCAGTGCGCGCCGCCATCGCGACTGACCCACACCCAGCCGTCGTCGGTGCCGACCCAGATCACCTGCGGGTCGGTCGGCGCGAGCGCGAGCGACTGGATCGTGTCATAGGTGGTCGCTCCGCTCATGTCGTGCTGGATGGGCCCGCCGCTCGGCTGCTGTTTGTCCTTGACGTCGCGCGTCAGGTCGGGGCTGATGATGCTCCAATGCATACCGCCGTCGGTGCTGTGAAACACGACATCCGCGGCCGTATACACGTCTTCGGGATTCGTCGGCGAGACCGCCAACGGCGTGGTCCAGGCGAAGCGGTATTTCTGCGCGTAGGGCGGCTTGCCCGAGATCAGCAGCCCCGCCAGCACATCGCGCAGGTACGGGTTGATTTCGTGCTTGCGGCCCGTGGCGCGGTTGAGCACCGTGGCGAACCCGTCGTCGGTCGTGGAATAGATGATCTTCGCATCGCTCGGAGCCGGAATGACGTATTGGCCGTCGCCACCGGAAACATCGAACCAGTCCTGGGCCCCGGTGACGCCGCCGCGCTCGTAATCGCTGCTCGCGCCGCACCAGGCGTCATTGTCCTGCAGTCCGCCGCACACCAGATAGGGCCAGGGCTTGTCCGTGGCGCTCGTGGCCACCTGATAGAACTGCTCGATCGGCAGGTTATCGAGGTGGCGCCAGTGCTTGCCCGCATCGAGCGACAGGTACACGCCGCCATCGTTGCCCTGGATGATGCGCTCGGGGTTGTGCGGATCGATCCAGATCGCGTGATGATCGACGTGCACGCCCCTGTCGGCGTAGAAGAGGTGCTTGCCGCCGTCCCTGCTTTCCATCAGCTTCATCGACAGCAGGAACAGGCGCTGCGGATTGTTCGGCATTACCGCGAGTTGGGTGAAGTAAAACGGCCGCACGTCGGCCTTGTGGTTGTCGGTCACCTTGCTCCAGTGGCCGCCGAGGTCGTGGGAAACCCAAAGCACACCGCCCTTGGCCTGTACCAGCGCGTACACCGTGCTCGGCTGGCTCGGGGCGAAGGCGACCGCGCTGCGGCCGATGTCGCCCTTGGGCAGGCCTTTGGTGAGTTTCTTCCAGTGCACGCCGCCATCGGTGGAGCGATACAGGCCGCCGCTCTTGCCACCGCTGGTGAGCATCCATGCGCGCCGCTGCAGCGGCCACATGCCGGCGATCAGCACCTTTGGGTTGCCCGGCTCGAAGGCGATGGTGCTGCAGCCGGTATGATCGTCGAGGTACAGCACCCGGCGCCAGTGCGCGCCGTTGTCCGTGCTCATATAGACTCCGCGCTCGGGGCCGCGCTTCCACAGGTCGCCCTCGGCGCACACGAACACGGTATTGGTGTCTTGCGGGTCGACCGCGATGCTGGCGATCTGGCCGGCCCGGCGCAGACCCTTGTCGACCCAGGTCTTGCCGCCGTCGGGACTGAAGTACACCCCGTCGCCGTTCAGCACGTCGCCACGCGGATTGTCCTCCCCGGTCCCCACCCACAGCCAGTCTGGATTGCCGCCGGCGAGGGCGAGTGAGCCGATCGACTGGGTCGGCTCATGCGTGAAGATCGCCTTCCAGGTCGTTCCCCCGTCCTGGGTCTTCCACACCCCTCCGCCGGCGGTGCCTACGTAGTAAAGCGCAGGGTCGCCAGCCACGCCGAGCACGGCGGTGGTGCGTCCGCCAGCCACGGCCGGGCCGAGATCGCGGAATTTAAGTGTATGAAAGGGCCCGTGCGCGGCCTTTACCGGCTTTACGGCCGCAGCCGCCGAGGCCGTCAGAGTGATGCCGAGGAGCATCGATGCGATCAAAGCCGGGATGGGGCGCATTGCAATCCTCCACGCGAATGATTCGGGTGAGAACCGTTTAGTCTGCGCTTGATCGAAGCGATTGCCATGCATTTGGGCGAGAAATCCCCTCGCCTCGTCGCGGGAGGCGATCGGCGCGCACCGGTGACCGGGCGCGGCACGGCTCGCGCGAGATGCGTCCAGGAGAGCCGGCCGCGCGCCGAGGTGAATTACGACCTCTGGTAGTAGGTCGGCAGCGGGCCCTACAGTGCCTCGAGGTCTCCGGCACCCCGGCACGCGCGATTCGCTGAATAAGACCCGCCCCGTGGTGCGCATTGCGATCCAAAAGAAATCAATCCAAATGGCCGTAAAGCGATTTCTCGGGCTGGGCGCCTGCCTGGCCGCCAGTGCCGCTCTTGCCGCCGTCCGGCAAGCCCCTCCCCCGACCGAGCTCGGGCAGGTTCTGGTGGAAGCCTCGCGGGCGCCAGTGCTGGGGTTGAGCGCTGGGTCGCCGATCAAGGTATTGACCGCGACCACGCTGCGCAATCTCGGCGTGGACAACCTCGGGCAGGCGCTGCGGCTGGTGCCGATCTTCGGTAGCGCCAACGGGCTGGGGACCGGGCGGACCAACAAGTTCACCAATGGAGGTGAGCAAAGCGCGGATCTGTTCGATCTCACCAACTCGCGGGTCGTCATTCTGGTCAACGGCCAGCGCTGGATCCAGGGCTTCCAGGGGGATACGGACCTTTCCACTTTTCCCGTGGCGCTGATCGAGAAAATAGAGGTCTATCCGGCTCGCGGCGCGGTGCGCTACGGCGACGGCGCGATCGCCGGCGTGGTCAATATCGTCACCGTGCCCTCTTTCAACGGCGTCATGGCCTCCGCCGGAACCGGCATATCACAGGGCAGCGGCCACTGGGACGGCCGGCACACCTGGGCGAGCCTCGCGCTCGGGCGGCGGGGAAGATCCTCGGGCCTGACGGCGCTGCTCAGCTGGTCGAAGCAGGACTCGATCTCCGCGGCCGACCGCGGTCTCACCGCTGGCCCTCTGGCGGGTACGGGGACCTCGCGCCTGAGCCCGATCACCCCCTACGGGCAATTCGAGTTCGTGCCGACGAGCGGGCCGTACGCGACCTCGAGCCTGTGCCCCGCGCAAGCCGGCGCACGTCTTTGCGATCTCACCGCATCATCCGGCGCCGCCGGCGGGTACGTTCCGAGGACCTCTGCCGATGTGTTCGATACCTTCCCCTATGACAATCTGATCATGCC
>OFHJ01000079.1_pt1 | contig 38612 bp, 30 predicted proteins | sample 1522001 | NCBI WGS metagenome assembly OFHJ01 (sample SAMEA2464838, study PRJEB22497) | soil metagenome | biome: Grassland; feature: Farmland; material: Clay | place: Australia | collected 2013-02-01 | depth 1.2 m | reverse complement strand
ATAACCCGGGACCCGACAGCCGCGCCCGCACGCTACAATCCCGAGAGGGAGGTTTCGACCGCAACGGCCATGGCCACCCGGCGCAAACCGGTGGTGGCGGCGATTTTGGACCCCTTGGCCGTGGGACTGCGGCCCGGGGTGCCGTACCCGCTGGGAGCAACCTGGGACGGCAACGGGGTGAATTTCGCCGTCTTCGCCGAAAATGCGGAAAAGGTGGAGTTATGCCTGTTCCAATTCCACGGCATCGAGGAAGGCCGCATCGCGCTCAGCGAACAGGTGGACCGGGTGTGGCATGGCTATGTTCCCGGGCTGCATCCCGGCACCGACTACGGCTACCGGGTCAGCGGGCCGTACCAACCGGAGCGGGGGCACCGCTTCAATCCCGCCAAGCTGCTAGTGGACCCCTACGCCAAGGCGATCACCGCGGGGCCGGTGTGGGACGACGCCTTGTTCGGCTACCGCGTGGCGCGCAAGCCGAACGATTTGACCTGTGACCCGCGGGACAGCGCGCCGTTCGCGCCGCGCAGCCGGGTCATTGATCCCGCCTTCGACTGGGGAGGCGACCGCCCGCCGCAGACGCCGTGGAATGAAACCATCATTTACGAGCTGCACGTCAAGGGCTTCACCCAGCGCCATCCGGAGATTCCCGCGGAGCTGCGCGGCACCTACGAAGGGCTGTCGCATCCGGCGGCGATCGCGCACCTGAAAGCGCTGGGGGTAACGGCCGTCGAACTGATGCCGGTGCACCACCGCATCACCACGCGGCCGCTGGCCGACCGGGGCTTGAGCGATTACTGGGGCTACAACACCGTCGGCTTTTTCGCCCCCGACCGGCGCTTCGCCGCGGCGGGAGCGGATCCGGTGCGGGAATTCAAGGCGTTGGTGCGGGCGCTGCACCGGGCGGGGCTGGAAGTCATCCTGGACGTGGTCTACAACCACACCGCCGAAGGCAACCAGTTTGGGCCGACGCTCTGTTTCCGCGGCGTGGACAACGCGGCGTATTACCGGCTGGAGGACGACAATCCGCGCGCCTACACCGACTTCACCGGCTGCGGTAACACCCTGAACATGCGGCATCCGCAGTCCCTGCGGCTGATCATGGACAGCCTGCGGTACTGGATCACGGAGATGCACGTGGACGGCTTCCGCTTCGATTTGGCCGCGGCGCTGGCCCGCGAACTGCGCAGCGTGGACCGGCTGGGGGCGTTTTTCGACATCGTCTACCAGGACCCGGTGATCTCCCAAGTGAAGCTGATCGCGGAGCCTTGGGACTTGGGCGTGGACGGATATTTGGTCGGCAAGTTTCCGCTGCAATGGTCGGAATGGAACGGCAAATACCGCGACACGATGCGCGATTACTGGCGGGGGGAGAACGCGGGATTGGGCGAGGTCGCCTCCCGGCTGACGGGCAGTTCGGATTTGTATGAAGCCGGCGGGCGGCGGCCCTATGCGAGCGTCAACTTCATCACCGCGCATGACGGCTTCACGCTGCGCGATCTGGTGAGTTACAACGAGAAGCACAACGAAGCCAACGGCGAAGACAATCGCGACGGGGAGTCACACAACCGCTCCTGGAACTGCGGGGCGGAAGGCGAGACCTCGGACGCGAAGATTCTGGCGCTGCGGGCGCGGCAGCGGCGAAATCTGTTCGCCACCCTATTCCTGTCCCAAGGCGTGCCGATGGTCTTGGCGGGGGATGAAATCGGGCGCACGCAGCAGGGCAACAACAACGCGTATTGCCAAGACAACGAACTGTCGTGGCTGGACTGGGAACACACCGACCACGCCTTTTTGGCCTTCTGCCAAAAGGTGATCGCGTTCTACAAGCAGCATTCCGTGTTCCGGCGGCGCAACTGGTTCCAGGGACAGCCGATCCGCGGCGTGGTGGACATCGGCTGGTTCCGGCCCGACGGCAGCGAGATGTCCGACGACGATTGGAACCAGGGCTTCGCCAAGGCGCTGGGAGTGTTTTTGAACGGGGACGCCATACCGTCGCAGGATGCGCTGGGAAGGAAGATCCACGACGACAGCTTCTATCTGATGGTGAACGCCCATTACGATGCGCTGCCGTTCCGCTTGCCGCCGCCCGAATTGGGTGCGCAATGGGAATGGGTTTTTGACACGCGGGCCCCGGACGACGGAGGGAAAACCGCGGCGCCGGCCGCGGGAACGAAGCTGGCAGCGCAGGCGGAGATCCGGCTGGAAGCGCGTTCGCTGGCGGTACTGCGCCGTGGCTAGGGCGGCGGCGGCGGGCGCAGCCGCGGCGCCGCCGCGGGCCACCTACCGGCTGCAACTGCGGCCGGAGTTCGGCTTCGACCACGCGGCGGAGATCCTGCCGTATCTGGCGGCGCTGGGCGTCAGCCATGCCTTCTGCTCGCCGTATTTGCAGGCGGCGCCGGGCAGCCAGCACGGCTACGACGTCGCCGACCCCACCCGCGTGAATGAGGATCTGGGGGGCGAAGCGGGACACGCCCGCTGGTGCGCGGCGCTGCGGGCGGCGGGCTTGGGGCAGATTCTCGATATCGTGCCCAACCACATGACCATCACCACGGACCGGAACTGGTGGTGGTGGGATGTGTTGCAGCATGGGCAGGAGAGCCCCTACGCTCCTTTTTTCGATATTGATTGGCGGCCCGCCGGAGAAGCGCCGGGACGGAACGCCCCGCCGCGGCAATTGCTGCTGCCTTGGCTGCCGGACCATTACGGCAAGGTTTTGGAGGCGGGACAACTGCAGCTTGCGTTGCATGCTCCGCACGGACCGGCGGAGGGGACGGCGGAACGCGCGGCCGGCGAGCCGGCCGTGACTCTGCGCTACGCGGATCACTGGCTGCCATTGGCGCCGGGGTCCTTGCCGCCGCTGGAGGCGGAGAACTTCGCGGCGGAGCTGGCGGCGCTGAACGCCGATGCCGACCGGCTGGATGCGGTGCTGCAACGGCAGCATTACCGGCTGGCGCGCTGGCGGGTGGCGGCGCGGGAGCTGGGCTACCGGCGGTTCTTCGACATTGACACGCTAGCGGGAGTGCGGGTGGAGGATCCGGCGGTCTTCGCCGCTACGCATCGCCGCATTCTGGCGTGGCTGGCGGACGGAACGCTGGACGGAGTGCGGGTGGATCACGTGGATGGACTGCGCGATCCCGCCGGCTATCTGGAGCGGTTGCGCCAGGCGGCGCCGCGGGCTTGGGTGGTGGTGGAGAAGATTCTGGCGACGGATGAGCAATTGCCGGAATGGCCGATCGCAGGCACGACGGGCTATGACTTCTTGAACTTGGCGGCGGACCTGATGATGCACCCCGCGGGGGAAGCCCCGATGACGGCGGCCTACGCCGAGTTCACCGGCCAGATCGCGGATTTCGCCACCGTGGCGCGGGCGCAAAAGCTGCGCGTGCTGGACACGCTGCTGGGCAGCGATGTGCGCCGCTTGGTGGCGGTGCTGGCGACGGTCTGCGCCCGGCACCGGCGGCAGCGGGATTACACGCGGGCGGAGATGGAAACGGCGATCCGCCGCTTCGCGTCCTGCTTTCCGGTTTACCGGACCTATCTGCGGGCCGAAGGCGGCCTGCCTGCGGAGGAGGCGGAGCGGGTCCGCGCGGCGGCGGCGCAGTCGCAGGCCGATGTCCCGGCGCTGGCGGAGATGACGGCGTTTCTGCGCGATTTGCTGCTCGGACAAATCGCGGGGGAATGGGAACGGGAGTTTGCCGTCCGCTTCCAGCAACTGACCCCGGCGGCGACGGCCAAGGGCGTGGAGGACACGGCGTTCTACTACTACAACCGCTGCGTCGCGCTGAATGAGGTCGGCGGCGACCCCGGCGCCTTCACGCGCGACTTGGCGGCCTTCCATCACGCCTGCGCCCGGACGCAGGCACGGTGGCCAGAGGCGATGCTGACCACCGCGACGCACGACACCAAACGGGGCGAGGACGTGCGGGCGCGGCTGTGCCTGCTGTCGGAGATTCCGTCGAACTGGCAAGCCGCCACAGAGCGCTGGGCGGAACGCAACGCGGCGCATCGCAGCGCCGCTGGGCCCGACCGCAACACGGAATACCTGTTCTACCAGACGCTGGTGGGCGCATGGCCGATCAGCGAGGACCGGCTGCAAGCCTACATGCTGAAGGCGGCGCGGGAGGCGAAGGCGCACACTTCCTGGCGGGAGATAAAGCCACGCTTTGAGCGCGCCATGCGGCGATTTATCCACGGCGTGCTGGAGGATGAAGGGGCCATGGCGGAGATCACCGCCTTCATCGCGCCGCTGATCCTTCCCGGGCGGATCAATTCCCTGGCGCAGACCGCCTGGAAGCTGACCGCGCCGGGCGTGCCGGATATCTATAACGGGGCGGAGTTGTGGGACATGAGCTTGGTGGACCCGGACAACCGGCGGCCGGTGGATTTCGCCCTGCGGCAGCGCTTGCTGGCGGAGCTGGAAGCCGGCGATCTGACGCCGGAAGCCATTTGGGAGCGGCATGAAGAAGGCCTGCCCAAGCTGTGGCTGATCCGCCAGACACTGCACCTGCGGCGGGAGCGCGGCGAGGCGTTTTCCCGCGACGGCGGCTATGAGCCACTGCGCGTATCGGGGGAGCGGGCCGAGCATGCGGTGGCGTTCCAGCGCGGCAGGGAGATCGCGACGGTGACACCGCGATGGCCGTTGCAGTTGGGCGGGGATTGGCGGGATACGGCTTTGGAGCTTCCGCCCGGCGACTGGCACAACGTGCTGACCGGGGAGCGGATCGGCGGGGGCGCGGCGCAGCCGGTAGCGCAGTTGCTGGCGCGCTTCCCGGTGGCGCTGTTGGCGCGGGCGGCGGCGCAATGAACCAACCGCGCGTCTGGGCGCCCCGCGCCCGCCAGGTAGAAATGGCTGCCGGAGGGCAGCGGCGGCGCATGCAAGCCGAAGCGGGCGGATGGTGGCAAGCGACGGAGCCGCTGGCGCCGGGGCAGGAGTATGCCTTCGTGCTCGATGGCGGCAAGCCGTTGCCGGATCCGCGCTCACGCTGGCAGCCGGAGGGCGTGCACGGTCCCTCGCGGTGGCTGGAACCCGGGCGGTTCGCCTGGGACGACGCCGGCTGGCGGCCGCCCGCCTGGGAGGGCGCCGTGGTCTATGAATTGCATGTCGGGACATTTACCCCCGCGGGCACCTTCCCGGCGGCAATCGAGCGATTGGATCATCTGGCGGCCTTGGGCGTCACGCACGTGGAGCTGATGCCCGTCGTGGAGTTTTCCGGCGACCGGGGCTGGGGCTACGACGGCGTGGATCTGTTCGCGCCGCACCATGCCTACGGCGGTCCGGAAGGGTTGCAGCAACTGATCAACGCCTGCCACCGGCGCGGGCTGGCGGTGATTCTTGACGTCGTCTACAACCACCTGGGACCGGCGGGCAATTATCTGGCGCAATACGGACCCTACTTCACGACCCGCTATCAGACGCCGTGGGGCGAAGCGCTGAATTTTGACGGCGCGGATAGCGGCGAGGTGCGGCGCTTTTTTATCGCCAATGCGCGGATGTGGCTGCGGCATTACCACTGCGACGGGCTGCGCCTGGACGCGGTGCACGCCATTCTGGACCATTCGGCGCTGCCGTTTTTGGAGGAACTGGCGGCGGCGAAGCGCGACTGGGAGGCGGAACTGGGGCGGCCGCTGCTGCTGATCGCGGAGAGCGACGCCAACGATCCCCGCCTCAGCGCTTCGCCGGCGCTGGGCGGCCAGGGCCTGGACGCGCAATGGAATGAGGACTTTCACCACGCTCTGCACGCCTATTTGACCGGCGAACGCAACGGCTACTACGCTGATTTCGGCAGCCTGGCGGGTTTGGCGACCGCGCTGCGGCAGACGTTCGTTTATGACGGCCGCTACTCGCGCTATCGCCGCCGCGCGCATGGGCGGCCGGCGGCGGGGGCGGATGGGCGGCGATTCGTGGCCTACGCCCAAAATCATGATCAGATCGGCAACCGCGCGCAGGGCGACCGCCTGAGCCAACAATTGCGGCCAGGGCAGTTGCGCATTGCCGCCGCCTTGACACTGCTTTCGCCCTTCACTCCGTTGCTGTTCCAGGGAGAGGAGTGGGGCGCGACGACCCCGTTTCTCTACTTCACCGATCACCCGGAGCCGGAGCTAGCGCAGGCGGTACGCGATGGGCGGCGCCGCGAATTCGCCGCCTTTGGCTGGGCGCCGGAGGCGATTCCCGACCCGCAAGACCCCGCCACATTTTCCCGCAGCCGCTTGCGGTGGGAGGAGCGCGACGAACCCGGACATCGCGAACTGCAGGCTTGGCACCATGACTTGATCGCGTTGCGCCGCGGCTCGGCGCTGGCTCGGCATGAGGTTGATCCGGCAGCGGTGGCGTTTGACGAGGGCGCGGGCTGGCTGACGCTGCGGCGCGGCCCGTGGCTGGTCGCCTGCAACTTCGCGCCGCAGGCGAACTCCCTGCCCTTGCCCCAGGGCGTCTGGCGCACGCGCCTGGCGTCGGCGGCGGACATCACGGCAGGCGACGGGCGGCTGCCATTGCCGCCTGAATCCGTGGCGATCTTGGCGGCGGAATAGGACCACCGCCGGTTGCCGGCACGCACGCGGCGGCCGCCGCGGAACGCGTCTGCTATTCTGGCGAGAATCGTCCTCCATGACCACGACTGCTTCCATGCTTCGCTCGCTCGGGGTATTGCTGGGCGCGGCCGGACTGAGTTGCTGTCCCCTTTGGGCGCGGCGGCCAGTCCACCGGCAGCGCCGCGACGGCGCCGCGGTCCATGCGGCAACGCCGGCCCGCCGCTCGGCGCCGGCCACCAGCGCGGACCTGGCGCGGCGGCTGCATGCGGCGTTCCGGCGCCCGCCCTTCACTGACGACCGCATCCACGTGCACGTGCAAGACGATGCCATCCACCTAACGGGCACGGTAGTCCTGGCGGAGGACCGGGGCTTGGCGACCCGGGAGGCGCGACGCGCCGCCAAGGCCGCGCATTGGCGCCAATATCGCGTGGTGAATACGCTGCATGTCCGCTAACGCCGCGGCGGCGCCATCGTCCGCGCCCGCGCCGCTGCTGTTCGACATGGATGGCGTGCTGATTGACAACAGCGCCGCCTACGCGGCGGCGTGGCGGACGTTTCTGGCGGAACAGGCGGGGCTGGCGCAGCCGGAATACGCCGCGGCGCAGACCTTTGGGCGGCGCAATGAGGAGCTGTTTCCCGAGGTATTTGGACGGACGATGACGGCCGCGGAGATCGCCCAGCATGCGCAGCGGCTGGAAAACTTGTATTTGCAGGACTATTTGCCCCGTATGCAGGAAACACCCGGGCTGTCAGCATTTATCACCGAGGCGCAACGCCGGGGCCACCGGCTGGCCTTGGCCACCTCCGCGCCGCGGCGGAACGTCGGGATCGTGACCGGCAAGCTGGGATTAGCCGGCGTCTTCGACGTCATCCTGAGCGAAGCCGACGTGCGGCGCGGGAAACCGAACCCGGAGATTTACTTGCAGGCCGCCGCACGCATGGGGCGACCGGCGGCGGAATGCGTCGTATTCGAAGATTCGTTTCCGGGAATCGCGGCGGGCTTAGCCGCCGGCGCCCGCTGTGTCGCGCTGGCGACCAGCTACGGCGCGGAGGAAGTTGCGGCCGCGGGCGCGCAGTTGGTCATTCCCAACTTTGCCGCCCCGGCGCTGCGGCAGTGGCTCGGCTGGCGGTAGCTGGCAAAGCCGGCGGCAGCGCCCGGCACACTCCCGCTCGCTTGGCGTCTCAGTAGAGACGGAAGTTGACCTGGATGGTGGCGGCCACCGCGATCGGCTGGCCGTTGCGCTTCTTGGCGGGAATGAAGCGCCACGTGCGCACCGCCTCAATCGCCTTCTGATCCAAGCCCAGGCCGAGCCGCTGCACGACATGGATGTCGTGTGCACGGCCGTCCACGCCGATTTCGACCGACAACACGACGGTGCCATAATATTTCGCCTTGCGGGCAGCGTCGGTAAACTGCGGGTCTGGGTCGTAGATCGGTATCGGGTTACTGACGTCGGCGCCGTAACTAGCCGCACCGCCGCCCAAATTGCCGCCATGACCGGGCCCATACCCGGTGCCATTTCCGGGCCCAATGCCGCCCTTGGTTCCGGAGCCGTTGCCTTCCAGCGAACCGGGACCATTGGTCGGCGGCGCGATCGCGGCGACGGGATCACCGAACTGCGGCAGATTGGGCTCCGGCAGGGAGACGTGGCGCTCCACCGCCAGCGCGGGCGGCACGGGCAGTAGCGGCTTAATTTTTACCTTAATAACCGGCGGCGCCAGCGGAGCTTTTCGAAATAACGGCAGTTTGCCCCGGCTGGGGGTTTTCAGCACGTGCATGCCGCCGCCACCGCCGCCGCCCAAGGGTTTGGGGCTGGCCGGCGTCAACACCGGAAAATGCAGAATGGTGGCGTTGTCTATGCTGCTAACGACTGCTTTATGCACGGTGGGATTGAAGAACGGCAGCAGGATCAGCGCGATGATCAGCAAGTGCAGCAGCAACGAGCCGCCATTGCCCCAAAACGAGCGCTCATGCGACCAGATGTCGTCCACCGGAACCGGCTTGGATTCCAGCTCCAAAGGCGGCAGTTCGGTGGGATGGAAGCGTTCGTTCAACTGCTCGCGCAACGAACTCCACAGCGTCTTCCGCGGGACTAGAGTTAGGACCTCGGGAGCCCGTACCTCGGGCGCGGCTTGCTCCGCCGGGGCGGGCGCCGGCGCGGGAGCGGGTGCGGGGTTGGCCGCTTCGTGCGGAGAAGAACCCGACGGCGGCTGCGGCTGGGAAGGTTGGGGGAAGTCGGCCATGAGCTAGGGCGCTCAGTCGGCGCCCGCAAATGCGACCGGGGAAAAACCCGCTAGGCTCCGGCTCCTCTTCGCTACGTTCCGATGAAGCGAGGGCACGGGCTTGTTGCCTCCGTTTTCCACATAATACCAGGCTGGCGGCGCGGTGGTAGAGGGTTGAACCGGGGCCCCCTGCCCCGGAGCCCACCTCCTATAATGACTATTCCGCCGCCGCCGCGGTTTCGGAGAAATACTTGCCTACGGCCCTAAAAAACACCCTGAATTTGCCTGTCACGGCCTTCCCCATGAAGGCCAACCTGCCACAGAACGAGCCGAAAATGCTGGCGCGCTGGGCCGAGCAGGACATATACGGTGCTATTCGGCGGGCGCGGCGGGGCGCGCCGCCGTTCACCCTGCATGACGGCCCGCCTTACGCCAATGGCCCCATTCATTTGGGCACGGCGCTCAACAAAATCGTCAAGGACTTCATCGTCAAGTCCAAGACCATGGCGGGGTTTGACGCACCCTACATTCCCGGCTGGGATTGCCACGGGCTGCCGATCGAGATTCAGGTGGACCAGCAGTTGGGCGCCAAGAAAGCGGGGCTGGCGCCGATGGCCGTGCGACGCGCCTGCCGCGAATACGCGCTGACGTTCGTGGAGCTGCACAAGCGGCAATTCCAGCGGTTGGGAGTGTTTGGCCAGTGGTCGGAGCCGTATCTTACGCTGACGCCCAGCTACGAGGCGACCATCGCGCGGCTGCTGCTGCAATTCATCCGCGACGGCTACGCCTACAAAGGGCTGCGCACCGTGTATTGGTGCATCCATGACCGGACGGCGCTGGCGGAGGCGGAGATCGAATACGCGCCGCATGAAAGCCCGTCGGTCTGGGTGAAATACGCCTATGCGGGCGGGGCGCTGCCGTTCTCGCTCCCCGAGGGCGCGCCGCTGGCGGCGGTGATCTGGACGACCACGCCGTGGACGCTGCCGGCCAGCTTGGCGCTGGCCTTCCATCCCGACCTCGAGTACGTGGCGGTGCGGGCCTCCAACGGTGAGGTGTACATTCTGGCGGCGGCGCTGGTGGCGGCGACGGCGGAACGCGGTGGCTGGACCGTGGCGGAAGAACTGGCGCGCTTTCCCGGGCGAGCGATGGAGCGCGTGCGGTTTCGCCATCCTTGGCTAGCGCGGGAAGTTCCGGGAGTTTTAGCCGATTACGTCACCACGGAACAAGGCACCGGCATCGTGCACACCGCCCCCGGCCACGGCGCTGAGGACTTCTTGACCGGCCAGCGCTATGGCCTGGCGGTGCTGAGCCCGGTGGATGCCGGCGGCCATTTCACCGGCGCGGAAACGGCGCCGTTCGAGGGGCAACAGATCTTCGCCGCTAACGCGAACATTTTGGATTATCTGCACAGCCTGGGGGCGCTGATGGCCAGCGCGCCGCTCAGCCATTCCTATCCGCATTGCTGGCGCTGCCACCGCCCGGTCATTTTCCGGGCGACGGAGCAGTGGTTCATCGGCATGGAGCGGAACGAACTGCGGGGCAAGGCGTTGCAGGCCATCCAAACCGTGCGCTGGGACCCGGACTGGGGCCAAGAGCGCATCGGCAACATGCTGGCCGCGCGGCCGGATTGGTGCATTTCCCGGCAGCGGGTGTGGGGCGTGCCGATCCCGGTGCTGGCCTGCACCGCCTGCGGCGAGTATCTGCGCAATGACCAGGTGGACGAGCAGATCGTGGAGATTTTCGCGCGCGACGGCTCGGATGCCTGGTTCACCCGCCCGGCCGGGGACTTTGTGCCGGCGGGGGTGCGCTGCGGCTGCGGCGGAAGCGCGTTCAGGCCGGAGCGGGACATCGTGGACGTCTGGTTCGAATCGGGGTCGAGCTTCGCGGCGGTCCTCAAGGATCGCGGAGAAGTCGCCGACTGGTACTGCGAAGGCGGCGATCAATACCGCGGCTGGTTCCACAGTTCGCTATTGGTGTCGGTAGGCACGCGACAGCAGGCGCCGTACCGCGGCGTGCTGTCGCACGGCTGGGTGCTGGACGCTGCCGGCCGCGCCATGCACAAATCGCTGGGCAACGTCATCGAACCGGAGAAAGTAACCGCCGAATACGGAGCCGAGGTGCTGCGCCTCTGGGTCGCCAGCGTGGATTTCCGGGAGGATGTCCGCATGTCCGGCGAAATGCTGGGCCGCCTGAGCGAGGCGTACCGCAAAATTCGCAACACGTTCCGTTACTTGCTGGGCAACCTGCATGGCTTCGACCCGGCGCGGGACGCCGTGCCGGAAGCGGAGATGGAGGAACTCGACCGGCATCTGCTTCGCGCTCTGAGGGTTCACTCCGGCTATTGCCAAGAGGACTACGCCAAGTTCGCATTTCACCGCGTGTACCAGCGGCTGTATGAATTGTGTTCGGTCAGTCTGAGCGCTTTCTATCTGGACGTCGTGAAGGACCGGCTGTATGCCTCCGCCGCGGCGGCGCCGGAGCGGCGCTCGGCGCAGACGGCAATCTGGCGGGCGGCGGAATATTTGGTGCGGCTGTTTGCGCCGCTACTGCCGTTTACCGCCGAGGAGGTTTGGGGCCAACTGCCCAGCGTCACGCTGAATGGCGAAGCACGGGAAAGCAGCGTCCACGTGGCCCTTTGGCCGGAAGGCGACACGGGCGAGGCCGGAAACGACGAGGCGTATAGGTGGGCGGTGCTGATGCGGGCGCGCGATTTGGCGCTGGCGGCGCTGGAAGCGCCGCGCAAGGCGGGGGAGATCGGCTCCAGCCTGGAGGCGAGGGTGCGATTGGCTGCGCCGGCTCAGGAGCGCGCCGAGCTGGAAGCCTATGGCAGCGAGCGATTGGCAGAGCTGCTCATCGTTTCCCAAGTGGAATTGGCGTCCGCCGAAGCGGCGGAAATGACCGCGGCATTTGCCCCCGCGAACGGGGCCAAATGCGCCCGTTGCTGGCAATACCGGGAGTTGGCGCAATCTACTTTCGCCGGCGAGGAGCACGCGCTGTGCGCCCGCTGCCGCCAGGTGCTCCAGGCCTTGGAGGATGGCGCAAAATAGAAGGGAGATGCATGCTCCCTCCCCCAGTCCGCCGCCCCTGCAGGCGGCGGAGCCACCGATGCCCGCCACGCCGCCGGAACCGCCCCGCTGGTTTCGCATGCGGTATTTTCTGATCGCCCTGGGGGTGTTCACGCTGGATCAGATCACCAAGGGCATGATCCAGCGCATGTCCGAGAGCGCCAGCATCGTCATCATTCCCCACTTCTTCCGTTTGGTGCACGTCGAAAACAGCGGCGCGGCGTTTGGGCTGCTGCAGTCCTCGCCCTCCCCGTTCAAAAGCGCATTCTTGATTGGTTTCTCCCTGACGGCGCTGGTGGTAGTTTTCATCTTGCTCTGGCGGCACAGTCAAACGGCGCGCACGGGCTTGGCGCTGGCACTGATTTTTGGCGGCGCCTGCGGCAATCTCTTCGACCGTCTGTTGCGCGGCAGCGTCGTGGATTTTTTGCTCTTCTACGTGGGGCGGTACGAATGGCCGGCGTTTAACGTCGCCGACAGCGCGATCGTAATCGGCGCGGCGCTGCTGGTCTGGGAAATCTTGCGCGGGCAGCCGCGCCTTCCCGCCCCGCCGTCGCCGCCGCTTCAGCCCGGCCTCGATGCCTGAGCCCTGCGGCTCATTTCCCCACCTCCGCGCCGCCACAACTTGCATCGCCGCGGAATGCGCATCTACTGCGCGGTCTCGGTAAAGACGTGCAGCGGGTGCCCGATGGCGTATGGTCCCTCGGCTTGCACCTGGACGGTGCCCGCCGTCGCCGGCAGCGTCAGTTGGACAGCGGCCGTGCCAGAGGAATTAGTAGGGACCAGAATCATCGCTCCATTGGCGCTGGTGGCCACGGGCTGGACACCAGAAGGCGCGGCCAGGCTGCCACCGCCACTGAGCGAAAACAACACATCCAAACCGCCGGGCTGCGCGCCGCTGGCGCCGGGCTGGATGGTGACCGACAAGTTCACCGTTGATCCCGCTGGCGCCGTTTGCCCATCCCCCGTGGCGGTCAGGGCGGCCGCCGGCAATCCCACCTCGATGATGCCGTCTTGGGCGGTGGTAATGCCCGCGCCATCCGTTCCCGTAACCACAAAATGATAAAAACCTGGCGTGGTATTGGCCGGGGCGGAAATGCTGATGGTCTGCGACGCGGTTGAGGTCGCGTTGGTGACGACGCTGGCCGCCAGCGGTGCGTCCGCGGTGACGCTGGTGATGTTCACCGAACCGCCGCTAGACGGCGTGGGAGTGAACTGCGCCGTGCCGCCGGCGGAGATCATCATGACCGGCGCCGGCGCCCACGGAGTAGCAGCAGGAGCCAGGCTGGGATCCAAGCTCCATTCATTCCCCACTGGCGTGCCCTGCCCGGTGAGGACCACCAGCGTCGCCGAATACGGCGGAAAAGTCATGCTGGGGGAAAACGCCGCTGACGGCGCGGCGACGATGTGGCTGGGATCGGCGGTGGTCACCGCATAAGTGGCCACCTGGGAGGGGGAAAAATGCTGGAAATTCAACGTGGCGGCTAAGGCATCCACGGGGCTCTTATTCACCACTATCAGCGTGACGCGCTGCGCATTGGGGTCAATGGCGGCAAAACTGCTGCAATCCTCCGCTGCGCCGGCACAATCGTTGCTGGCGGCGATGGAGACCGGAGCGAACGTGCCACCCTGGCCATCATAGTTGCGGTATAACTGCAAAACTTTGTAGGAAGGCGCTTCTTTGGCGGGATCCGGGGCTTCCCAACGGGCGGCGGCGTAAAAATCGTACTGTCCCAGCAGGCCGAACCCCTCCGCATCCGTCAGCGCCACGGCAATGGGATCCTCGCCGGGTTGGGCAAAGTTCCATTCGGTCACGCTGAGTGGCAAGCCGGGGGCCATTTCATTCACCATCGCTTCGGCCCGCACCAACCGCGCCTCCACATGGGGCAGGGGCTGCATGGAGGTCACGGTGTTGGCGCCGATCCAGCCGGGGCTGGTGTAGCCGGTGTCCCACCAGCCGCGGGTCGAGGGCAGCGCCAGGGCATCCACCTGGGCGGCGGTGGCATTGGCCGGAGGAGCATTGATCTCCGGATAGGCGTGAAAATCGAAGACGTTCAGCAGCGGCTCGCCTTCCATCTTTCCCTCCCACACGACCTTATTCAGCCACCAGGGCCAGAAATCCACGTTGCCATGGGCCTGCTTGTCCGCGCCGCCGGCGGAGGAGTTCCAGTAGAACTCCCAGCAGCAGGAAACCGGGCCAAAAGTGATGGCCTGCGGATCCCAGGTTTTCAGCTTCGCCGCCTCGGTGGTGAAATCCTGGAGCAACTCGTCATACGTCACCGGCTGGGGATGCACGTCGCGATGGGTGGAGGACCACAGCATCGGCTCATTGTCCATGTCATAGAAATGCGGCGCCGAGCCGAATGCGGGCGCCAGCGCCGCCGCCCATGTGCTGCGGTAGACGGAGCCAGGGGGATCACTGGACCCGGGCTGATCCAGCAACGGCACGTTCGCATCGTTCGGGTCGTTGTTGGTGACGTAGACGGGATTGGGCGGCGTGTACTGCGAGGCGCTTCCCGGGCACCCCGAGGCATATTCGATGCCGTCGCCATCATCGGCGACATAGGGATTGGTGGCGCAGGGCTGGTAGCCATATTTCGTGACGGAAAAGCTGAAATATTGGGGCCCGCCTTTCGCCACCCAGCCGAGCATGGGCATGGTCATGAGCGGATCGGCGCCGGCTTGGGCCACATCCTGCACGAAGGCCACGGAGTCGGCGCCCGTGGTGGCGGTATTCAAGCCCAAAGCCGCGAAAACGTTGTCCTGGTAATACCAATCGCGAGCCGAGTCGGCGAAGAAATTCGTCCAGTTGTAGCTGGAACTGGCATTGCCGCCCCAGCGGATCAAGGTGGCGCCGGTGGACTGGATATACGCGGTGCTGGGAGGGAAATTGACGCCATAGATCAACGGGCTGATCCAATGCCGGTTGGCGAAGGCGTTGACAGTGATCTGCGCCGATTGGCTGCCCCAGGGCATTCCCGCGACCACCGCCGATGGCGATCCCGCGCCGGCGGCGTTGACGGCGGCCACCTGATAATAATAGGTGGTCCCGGCTTGGCCGCTGGTGTCGGTATAGCTGGATCCAGTGGGGGAGGCGAGGGTGGCGAAGGGACCACTATTACTGGTCCCGCGCTCTACCTGGTAAGAGGTGGCGCCGGACACCGCCGCCCACGACAACGCGACCTTACCAACCGCGGCCTGCGCCGCCAATCCAGTCACTTGCGCCGGCAGGCTGGCGGAACTTCCCGTTGAGCTGGACGGCGGGGTACCGCCGCCTCCGCAGGCGATAAGGCCGATAACGAACAGAGCCGTTGGCGCCAAGCGTAATCCGGCAGACACCCGTAACACCTCCGCGTGGAGTATACATCCACGCGGAAATATCCGGCATAAAGCCGCGTCACGCCAGAACGCGCCAAAGAAGGGACGTTAGTGGCTGGAGGAATGGGGAGGTTAGGCAGCGTGCCGCACCACGGCGGCGGCGCCGGCCGAGCACGGCCAAGCCTGCGCCGCCCAGGTGATCGTGCGTATCAAACCCTGTTCCAACGCGACCCCGGGCTTCCAATCCAACAACTGGCGCGCCCGGTCCAGCACCGGGCGGCGCAAGTGCGGATCGTCGCCGGGCAGCGGCACGAAGGCAATGGAGCTGGCGCTGGCGGCTAGGCGGGTAATGGCGCGCGCCACGCTCAAAATCGTATGCTCGTCCGCGTTGCCCAGGTTCACCGGCGCGTGTGACTGCGGCGCGTCGCAACGCAAAAGTCGAATCAGGCCCTCCACCAGGTCCGTGATGTAGCAGAAGCTGCGCGTCTGCCGTCCGTCGCCGGCAACGGTCAGGGGCTCGCCACGCAAAGCCTGCCGAATGAAGGTGGAAACAACCCGACCATCCTGGGCCCGCATGCGTGGTCCGTAAGTATTAAAGATTCGCGCGATGCGAGTGTCCAGTTGATGCGTGCGATGGTAGGCCATCGTCAAGGCTTCGGCAAAGCGCTTGGCTTCATCGTAGACGGAGCGCGGACCGACGGGATTGACGTTTCCCCAATAGCTCTCCGGCTGGGGATGGCGCTGGGGATCGCCATAGACCTCCGAGGTGCTGGCAAGCAAAAAACGCGCCCGCTTGGCGCGCGCCAGGCCCAGTGCGCGATAGGTGCCGAGCGCGCCGCCCATGAGCGTGGCAATGGGCAGGCGGGCATAATCCACGGGGCTGGCCGGAGACGCCAGGTGCACCACCGCATCCAGCGGACCGGAAAATGCTAGATAGTCCCGCACGTCTTGGAAATGGAAGAAAAATCCGGCGCGGTCATACCATGCGGCAATATTCTCTCTGCGCCCGGTGCACAGATTATCCACGCAATGGACTTCCCAGCCGAGATCCAGCAGCCGCTCACAAAGATGGCTGCCGACAAAGCCGGCGCCACCGGTGACCACGACGCGCATCCGCCCTCCCGCCTGGCGCCATCGCGGTCCGCCAAGCATCTGCGCATTGGATGCCGGTGGAGCAAGCAGGCTAGGCTTGGCGTTCCGCCAATTCCGCTTCTTGCTCCAGGCGGCGCCAGGACAGGTGCTCCCGGGCCGCCAACGCGGCGCCGAGCGGAGTCACCGCGTAAAAGGCGATCAGCCACAGCAGCAGCGCGGCGCTGGCGGCACTGGCGGCCGGAGCGCCGAAGACTTCGGTCAGGCCCAGGACCAACAGCACCTGCACGCCGCCGCCAATCGCCGGCAGTTGGATGAGAGAACCGATGAGCAGAAAGCCCAGCAGCAACAAGGCTTCGCCATAGGTAAATCCGGGCACCATGCCGGGAAAGCCTTGCACTACGAGCCAGACCGCAACGGCCACGCCCATCCACAAGGACACGGTGTAAATGGACGACAAAATGAGGTTCTTGCCGCCGGCGGCCAACGCCTGCGTGCCGACGGCCAATGTGTGGAGAAAATGCTCTACCCGTTGCGCCAAAGCCTTGCTGCTGTGCCCCAGCCGCTGCCGCACATATCGCGTGATGCCGACATGATGGCGATGAAACAGGGCAATGCCGATCAATGCCGCCACGATCAAGCCGCCCAAAATCCACATCGCCCGGCGCAGGGCATCGGAGGTGCCGCTGCTGGCGGAAAAACTCGGATTCAGGAAGAGAGCGGCCACCACCAAAAGCAGCGTGGCGGCCATATCGAAGGCGCGCTCCAGAAGCCAGACGGCCAGCTGCGGCGAAACCGCCATGCGGTGGCTACGGGCGATGTAATAGGGCCGGACGAACTCCCCCGGACGGCCAAATATGGCCATACCGGTAAACCCGATTAATGTGCCGCGCAGAATGGGCCAGAAGCGGCCGTGAGGGATCATGAGCGTGCTCCACCGCAGGGAGCGGAGCAAGTAGCTGACGTAAATTAAGGCAATCGCGCCGAGCAAAAACGACAGCTTGGCGTTGCGGGTGGCGTGCCAAACCGCCTGCCAGGTAAAGTTGTGCCACTCCGGACTGGTGCGGAATTGACGCCAACCTACGGCGATCAGGGCGGCCAGGGCCACCAAACTGAAGATCAGACGGCGTCGCTTCACGGGCACATCTTGGCGTACGGACAAAACAGCCGGCAACTGCCCATGGGTGCGCGGTTAACCGGCCGGGGGACCAGGGCCGAAGCCCAGGGCCACAATTAGGCATTCAAAATCAATGAACTAGCAAGTATTATAAGCGTCGGCGCAGCGGCGCCTGCATGTTTTCCATGGCCGGACGCGCGTCCCCTCCATGGAACCTGGGTTGACGTTTTTTCGTTTACCTTGGGGTGAGCGCCGTCAGCATAGTCTACGAAAGTGAAGCCGGGCGGGGGGGCAGCCTCGCCGGCGTTCTGGTGCCGGTGGCGACCCTGGCGACTGGGACTGCGGCGAAGGCGACCGTGGAAGAACGACAACTGGTTGCGCGTTGTCTGGGCGGTGACGCCTCCGCTTGGGAGGCGATCCTTCAGGCCTATGCACGCCCAATCTATAGTTTGTGTTACCGCTTCACTGGCCGAGCGGAAGACGCCGACGATTTAAGCCAGGAAGCCTGCTTGCGCGTGTACCGCAACCTGGGCCAATTCCGGGCCGACCAAGGTAGCCTGAAGACATGGGTGTTGAGCGTCACGCGGAACCTCCTGATTGACCACTATCGGCGGCGCAAAAACGATCGGCTGACGGATTCGCTGGAAACCAGCGGGCCGATGGCCGCGGGCGGCGCCGCGCGGGCGATGGACCCGCCCGAGGCGGCGGAGCGGGCGCCGGACGTGGGCTTGCTACGCCGGGAAATGCGGGAGCAGATCCAGCGCGGGCTGACGCGGCTGTCGCCGGAATTGCGGGAGGCCGTGATTTTGCGCGACCTAGAGGATTTGGACTACAAGGAGATTGCCACGCTATTACGCGTGCCGGAGGGAACGGTGAAATCGCGGATCAACCGCGGACGGATCGAATTGGCGCGGGTCTTGCGGGGACGATGGAGCGGAGCGGCGGGAAAGGCGGCGAAACCCTAGGCGGTTCCGGCCATGGCCATGCAGATCCATTGTTCCGCTTTTGAAGACGCGCTGAGCGATTTCCAGGATGGCGTATTGCCGCCGGAAACCGCGGCCGCGATGCGTGAGCATCTGCGCGTCTGCCGGCATTGCGCCGAGCTGTCGGCGTTGGTGCGGGTGGCGCGCGCAGGACTGACGGAACTGACGCCGGTGACGCCGCCGCCGGAGTGGCTGCCGGCGGTGCTGGCGCGGACCAGCGGGCAGCGGCGCTGGATCAGTTGGCGGGAGGTCAGCCGCAGCCTGGGGCGGGGAGTTTGGCAACCGCGGCTGGCGATGGCGTTTGGCGTGGTGTTGTTCGCCTTCGCGCTCAGCCTGAACCTGGCTGGGATCAACTTGCGCCGCGTGCACTGGCAATCGCTGACGCCGGGGCAGTTGGTGGCCGGTCTGCATGCCACCTTGCGCCGGGGCATGGCGCGCGGGGCCCGGTATTATGACGATTTGAAGCTGGTGTATGACATTCAAGCAGCGTTGCGGGAATCGCCGGCACGACGGAGCCAGGCGCCGTCCACCCGGCAGCGCAACCAATCGGATTGGCCCGGTGGCGGCGATCGTCTATGGAGCTGGAACGCGCCGCCAACGGAGCCACCCGCAGGCCAGCTATAGGCGGCGACTATGAACTGCTACCAGCATTCCGAGCGTCCGGCGACGGCTTTTTGCCGCTTGTGCGGCCGCCCGCTGTGCAGCGAGGATCAGCGGGACATTTACGGTGTCATTTACTGCCAGGATTGCCTGGCCCGGCAGGCCGGGGTAGCGGCCCCCGGGAGCGAAGGCGCCGGCTGGCAAGCGGGCGCGGCGGCCGGAGGCGAGAGCGGCGCCCAGGTGGGCGCGGCCACCGCGGCGCAGGCGGGCACGGCCAGCGATACCACCACCCCGCCGCTGGTCCACGGGGCTCCGAACGCCGGCGTGGCGCTGGCGTTGGGCTTTATTCCGGGCGTCGGCGCCATCTACAACGGGCAGTATTTCAAGGCTTTTTTGCAGGTGGTGATTTTCGGCTTCCTGGTGTCCATGAGCCATCAGGCCTTCGGCAGCATTTTTGGCATCGGCGCGGCGGCGTTTTATTTCTACATGGTCATTGATTCCTATCGCACCGCACGGGCGATGGAATTGGGACAACCGCTCGCCGAAGTGCCGGGCTTGGGGAACGTGCACTTCACGGCGCCGGTCGGCGCGGTCGTGCTGATCGTCATCGGCGGGGTATTGTTGCTCCGCAGCCTGAATCTGTTCGCCTTCGACATCCTACAATACTGGTGGCCGGTGCTGCTGATCGTGATCGGCGCGCTGATGCTGGAACGCCGGCGGCGCGCCTAGGGGAAGACGGAGACCAGGATGGCCACCCCACCACAACCGCCCCGGGCGCCAGCTCCGGCTTGCCCCGCATGCCGCAGCCGCGGAATTACCGGCCCGGTGGTGCTGATTACCCTGGGCGTGCTGTTCCTGTTGCAAATGACCACGCCCGGCTGGGGCTTCAACCAGACTTGGCCGATTTTGTTGATTGTGATCGGCGTGGTCAGCCTGGCGCAGCGCGCGATGCCGCACCGCCACGGCGACCAAGACTGGAGCCGGTGACGTGGACAACGGCTACCATCACCATCGCCGCTCGCTGTTCGGCCCGATCGTACTAATCGCCATCGGCGTGCTGTTTTTGTTGCGCAACCGGCTGCCGGGATTCGATGCGTATCGCTTCCTCGCCCATTATTGGCCCGCGCTGCTGATCGTCTGGGGGCTGGTGCGGCTGGTCGAGCACTACACGGAGGCGGGTTCCGGCGGGCTGAGCGGCGGTGAAGTGGCCCTGCTGGTCGTTGTGATCATCTTCGGCCTGGCGTTGACGGCATCCCTTTCGTTTCGCCACTGGCACTGGAACGGCGACTGGCAGGGCGGGCCGCCGTGGCAGCAGGAATATCATTTCCACGGCGCTAGCCAGGCGGAACTGCCGCGCGGCATGCCGGTCATGGTGCGCGGCAGCCGCGCCAGCGTCGAACTGATCGCGACGCCCGGAAACACCATCCGCGCCAGCGTGGATGACGCCGTGCGCGCCGGCTCGCATGCCCGCGCCCGCAGCCGCTTCGATTCGGCGACATTGGAAATGCACGCGGAAAATGGCGCCTGGGTGGTGCGGCCGGCGGGACGGGATTCCAGCCGCCGGGTGAGCGCGCGGCTGCGGCTTTATCTTCCCGCCACCACGCCGGTCACCGTCCACGTCCGGCACGGCGATCTGCAAGCCGCCGGCTGGCGGGCGGCGCTGCGGCTGGTCAGCGACGACGGCGCCATCACCGTCAGCCATCCGGGAGCGGATGTCCACATTCAAGATGGCAACGGGACAGTGATCGTCAGCGCGGCGGCGGGAACCGTGGACATCCAAGGCGGCGACGAAATCTCCGTGCGTGGCGCGCAGGGCGCGGTAACGCTGCGCGAGCCGTCTCCGCAAGATGTTTCCCTGGCCGATCTGCCCGCCGGTTTCAGTTTGACGAACGGCAAGACGCGCATCACCTGCCGCGCGCTCGCCGGCTCGTTCGACCTGACCGGAGACAGCCTGAACGCCTCCGGGGCCCGCGATTTGCAGGTGCGCACCGGCGGGCGGGACATCGCCGTTCGTGGATTCCAAGGCACGTTGCGCATTCGCGACCAGAATGGCGCGGTCGCGGCGCTGCCGGCGCCGGGGGCGAAGTTGGGCGCGGTGAGCATTCGCGACTCCAGCGGCGACATCGCGCTGGCGTGGCCACCAGCCGTAGGATTCCAACTCGATGCCGCCGCACGCGGCGGGGAAATCTTCGGCGACTGGGGCGTACCGGTCCAACGCCATCATGGCCGGAGCGCGGCGGCGGGCAGCTTCGGCGGCGGGGGCGTTCTGGTGTATTTGCGCACCACCGACGGCAGCATCTCGCGCACCCGCCTCGGGAACGCTCCCGGCATCTCCGCCGCGGCGCCGGGCGGCGCCTAGCTCCGCGGCCGCCCGAGCCGCGCGCCCCCTGTCTGACCACTTTCCCCGCCATACGCCGGCAACAGCAACGGCGGGCTCACGAGAGCATCAGCGTGCAACCGCGGCGCTGGTTTGGAGTGCAGGGGGAACCTAGCGTAAACGCCGCCAGAAACGCTACTCTGCCTCTATGCCGGAATCCCGTTCCTCTTCTCCGCACAGCCGCAAACGCCCGAATCCTTTGACCGGCCGCAACATCGTCATCGAAAACGTCACGCCGCAGGTGGACGAGGGACGGTTTCCCGTGAAGCGCGTGCAAGGCGGAGAGGTCTGCGTCGAGGCGGATATTTTCAAGGAGGGCCATGAGGTGCTAGGCGCGGCGGTGCTGTTCCGCGCCGTGGCGGAACCGGCGGAAGAGTGGCAACGAGTCCCGATGCGGGCCTTGGGCAATGACCGCTGGAAGGGTGCATTCGCCCTGCCGCGCAATGCCGACTACGAATTCACCATCGAGGCATGGGTTGAGGACTTCGCCACCTGGCAGCGGGATACGCTGCGCAAACGCGAGGCGGGCCAAGGCATTGAAAGTGAGCTGGTGGCCGGAGCGGCGATGCTGCTGCGCCTGGCCAGCGGTGGACGCAAGGGGCGGCGCGGCGCGGGCCCGGCCGACGCCAAAGTGGATGAGGCCAAACTGCTGGCGGAGGAGACCGTCGCCTGGGCGCGCCGCCAGCCGCCGTTGTCGGCGCCGGTCCGCGCGGCCACGGTTTGGCCGGTCATCAGCGACCGGCGGCGCGGGGAATACGGCGCCTGGTATGAAATGTTTCCGCGTTCGCAGGGCACCGACCCGGAGCGCAGCGCGACCTGGGCGGACTGCGAAGCGCGGCTGCCGGAAATCGCCGCCATGGGCTTCGACGTCGTGTATTTGCCGCCCATCCACCCGATCGGCCGCACCCACCGCAAGGGCCGGAATAACTCCTTGGTGGCCCGGCCGGGCGATCCCGGCAGCCCGTATGCCATCGGCGGTCCGGAGGGTGGACACGACGCCATCGAGCCGGGATTGGGCACGCTGGCGGACTTCGACCGATTCGCCGCCGCGGTGCAAACGCAGGGCATGGAACTGGCGCTGGATTTCGCCGCCCACTGCTCGCCCGACCATCCCTGGGTGCGGCAGCATCCCGAATGGTTCTACCACCGCCCCGACGGTACGATTCAGTACGCGGAGAACCCGCCCAAACGGTACGAAGACATTTATCCGCTCAATTTCTACTGCGCCGATTGGCAAGGCTTATGGGAAGCGCTGGAAGGCGTGATCGAGTTTTGGTACGCGCACGGCGTCAAGATCGTGCGCGTGGACAATCCCCATACCAAGCCATTCGCCTTTTGGGAATGGCTGATCGAACGGGTCCGGCGCCGCCATCCCGACGCGATTTTCCTGGCCGAGGCGTTTACCCGGCCGAAGGTGATGCAATATTTGGCCAAACTCGGCTTCACCCAGTCGTACACCTATTTCACCTGGCGCAACACCAAGCAGGAATTAACGGAGTATCTGACCGAGCTGAGCGCCAGCCCGATGCACGACATCTTCCGGCCCAATTTCTTCGCCAATACGCCGGATATTCTCAGCCCGGTTCTCCAGCGCGGCGGCCGGACGGCGTTCCTGCAACGGCTGGTGCTGGCGGCGACGTTAGCGCCCAGCTATGGTATCTACAACGGATTTGAGCTGGCGGAAAACCGGGCAATTCCCGGCACAGAGGAGTACGCCGATTCGGAGAAATACCAGTTCAAGACGTGGGACTGGGACCGGCCGGGCAACATCAAGGACGTCATCGGCCGGGTCAATGAGATCCGCCGCATGCACCCGGCCCTGCATCGCCTGGACAATATCCATTTCCTTCCCGCCTACAATGACCAAATCTTGTTTTACGCCAAGCAGGAAGCCGGCGACCTGCTGTTCATCGCCGTCAGTTTGGACCCATTTCAGCCGCAAGCGGCGGACGTGGAAGTACCGCTGGAGGCATTCGGAATCGGCGAAGACGAGGAATTCGAAATCGAGGATTTGCTGGGCGGCTACCGCGGGCGCTGGCGGGGACGCCGGCAGTGGGTGCGCCTGGATCCGGCGCAAATCCCCGCGCAGATCTTCGCGGTGCGGCGCGGGTAGCCGGGCGGCCGAGCCGCGCCGGCGGCGGCGGGAAACGCCCGCCCGGCGGCGCTGAGCGATTTCCCTTCCCGGCGCGGTCGCGCTAATCTTCGCCTAAGGCCATGGTTTTTGCCGACCGCATTCAATTTGCGTTCACGGTGATGTTTCATTACCTGTTCCCCATCATCACCATGGGGTTGGGTTTCTTTATCGCCGTCTTCAGCACGCTGCACATCGTGACTGGGGAGGAAGGCTACCACCAAGCCGCCGAATTCTGGGCCCGCATCTTCGCCATCGCCTTCGCCGCCGGCGTGGTGACGGGTATTCCCTTGGAGTTTGAGTTCGGCGCCAATTGGAGCCAGTTCTCGGCCTTCGGCGGCGGCCTGTTTGGGCAGGTGCTGCCGCTGGAGGGCGTCTATGCGTTCTTTCTGGAGTCCGGATTCCTAGGCCTATTTCTCTTCGGCCGCAGCCGCATCGGCCGCATCGGGCAATGGCTGGCCGGCCTGGGGGTAGCCGTGGGCTCCCTGCTGTCCGGTTATTTCATCACCGCCGCGAACGCTTGGATGCAGCACCCGGTGGGCTACCGCTTGGGACCGCACGGCAAGCCGGTGCTAGCGTCCTTCTGGCGGGTGGTGTTTAATCCCTATGCGGGATGGATGTATGCCCACGTGATCAGCGGCGCATTGCTGGCGGGCAGCTTCATCGTCGGTTCCATCGGCGCGTTTTATCTGCTGGCCGGCCGATGCCAACACTTTGGCCGCAACTGCGTTCGCGCCGGCGTGATCGGCGCTGTGGTGTTTTCGCTGTTGCAAATTTTCCCCACCGGCGACATCGCCGGACGGGACGTGGCGCGTTATCAGCCGATCAAGCTGGCCACCATGGAGGGCCAGTTCAAGACGGAGCCGGAAGCGCCGCTGGCGATTCTTGGCATGCCCGATTCCCGCCACGGGCGGCTGTTGGACCCCGTGCGGGCGCCGGGCCTGCTGAGCTTTCTCGCTTACGGGAGCTTTAGCGCCCCGGTGCGCGGGCTGGACAGCTATCCGCGCGATTTGTGGCCGCCCGTGGATCTGACCTATTACGCCTATCACATCATGGTCGGACTGGGCACGGTGTTCATCGCCATCGCCCTTGTGGGCGGACTCCTGCTCTATCTGGGCCGCCTGGAACGCAGCCGATGGTACCTGTGGATTCTGATGCTGACCCTGCCCTTCCCCTTTATCGCCAACGAGGCGGGGTGGGTGGTCACGGAGGTGGGCCGCCAGCCATGGTTAGTCTATGGATTGCTCCGCACCTCCGCCGGCGTATCGCCGAACGTGTCCACCGGCGAGGTCATTTTCACCACGCTCGGGTTCGCGGGGCTGTACTTGCTGCTGGGGCTGCTGTTCTTGCTGCTGGCCGGCAAGGTGATCCATCGCGGCATCGAGGGAGAAAAAGAAGCCCCGCACCCGCACCATGCGGCGATGCCCAGCCCGGAGCCGCCCCGTGCATAACCCAGTATTTTGGGCGCAAGCCTGGTTCGTATTGCTAAGCGCCATGTTGTCGGCCTATGCGGTGCTGGACGGCTACGACCTGGGCGTGGGCGCCCTGCATCCCTGGGTGGCGAAAACGGCGGAGGAGCGCCGCGTCTGCGTCAATTCCATCGGCCCGGTCTGGAACGGCAACGAGGTTTGGCTGATTGCCGCCGGCGGCATGATGCTGGTGGCGTTTCCGCGCGTCTACGCCTCCGGCTTCAGCGGCTTCTATTTGGCGCTGATGGCGGTCCTGTGGCTGCTGCTGATGCGCGGCATCGCCATCGAATTCCGCAGCCATTTCGCGAACCACATGTGGCGCGGATTTTGGGACGTGACCTTCGGCCTGGCCAGCATTTTTTTGGCGCTGTTCCTCGGCGTCGCGCTCGGCAACATCGTCCGCGGGCTGCCCATCGCGCCGAACGGCTATTTCCAAGGCAGCTTCACACTGCTGCTGAATCCGTATTCCCTGCTGACCGGCGTGCTCAGCCTGACGTTGCTGGTGTGGCACGGCGCCAATTATCTGCGGCTGAAGGCGGTGGGCACGCTGGAGAAACGCGCGCAGCAATGGGCGGCGAGTCTTTGGTGGGCCGCGCTGGTGCTGGTCCTGGCGATGACCGTGGCGACGCTGGCCCTGCGCGCCGACATCGGCGCCAATTTCCGCCGCCAACCCTTGGCCTTGATCCTGCCGGCGCTCACCGTCGCGGGACTGGTGTTGGGATTCTGGGCCCGCCGCCGCGGGCGGGAGGTTGCGGCGTTCCGCGCCTCGACGATGGTGATTGTCGGCTTGCTGGGCTCCGCCGCGGCCAGCGTCTATCCAGCCCTGCTGCCCTCCACGCTCAGCCGCCAGGACAGCCTGACTATTTTCAACGCCGCGTCCACGCCGCACGCGCTGTTTACTTCCTTTCTCGCCAACATCGTCGGCATGGTCGCGGTGGTTTTCTACAGCTACCACGTGCATCGCACGTTCGCAGGGAAAGTGCAGTTGCCGGCGCCCGGCACGGGCCACGAATATTGAGCCATGCGGTTGTTCGTTGCGGTCGCCCTGGACGCGGCGTTACGACGGGAAGTCGAGCGGCTGCGGGCGCCGCTGATGACCCACGCACCGGACGCGCATTGGTCGCAGCCGGAAGCATGGCACATGACCCTGCGCTTCTTGGGTGAGCGCCCGGAAAGCGAATTGCCGGCGCTGCACGACGCCTTGGGGCGGGTGCATCGTCCGCAGTTTCCCCTGGAGTTGCGCGGGCTGGGCGCTTTTCCCGCTCGAGGCCGGCCGCGAACGCTTTGGGTTGGCGTCGCCGATCCGCAACCGGCGAAACTGCTGGCCGCGGCGGTCGAAGAGCAGTTGGCGGCGCTGGGGTTCACCCCCGAGGCGCGTCCGTTCACGCCGCATCTTACGCTGGCCAGCGCCGGCAAAGGCAGTTTGGCGCCGCTGCGAGTGAAGCTGGACCCCCTCGAACCGGCTTGGGGAGCACAGCACGTCCGCGAGTTCGCGCTCTTCCTCAGCCGTCCGCTGCGGGGGAGGTTCGAGTACGAACCGCTCGCGGCGTTTCCATTGCACGCTTAACCAGGCCCGGCCCAGGTGGGCCCGGCCTAAGTCGGCCCGGCCTTAGCGAGGCCCGGCCTGAACCAGGCAACAATCGCCCTTGCAGTTCCCGTCGTCCTCAGCGCCCGGCAGGACCTGCGGCGCTTCGCCCGTCATGCGCTCCGCCACCAGGCTGACAATGGTCGCCACCAGTTCCGGCCGCGAACCTGGCGTGGCGGAGCGCTCCATATGCAGGCCCAGCCGCTCCGCTTCTTCCCGCGCCTCCACATCCAAATCGTGCACGACCTCCATGTGGTCCGACAAAAACCCAATGGGAACCACGACAACGTCGCGCCGGCCCTCTTGGGCGATGGCCGCCAACTGCGCCGCCACATCGGGCTCCAGCCAGGGCTGCCGCGGCGGGCCGCTCCGGCTCTGGTAACCCAAGCGCCAGTCGTCGCGCCCGAGCGCAGTGGCCACCCAGCCCGATGCCTGGCGCAACTGCGCCTCATAGGGGCTGGTGGCGGCCATGGCCAGGGGAATGCTGTGGGCGGTGAACAGCAGGCCGGCGGCGGCGCGGCGCTCGGGAGCGATCCGCTCGAACGCCTGGCGCGCGCCGGCGGTGACGGCGGCGATAAAACCGGGGTGGCTGTAAAACAAACGCAGCTTCTCGATTTCCGGCGCACCCTTGCCGACCGCCGCCCGCGCCGCCGCAATGTCCTCGCGGTACTGGCGGCAGCCCGAATACGAACCGAACGCCGACGTCGCCAGCGCCAGCGCGCGCCGCACCCCGTCCTGACCCATGCGGCGCACGGTGTCGGCCAGCATGGGATGCCAGTTGCGGTTGCCCCAGTACAGCCGTATGCCAGGAAAGCGGACGGATAGCGCCGGCTCCAAAGCGGACAACAGGGCGCGATTCTGATCGTTGATCGGGCTTTTGCCGCCGCAGCTGAGATAATGCCGCGCCACCTCGTCCCGCCGCTCCCGGGGAACCGGCCGGCCGCGCAGCACATTATCCAAAAATGGCTCGACATCCTCCGGCTTTTCCGGCCCGCCAAAGGACACCAACAGAAACGCATCGTAGGCCAGGGCCATCGGCGCGCCTAGGCCTCCATCCTCGCCGCGGGATAGGCGCGGTGGAAGAGCCAAAAGAGCAGGCCGATCAAAGGAAAGATCAACAGGCTGCCTTCCGGTCCCACGCTGCCGCCGGTCAGCCAGTGCGATCCGGAAAACGATGACCGCACCATGGCATGACGCAGCACCAGGCCGCTATCGGGCACCGCATAGATAAAGCTCTCGGCGAAGTCCCAAAAAAAATGGAAGCCGATGGCGAACCACAATGTCCCAGTGCGGCGGACGGTAAAACAGAAGAACAAGCCGATCAGCCCGGCGCTGAGCACGCCCCACACCGCTTCGCCGCTATTGCCGGCGTGCACGCCGCCAAAAACGACGGATAGCACAATGGCGGCAGGCCAAAAACCCATGCCTTCGGTCAAGGCGGTCAGCGGATAGCCGCGGAAGGTAAATTCCTCGGCAAAACCGACCAGGGCAAAAGCGGCGGCAAAGGTTAGACCGGGTCCGACCAGATGCGCAAAGCCAGCGGAGAAGCCGCGAACATGAAAACTTCCCGTCGCCGCGATGCCGCCCAGCAAGGCGCTGAGCGCGACTCCACCCCACAGCGCTCCCCACCAAAAGCTCTTGCCAAACGCTCCGTGCCAAGGCAGCCCAAACGCGGATAGGCTCCGCCCCTCGAACAGGCCCATCAAAATAGCCGCGATGATCGCGGCGGCGAACATGACACCGTCGTTTAGGAAAATCAATCCCAGCCCCGGCGTCAATGGGTGTCCGGCGCGAGGCAGCACGACGGGATGCCCCAGGGCGGAAGCGATGGCGACGGCGCCTAAGGCCAGGATGGCGGCAATGAACAGCAGCAGGACGGCGTAGACCAGCACGCGCCAGCCGGCGCGCAACCCGCGCGGCCCCAGCCAAATCCGCATCCATCCGTTCGTGGGCGCCGGCGCCACGCCGGGTGTAGATGCGGACGGCGGCTCGTTCTTCTGCGTCTCATCCGCCATGGTTCCACCGCCGGAAGCGAGCTAACGGCCCGCCACGGTCATACCTTCCACGACCAGCGTCGGCGCCGCGGCGGACGACCGGAACCTGAGATCGTTGCCCACGGCGACAATGTGTTGGAGCATGTCTTTCAAGTTGCCCGCCACCGTGATCTCCTCGACGGGGTAGGCGAGTTGGCCATTTTCGATCCACATCCCGCTGGCGCCGCGGGAATAGTCGCCGGTGACGATGTTCACGCCGGAGCCGATAAACTCCGTCACGAACAGACCCTGGGAAATACCCGCGATCAGCTCCTCCGGCGTCTGGGATCCCGGTTCCAGGTACAGATTGCCATAGCCCACGCCCGGGGCGTCGGCCAAGCCCCGGCTGGCGTTGCCAGTGGTGCGCAGGCCCAACTTGCGCGCGGTGTAGCAGTTCAGCAAATAGCTTTCCAATCGCCCGTTTTGCAGCACCACGGTCCGCCGCTTGGCCACTCCCTCGCCGTCGAACGGCGCGCTGCCGAAACCGCCCGGACGCGGACCGTCGTCCACGACCGTAACGCCGGGCGCCGCCACCATTGCGCCTAGTTTGCCCGCCAAAAAGCTGGCGCCGCGATAGATGGATTCGCCGCTGACGGCGGTGAAGATCTGATCCAGCAGCGAGCGCGCCACCAGGGCGTCGAACACGACCGGCACGCGGGCCGTGGGCGCCTTGCGCGCGCCTAGGCGCCGCAGCGTGCGCTGCGCGGCGATGCGCCCCACCTCCTCGGGCGAATCCAGCCGCTCCGGGTCATGCGCCACAGTGTACCAATAATCCCGCTGCATCTTGCCGTCTTCCTCGGCGATGGGCACCGCGGAGATGGAGCAGGAAGAACGGCGATACTCGCCGGCAAACCCCAGCGAGTTGGCAAAGACGCGGCGGCCTTCACCGGCGTCAAAGCTCCCTCCCTCGCTATTGCGCAGGCGCGGATCGGCGGCCAGCGCGGCCGCCTCCGCCCGGCGCGCCAAGTCCACGCCCGCGTCGGTGTCCACCCGTGCGGCGGCGGGCGAGTAGATTTCCAGATTGCCCTCCCAACGGCCCAGTTCCTCGGGCTGGGGCAAACCGGCGGCGGGATCCTCGGAAGCGATGCGGGCGATAGCCAGGGCGGAGTCAATCATCTGCGTCACCGCCGGCCAGGAAAAATCCGAGGTGTAGGTGCTGGCCGAGCGCTGGCCCAAAAAGACGCGGATACCCAGGCTCTTGCCGCCCGCCTGCTTCAGTTGTTCCACTTCGGCCAGCCGCACTGTGGCGGATAGCTCCCGGCCCTCGCGCATCAAGCACTCCGCTGCGGTGGCGCCGCGGCGTTGCGCCTCGGCGACGATGCGCTGCGCCAGCTCCAACAGCCCGTTGCTGTCGCCGGCGGCGGCTTCCATGTGCTGTGTATCCGTCATTCGCCCGCCGTCCCGCCCACCGTTAGGCGGTCAATCTGCACGGTGGGAATGCCCACGCCCACCGGCACCCACTGCCCTTCCTTGCCGCACATGCCGATACCCTGGTCCAGCTTCAGGTCGTTGCCGACGCGGCTGACACGGGTCAGCACGTCGGGCCCATTGCCGATCAGCGTGGCCCCGCGCACCGGCGCGGTGATCTTGCCATCCTCGATCAAATAACTCTCCGAAGCGGAAAACACGAATTTGCCGTTGGTGATATCCACCTGCCCGCCGCCGAAGTTCACCGCGTACAGCCCCTTCTTGACGCCGCGCAGGATCGCCTCCGGGTCGTCCTCGCCGGGCAGCATGTAGGTGTTGGTCATGCGCGGCATGGGCATATGGGCATAGCTCTGCCGGCGGCCGTTGCCGGTCGCGTGCGCGCCCATCACCCCGGCGCTCAGCCGGTCCTGCATGTAGCTGCGCAGCACGCCGTTTTCGATCAGCGCGGTGCATTGCGTCGGGGCGCCCTCGTCGTCCATGTTCAGCGAGCCCCGCCGCCCGGGCAGCGTGCCGTCGTCCACCACGGTGCAGATGGGGCTGGCCACGCGCTGGCCCACCAGGCCGGAGAAGGCGGAGGTCTTTTTGCGATTGAAGTCCGCCTCCAAACCGTGGCCGATGGCCTCATGCAACAGCACCCCCGGCCAGCCGGGGCCCAGCACCACGGTCATTTCTCCCGCCGGGCATTCGCGCGCTTGCAATTGCTGAATCGCCTCCCGCGCCGCCTGGCCGGCCAGCTCCTCCGGCGTCAGTTGCCGCTCAAAAAACCCAAGATCCACGCGCCCGCCGCCGCCGGAGCTGCCGCGCTGCACCAAAGCCCCATCCCGCGCCAGGCAGAACACGCCCATGCGCGCCAGCGGCTGGTAATCCGCCGCCTCGGTGCCGTCGGAGGCCGCGATCAGCACCCACTTCACTTCGTCGGCATAGCTGACCCGCACCTGCTCGATGCGCGGATCATGCGCCCGGGCGGCGCGGTCGGCCCGTTCCACCAAGGCCAATTTCGCCATCAGCTCGGCATCCGTCGGCGCCATCAGCACCGGATACAGCGTGGCCCGGGAGGGTACTTCGCGCAGCCCCACGATATGCGTGCGCGCCGGGCCGCTGGCGATGTGCGCCGCGGTCTCCGCCGCGCGCAAAATCTTCTCCGGCGCCAGGTCGTCGCTGTAGGCGTAACCGGTGCGCTCGCCGGCCAGCACCCGCACGCCGACCCCCACCGAAATGCCCTGGCTGGCGGATTTCAGCAGGGACTCCTCCATCAGGAGGGAGGACGTGGATTGGTACTCAAAGTAGAGGTCGGCGAAGTCGCCGCCGCGGTCCAGCGCCGCCGCCAAATAGCGCTCCAGGTCCGCCGACGTCATTCCATACCGCTCAAAGAAGAAACGGCGGGCGTCTCGATGCAAGCTCTCCGCGGGCATGTGCCTATTCTAACGGCCCGCCGCGCCGGCCGCCGCTTGACGCCGCGGGGCGGGCTGCGCTAACTTGTCAATAGATACCCTATAGGGGTATACGGAGGAGCCGGATGCAACACTTGAAACTCACCATCGAAGGCATGAGCTGCGATCACTGCGTCCACGCCGTGGAAAAGGCGCTCAGCGCTCCGGGCGTGGAAAATCGCGCCGTCCGCGTCGGCTCCGCCGAGCTGGATTACGATCCCGGCAAAGTCACGCCGGAGGCCCTGGTGGCGGCCATCGGAGAGGAAGGCTTCGCCGCTAAGGTCGCCTAGGCTATGAGCGCAGGAGCGATCGCGGTCACCGCCGCCGGCCTGGCGGCGATTGCATGGGTCAATTGGTATTTCTTCCTCAGCCAGCCCCGTGGGGCGCCCCGCCCGCGGCACGCGGCGAAGGTGTCCGGCGATGAATCCCACTCCCTCCATTCCGGCTAAACCCGTGCCGCCGGAGGCGTCCGCCAACGGCGCCACGCTGCCCATCACCGGCATGACCTGCGCCTCCTGCGCGCAGCGGGTGCAGCGCGCCCTCAGCCGCACCCCGGGCGTGCGCCAGGCCACGGTCAATTTCGCCACCGAGCGGGCCACGGTGGTCTACGATCCCGCTCCCGCCGCGCTGGACCGCATGGTCCGCGCCGTGCGCCAAGCTGGATATGACGCCCGCATCACCACCGCCCACTTGCAGCTCGGGGGAGCCGAGATGGTCTCCGACCCCGGCGACGTGGCGCGGGCCGTCCGCGGTCTGCCGGGCGTGCTGGCGGCGCACTACCGGCTGGGCGATGGCGCCCTGGATATTGACGTACTTCCGGGCAACGCCACGCTCACGGACTTTACCCGCGCTCTGGAAAGCCGCGGCTGGCGCGTGGCCAACCGCGCCGAGGACGGCGAAGCCGCCGCCGAGGCCGCCCACGCGGCCGCCATCCGCGGCCTGCGCCGCCGCATGATCGCGGCCATGATCTTGGCCGCAGTCACCATGCTGGTTTCGATGCTGGTGCTGCCCGCCAGCGCCGCCGGCAGCCTGGATCTGCTCTCCCGCCTGATGGCCCCAGCGCACCACGCCGTCGCCGTGGCGCTGCCCTGGCTGGCGTCATTGCCCGCCGCCGCGCTGCGCTGGCTGCTGCTGGCCCTGACGCTGCCCGTGGTGCTGTGGGCGGGACGGGATTTCTACGTCCGCGCCTACAAAGCTTTCCGCCATCACGCCGCGGACATGAATACGCTGATCGCGGTGGGCACCGGCGGCGCTTTGCTTTTTTCCCTGCTGGCCACCGTGACGCCCGGCGTATTCACCCGCCACGGCATGCCCGCCAACGTCTACTACGACGCGGTCAACTGGATCATCGCCCTGATCTTGCTAGGCAATCTCTTGGAGAGTCGCGCCCGCGGCCAAACCTCCGCCGCCATTCGCCATCTGCTCGCGCTGCGTCCCAAGCTGGCGCATGGCGTGGTGATGGGCGCGAACGGTGAGGAGACGGTCGCCGACCGCCCGGTCGAGGAGCTCGCGCCCGGCGACCTCGTCCGCGTGTTGCCCGGCGAACGCCTCCCGGCGGATGGCCGGGTGCGCGCCGGCCACAGCGCCGTGGATGAGAGCATGCTGACCGGCGAACCCATGCCGGTGGAAAAAGAGCCCGGCGCCGAAGTCACCGGCGGCACGGTCAACGGCCATGGTTCTCTGCTGGTCGAGCTGACGCGAACCGGCCAGGACACCGCCCTGGCGCAGATCGTCCGCTTGGTGGAAGCGGCGCAGGGCTCCCGCCCGCCCATCCAGCGCCTCTCCGACCAAGTGGCCGGCATCTTCGTGCCCGTGGTGCTGAGCATCGCCATCGCCACGTTCGTTCTGTGGTTCGATTTCGGCCCCGCTCCCGCATTGCTGTGGGCGATGTTCACCGCGGTGGCCGTGCTGGTCATCGCCTGCCCTTGCGCCATGGGCTTGGCCGTGCCTACGGCGGTGATGGTGGGCACCGGCAAGGGCGCCGAGCACGGCATTCTGATCCGCGGCGGCGAGGCCCTGGAGCGCGCCCGGTCCCTGACCGCCGTGCTCCTCGACAAGACCGGCACCATCACCCAGGGCCGCCCGGCAATCGTGGCCGTCTCCCCCGCTCCCGGCGAAAGCGCCGCGACCCTGCTGGCGCTGGCGGCAGCGGTGGAGCGCCATTCCGAGCACCCGCTGGCGGCCGCGGTTGCGCAGGCGGCCGAAACGGCCGGCGCGCCGGTCTGGACGGCGCAAAATATCCAGGCCGTTCCCGGCCGCGGCGCCGCCGGCGAGGTGCTCACCCCAGAAGGTCCGCGCCCCGTTTTGGTCGGCAGCGCGCAATATTTGCAAGAACAGGGCATCTCCGCGGACACCCTCGCCGCAACCGCCCTGCCCCCAGGCGGCGCCGGCCGCACGTTGATCTTTGCCGCCGCCGCCAGCCGGCTGCTCGGCGTGCTGGCTGCCGCCGACCCCATGAAACCTACGTCGCCCGCTGCCGTGGCCGCCTTGCGCCGCGCCGGCCTGCGCGTCGCCATGGTCACCGGCGACAGCGACGCCGCCGCGCGCGCCGTGGCCCAAGCCGCCGGCATCGAGGAGGTGCACGCCGGCGTGCTGCCGGGTGGCAAGGCTGAGGTGGTCCAGCGGCTGCAACGCGAGGGCCAGGTGGTGGCCATGGTCGGCGACGGCCTCAATGACGCTCCCGCCTTGGCGCAAGCCGATATCGGCGTGGCCATCGGCGCCGGCGCCGATGTCGCCATCGAAGCCAGCGACATCACCTTGGTCGGCGGCGATCTGGGCGCCGTCGCCACGGCCATCGCCCTGTCCCGCCGCACCATGCGCTTGATCCGCCAAAACTTGTTTTGGGCGTTCGTTTACAACGTCATCGGCATCCCCCTGGCCGCCGGCTTGTTCTATCCCCTTTTCGGCGTCTTGCTCTCGCCGGTGTTCGCCAGCGCGGCCATGGCTTTCAGCTCGGTCAGCGTCGTCTCCAACAGTCTGCGGCTGCGCCGCTTCCGGCCTCCGGCGGCGGCGGCAACCGCCGCGCCGGAGCGGGCAGAGGTGGCGGCATGAAGCGCCCCGCCGCCGCGCCCCGCCACGCCGACGCCCTCCCCGCCGCCACGCAGCGCGCCATTCTCACCCGCCTGCGCCGTGCCGAAGGCCAAATCCGCGGCCTCCAGCGCATGGTGGAGGAGGAGCGCTACTGCCCAGATGTGTTGCTGCAAATCTCCGCCGCGCATGAATCCTTACGCGCCGTCGCCCGCTTGCTGATGCGCAATCACCTGGAGCACTGCGCCACCAACGCTATCCGCTCCGGCGATTCCGCCCGCGCCCAAGCGGTCTACGCGGAACTGACCGATCTCATTTACAAGCACGCCCGATAGGGTCACTGCGCCCAATCTGCAATAATGGGGGCTGCTCATGTCCTGCCCTTACTTTCTCCCCATTGAGGAGTTCACGGACTGGTCCTGGCACAACCGCCCGCGCCTGCCCTTGGGCGAACCTTGGCGCGGCGAGTGCACCGCGCCCGGCCATGACGGTGAACGGCCCACCGACGACGAAATCAAAGAGCTGTGCAGCTTCGGCTACGCCAAGAAGTGCCCGCGCCTGCCGGCCCGCCGCGTGGCGGACAAAGTCGCCTTTAGCCTGGCCCGCGACAAAGAGGGCATCATCCTGATCTACTACGTGCTGGAGGTGGACCACACCCCAGGCGAGCATGGCGCCATCCATTACGATGCCGCCCAGGGCCGGTGGCTGAAGCCCCACCCCGACCGCTGCGTGCAGCGCCAGGCGGAGTGCTACCTCCAGTCGTATCTGCGCCGCAAGGACGTACCGGTTCGCCCTGGCCATCCCTCCTCCTAAACCCCGCCCATGGACGCCAGCGACGCCATTAAAACCGTTCGCGCCTCGCAGTCGGAGATGACCGAGGTGGTCCTGCCCAACGACGCCAACCCGCTCGGCAACATCCTGGGCGGCAAGGTGATGCACCTGATGGACATTTGCGGCGCCATCGCCGCCCATCGGCACTCCGGCAGCTACGTGGTCACCGCCTCTTTCGACTACGTGGAGTTCTTGAACCCGGTGCGGGTCGGGGATCTGGTCGTGCTCAAGTCCAGCGTCAATCGCGTCTTCCGCACCTCGCTCGAGGTCGGCGTCAAGGTGTTCTCGGAGAACATCCTCACCGGCGCGCGCCGCCACACCAGTTCCGCCTACATCACCTTCGTGGCGCTGGATGAATATGGCCGCCGCAAGGAGATCCCCGCCGTGCAGCCGGAAACCGAGGATGAGCGGCGGCGCTACCGCGAAGCCGGCGCGCGCCGCGAGCACCGCCTGTTCCAACGCCAGCGCAAGCACGGCTCGACGGTCTAACCCGCCGGCGGCCAGCTCTCTTGCCACTCCCCCGCTGCTCCTTCCCCCGCAACCACGCCCCCAGAACCGGGGTGTATACTCTACCCGCCGCTCACGCATGAGTGACGGACGACACACTATGAGACTTCCCCGCGTGCTCTCTCCCGCCCGCCTGGCCGCCTGCGTTCTGGCGTTGGCCACGCTGCCCCTAGCCGCCGTTCCGCCGCGGCCGCTGAATGCGAAGGCGGTCAACGCCCGAGCCGAGGCGCTGCTGCATAAGCTCAACGCGGCGGAAAAGATCTACCTGCTCTCCGGCTACGATTCCATGTTCACCCACTCGGTCCCGTCGCATGCCATCCCGTCGCTGAAGATGAGTGATGCGTCGGTGGGGGTGCGCGTGTGGGGGCCTTCGACCGCCTATCCCGCCTCCGAGGCGCTGGCCGCCACTTGGAATCCGGCGCTGGCTTACCGCGAGGGCCACTCCCTGGGCCGCGACGCTCGCGCCCGCGGCGTCAACTTCGTCCTGGGCCCGGGCATGGACATCGTCCGCGAGCCGCAAAACGGCCGCAATTTCGAATACGTTGGCGAGGATCCGGAGCTGGCCAGCCGCATCGTCGTGGGCTGGATCCGGGGCCTGCAAGACGAAGGCGTGGCCGCCGTCGCCAAGCATTACGCCGGCAACGAACAAGAGACTCAGCGCGGCACCATCAACAGCGTCATCTCGCAGCGCGCGCTGGAGGAGATTTATTTGGCTCCCTTCCGCGCCGCCGTGGAAGAAGGCCATGTGATGGCCATCATGGCCGCGTACAACAAAGTGAACGGGACTTATTCTTCGGCCAATCCCTACCTGCTGACCACCATGCTGCGGCGGCAATGGCGCTTCAAAGGCGTGGCGATGTCCGACTGGGGCGGCACCCATTCCACCCTGCCATCGCTGCTCGCCGGGCTGGATCTGGAGATGCCCAACAACCAGTTCTACAACGCCCGGGACATCTTTCCCCTGCTGGGCAGCGGCCAAGTCACCATGGCCAACATCAACCGCCATGTGCTGCGCCTGCTGCGGGTCATGGTGGCCATGCGCTTCCTCGACCGCCCGCAGAAGATCGCCTCCATCCCGCTGAACGATCCCACCAGCGCCGCGACGGCGGAGAAGGTGGAAAGTGAAGCCGTGGTGCTGCTGAAAAACCGGGGCGCCATCCTGCCGCTGCACCGCGCCGGCCTGCGCTCAATCGTCGTGGTCGGCCCGGATGCCACGCCGGCCATCACCGGCGCCGGCGGCAGCTCCTACACCACGCCCATCATTCATCCCGTCAGCCTGCTGGCGGCGGTGCGCCACGCCGCCGGACCCGGAGTCCGCGTCAATTATCTGCCCTACCCATTGCCCCTCGGCGCGCCCCACATGTGGCCGCCGCCCAAGGCGCACGGCTTTGGACCTCTGCCCGCATTGCCCGCGGCGCAGCAAGCCGAAATCCGCCAGGCCAGCGTCGTGATCGCCGCCATGGGGCCGCGGGAAAGCGAAGGCGTGGACCGGCCCTTCCAGATGCCGGCACATCAAGACGAATACCTGCACCGGATCGCCGCGCTGAATCCGCACACCATCGTGGTCCTCTATGCCGGCGGCGGCGTGGCCATGACGCCGTGGATCCATCGGGTGGCGGGCCTGCTCGATGCCTGGTATCCCGGGGAAAACGGCAACACCGCCGTCGCCAAGATTCTATTCGGCGGGCTGGATCCCAGCGGCCATCTGCCGATCAGCATCGGCAAGCATTGGCGGGACGATGCCGCCTACGGGCATTATCCCGGCCATGACGGCGCGGTGCATTTCGCCGAGGGCATCTTTGTCGGTTATCGCTGGTTCGATTCCAAACACATCGCTCCGCGCTTTCCCTTCGGCTTCGGCCTGTCCTATACCCACTTCGCCATCAGCGGCCTGCGGATTTCCGCGCAGGGCCACGGCCGCGACCGCACGGTTACCACGAGCGTCGAGGTCCGCAACACCGGCCTGCGCGCCGGGGCCGAGGTGGTCCAGCTCTATGTCCGGCCCGCGCCCGCGCCCGTTCCCCGAACGTTCCAACAACTGCGCGGCTTCGCCCGCGTCGAGCTGGCTCCGGGCCAGTCGCGGCGCGTGACCATGCGCCTCGGGTGGAAGGATTTCGCCTACTACGACACTCCGGGTCACGCCTGGCGCGTTCCCCCCGGGGCCTATCAGCTTGCTGTCGGCGACTCGAGCCGTCATATCCTGCAAACCGGCACGGTGCACTGGAACGCGGTCGAGCGGGTTCAGACCGGCATGCGAACGGCTGCCGCGCAGGCGCCGGTGCACGTCGCCGGGAACTGGAAGATCGTCACCCATGTGATGGGGGCAGCTTATCCCACCACTTGCTCGTTCCAGCAAACGGGCGCCTCCCTGGCCGGGCAATGCAGTTCGTCCCGCGGCGAACAGACCATTCACGGCCATGTCCGCGGCGCTCTCGTCGCTTGGAGCATGAAGGTGGCGCAAGGCGGGATGAAGCTGACCACCGCCTATTCCGGCCGGCTGTCCGGCCCCGACCACCGGCACTTCCACGGCACGATGCTCGTCATGCCCATGGGCATCTCGGGCAACTTCACCGCCACGCGGCAGTAAACACCGCGATCTCCGCGGCAACGCCGGCCCCGGTTCGTCCTCACGGCGCGGGCGGGGTTTCACCGGCCCGCGGCGGAGCCTGGCTCACGCTGGGCGCCGTGGACGCGGCGGGCATACCGCACGCTGGGAACGGCGGGCGCCGCGGGGCCCCCCCCTCCCGGGCCCCGGGCCCGCTGCCCACACCCCCACTGGGGCCTGGGGGCTCGGGGGCCGGGGGCTTGTGTACGCTCGAGACGTGCGCGATCTCTCTCTTCACGTGCTTGGGCACGTCGTCGGTGTCGTGAGCG
>OFHJ01000078.1_pt1 | contig 38653 bp, 35 predicted proteins | sample 1522001 | NCBI WGS metagenome assembly OFHJ01 (sample SAMEA2464838, study PRJEB22497) | soil metagenome | biome: Grassland; feature: Farmland; material: Clay | place: Australia | collected 2013-02-01 | depth 1.2 m | reverse complement strand
CCCCTGGGCGAGATCATGGTGGACCACGGGACCGGCGCCATCCGCGATCTGCACGAGAAGGCCGCCGGATGCATCTACGTGCACGCGGTCACCCAGCTCGAGATCTCTTCCACCGAGCTGCGGCAGCTCATCGTCTCGGGACGAGATCCCCGCTACCTCGTTCCCGACGAGGTCCGGCGGATTCTGCTCGAGAGCCGGTGTTATTCTCCCACCCAATGAGTACCCGCACCGCCGCCCGCAGGGGCACATCCGCAACCGCCCGGGGAGCCGGGCGCGCCCACCGCCTCTTGCAGGCCGTTACCGCCGCTCTCGAGGACATGAAGGCCGTCAACGTCAAGGTGCTTGACGTGCGCAGCCTCACCGACGTCGCGGATACCGTGGTCATTGCCTCGGGCACTTCCGACCGCCACGTGCGCTCCATCGCCGGTCGGGTCATCGAGCAGGCCAAAGCCAGCGGCATGAGGCCGCTCGGTGTCGAGGGAGAGCGTGAGGGCGAATGGGTGCTGGTCGACCTTCAGGACGTCGTGGTCCACGTGATGCTGCCCCGTGTGCGCGAGTTCTATGCCCTCGAGCGCCTGTGGGAAGCCGGCAACGCGCAGCCCAAGCCCGAGGCCGGCGCGCACGCCGGACATGCGCCGTATCCTTGAGGACCGATGCGGCTGCGGCTGATCGCCGTGGGCACACGCCCGCCTCAGTGGGTGCGCCAGGCTTATGAGGATTACAGCCGGCGCCTTGGGCCCAAGCTGAAGCTCGAGCTGAACGAGATCGAGCCCGGCCCGCGCTCCGCCGGCAAGCGACCGGCCAAGGCGATCGAGGCGGAGGCCCGTAAGCTTCTGGCCCAGGTGCGGGAGCAGGAGTTCGTGGTGGCACTCGATGAGCGCGGCCGGGAGCTGACCACGCGCGCGCTCTCGGACTGGCTGGCAGATCGGATGCAGGCGGGACGGGATGTGGCATTTCTGATCGGCGGCCCGGACGGTTTCGCTCCCGAGGTCCTCTCCCGGGCCGACCTCACCCTGTCGCTGTCCCGCCTGACCCTACCGCATGCCCTGGCTCGGGTGGTGCTGGCCGAGCAGCTCTATCGGGCTCTTAGCATCCTGAGCCATCATCCGTATCATCGGGACTGATGAGCGTTCCACCCACCCCCGTCCTTTGCCTGGCTTCCGAGTCGCCTCGGCGGCGCGACCTGCTGTGGCAGATCGGCGTGCCGCACAAGGCCAAGGCCGCGCGGGTGGACGAGAGCCTGCTGCCCGGGGAATCCCCGGGTGACTATGTCGAGCGTGTAGCGCTCGAGAAGGCGATGACCGTGCGCAATGGCGGCGAGCGCTTGCCTGTCCTCGCCGCGGACACGGTCGTCGTGCTCGACGACACGGTGTACGGAAAGCCGGTCGATCGTGCCGACGCGCTGGCCATGCTCGGCAAGCTCTCGGGCCGCGCGCACCAGGTGTTGACCGCGGTGGCTTTCGCGGCCGATCAGACTGTCGAGCTGCGCCTCAGCGCCAGTACGGTGCGCTTCCGCGATCTGACGCTGGCCGAGCGAGAGGCGTACTGGCAGACGGGCGAGCCGAGGGACAAGGCGGGCGCCTACGCCATTCAAGGGTTTGGCGCCGTATTCATCGAGTCGCTGGGCGGCAGCTACTCCGGGGTGATGGGTCTGCCGCTCGCCGAGACCGCCCAGCTGCTGCGCGCCGCCGGCATCGCCTGCTGGCAGGGAAGGCGCGCTTGATCGAGATCCTGGTCAACGCGGGACCTCGCGAGACCCGCGCGGCCCTCACCGAAGCAGGGATCGTCCAGGAAATCTTCATCGAGCGCGTCAGCCGGCGCAGGCGGGTCAGCAGCCTGTACAAGGGGCGCGTGACGCGCGTGCTGCCGGGCATGCAGGCGGCGTTCGTCGACATCGGCGCCGAGCGGACCGCATTCCTGCATGTCGCGGATATCGTTCGTCCGGCGCTCGAGGACGCGGAGCTGCCTCTCGAGGCGCTGGAGGAGGTGGACGTGCGCCGCCTGGTCAGCCCGGGCGACGAGCTGCTGGTGCAGGTCATCAAGGATCCGATCGGCTCGAAGGGGGCGCGGCTCACCACCTTCATCACCCTGCCGGCGCGTTTCCTGGTGTACATGCCCCGAGGGGACAGCATCGGAGTATCGGCGAAGATCGAAGACGAGGCCGAGCGGGCGCGCCTGAAAGCCCTGGTCGCAGAGCTTCGCGAACCGGGCGGCTTGCCCACGCAGCGCTCGGGCGGCTACATCCTGCGCACCGCCGCGCAGGGAGTTGCCGCCGAGAGCCTGAGCCAGGACATGACCTATCTCGACAAGCTCTGGCAGCACGTACAGCGGCGCACGGTCGAGGCGCCCCCCGGCAGCCTGGTGCATGAGGATCTGCCGCTGACTCTGCGCCTGCTGCGCGACGAGCTGTCCCGCGGCGTCAGCCGCGTATTGGTCGACTCCGCGGAGGAGCTCGAGCGCATGGCGGCGTTCGCCGCCGAATTCATGCCCGAAACGGCCGCGCGCATCGAGCTGCACGCCGGCGCGCGCCCGATCTTCGACCTGCACGGCATCGAAGACGAAATCTCGCGCGCGCTCGATCGCAAGGTGATGCTGCGCTCCGGCGGCCACCTGGTCATCGACCAGACCGAAGCCATGACCACCATCGACGTCAACACCGGCGGCTATGTCGGTCACCGCAACCTTGAAGAGACCAGCTACCGCACCAATATCGAGGCGGCCGAGGCCATCGGGCGGCAGCTGCGGCTGCGCAATCTGGGTGGCATCATCATCATCGACTTCATCGACATGCACACCGAGTCGCACCGCCGCCAGGTGCTCGCCGAGCTCGAGCGCTCGCTCGGCGCCGATCGTGCCCAGTGCCGTATCGTCAATCTCTCTCCGCTCGGCCTGGTCGAGATGACCCGCAAGCGCACCCGCGACAGCCTGGCGCACCTGCTGTGCGAGCCGTGCCCCGCCTGCGAGGGCCGCGGCTTCGTCAAGACCGCCGAGACGGTGTGCAACGAGATCTACCGGGAGATTCTGCGCCAGGAGCGCTCCCCGAGCCGCGAGCTGCTGGTGCTGGCCCACCAGAGCGTGGTGGACCGCCTGCTGGAAGCGGGATCGCCGACACTGACCACGCTTCAGGGCGGGATCGGCCGTCCCATCCGCCTGCAGGTCGAGACGCTTTACGGCGTGGATCAGTTCGATGTCGTCGTCGCCTGAGACATTGGCGCGCCAAACGGAGTAGCCTTTCGAGATGTCCACAGTCGCGGCGATTCAGATGACCTCCGGAGCGGACGTCGGCGCGAACCTTGCCGATGCGCGTGCTCTGCTCGAGGAAGCCGCCGGGCGGGAGGCTCGGCTGGCCGCTCTGCCGGAGAACTTCGCGTTCATGGGCCTGCGGGATGCCGACAAACGGGACGTGGCCGAAGCGGACGGCGACGGTCCGGTGCAGGATTTTCTCGCCGAGACGGCCCGGCGCCTCGAGCTGTGGCTCGTCGGCGGCACGGTCGCGCTGCGCGGCGCATCCGACGGCCGAGTGGCGGCGGCATGCCTCGTCTACGACGCTCGCGGTGAGCGTCGCGCGCGCTACGACAAGATTCACCTGTTCGATGTGCGCGTGCCCGGGCGCGAGCAGGAAGGCTACCGCGAGTCGGCCCACATTGCCCCGGGTGCGAACCCCGTCGTGGTGGATACACCGGCGGGACGGCTGGGGCTGGCGGTCTGCTACGACGTACGCTTTCCCGAACTGTTCCGCCAGCTGAGCGGCGCAGGCGCCCAACTGTTCACGGTGGCCTCGGCCTTCACCGAGCCCACCGGGCGCGCGCACTGGGAGACCCTGATGCGAGCGCGCGCCATCGAAAACCTGTGCGCGCTCATCGCCCCCGCGCAGTCGGGATTTCATCCCAACGGCCGCGAAACCTATGGCGACAGCCTGATCGCCGATCACTGGGGCCGGATTCTCGCGCGGCTGCCCCGCGGCCGCGGCTGCGTCACGGCCCGGATCGACCTCGAGCGCCTCGCGCACGATCGGGAGAGTTTCCCGGCTCTCGCGCATCGCGTACTCCCGTAACCCGGGGATGAGAGGTACAGTCTCTCCGGCGCAGCGGGCGCAGGGCCGTTCCCTAGCCCGCGGTAACTGTGTAGGGTATCGCGGAAATCGCCTCGGCGATTTCCGCCAACCGATATCGACCCCCTCCAGGAGGACCGTATGACCGAACCGGCGCAAGACCCGCTGGCCCTGGCGCAAGAGCTCATCCTCAGGCCGAGCGGCCTCGAGGGCCGCCTGGAGGGCGTTTTCGGCGAGGTGCTCTCCCACTCGGTGGATTTCGCGGATCTGTACTTTCAGCTCACGCGCCAGGAGTCCTGGTCGCTGGAGGACGGTATCGTCAAAGACGGCAGCGCCAGCATCGAGCAGGGCGTCGGTGTGCGCGCGCTGGCCGGCGAGAAGACCGGCTTCGCGTATTCCGATGAGATCGTCCTGCCGGCGCTCACAGAGGCTTCGCGCGCGGCGCGCGCAATCGCCGTGCAGGGCGCAGAGCGCGGCGTCAGCGCCTGGCGGGCGCGGACCGGACACCGGCTGTACCTGCCCGCCGATCCGGTGCTCGCGCTGTCGGATGAGGACAAGGTCGCGTGGCTGGAGCGCGTGGATCGGGAGGCGCGCCGGATCGATCCGCGCATCGTGCACGTCACCGCGAGCTTGGTGGCCGTGCACGAGATCGTGCTGATCGCCAACAGCGACGGCGAGCTCGCCGCAGACGTGCGTCCGCTGGTGCGATTCAATGTCTCGGTGCTGGTCGAGCAGAACGGCCGGCGCGAGCAGGGCTATTGCGGCGCCGGCGGCCGCTTCTCGCTCGCCGAGCTGGTCGCGGATGAGAAGCCTTTGGCGCTTGCGCGCGAGGCGGCGCGCCAGGCGCTGGTGAATCTCGAGGCGGTGCCTGCGCCGGCCGGGTCCATGACCGTGGTGCTCGCTTCGGGCTGGCCCGGCATCCTGCTGCACGAGGCGATCGGACACGGACTGGAGGGAGACTTCAACCGCAAGGGGACCTCCGCGTTCGCCAACCGCATCGGCGAGCGCGTGGCCGCGCCCGGTTGCACTGTGGTCGATGACGGGACGCTCGCGCGGCGGCGGGGCTCGCTCAACATCGACGACGAGGGCACTCCGACCGAGTGCACCACGCTGATCGAGGACGGGGTCCTGCGCGGCTACATGCAGGACCGCCTCAACGCCCGCCTGATGGGACAGCGGCCCACGGGCAACGGCCGCCGTCAGTCGTTCGCGCACATGACGATGCCGCGCATGACCAATACGTACATGCGTCCCGGGCCCTACGACCCCCAGGAGATCATCCGCTCGGTCGAGCGAGGCATCTACGCGGTGAATTTCGGCGGCGGCCAGGTGGACATCACCTCCGGCAAGTTCGTGTTCTCGGCCAGCGAGGCTTATGCCATCGAGAACGGCCGGGTCGGGGCGCCCCTGAAGGGCGCCACGCTCATCGGCAACGGCCCGGATGTACTGACCCGGGTGAGTATGATCGGCAACGATCTGAAGCTCGACGACGGCGTCGGCACCTGCGGGAAGGAAGGCCAGAGCGTCCCGGTCGGCGTCGGCCAGCCGACGCTCAAGATCGAGGGACTGACCGTGGGCGGCACGGCCTAGAGCGCCCGAGGTCACGCTTCGATCGCGACCCCCACGGGAGCCCACGCGCCATGAATACCGACGAGTTCCGCCGCCTCGGCCACGAGTTGATCGACTGGATCGCCGATTACCGCCGCGATGCGGCAGCCGGAGCCTATCCGGTCATGGCGCGCGTGGAGCCGGGTGAGCTGCGCCGGCGGCTGCCCGCCGAGCCCCCGGCCGAGCCCGAGCCGCTCGAGGAGTCGCTTGCCGATCTCACCCGCCTCATTCTGCCCGCCTGCACCCACTGGCAGGATCCGCGGTTCTTCGCGTACTTCCCGTCCAACAGCTCCCTCGCCGCGGTGCTCGGCGATCTCGCCAGCACGGGCCTGGCGCAGCTCGGGCTGAACTGGCAGGCCGCCCCCGCCCTCACCGAGCTCGAGGAGCTGACCACCGACTGGCTGCGCCAGATGATGGGCCTGTCGGACGTCTGGAGCGGCGTCATCCAGGACACCGCGTCCACCTCCACCCTGGTGGCGCTGCTGTGCGCCCGGGAGCGCACCACGGAGTACGGCGCCGAGAGCGGCGGCCTGCAGGCCGCGGCCAAGCCGCTCGTCGTGTACGCCTCCGGTCAGAGCCACAGTTCGGTGGACAAGGCCGCGCTGCTCGCCGGCTTCGGGCGGAATAACCTGCGCGCGGTGGCCGTCGATGAACAATACCGGATGCGGCCCGAGGCCCTGCGCGAGGCCGTCCTCGCCGATCGCGACAGCGGGCGGCTGCCCTGCGCCGTCGTGGCGACGGTGGGATCGACGGCGACCACCGCCGTCGATCCGGTAGCCGACATCGCGCAGGTTGCCCGCGACCTCGGGCTGTGGCTGCACGTCGATGCCGCCATGGCCGGCTCGGCCATGATCCTGCCGGAGTGCCGACCTCTGTGGCAGGGGATCGAGGAGGCGGACTCCCTGGTCGTCAATCCCCACAAATGGCTCGGCGCTTCCTTCGACTGCTCGGCCTACTACGTGCGCGATCCGCCGCACCTGATTCGAGTGATGTCCACCAGCCCCAGCTACCTGCGCACGGCGGCCGACGCCGAAGTCAGAAGCCTGCGCGACTGGGGGATCCCGCTCGGGCGGCGCTTCCGGGCGCTGAAGCTCTGGTTCCTGATCCGCGAGCAGGGGGTCGCGGGGCTGCAGGCGCGCCTGCGCCGGGATCTGTCCCATGCCCGTTGGCTCGCCGAGCGGGTCGATGAGACAAGCGGCTGGAAGCGGGTGGCGCCGGCGCCCCTGCAGACGGTCTGCGTGCGGCACGAGCCGGCGGGCCTGGAAGGCGACGCGCTCGATACGCACACGCTCGCGTGGGTACGCCGCATCAATGAGTCCGGAAAGGCCTACCTCACCCCGGCGATGCTCGATGGGCGCTGGATGGTCAGAGTGTCGTTCGGCGTGGAGACGACGGAGCGCGAGCACGTCGAGGCGCTGTGGGCGCAGATGCAGGAAGCGATCCGGGCCTAGGAGCCTTTCGGACCGAGGCTCCTAGGCGTTCAGGTTGGGGATGAGCTCGCTTTCCATGCGGGTGATCTGATCCTTCAGGCCGAGCTTGCGCTTCTTCAGGCGCTTCAGCTGCAGCTCATCGACGTGCATGTCCAGCGACAAACGGCTGATGACCTCGTCGAGGTCGCGGTGCTCGATGCGCAGTTGACGCAACTTCTCCATGTTGCGGAACAGCTCACGGTCGACATTGTCTTCGCTTTCGGTATCCACCATGGCGCAGCGCGGCCGCCGGACCCACCCCGGCCACCTATCATATCCCCGCCGGGGCGCGGGGGCGCAACGAGCCCGCCTGCCGCGGGCGGCCGGGGCATGGGGGCCAGGACACGTCTCCTAGCCCGGTCGGTGCGGTTTGCCGCGCGAACGGTGCCCCGGGCCCGCCCGTCCTTCGCGCTCCGGGCGCCGCCCGCCCCCGCGGCGCGCGGGCCTGCCGGTCCGGTGTGCCGCCGCGGGGGTCGAGAGTCCGGTGGCCAGCAATTCCGCGGCGATCGGCGCCGAGGGAATCTTGTGGCCGATGTAATGCTCGATGTCCGGCAGCGATACGGCGAACTCCTCGCAGGCGAAGCTGATCGCATCTCCCTCGGCCCCGGCGCGCGCCGTGCGTCCGATCCGATGGACGTAGTCCGCTGCATCCTGCGGCAGATCGAAGTTGAAAACATGGCTGACGTCGGGGATATGCAGGCCGCGGGAGGCCACGTCGGTGGCGATCAGCACGGCCAGGTCGCCGTTGTGAAACTCGCGCAGGAAGCGCAGCCGCTTGGCCTGCGGCACGTCGCCCGAAAGCGCCTGGGCGTGGAAGCCGTTGGCCCGCAGCACCGCCTCGAGCCGCTCGGCCATGCGCTTGGTATTGACGAAAATCATGGTGCGCCGCGCCTCGCTCTGGCGCAGCAGGCCCACCAGCAGCGGGACCTTCTCCTCCATCGCGGGGTAGTACATGATCTGGCGGACCTGGTCGACGGTCTTCTTGTCCGGCTCGATGCGCACCAGCTCGGGGTTGTTCATGTGCTCGTAGGCGAGCTCGAGCACCCGGTACGAGAGCGTCGCGGAAAACAACATCGACTGGCGCCGCTGCGGCGGTGGGAGCCGGCGCAGCAGGTAGCGGATGTCGGCGATGAACCCGAGGTCGAACATCCGGTCGGCCTCGTCGAGCACCAGGGCCTGCGCGTGCTTCATGTCGAACACGCGCTGTTTGTAATAATCGATCAGGCGGCCAGGAGTCCCGATCAACACATCGACGCCTTCCTCGAGGGTGCGCCGTTGCTTTTCGTAGTCGATGCCCCCATACACCACGGCATGCTTCAGGCCCGTATGGCGGCCGAGGACCTCGGCGTCGTGGTGGATCTGGACCGCGAGCTCGCGGGTCGGAGCCACGATCAGCGCGCGGATGGAGGTCGGAACGCGGCCCGGAGGCGCCGGACGGGTGAGCAGTGCGTGATACAGGGCTACCAGGAAAGCGGCGGTCTTGCCGGTGCCGGTCTGCGCCTGGCCGGCCACGTCCCGGCCGGAGAGCGCGATCGGCAGGGTTTGAGCCTGGATCGGAGTGCAGTGTGTGAAGCCGGCGTCGCCGATCCCCGCCAGAACGGGTGCGGCGAGGCCGAGGCTCTCGAATGTCGAAGCATGCGGATGTGGCTCGTTCATCGGTCCAGGCTTATGGTATGCATCAAGGATACTCGTGTTGAGGGAAAGGCTGCGCGGGCCTTGCAAAAACCGCGAAAAAGCGCTAAAAAGTCTCCAGTGGGCGGACCATCCGGTCCGCGCCTGCCAGCCCCGGGGGGCTTTCCCAGCAGGCACCATCCTATTGGCTCAAGCTCGATACTCATCAATTTCACGAGTTTAGTGTAACCGTTTGACGGGTGTTTCCGGCAGGGGCATTCCCGACCTGCCACCCCATTCATCTTCAATTCAAGTCCTTCGCTGACCTGAAAAATCTGTTTCGACGGAGGTTGAACCGCGTGAGCAACCCGCACATCGTGCATACCACAGACGCTACGTTCGCCCAGGACATCCTGCAGTCCGACAAGCCCGTTCTGCTTGATTTCTGGGCCGAATGGTGCGGTCCGTGCAAAATGATCGCCCCGATATTGGACGAGATCGCCGGCGAGTACCAGGATCGTCTGAAGATCGCCAAGCTCAATATCGACGAAAACCCGCAGACCCCGCCCAAGTACGGCATTCGCGGCATCCCGACGCTGATCCTGTTCAAGAACGGTACGGTCGAGGCCCAGAAGGTCGGCGCGGTATCGAAGTCGCAGCTGTCGGCCTTCCTGGACGGCAATCTGTGAGAGGCTACCTCGGCAATCAGGGCCGCAACCGGCCCAAGGGTCAGCGCCACGGTAACCGTGATCGCGACGGCAATCGTGATCGCGACGGCAATCGCGCCAACGGCAACTCGGGCGGCCGCCCAGACGAGCTTCTGCGCGAGGAGGCGTTCGACGCCGACGACTCCGAGATCATCAGCCCAGCGGAGCTGATGCAGTCGCGCAAGTCGATGAACCTCACGGAGCTCAAGGCCAAGCCCATCCACGAGCTGGTGAAGGTCGCCGAGTCCATGGGGCTCGAGAACCTGGCGCGCTCGCGCAAGCAGGACATCATCTTCTCGATCCTCAAGTCGCATGCGAGGAACGGTGAGAACATCTACGGCGACGGCGTGCTCGAGATTCTGCAGGATGGCTTCGGCTTCCTGCGCTCGTCCGACGGGTCCTACCTCGCCGGCCCCGACGACATCTACATCAGCCCCAGCCAGATCCGCCGCTTCAACCTGCGCACCGGCGACACCATCTCGGGACTGATCCGCCCGCCCAAGGACGGCGAGCGCTACTTCGCGCTGCTGAAGGTCGGGGAAATCAATTTCGATTCTCCCGAGAGCTCGCGCAACAAGGTGCTGTTCGAGAACCTGACGCCGCTGCATCCGACCAAGCGCTTGAAGCTCGAGCGCGGCAACGGCTCCACCGAGGACCTCACCGCCCGCACCATCGACCTGGTCGCACCCATCGGCAAGGGCCAGCGTGGACTCATCGTCTCGCCGCCCAAGGCCGGCAAGACCATGCTGCTGCAGAACATCGCCACCTCCATCACGGCCAATCAGCCGGAGGTGTACCTCATCGTGCTGCTCATCGACGAGCGGCCCGAAGAGGTGACCGAGATGCAGCGCACCGTCAAGGGCGAGGTGGTCTCGAGCACGTTCGACGAGCCCGCGGCGCGCCACGTCCAGGTGGCCGAGATGGTCATCGAGAAGGCCAAGCGCCTGGTCGAGCACAAGAAGGACGTGGTGATCCTGCTCGACTCGATCACGCGCCTGGCTCGCGCCTACAACACCGTGGTGCCCTCTTCGGGCAAGGTGCTCACCGGAGGCGTCGATGCGAACGCTTTGCAGCGCCCGAAGCGCTTCTTCGGCGCGGCGCGCAACATCGAGGAGGGCGGCAGCCTCACCATCCTCGCCACCGCGCTGATCGATACCGGCTCGAAGATGGACGATGTGATCTACGAGGAGTTCAAGGGCACCGGCAACATGGAGATTCACCTCGACCGGCGCATCGCCGAGAAGCGGGTGTTCCCGGCCGTGAACATCAACCGCTCGGGCACGCGCAAGGAAGAGCTCATCACCGATGCGGGCGAGCTCGCCAAGATGTGGATCCTGCGCAAGCTCCTGCACCCCATGGACGAGCTCGCCGCGGTCGAGTTCCTGCTGGACAAGCTGAAGGACACCAAGTCCAACAACCAGTTCTTCGAAGCGATGAAGCGCTGAGCCGATGCGGGGTGCCCCATCGAGGTTCGGTTTGACCCCATAAAAATTCCGTGCTCAGCCCAAACCCAAATGATCGTTGAAAGATAAAGAGTTTTTCCGGGAAGATGCTCCACAAGGATTCCCGGTACCGCAAATTTCAACGTTGACGATGCATTGCTCTTGATCGCCGGCAGCGTGGCGATCTTGGGCAACGCTTGGCGGATCCGTTCCTGTTTTGCGGCCCGCGCGCTCTTGAAGCGCACCACCGGGTCGGCAGGGGTCATCTTGCACGGCGCCAGGTGCGCGTTCAGCTTGCTGATCTCGCCCTCATAGCCTGCCGCCCGGATCTCCCGCAGCGGCACGGTCGCCGCAATCCACTCCGGTCGGGCCTGCGCGAGCCGCTCCTGCAGGAACGGTTTGTGCGCCATCATTGTCGAGACATTGGGAGCGAACCCCGTTGGGGACGCCAATCTACGTCTTGAGATACTGGCGGATTGTGCGGACCGATTGCACGTTATCAGCGCAGACCGCACGGAAATCCGTACTGATGCGAGCATCATCCGCAGCCCGGGACCAGAATTGATCGGCCGCTGCCGCGGCAGCCTGCCAGGCTTCGCGCTCGGCCGGTAAGGGTAGGCGGGGGGCGAAATTTACGGGCGGAAGCTCAACGCCTCGTTGCGGAGCATAGAGCATCGGGAGCATGTCATATGCAGGAGCCAGGGAGAGCGAGGGGCCGGCGGCGGCAATGCGTGGCATGAACGACAAATTGCCGTCGTGCATGTCGGTGTTGGCGATCAGTAGGCCGAAGTGCCACAACTGCGTGATGGCCTGTGATGTGTCTTGATCAATGAGACCGTGTTCGAGAAGCTTTGTGGCCCCTTCGGTCCAAGGCCGACCGGCAAGGCCGAACCAACCGTAGTTGAGCGCCGCCCAGGAGCACAGCGCCGAGCGGCCGCGAGGCCCGTGGCGATCAAAACGAACCACTTCCAGAAAGGTACGGTTCCCAGCTCGTAATAGGCTCGTTTGCGCCGCAGTGAGTCCCGGCAGGGTCGCGAGACTTTGCGCCGCGAGATGTTCGCAGACGAGAAGGTCGGACCAGCGCTGCGTGCCCGCTGAGTTGTCGGAGCCCGAAAACTTCACGATGACGTGAGTCGGCACGCCATCGAAAGCGCGCATTGCGGTGAACTTCGGAAATTCACCGGCGGCGGAGGAGCCAACCTCTCCATCCTGCATGGCGCGATTCGCACTCTCGATATAGGTCTCGAGCACTCGTGCCTCCTCCACGTGTGCGGGACTGTGCTGCATCTCATCCAGCCACAATCGAAAGGCATGCTGCCCGACGATGAAATTGCCGCTCTGGTCCGCTCCGTGGAGCGAGATCGCATGCAGCACATCGTCATCGGACCATTGGCGCGGATCGTCGCCGAGTTGCAGTACCCGCGCGTGAGCCCGGGCGAACCGTCTTCCCATGAAACCAGCGGGCCGCAGGTCTTGCAGGAAATAGGGCAGTCCGTCGAACCAGCCGTCGCGCATCGAGTCATCCAGGGGCCAAAGAGATGGAGCGCTGAATTCGAAGACGGTCCCATCGGGATGGGCGAGGTTCAGGCGCCCGACCTGTTCCGCGCCGCCTCGCTCATCGACCTGGAATACCGGTATAGGGTCCGCGCTTCCGCGCAGGCGCCGCCGGGCGGCGTAGGACGTGCGCCGTGCTCGGCCGATGGTAAGGACCTCGGGCCCGGCCGCACGAACCATGCGCATGAGCGTCGCCCTGCTCACTGCCAGCACGGCACGCAACTCCGCTGCGGGTAGATGGGGCCGCGCTCGGAGTACTCGAAGGAGTTCGTCTGTGGTCGCCATAATGAAACGGTTTTATAGTCCTTTACATTAGATTTACGCTGGTATCGTGAGCATTATGAAACGATTTATGAAACGATAATGAATGCTCGATGGCGGGCCGTCAAGGAGCAAACTCGCGGTTCCCCCGGAGGCGTGATCAGTGTTGGGCTCGACGAGTCGATGCCCACCACTGGCAGACGGCCGCCCGCCGAGGGACGTTTGCCTGGATTTGACCGCGCGGCACGGTCCCTTCACCGCGAAGCCCGTTCCCGGGCCGCCCCAGGGACTTGCGCATCGGGTACAGTAGCGGCCTTCGACTGCGGCGGTCCGAACAAGAACGGTGCTCGAGAAGCGCTGGACCTTCCCGCCTTCGCCGCACATGCCACGGGACATCGGGTCATGAAGAGATGCATTCTGTTCGCCATCGCGCTCGGGGTTTGCGCACCCGCCGCCTGGGCCGCCAAGCGCTCCGCCGCGCCGGATTTCAAGCCGACGGCGGTCACCTCCGGCGGGTCGGTCACCGTGGCCGGAACGCGCATCCACTATCGGGCGGTCGCCGGCACGCTGGTCGTCCACGCCAAGGGCTGGGATGCGAGCGCCGCGGCGGGCCTCGGCAAGAAACCGACCGCCGAAGCCTCGATGTTCTACGTCGCCTATTTCAAGCGCGGCGTACCGGCAGCCGACCGTCCGATAACCTTTCTGTTCAACGGCGGCCCCGGGTCCTCCTCGGTGTGGCTGCACATGGGCGCCTTCGGTCCGGTGCGCGTCCTGACGGCCGACCACACCCACACGCCGGCGGCGCCCTATCGGGTCGTGAGCAATGGCGAGAGTCTGCTGAACGTCAGCGATCTGGTGTTCATTGACGCGCCGGGCACCGGCTTCGGCCGCATCGGCGGTAAGGACGCCGCCAAATCCTTCTATGGCGTCGATCAGGACATCCATGCCTTCGCGATGTTCATCGACCAGTTCCTTTCCAAGTACAACCGCTGGAACTCACCGAAGTACCTGATCGGAGAAAGCTACGGCACGATGCGCGCGGCCGGCCTGTCGCTGGCGCTGCAGCGGCAAGACATCGATCTCAATGGCGTGGTGCTGCTCTCGGACATCCTCGACTGGGACCTGATGCCGGACAATCCGAAGCTGAATCCATCGGTCGATCTGCCGTACGTCGTGGCCCTGCCCAGCTATGCGGCCACCGCCTGGTATCACCACATGCTGCCGGATCAGTCGCGGCATCTGCTGCCCTTCCTGCACCAGGTCGAGCATTTCGCCACCACGGATTACACGCTGGCGCTGATGCGCGGAAACAGCCTTGCGCCCGCCCGGCGCCAGGCCATCGCGCAGAAGTTGCATGCCTACACGGGCTTGCCGGTCGCCTACCTGCTGAAATCGAATTTGCGCATCGAATACGGCGCCTTCCAGAAGGAACTGATGTCCGCCGAGGATCTGAGCACCGGCACGCTCGATACGCGCTTCACCGGCCCGACGCTCAATCCGCTCAGCGAGATCGCTCAATACGATCCGCAAAGCGCCGCCATCAGCTCGGCCTATGTGTCGGCGTTCAATACCTATGTGCGCGAAACGCTGCATTACGGCGCCGGTCAGCGCTACAAGGTCGAAATTCCGGTGTACCGCAGCTGGGATTACCGGCACGAGGCGCCGGGCACGCATCGCGAGCTGATCGCCCTGCCGAACGTGCTGCCCGATCTCGCGGTCGCCATGAAGCGCAACCCGGACATGAAGATCATGGTGAATGGCGGGTATTTCGACATCTCGACCCCCTTCTACGAGGGGTGGTTCGAGATGCACCACCTGCAGATCCCGCCGAAACTGCAGGCCAACATCGAGTACCGCTACTATCGCTCCGGCCACATGATTTATGTGCATCTGCCGGCGCTGAAAAAACTGCACGACAACATCGAGGCTTTCATCCGCAGCACCGACAATCTGAAATAGCCGCGGCCGATGCCCGAGGCGCCCCGGCCGTGCCGCCGGAGGGTGGGTGGTCAGGAGCGACGCTCTGCGGCGACCGCCCGGTAGCCGATGTCCCGGCGGTAGCGCATGCCCGGCCAGTGGATCGCGCGGGCGAGGCGGTAGGCCACCTGCTGCGCATCGGCCACCGAGCGACCGAGCCCCACCGCGCACAGCACCCGCCCGCCGTTGGTGAGCACATCGGATCCGGAGAGCTTCGTGCCGGCGTGGAATACCTTGCCCGAACCGTCGCCCACGAGGCCCGCCGCCCGGTCGAGTCCTTCGATTCGCTCGCCCCGGCTGCCCGAATCGGGGTAGTCCGCGGCCGCGAGCACCACCCCGAGCGCCGCCCTGGGGTCCCACTCGGCGCTCACCGTGTCCAGCCGCCCCGCGAGCGCCGCCTCGCACAGCAGCGTGAGGTCCGATCGCAGGCGGCTCAGCACCGGCTGGGTCTCCGGGTCGCCGAACCGGCAGTTGAATTCCAGCACATTGGGCGTGCCGTCCGGGCCGATCATCAGACCGGCGTACAGGAAGCCCGTGTACGGCGTTCCGTCGGCCGCCAGGCCGAGAATGGTCGGCTCGATCACCTCGCGCATGATTCGCTCGTGCAGATCCGCGGTCACCCGCGGAGCCGGCGAATAGGCGCCCATCCCGCCGGTGTTGGGACCTCGATCGCCGTCGTCGCGCCGCTTGTGGTCCTGGGAGGTGGCGAGCGGCAGCGCGTGGCGGCCGTCGGCCATGACGATGAAGCTGACTTCCTCGCCCTGCAGGAACTCCTCGACGAGGATCTCCTCACCGGCCGCACCGAAGCGGCCCTCGAACATGGCTTCGGCCGCTTCCCGGGCCTCGGCGTGGGATTCGGCGATGATCACGCCCTTGCCGGCCGCGAGGCCGCTGGCCTTGATCACCAGGGGGAGGGATTGCCGCTCGAGCCACGCCGGGTCGTAGCTCGAGCGAGTGAAGGTCCGTGAGCGCGCCGCCGGGATGCGGTGCCGCTGCAGGAAGTCCTTGGCGAACGCCTTGGAGCCCTCGAGCTGCGCGGCCAGCCGCGTGGGGCCGAAGCAGGCGAGGCCCGCCGCCTGGAATGCATCGACCGCGCCCGCCACCAGCGGCGCCTCCGGCCCCACGATCGTCAGGTCGACGTTCTCTCGCTTCGCCAGGCTCACCAGCGCGCCGATGTCTTGCGCGGCGGCATCCACGTTGCGGCACTTCGGCTCGAGGGCCGTGCCGGCGTTTCCGGGCGCAACCAGCACCTCGGTGACGCGGGGGAAGGCGGCGCACTTCCAGGCGAGCGCGTGCTCGCGGCCGCCGCCTCCGATGACGAGGACTTTCATCTCAGTGGCGGAAATGGCGCATGCCCGTGAGCACCATCGCCATCCCGTGCTCGTCGGCGGCCGCAATCACCTCGGCGTCGTTGCGCGAGCCGCCCGGCTGGATGACCGCCGCGATGCCGTACTGCGCGGCCACGTCCACCCCGTCACGGAACGGGAAGAACGCATCCGAGGCCATCACCGCGCCCTCGACACCGAGCTTCTCGTCGGCAGCCTTCATGGCGGCGATGCGGCTCGAGTACACGCGGCTCATCTGGCCGGCGCCGACACCGACCGTGGCGCCCTCGTGGGCGTACACGATGGCATTGGACTTGACGAATTTCGCGACCCGCCAGGCGAACAGCAGGTCATCGAGCTGGCGCGGCGTCGGCCGGCGGCGGGTGACCACCTTCAGATCGCTCGGGGCCACCCGGCCCATGTCGCGTGTCTGAACGAGCACTCCCCCGGAGATGCTGCGGTATTCCAGGCTCTCGGAAGGCGGCGGGTCGAGCGCACCGAGCTCGAGAACACGGATGTTCGCCTTGCCCGACAGCGCCTCCGCCGCCCCCGCCTCGATCGCGGGTGCGGCGATGACTTCCACGAACTGGCGCTCGAGAATGGCGCGGGCCGCGCCCGCATCGAGCGGGCGGTTGAATGCGATGATGCCGCCAAAGGCCGAAGTGGGATCGGTCCGGTAGGCCCGCTCGTACGCCGCAAGGAGCGAATCGGCAACGGCCACGCCGCAGGGGTTGGCATGCTTGACGATCACGCAGGCAGCCTGTTCGAACTGGCGCACGCACTCGATCGCGGTGTCCGCGTCGGCGATGTTGTTGTACGAGAGATCCTTGCCCTGCAGCATCCTGGCCTGCGCGAGTCCGTTGCCGGCGCGGCCGTCCCGGTACAGCGCCGCTTGCTGGTGCGGATTTTCCCCGTAGCGCAGCGTCTGCACGCGCTCGAAGTACAGCGCCAGCGTGGCGGGGAAACGCTCGCTCGGCGCAGGCTCCTCCCGCGGCGCGGGATGGGCGGCAAGGAAACCGGCGACCATGGTGTCGTAGCGGGCGGTATGGGCGAAAACCTTGGCTGCGAGGCGGGCGCGCGTCTCGGCGGTGGTCGCGCCCTCCTGTGCGTCGAGCTCCGCGATCAACGCGCCGTAATCGTCCGGATCGACCGCCACGGCCACCGACTCGTGGTTCTTGGCGGCCGCGCGCAGCATGGCAGGGCCCCCGATATCGATGTTCTCGATGGCCTCCTGGTAGCGGCAATTGGGCCGCGCCACCGTCGCGGCGAAGGGATAGAGGTTGACCACGAGCAGGTCGATGGGCTGGATGCCGTGCAGCGCCATCACCGCGTCGTCGACGCCGCGCCGTCCGAGCAGGCCGCCGTGGATCTTCGGGTGCAGCGTCTTGACGCGCCCGTCCATGATCTCCGGGAAGCCGGTGTAGTGCGACACCTCGCGCACCGTGAGGCCCTTGCTCGCGAGCAGCCGCGCGGTGCCGCCGGTGGACAGAATCTCCACACCGTGCCGCGCGAGCGCCTCGGCCAGCTCCACCAGACCCGTCTTGTCTGAAACGGAAAGCAGTGCCCGCCGCACGGGCCGGAGCGTGTCACTCATCAAATTATGTCAACTGGCGAGGCCGAACTGTCTGAGTTTCTTGCGCAGCGTGCCGCGGTTGATGCCGAGGATGCCGGCGGCGCGGCTCTGATTGCCTTCCGCGTAGTCGAGCACGGCGCGAAAGAGAGGCTCCTCGACCTCGCGCAGCACCAGGTTGTACAGATCCGCCGGATGAGACCCGTCCAGGTGGGTGAAGTAATCGCTCAACGCGCGTTCCGCGTGGCTGCGCAGCGGCAGCTCGTGCCCGTTGATTCTGATCGCGGCGACAAGCCGCTGCCCGTTTCTTTTTCTTGCTGCCATGTGAGATTCTCGAAAGGTTTCGATACATCAGGCCGCACATGCGGCACCCCCAGCCCAAGCATCGAAATGCCGGATCGCCCGCGCGAGCTGCTCGTCCGCGCTCGCCGCCGCCATCAGATCCTGACGGACCGGCGCGGGATCGGTGAAGCATCGCTCGCAATACCAGCCGATGTGCTTGCGGGCGATGCGCACGCCGCTCTCCTCGCCGTAGAAACCGTACAGGGAAGTGAGGTGAGCAAGGATGATATCACGCACATCGCAGCGCAAGAGCGGTCCCGTCTTTTCTCCGCTTTCGAGGAAAGAGTTGACAGATCGGAAAATCCATGGCGCCCCGAAACTCCCGCGCCCGATCATGACTCCGTCAGCGTCAGTGAAATCAAGCACTTTGCGTGCATCTTGCGCGCTGCGGATATCCCCGTTCGCGAACACCGGAATGCGCACACTAGACTTGATCCAGCGGATTGTCTCGTATTCGGCCTCGCCCTGGTAGAAATCGGCGCGCGTGCGCCCGTGCACGGCCAGCGCCTGGATGCCGCACTGCTCCGCGAGTCGCGCGACCGAGGGGCCGTTGCGATGCTGGTGGTCCCATCCGGTGCGGATCTTGAGTGTTACCGGCACGCTCACGGCGCGCACGACTGCATCGAGTATGCCGCCGACCAGCACCTCGTTCCTGAGCAGCGCCGAGCCGCAGAGCTTCCCGCAGACTTTCTTGGCCGGACAGCCCATATTGATGTCGATGATCTGCGCGCCGCGATCCACCGCGAGGCGGGCCGCCTCGGCCAGGATCGCCGGCTCGGCACCGGCCAGCTGAACCACCCGGGGCTCGGGCTCGCCGGTGTGATCGAGCCGGAGCCGGGATTTGTGAGTGCTCCACAGGCGGGCATCCGAAGTCAACATCTCGGACGCGGCAAGTGCCGCGCCGAACCGGCGGCAGAGGATGCGAAACGGCCGATCGGTAATCCCCGCCATGGGCGCGAGCACCACGCGCCCCGTCAGGGTGTAAGGCCCGATCCTGGGCATCGGCGTCATGTCCGGCTCACGGTCCGTGGGCGCAGACGACCGTGTGCCGCTCGGGCAGACACGCGTCGATGACGAAACCCACCGCGCGCTGCCCCGGACTCACGAGCACCACGCGCGCATCGACGCGGCCGCCCGCGGCGAGCAGCGGTGGGGAGGGAACCGACGGCAGGTAATCGCGGGGCGGGACGTCGCGGGCCGCGATGGAGCGGCCGAAGCGGTCCTGCAGCGTCACTCGCAGCAGCGGCAGGGGTTGCGCCCGTTGCGCAAGGTTGGCGATGCTCGCCCGCACGGTGATCTCACTGGGATTCGTGCCGCTGACCGTGGCGCCGAGCTGGCGGGCCTCGTAGGCATGCACGTCCCACGCGGGCGTGAGCTCGATGCCGAGCGCGCCATACGCCGAGCGCAGCGGCCGGCTCAGGTCAGCGAAGGTTGCCAGCGTGTCCCGATAGTGGTTGACGATCTGCAGCGCGAGCAGGACGGTGAGCAGAACCGTTCCCACGGTCCACAGCGCCGAGGCGCGCGGCGGCGGCTCGCGCTCGCGCTCGAAATCGGCCTCCGGCCGATCTGGCTCCACGGGATCCGGCCGCAGCGCCTCGGGGAGCGGCTCGAGCGGCTGCGACGCAGCGGGCAGGGGCTTGGGCGGCTCCGGTGGCGGTGCCTCGGGCAGCGGCTCCTCAGGTGCTGGCTCGGCCTCCTCCGCGGGCTCGAACTCCAGGACGATTTCCCCGCCCTCGGACGTTTCGCGGGAAGGAGCGCTCTCGAGCGACTGCGCCGCCGGCGCCGAGCAGACGCTCGGAGGCTGCCCGTGAGGCTCCGGGACCGGCGCCCCGGGCGGTCCTTCCGGCGGCGGCGCGTGCGGATGCTCTTCGGAAAGCGAATCCAACGCGTTGAATACGTTCTGACATCGTCCGCAGCGCACATGTCCCTGCGCTGCGCGCAGGTCCCGCACGGTGATCGCCAGGGTCAGGCCGCACTTGGGGCAGACCGTAAACATGGCTCTGTTCTAGGACGCCTGCCGGTCGCGGCGCCGGCCGCACAGCGTCGTCCAGCCCTCGCGCGAGCCGAAGCTCGCCATGTCGAACCCGCTCTCGTAGGCGTGCATCACTTCGGGCGCCTGGTGCTCCATCAGCCCGGAGAGCACCAGCGCGCCGCCGGGCCGCACGAGAGCCGCGAACCGCGGTGCCAGCGCCAGCAGGGGGGCGCAGAGAATATTGGCGAGCAGCGCGTCGGCGCGGGGCAGGGCCTCGGCCGACTCGCACAGACGGATCCGCTCGCCGAGCCCGTTGGTCAGGGTGTTGTCCCGGGTGGCGAGCAGGGCCTGATCATCGATGTCGAAGCAATGGACGGCGCGGGCCCCGAGCTTCGCGGCCGCCAGCGCCAGCACCCCGGAGCCGCAGCCGTAGTCGATGACCTCGCCTTCGGGCGCATGCGCGTCGAGCCATTCCAGGCACAGTGCCGTCGTGGGATGGGTTCCGGTGCCGAAGGCCAGTCCCGGGTCCATGTGGACCACCACGGCGCCGCAGGCCTCGACCCGCTCATGATGCGGGCAGATCCACAGACGCCTGCCGAACCGCATGGCGTGAAAATCGCGCAGCCATTCCCGCTCCCACGCCCGATCCTCGAGCAGGTGGACCTGCAGTCGCCGCGCGGGCAGGCCCAGTGAGCGGCTGAGCACCTCGAGGGTCGCCTCGGGCTCGGTGCCGGGCGCGAACAGCGCCTTCAGCCGCGTCGTGGGCCACAGGCGAACCTCGCCCGGTGCGGGCTCGAGCACCGGCTCGTCGCGCGCGTCCGCGAAGGTGATGGCGCTCGCGCCGCAATCCAGACAAGCCTGCTCGGCGCTCTCGGGAGGCAGGGGTCCCAGGTCGAAGCTGATTTCCAGGAACTCGGTCACTTCAGCCCGAGGCGCCTCTCGAGGTAGTGGATGTCGGTGCCGCCTTTGCGGAACGCGCCATGATTGCAGATCTCCTGGTGCAGCGGCACGTTGGTCTTGATGCCCTCGATCACCATTTCCGCGAGCGCGTTCTTCATCCGGGCGATCGCGGCCTCGCGCGTGTCGCCGTGGGTGATGAGCTTGGCGATCAGCGAGTCGTAGTGCGGCGGTACGTTGTAGCCGGAGTACACGTGACTGTCCACCCGCACGCCGGGTCCTCCGGGGGCGTGCCAGAGCCGGATCGGTCCGGGGGAGGGCATGAAGGTCTTGGGGTCTTCGGCATTGATGCGGCATTCGATCGCGTGACCGCGGATCTGTACATCGCTCTGCACGTACGGCAGCCGCTCGCCGGCGGCGATCAGCAGCTGCGTCTTCACCAGGTCGATGCCTGTGATGAACTCGGTGACCGGGTGTTCGACCTGGATGCGCGTGTTCATTTCAATGAAGTAGAACTCGCCGTCCTCGAAGAGGAACTCCAGCGTTCCGGCGCTGCGGTAGCCGACCGCGAGGCACGCTTCGACGCAGCGCTCGCCCATGATTCGTCTCTGGCGGGCACTGATGCCCGGTGCGGGAGCCTCCTCGAGCACTTTCTGGTGGCGGCGCTGCATGGAGCAGTCGCGCTCGCCCAGATGGATCACGTTGCCGTGATTGTCGGCGAGCACCTGGAACTCGATGTGCCGCGGCCTTTCGAGGAATTTCTCCATGTAGACCTGATCGTTGCCGAAGGCGGCGCGGGCCTCGCTGCGGGTGACACCGATGGAGTTCAGGAGCGAGGCGTCGCTGTGCACCACGCGCATGCCGCGGCCGCCGCCCCCGCCGGAGGCCTTGATGATCACCGGGTAGCCGATGTCGCGGGCGATGCGCAGATTTTCGTCCGCGTCGTCACCGAGCGGCCCATCGGAGCCCGGCACGCACGGTACACCGTGCGCCTTCATCACCCGGATCGCGGAAACCTTGTCGCCCATGGTGCGGATGGTGTCGGCTTTGGGGCCGACGAACACGAAGCCGCTGTTTTCCACCCGCTCGGCGAAGTCGGCGTTCTCGGAGAGGAAGCCGTAACCGGGATGGATCGCCACCGAGTCGGTGACCTCCGCGGCGCTGATGATCGCCGGCATGTTCAGATAGCTGGCGGTCGACGGCGGCGGGCCGATGCATACGGACTCATCGGCGAGCAGCACGTGTTTGAGACTGTAATCGGCGGTGGAATGCACCGCGACGGTCTTGATGCCGAGCTCGCGGCACGCGCGCAGGATGCGCAGGGCGATTTCGCCGCGGTTGGCGATGAGGACCTTCTCGAGCATGGTGCGGCCGCGCTTACTCGATCACGAACAGCGGCTGGCCGAACTCGACCGGATCGCCGCTGCGCGCCATGATCGAGGTGATGCGGCCGGCGCGGTCGGCTTCGATCTGGTTCATCATCTTCATCGCCTCGATGATGCACAGCACCTGGCCGATCTTGATCTCGTCGCCGATCTCTACGAAGGGCTTGGCGCTCGGCGAGGGCGAAGCGTAGAACGTGCCGACCATCGGCGCGGTGACCACGTGCTCGTTCGCCCGGGGGTTGGGCACGGCCTCGGCCGCCGGCGTGCTCGGGACCGGCTGGGCGGGGATCGCCGCCGGCATGGCGGCAACCTGAGGCAGGGCATGCACGACCGTCCCGCCGGTGGGCATCCGGCTGATCCGTACGGCCTCCTCTCCCTCCTTGATCTCGATTTCAGCGATGCCGGACTCCTCCAGCAGCTCGATGAGTTTCTTGATTTTTCGAATATCCATGTGGCGATACCCCCCCTTTACGGCGTGGGATGGTCTGAAACGAATGGGCCGGGACTTCAGGCCGAGCGCGTCCCGTCCGCGAGATGCCGGCAAGCCGCCTCGACGGCCAACTCATAGCCGAAGGCGCCGAACCCGGAAATCACGCCGACGGCGATATCGGCAAAGTACGACTGGTGCCGGAACGGCTCACGAGCGCGGGGATTGGACAGATGCACCTCGATCATCGGCACTTGGACGGCCAGCACTGCATCACGCAGCGCGATGCTGGTGTGGGTGAAGGCCCCCGGGTTCAAGATCAGAAAAGCGGCGCCTTGCGCCGGCGCGCGCTGGATGTGTGCGATGAGCTCGTGCTCGGCGTTGCTCTGGAAGCATTCGAGCGCGTGCCCCGCCTGTCGGGCGCGCTCCGCCGAGCGGCGCTCGATGGACTCCAGCGTGTCGGCCCCGTAAATGCCTGGCTCGCGGCTGCCGAGCAGGTTCAGGTTCGGGCCGTTCAGCAGCAGGAGGCGGGACATGCGAGCCTTGAGACGCTGCGCCAAATGGCGCGCGGGAAATTTACCTCAATTTCAGGGAAGATGGGGTAAATTTGTCGCGAATGGCCTGGATCAGGCCTTAAGTGCACGGTCCAGGCCGCTCAATGGCCCGTGGCTCGGGCCACGGCCAGCGACTGAACGCCGGCGGAGATTTCCGCCCGCGCGGTGGGGAGGTCGATCCGCCCCTGATCCAGCGCGTCGATGCGCTTCAGAATCAACCGGACCACCGGCTCGCGCAGGATGCCGATCTTGACGGTGACGATCTTTCCCCGCGCATCGACGAAGACCGAGAACGGAAAAGCCGGCTGCAGGCCGAGCGCCCGGATGGTCTCGAGCCCCCGGTGCGTGCCGATCAGCAAAGGATAGCGGATCCCGGCGTGGCGCGCGTAGCGCAGAACGGGTGCTCTGGAATCGACCGCCACGCCGATGACTTGCACGTGATCGCCCGGTGCGCGGCTCAGGCGCTCGAGCAGGGGAATCTCCTCCCGGCAGGGGCTGCACCACGGCGCCCAGAAATTCACCAGCAGCGGCCGGCCCTTCCAGTGGGAAAAATGCCGCAGTCTGCCGCTGCGATCGGGGAAGGCGATGTCGGGCAGTGTGTCCGAGACCTTGCGGCGGGCCTGCCGGGCAGGCGGAGCCGCCGCGGTGACAGAGGGCTGGGCGTGCGCCGGGATCAGCGTAGAGTCCGGTGAGAGAAAGCCGCGTGCCCAATAGCCGCCCAAACCGGCCGCCGTCACGGCCGCTGCGGCCAACAGGGCGCGAGGCCACCCTCGGCGCGCGGCAGGGCTCATGAGGCCGGCAGCGATCCGAACGCCGCGCGCAGCTGCCGCAGAAACTCGCCGGCGTCCATGTAGCCGACGACCTGGTAGCGCCGCAGCTGCCGGCCGTCCTCGCCGTAGAAGGCGACGGTCGGGGGGCCGAAAATCCCGAAATGCTCGAGCAGCGCACGGTCATCGGCATTGTTTGCCGTGACATCGGCGCGCAGCAGCATCGTGTTCGAAAGCGCTCTGCGCACCGCCGGATCGGCGAATGTGCTCGCTTCCATCTCTTTGCAGGAGGTGCACCAGTCCGCGTAGAAATCGACCATCACGGTGCGGTGCAGCCGCTGCGCCCGGGCCACGTCGTGGTCAAGATCCGCCACGGAGCGGATGGCCATGAAGTGCAGGGCGGGGGAAGGACGCTGTAAAGCGGGGAAGGGCTCCAGGGGGTTGGTGCCGCCCAGGGCCGCGCCGGTCATCACGGTCAGCGCATAGATCCCGGCGAGGGCGCCGGCGAGCCGCAGCGGCCAGCGTCCGGACGGCCTTTGACGGGCATCCGCGACGAGTGCCCACGCCGCGGCGAGGGCGGGCACAGCCCACAGTGCCAGGGTGATGCGGGCGGGCAGCAGGCGGGACAGCATCCACACCGCCACTCCCAGCATCATCGCGCCGAAGAGCCTCTTGACGGTGTCCATCCAGGGGCCGGCTTTCGGCAGCAGTCGTCCCGCCGAGGCCCCCACGGCGAGCAGCGGTGTCCCCATGCCGATGCTGAGCGCGAACAGCGCCGCGGCGCCGCGCGCGGCTTCCCCCGTGCGACCGATGACCGCCAGCGCGCCGACCAGCGCCGGGGCGACACAGCTGGTCACGATGAGCGCCGACAGGGCGCCCATGACCGCTACCCCGCCCAGCGTGCCGGCCGACTGGCGGCCGCTCAGGGCGGCAAGGCGCGTCTGGACCGTGGCGGGCATCTGAACGTTGAACAGGCCGATCATGGCCAGTCCCATGGCCGCCAGCACCGCCGCGAACGAGATCAGGATCCACGGGCGCTGAAAGAAGGCCTGCACTTCCGCTCCCGCCGCCGCCGCGGCCGCCCCGGCCAGGGTGTAGGTCACGGCCATGCCGAGCACGTAGGTCAAAGACAGCACGAAGCCGCGCCCGGCGGTCACCCGTCTGCCATGGCCGACGATGATGCCGGAAACGATGGGCAGCATCGGCAGGCAACAGGGAGTGAGGGACAGCGCCAGTCCGGCCAGGTAGAACCAGCCGATCAGGGCCAGCCAGCTTCCCGAGCGGGCAAGGCCCGTGAAGCGCCCCTGCGGGGTGGCGGCGCCCGCATGGCCCGGGGCCGGTGCGCTCGAGAGGCCCGCTGGCGCGGGGCCTGGGGCCGCATGGGAGGTGGGGGTCGCTCCGCCGCCTGCGGCGGGCGGCAAGCCCACCGTGACCGTCTTCGTGATCGGGGGATAGCACAGGCCGGCGTCGGCGCAACCTTGGTAGGTGACCGCCAGCGTCGCCCGGCGGGCGCCGGCGGACGGGGTGGCGATCACCGGCACCCGAGCCCGTACCTGCCGGCGGTAGATCTGCTCGCGGCCGAAGTAGGGATCGACCTTGACCACGCCCGGGGGCAGGTACAGCGGGCCGAGCCTCGTGCCGGCCCCAGCCCGGACATGGATGCGGCTGCGGTACAGGTAGTAGCCGGTACGGATGCGCCAGTCGAGCCCGATTTGGCGGGAGCCCTCGGCCCGGGCGCTGAAGTGAAAGACCTGGTCCGGGGGCGGGAATTTGTGCCCGCCCACATTGGCCGCCCCGAGCGCCGCCAGGATCCCGGGGGAAAGCGCCGGGGGGGAGGCGGCCCGGCCCACGCCGATGCAGCACAATGCGAGCAGCGTGGCCGCAACGCTCTGCCAGCGGCCCTGCAGGCCCCGGCGAAGGCAGCGCGATCCGCTCATTCGGTGACGGCCTGCCGAATCCAGGAAAGGTAGGGCTCGGAACCGCCGGCCACGGGCACCGCGATGATCTCCGGCAGGTCGTACGGGTGGATGGATTTCAGCCGCATTTCCAGGTCCGAGTAGCGTGCAGTCAGCGTTTTGATGCTCAGCAGCATCTCCGGTTCATCCTGGATTTTCCCCTGCCACCTGAACGTCGAGCGCACCGGCTGGCGGTTGACGCAGGCGGCCAGGCCCAATTCGACCAAGTCCCGGGCGATCCGCTCGGCATCCGGCTCCGGGCACGTCGTCAGGACCAGAAGGCACTCACTCATAGACCCACGCAGGTACGCGAATACCCCATTCTATGCTGTAAGGGATTGCCGCAGCAGCCCGCCCCCGGACGGCAGGAAAAAAATCGCCCCTGGGGTTGAAATCCGGCGGCACCCACCTATGATTAGCAGCCACGCGGGGAGAGTGCTAATACCTCGCCCGCGGTCCCCATTTAACTTAAAGCGTCCTTAAGGAGCGTTCCCCATGAAGATGCGTCCTCTTCATGATCGCGTCATCGTCAAGCGGCTGGAGGAGGAGCGTACCTCCCCCGGCGGCATCGTCATTCCCGATACAGCGGCTGAGAAGCCCGTTCAGGGAAAGGTCGTCGCGGTCGGTAACGGCAAGATTCTCGAGAGCGGCCAGGTCCGTGCCCTCGACGTCAAGGTCGGCGACAAGGTCCTGTTCGGCAAGTACAGCGGCACGGAAGTCAAGGTCGAGGGCGAGGAGCTTCTCGTGATGAGAGAGGAAGATCTCGTGGCCGTGATCGAGAGCAAGTAAGCGAGGAGCTAACACAATGGCAGCCAAAGAAGTCAGATTCAGCGACGACGCCCGCCAGCGCATGGTCAAGGGTGTCAACGTTCTGGCCAACGCCGTCAAGGCGACCCTCGGCCCGAAGGGCCGCAACGCCGTGCTCGAGAAGAGCTTCGGCGCCCCCACCATCACCAAGGACGGCGTGTCGGTGGCGAAGGAAATCGAGCTGAAGGACAAGTTCGAGAACATGGGCGCGCAGATGGTCAAGGAGGTCGCCTCCAACACCTCCGACGAGGCCGGCGACGGCACCACCACCGCCACCGTGCTCGCGCAGGCGATCGTCCGCGAGGGCCTGAAAGCCATCTCCTCGGGCCGCAATCCGATGGACGTCAAGCGCGGCATCGACAAGGCGGTCACCGCCGCAGTCGAGGAGCTGAAGAAGCTCTCCAAGCCCTGCAGGGATTCCAAGGCCATCGCACAGGTCGGCACGATTTCGGCCAACGGCGATGAGTCGATCGGCAAGACCATCGCGGACGCGATGGAGAAGGTCGGCAAGGAAGGCGTGATCACCGTGGAGGAAGGCTCGGGCCTGGAGAACGAGCTCGAGGTGGTCGAGGGCATGCAATTCGACCGCGGCTACCTGTCGCCGTACTTCATCAACAACCAGCAGAACCAGACCGCGGAGCTCGAAAAGCCGTACATTCTGCTGGCCGACAAGAAGATCTCCAACATCCGCGAGCTGCTGCCGCTGCTCGAGGGTGTGGCCAAGGCCGGCCGGCCGCTGCTGGTCGTGTCCGAGGACGTCGAGGGCGAGGCGCTCGCCACCCTCGTGGTCAACAACATCCGCGGCATCCTCAAGGTGGCCGCCGTCAAGGCCCCGGGCTTCGGCGACCGCCGCAAGGCCATGCTGCAGGACATCGCCATCCTCACCGGCGGCACGGTGATCTCCGATGAGGTCGGCCTGTCGCTCGAGAAGGCGACGCTCAATGACCTGGGCGAGGCCAAGAAGATCGTGGTCGAGAAGGAGAACAGCACGATCATCGACGGCGCCGGCAAGCAGGCCGACATCAAGGCCCGCATCGTCTCGATCGAACAGCAGATCGAGGAGGCGACCTCCGACTACGACAAGGAAAAGCTCCAGGAGCGCAAAGCCAAACTCTCCGGCGGTGTCGCCGTGATCAAGGTGGGCGCGGCCACCGAGGTCGAGATGAAAGAGAAGAAGGCCCGCGTCGAGGACGCGCTGCATGCAACCCGCGCGGCCGTCGAGGAAGGCGTGGTGCCGGGCGGCGGCGTGGCGCTGATCCGTGTGCAGAAGGCTGTTGAGAAGGTCGAGGCCGGCAACGAGGACCAGCAGGTCGGCGTGCGCATTCTCGTCCGCTCCATCGAGGAGCCGCTGCGCCAGATCGTGGACAACGCCGGCGAGGACGCCGCGGTCGTGTTGAACCGGGTGAAGGACGGCAAGAGCGCCTTCGGTTACAACGCCGCCACGGACGAGTACGGTGACATGATCGAGCTCGGTGTCCTGGATCCGGCCAAGGTCACGCGCCTGGCGCTGCAAAACGCGGCCTCGGTGGCAGGTCTCCTGTTGACGACTGAAGTCATGGTCGCCGAGGCGCCGAAGGACGAGGAGCACAGCCATTCGATGCCTCCGGGAGGCATGGGCGGAATGGATATGTAAGCCCTCCCTCTAAAGAGGTATCGATTCCGAAGGACTCGGACGGTATGATGACAACAACGGTTAGGGACTGTGCCCGACCCCAAAGCGGGGACAGTCCTGAAAGACGCGGATCAAGACCCCCCTATTCCGCGCAATCCTCGAAGCCCCGGAACTTCCGGGGCTTTTTTTTCGCGCTGACGCGCTGGATTCTACGGGGTTTGCTTCGCAAACCCCGTACATGTAGCCGGCGCTAAAGCGCCGGAAAAGAGGCGGATTCGCTTGACCTCAAGCCAGGGTTGAGGCTGGATGCCCTCGTGAGTCCCGAGCTCGATGACTGCGTACGACGACACCTGGAGGCCCTGGAAGCGGCCTCGCCGGGCCTCTACAACACCCTGCCGTCCGAGGTGCGCGACAGCCTGCCGCGGGTGTTCGCGGCCAGTGATTTCGTGGCCGAATCCTGCATCAGGGACGCGGCTGTGCTGTCCAGCTTGGCCGAATCGGGACTGTTGCGGCCGTTGGCGCCCGGGGAGCTCGGCGGGCGAGCGCCGGCCGCCGCGGGCATGGAGGCTGACATGTTGGAGGCGCTTCGCCGTTGGCGGCGCCGCGAGATGGTGCGGATCGCCTGGCGCGCGCTCGCCGGCTGGGCGTGCGTCGAAGAGACACTCACTGAGTCGTCGGATTTCGCCGATGCGGCCATCGAGGTCGCTGTGGCATACGCGCGACAGCAACTCGTGGGTCGATTCGGACAGCCGCGATCAGCCGGCGGGGAGCCGCAGCCGCTGGTCGTGGTGGCGATGGGCAAGCTCGGCGGCCGGGAGCTGAACTTTTCCTCCGACGTCGATCTCGTGCTGCTTTTCCCGGAGCACGGCGAGACCGACGGTGCCCGCGTCATTTCCAATGAGGAGTTTTTCACGCGCCTCGGACAGGGTTTGATCAAACTGTTGGAAACTCCCACCCATGACGGGCTGACTCTGCGCGTCGACATGCGCCTGCGTCCTTTCGGGGACAGCGGGCCGCTGGTGGTCAGTTTCGCCGCCCTGGAAGACTACCTGCCGTTGCACGGCCGCGACTGGGAGCGCTATGCCTACGTCAAGGCGCGCGCCGTCACCGGCGCCGGCCGTTTCGCCGAAATCCGCTCCGGCGTTCTGCGGCCCTTCGTGTACCGCCGCTACCTGGATTACGGGGTTTTCGAGAGCCTGCGCGAGATGAAGGCGCTGATCGAGCGGGAGGTGCAGCGGCGGGAGCTGGCCGGGCACATCAAGCTCGGGCCGGGCGGTATCCGCGAGATCGAATTCATCGTGCAGACCTTCCAGCTGATCCGGGGCGGGCGCGATCCGGCGCTGCAGAACCCTTCTCTGCTCGCCGCGCTCGAGCTGCTCGGGCGCGAGAGGATTCTGCCGCTTGCGGCGGCCGGCGAGCTGCGCGAGGCCTATCTGTACCTGCGCCGCCTGGAGAACAGCCTGCAGATGCTCGCCGACCGCCAGTGCCACCAGCTGCCCACCGATGAGCTCTCGCGCGGGCGCATCGCGGCGGCGATGGGGTACCCGGACTGGCCGGCGCTGGTCGGGGAGCTCGACCGGCACCGCAAGCGCGTCGGTTGGCACTTCCGCCGGCTGGTCGCCGGCGAACCTGCGCCTGCCGGCATACACATCGATCTCGGCAGGGCCTGGGACGAGGGCGCGGAGACGACCGCGCTGACGGACTCGCTCGCCGAGGCGGGGTTCGCCGCGCCGGAGGAGGTCGGCCGGCTGCTGCTCGAGCTGCGGGCCTCCTCCCTGGTGCGCAAGCTCGATGAGCCGGGCCGCCGGCGACTGCAGGCGTTGCTGCCGCCGCTGCTCGCCGACATCGCGGCGGGCACGGCCGGCGCCGAGCAGCAGACCGAGGTGTTGCGCCGGATCCTTTCCATTCTCGAGGCGACGGGCAAGCGCTCGGCCTATTTCGCGCTGTTGCGCGAAAGCCCGGCGGCCCGCCGGCGGCTCGTCGAGATCTGCCGGCGGGGGGAGTTCCTGGCCCGGCAGGTCGCCGCCTATCCGCTGCTGCTCGACGAGCTGGTCGATGAGCGCTCATTGTCCGAGCTGCCGGACCGCGGCGAGCTGGCCCGGGAACTCGAGATCGGTCTTGCGCGGGTGGAAGGCGATGCGGAGCGCCAGGTCGAGGCGCTGTGTCACTTCCAGCGGGCGGCCGTCTTTCGAGTCGCGGTGGCGGACCTCGCAGGAACGCTGCCGGTGATGCGGGTCAGCGACCATCTGACCGTCATCGCCGAGCTGATTCTCGACCGGGCGATCGAGCTGGGCTGGCGCCAGATCACCGCGCAGTTCGGCGTTCCCTGCTGCGGGGAGCAGCGCCGTCCGGTGAGGGTGTGCGCCGTAGCGTACGGGAAGCTCGGCGGCCTCGAGCTCGGCTACGGCTCGGACCTGGATTTGGTGTTCCTGCACGATTCCCGCGGGGAGCGGCAGGAGACCTGCGGCGAGCGGCCGATCGACAACCAGGTCTTTTTCGTGCGCCTGGTCCAGCGCGTGGTGCACCTGCTGACCGTGCATTCTCCCGCTGGGCGGCTCTACGAAGTGGATGTCCGCCTGCGTCCGAGCGGCAAGGGTGGGTTGCTGGTGACGCAGATCGATGCGTTCGCCGAATATCAACGTCGCGACGCGTGGACCTGGGAGCATCAGGCGCTGCTGCATGCGCGGGCGGTGGCCGGCTCGCCCGGGCTGTGTGAGGAATTCGAGCGCATCCGCATGGATGTGCTTCGGCATCACGTGCGCCTCGACACGCTGAGGCAGGACGTACGGGCGATGCGGGAGCGGATGCGCAGGGAGCTGTCCAAGGGCGGCGGGGGCAGAATGGACCTGAAGCAGGATCCCGGGGGCATCGCGGATATCGAGTTCCTGGCTCAATATTGGGCGCTCGAGTGGGCCCGCGAGTACCCGCCGGTGGCGATGTTCTCGGACACCATCCGTCAGCTCGAGTCGGTGGCATCGGCCGGCTTGGTGCCGCAGTCCACGGTCGACACGCTGACCGGCGCTTATCGCGCCTATCGCAGTCGCCGGCATCACCTGGCGCTCGCCGGACGGGGCGAGCTGGCGCCGGAGGAGGACTTCGCGGCCGAGCGCGCCGCGGTCACGGCGATCTGGCGGGAGGTCATGGAGCGCGAGCCTGCGATCGAGCCCCCGCGCACTCGCCAACGGTGAGTCGCGCAGCGACGAGCGCGCGGGCATGGCGCCCGGTCGGTATAATGCCGCGCCCGCTTCGCCAATTCCGGAAGGTCAAGGTATTGCAATGGCCGCCAAAGTGCAGCCCCTGATCCAGCCCAGCGCCCAGAACCAATACGAGGTCGGACCGGCGGATTTGCCGCTGTCCTGTCCGATGCCCGAGATGCAGCTGTGGAACTCCCACCCCAGGGTGTATCTGCCGATCGAGCAGACCGGGTGGGCGAAGTGTCCCTATTGCGGCGCCGAGTACACGCTGCGCCGATAGCCCACGGCGCCGCCGGCGCCTGCGGGCCCATGGAAAAAGTCCCGCGCGGGCGTTCGCCGCTATCTCGGCTGAGCCGCGGCCCCGCCGGCGATTGCGGGCCCATCGGCCAATAGCGGCTCGATGCGCCGCAGCGCCCGCTGGAGCGCGCCCCGATTCTCCTCGACGACGGCGCGGCCGATCGCCCCGATTCGCTCCCGCTCGCCCTCGTCGGACAGCCACGCGTCCAGGCGCGCGGCGAGCTCGCCGGCGTCGTGCACGATCGCGACGCCGCCCCGCTCAGCCAGCAGCCGCGCGACCTCTGCGCTGTTGAACTGGTGAGGACCGCTCAAGAGCGGTACGCCGAGCGAGGCGGGCTCGAGCAGGTTGTGCCCGCCGACCGGTACCAGGCTGCCGCCCACGAAGGCCGCATCGGCCGCCGCGTAAAAGTCGCACAGCTCCCCCAGGGTGTCGAGCAGCAACACCTCGGCGGCGCCGGCCGCCTCCACCGGGACCGGTTGGGAGTGTCTGGCGAAGTCGATGTCCCGGGCGCGCAGCAGCGCGGCCACCTCGGCGAAGCGGCTCGGATGCCGGGGTGCCAGCGCCAGCAACGCCCGCGGATGGACCTCGCGCACCTGCCGGTGCGCCTCCAGGACCACCCGTTCCTCGCCCTCGTGCGTGCTGCCCGCGACCCACAGCGGCCGGTCCGCGGCGTAGTGCGCGCGCAGCCTCTTTCCCCTGGCTGGGACATCCGGTGCCGCGGTGAAATCGAACTTGAGGTTGCCGGTGACGTGCATGCGATCGGCGTTTGCGCCAATGGAGAGGAACCGTTCCGAGTCCGCCTCGCTCTGCGCGGCCACCGTGGCCATCGCGAGCGCTTCCCGGAACAGCGCGCCCAGGAGGCGGTACCGGCGGGTGGAGCGCGCCGAGAGACGTGCGTTGGCGATGAGCAGCGGCACTCCCCGCTGCCGGCACTGGCGGTAGAAGGTGGGCCACAACTCGGTTTCCAGCATGACGGCGAGCCGGGGCTGCGCACGATCGAGGAAGCGGCGGACCGACCCCGGCAGATCGTAGGGAAGGCAGCGAGCGGTGAGCAGGGGACCGAGCGCTTGCGCGCGGTCCCGCCCTGTCGGGGTGAAGGCGGTGACCAGCACCGGGATGTCCGCAAAGCGCTCGCGCAATCCTTTGACGAGCACGGCGGCAATCTGGACCTCGCCGACCGAGGCGGCATGAATCCACACCGGCCTGCCTTGCACGGGCGGCCCTAGCCCGAAACGCTCGCCCAAGCGCCGCCATCGGCCGCGATCGTGCCGGCCGCGCCACGCGAGCACCGCGGCGTGCAGCGGGGCGGCCAGATAGGCCGCGATCAGGTACAGGGCGCGCACGAGGGCTAGGCGCGCTGTGCAGCCGCGTCCGCCGGCTTCACGGACGGTTGCCGGTAGCCGCCGAGGAGCGCGTGCCAGTCCGCGTCGGTGAAACGATCGGGGGGCAGGCCGTATGCGATTTTCTCCAGCGAGCGGCGCAGGCGCACCAGATTGCCGTCGCGCCACAGGCCATCGGGGCGCAGCCGGCAGCGGTCGAAGTCCACGAGGTAGACGGCCTCCTCGCTGAGCAGCACGTTGTGGGCGTTGAGGTCGGCGTGGCACACGCCCAGGTCGTGGAAGCGACGGATGCAGCGGCCGATCGACACCCAGGTGAGCAGCGAGAGCGCGTCGATGCGCAATGCCTGCGCGAGAGACCATGTGGGGGCGAGGCGCACGGTGATGATATCGCCCCGGTAGGTTTGTCCGCGGCGCACGTAGCGGGCGGCAACCGGCACCGGCACCGGCAGTCCCGCACGGTGCAGCCGAAGGGTGAGCTCCCACTCGGCAAAGGGGCGAGTCCGCTGCTCACCGTGCCACAGGTACCGGTCGTTGCTCAGGCGCGCGGCAAGCCCGCCGCGCTGATAATGGCGCAGCACCCAGTCGCGCTCGGCGCTGCGTATGAAATGGGTGGTACCGCGGCCCCGCGCCGTGCCGATCAGCTCGCCGCGCCGCGCCCAGAACTCCGGCTCGAACCACAGCGGGTTGAAATTGCGGGTCAGCGCGGCGTTGTATAGCATGGCGCCCCCCGCAATGGTCACGCGCTTGACCGAGGGCCCTGGCGGCCGGTTTTCGCTCACCGCTCGACGCTCCCCGCTTCAATGTTCCGGATGTTGCCGAAAGACCCCCCGCCGCGCAGCGTTTGCATTCTCAGGCTCTCGGCGCTCGGCGACGCCTGCCATGTCGTGCCGGTGGTGCGCACCCTGCAGAAGGTATGGCCGGAGACACGGCTGACATGGATCATCGGCAAGGCAGAGGCGCGCTTGATGGGGCTCATCGAGGGGGTGGAGTTTATCACCGTGGACAAGCGGGCCGGGTTGGCGGCGGCCCGGGAGCTGCGCGCCCGCCTGGCCGGCCGGCGGTTCGACGTCCTGCTGCACATGCAGCTGTCGCTGCGGGCGAGTCTGATCTCCCGCCTGGTGCCGGCGCGGGTCCGCCTGGGGTTCGACCGGCCGAGGGCGCGCGAGCTGCAATGGTTGTTCACCAACGCCCGGGTCGCCCCCCGGGCGCGCGAGCACGTGCTCGACAGCTTCTTCGGTTTCATCGAGGCGCTGGGCATCACAGAGCGCGTATTGCGCTGGGATGTGCCTCTGCCGCAGGAGGCGCTGGCCTACGCCGAGCGGCTGATTCCCGAGGGGCGGCGGACGCTGCTCATCAGCCCCTGCTCGAGCCACGCGCTGCGCAACTGGAGCGCACAGGGGTACGCGCGGGTGGCCGAGCACGCCGTGCGCCGGCACGGGATGCAGGTGATCCTCGCCGGCGGCCCGACGGAGGCGGAGCGGCGGGCCGGCGCAGGCATCGAGCGCCTCGCGGGCGTGCCGCTGCTCAACCAGATCGGCCGGGACACGCTGCCGCAGATGCTGGCGCTGCTGAGGCGCGCCACGGTGCTGATCACCCCCGATTCGGGGCCCGCGCACATGGCGACCATGGTCGCAACGCCGGTGATCGGGCTGTACGCGGCCACCAATCCCGAGCGCAGCGGACCGTATCTGTCGCGCAAGTGGTGCGTGAACGCCTACCCGGAGGCGGCGCGGCGCTTTCGCGGCCGCGAGCCGCAGCGGCTGCCGTGGGCCGAGAAGATCGAGGAGCCGGGCGTCATGGATCTCATCGAGCCCGCAGAGGTCACCGCCCGGCTGGATCAACTGTTAGCATGCCGGTCATGAAAGACGTCCTGGTTCCCATCTCCCCCGGCGAGCTGCTCGACAAGATCACCATACTCAGGATCAAGTCGGCGCGTATCGCCGATGCGGCCAAGCTCGCCAACGTGCGCGTCGAGCTCGATCTGCTCGAGAAAACCTGGCGCGAGGCTCGCGGCGGGGGCGAAGTCGCGGACGAGGAGCGGGCGCTGCAGGCGGTCAACGAGCGCTTGTGGGACATCGAGGACCGGATCCGGGAGAAGGAGGCCGGGCGCAGCTTCGATCGGGAGTTCATCGAACTCGCGCGCGCGGTCTACATCGAAAACGACCAGCGCGCGGCGCTCAAGAAGCGCATCAACCTGGCGCTCGGCTCGCGCCTGGTCGAGGAGAAGTCCTACAAGGACTATTAGGGCCTCAGTTCTTCGGCACCGGGGGCGGTGTCATAGCCGAGGGGGTGATCTCCCCCGGAGAGACCGGCACCTGCTTGGTCAGCCAGCGGTCGATGATCTGCACCTCGTTGGGACGGAGAATGCCGGCCGCGTACTGCAGCTGAATCACACTGTTGATGTAGCTGTAGCGGCTGGTGGCATAGTTCGTTCTGGCCTGCACCAGCACGCTCAGAGCGTTCAGCACATCGACCTCGGTCTGGGTGCCGACCCTGTAGCCCGCCGAGGTGGCCTGGTAGGCCGTCTGGCTGGACTTGAGGGCCTGGCGCAGGGCGCGGACGTTGGCAATGCCGCTGATGACCCCCAGATACGAGTCACGCGCCTGCTGCACGGTCGTGCGCGAGGCCTCATCGACCGCGTCCTTGGCCGCGATCCACTGGTATTGGGCCTGGTGGATGCGCGCGGTGTCGCCGCCGCCGCTGAAGATGGGCAGCGACAGCTCGATCCCGATCTGTCGGTCGTTGGTGTCGCTGCCCAGGCCGTGGAATACCTGGCCGAAGACGTTCTCGGTGGTGGGGTTGTTGCTGTAGGAGCGGCTGGCCACCACGCTGATGGTCGGGATGTCGCTGCCGAAGGCCGCGCGCACGTTCTCCCGGGCCGCATCCGCTCCCAGGCGGCTCGCGATCAGAGAGAGGTTCTGCCTGAGCGCGGTGTGGACCCACTGGCTCTGGCTGGCCGGGTTTGGCATGACCAGCGGCATGTCGCTGCCGGGCTCGTCGAGGCTCTCGTACTGCCGGCCGGTGATCACTTCGAGCTGGTCCTGGGCGTTGGCCAGGGTCTGCTTGGCGGTGATCACCTTCGCCGCAGCGGTGTCACGCGCAGCGCGCGCCTGCTCGACGTCGGTGATGGCGATCAGGCCGACCTTGAAGCGCTCCTGGGCCTGACGCAGCTGCAGGGTGTACGCCTCGAGGGAGGATTCCTGCGCCTGCAGGGTGTCCACCGCCGAGAGCACATTGAAGTACGCGGTCGCGGTGCGCAGGATGAGGTTCTGCGCGGCCTGGCGATAGGTCGCTTCCGCCTGGGCCACCTGCTTGTCGGCGGCCTTGAGGTTCATCCAGTCCGTCCAGGAGAACAGCGGCGCGCTGAGGTCGAGGCTCCACTGCCTGCTGTTGGTGTTCTGCGAGAGCGGCAGGCGGTAGGAATACGGAACCCCGGACGCCGAGGAGCTGATGTTGCCGCTGGAGCCGGCGCTGTGACTCCAGGTCTTGCCGGCGCTGCCGGTGATCTGCGGCAGCAGGACCGCGAAGGCCTCCGGGCGGGCTTCGCGGGCGGCCATGTAGGTGGCGTGCGCCTGCCGAAAGATCGGATCGTGCGCCAGGGCATCCCGGTACACGCCGACGAGGCTCGTGGCCGAGGCGGTGGTGGCGAGCCCGAGCGCAAGGCCGCCACAGAGCAGCGCCCGGGTGGATCTGTGTAGGATTGAACGCATAGCTGTCCACAAGAACACGCGAAGGCGCGAAAAGTTGCGGGCCGGCGGGCGGTATGCGCGCGTCATCGTGTTCCCTACCGCTCCACGCAGGGAGCGTCTCAGCCTCAGAACGTGAACTCCACGGGCCGGATCGCGTCGACGAGCGGGTCGATCACGGTCTCGAACAGGCTCTCGGTCGTCCAGGCATCCTCCGACACCCGGCGGATGAGCCGTGCTTCCATGACGGGCGCCTCGCCGACCACCACGAACAGCCGGCCACCGATGGCGAGCCAGTTCTGGAACCTCGGGTCGTAGACCGGCAGGGACGCCGTGACGGCGATCGCCTCGAAACGGCCCTGCGGCTCGTATTGCATGGCATCGCCGGTGAGAACCTCGATGTCCCGCATGCCGAGCGCGGCGAGGTTCCGGCGGGCCATTTCAGCCAGCTCGGGCAGGATTTCAATCGACTGGACGGCGGCGCCCGCGGTGCGCAGACAGGCGGTCACAAACCCCGAGCCGGTGCCGACCTCGAAGACCCGCTCCGTGCCTCCGAGTTGCAGGGCCTGCAGCAGCCGGCCGACCACGCTGGGGCGCAGCATGTGCTGGCCGCCGGGCAGGGGGACCTCCATGTCGGCATATGCCAGGAAGCGATGCTGGGGCGGCACGAACGCCTCACGCGGCACCTTGCGCAGCGTATCGAGGACCCGCTCGTTCAGCACGTCCCAGGCGCGCACCTGATGCTCGATCATCTGTTCGCGGGCATCGGCCTGCATCGGAAGAGGCTCCCATTGAATTCTTGCATCCCCCGGGGAAGGGGAACGGTGAAATTACGGGTTTTCCGGGCTCCTGCCAAGCCGATTTGCGATGAGATATGGTGAAATCGCGATAGAAGGCAAGGGCCCTTGGGCTATGCTCGAAGCGTCCGGGTTCCGAGGTACGGAATAAATCAATAAGCCGCGGCGCACTCCGGATGCAGCCGCTCGAGAGAAGCTGAATGTCGATCGGGCCATTAAGCCTCTTGCTGGCGCTCATCGCGGCAGCCTTCCTGTTGCTTTGGACCTACCGGTTGCGGCGCCGTGATCTGCGCACGATCGAGCTCATTTCCCGGCAGATTCATCGCCGCGGCCGCGGCCGGCAGCCCGAGCGGCTCGAAGGCGCAGGCCCCCCCGAGCTCGCCGCTCTGGTCGGCGCCGTCAACCAGTTGTTGACCCGCCCGGCCGAGGCGCCTCGCGCCGCGCCCGATCCGTTCGTCCTGCTCGGTGACCGGATCCACCAGGTGGTGCTCGTGCACCGCGAGGTCATCCTGTATGCGAATCGTCAATTTGGCGCCCTGATCGGCAAGGGTCCCGGGGATCTCGTGGGCCGGCCGTTCGCCGAGCTGGTGATGCCGGAGTACGCCGACCTGGTGAGGGACACCATCAACCGCCATCTGACCGGCGAGCCGGCGGCCGACCTCTACGAGGTCGACATTCCCGGAGCGGAGGGGGCGGTCCGGCTGGAGATCTCCTCGGGGCTCATCGACTACGAGGGCGGCCGGGCGCTGCTGATGACGGGCTCGGAGATCCTTCCGCCGCAGAGCGCGCAATCGTCGGGAGAGCGTGCAAACGCGGGGCGAGTTCAGCATCTGTCGGCGCTCGACTTGCTGGCCGAGGCCGTCATCGTCACGGATGCCGCCGGCGCCATCACCTACCTCAATGCCTCGGCCGAGCGGCTCTCGGCGGGGGCCGGCCCGCCCGCGCGCCGGCCGGGGGGGGGGGGGGGGGGGGGAGCCGGCGCGGGGGGGCACCGACGGGCGCGCTCGCGGCCCCGCCGGCCCGCCCCGCCCCCCCCGCCGGGCCG
>OFHJ01000077.1_pt1 | contig 38920 bp, 28 predicted proteins | sample 1522001 | NCBI WGS metagenome assembly OFHJ01 (sample SAMEA2464838, study PRJEB22497) | soil metagenome | biome: Grassland; feature: Farmland; material: Clay | place: Australia | collected 2013-02-01 | depth 1.2 m | reverse complement strand
CTTATGAAGTTATTCGGCTGATTGAGGTCCGAATTAACTGGCACACCACAACGGGGGCATTCCTTGTCCTCATCGCAGCCACACCCGTCGGACTGATTCTCACTGCGCTCGTGGCGAAACTCTTCCGTATTCGGGAGCTTGATGATTTCCTGCGGTCCATCCCGCTCTTGTCGCGTTTCAGGGAAAGCCACGTTTGACAAAGTCTTCCATAAATGGAACGGCTATTTCTATTTCCCAATGCAAAACCGGGAAAAGATCATTCCCAGAATGTCTTCCACATCGGTTGTGCCTGTCAGTGTGTCGAGCGGCCGCAGGGCATCGTATAAATCCAGCAGAAGCATTTCATGATGCATCTGCTGTTCGGCTGCCCGGCTGCAGCGATCGAGTGCTTCCAAGGACTTTTTCAGAAGCTGCTGGTGCCGGAGGTTGGATCGGAGTAGGTGACGCCGTTGTAGGTCGTGGAAACGTCACCGTACCCGTTGACGGTCATGACGGTGGCGTTGCCAAGGCCGTTGTTGGATTCCGTGCCGATGCCAAAGATCAATGAGCCAGTTGCGCTGGCCGCGCCGCTGCTGCTGATGGAACCCATTTTGACCACGACCCCGTTATTGTCGTTGGCGAAAAGCCAGACCGGGTTCTGCACCTGGTTCGTTTCCGCCAGCGGCGTCTGTGTGCAGCTCGACGAGGTGCACAGGTAATAGGGCTGGGGATTGGGCGGGCTGGTCGAACCGGGCGCGCAGGCGGCGCCGCAGTCATGCCGGAAGATCCCCACGCCTAGGATGCCGTTGGCGCCGAGCGTGGCGACGGTGTCGTTGGCCGGCAGGCCGCTGCTGGTGCAGCTCGACGGCGGGCCGGGAACGCTGGATGACCCGATCAGTTGGATCGGTACGCTCGTGGCCACCTCGCCGGTGTTGTTGCTTCCGCCCATGTACACATCCGCGGTTGCGACCGATCCCCAAACATAGGAGCCTTCAAACTGCGTGCACTCCGCCAGCGTGTTGCCGCTGCTGTCGGTGGTGTTGGGCAGGGAGAGGCCGACTTGCGAAGACAGCAGCCGCAGGCCATACGAGCCCGTGTCCAGCAGAACGTCCTTGATGTTCTGGCACTGCGTGGTGCTGCCTGGAACGCAGACGCGCACCGTAACGAACGGGGTGTTGACGTAGGCGTTCCCGCCGGGCCCTTGCTCCACGGAAATGGGCGTGACGTTGCCGCCTGAACTGCCGCTTCCTCCGGTCCCGCCACCTCCTCCTCCACTGGTGGGCGGAAGGCCGCCGCTGGAGCTGTTGCCGCAGCCGCTCAAGCCAAAACTGATCGCCGCGGCGAAAACTACGGCCAAGGCGAGGAAGCCGGCGCGCTTCATCGCACCACCGCCGCGGAAACGTTGTGTGGAATTAGTTTGGTGACAAAAGCGCGTCCGTAGAAAGCCCGCATGTGCCCCGCGCTTTCCACCACCAGATCACCGCTTTGGATGCGGAGCGGGCCGCGAACTCGCCGGGGCTGCGCCGCGGCTTTCTGGAAGCGGGTGAAGTAAGCGCCCAACAGAGCCCGGAGGTTAGGAATCCGCGGGCCATGCCAGGACACTCCAAAAACCATTCCCGAGGGGGAAACATATTCCCGGATGACGGTGCCTCGGCCCGGCTGACCGCTGCTGATCTGCTGGATGGTATAGCCCGTAGCGCGTATCTGCCGCAGCCGTCCCGCAACCCGCGCCCGGTCTACCAGCACGCTTTGCACTTGCTGGCCCAAAACCGCCCAGGCGGGCGCGACCAGCAATGCCACCGCCAATACCCCCCCCAGCCAACGGCTGGCGGGCACGCCCGATGGCCATTTTCCACATTCCATCCTCGGCATGGAGACCCCCTGCACTGCTGTCCCGAGTATAAAGGTAAGGCAAGGGGGCCAAAGTGCGGAAGCGCACGCGGCTCCCCAGTTCGCCTTCAGGCGGCATTTAGGCAAAGCCCGCCGCAAGGCGCCGCCTAGTCGGCGGTGGGCGGCGCGGCGGAACCGAGATAGCGCACCGGATCCCGTGCGCAGCTATACAAGCACCAGGCAGCGGCGATGCAGCAGGTCTGTTGCAAATCTTGCGTATTGGCCCCGAGGTCCGGATCTTCCAGGCTCGGGGCGAAGAACGCCTGCAATGATTCATCCACCGCGGGCAGCGAGATGGGAATTTCCAGCGGCACGAAACCGAATTCCCCGCGCTCATCGTGGGTCACGATCATCAGCGTCAGCTCGCGGTCTTCCAGCGGAGTCGGCGGCTCGCAGTGGATCAGATAAACTTCTTTGACCCACTGGGACGGCCCGCCGCCCGGCGCGCGCAATGTTTGCCACCAAGCCGGAAACTGCACGCAAAGCGCCGGGGCGGGACTTTGGAACTGCGTGCTGTGCAGCCGCAGCCAGCGGCTATCGGTCAGCGTGGCGGCTAACTCCGGCCCGAGGCGCGCGTGCACCGCGCCAAAGCGCCGGTAGCACGCCCATGTGTGCAGCATGTGCAGGAAAAGATTCTGTTCCCTTTCCCCCGGATTCGCGGCGGCGTATTCCTGGAAGAGGGGTAGATCCAAATACGGCAGCAGGTGAATGACCGGCAAACCCTCAGCTTCAATTTGCTGGATCGCTTGCTCCAGCTTTCCATCGAGGTCGGGGTCTTGCTCGCGCAACAGGTCGTACAGCGTCTCCTCCGGAACCTCGGGACGGAATCGCGTCAAGCCGGGAGTGGCGTTGGGCGGCGCGAGTGTGGCGGCTGCGGCCGCCTGGGATATACCGCCGACGCCCTCATCGCTGCTCCGCGCTACCTCGCCGCTGGCGCTCTCCAATGCCGACCATGGGCCGCCGGCGGCGGCCGGATCGGTCACCAACTCCACCGCCAGGCTGAGTTCGTCCGCCGCTTCGTGGATGGCGAGCCAAAAAGCTTGGCCGATTTCTTCATCGGGCAATTCGGCACGCAGTCTTCTTCCCTGGCGCGGGTCCGAGGCGACGGATAAACGTGCGCCGGCTATCCCGGCTTGCTGTGCGACCAAGCGGACCATGGCAGGCCATTCGTCGGCATGGCCGGGGCGTAGGATCCAGGCAATCGGAGTGGGCATGGCGTGGAGTCTTCAAACTGGACGGTCGCTCGCCGAGGCGCGGCCGAAATCCGCGCCCCCCGGCCTGGCCGCATGGCCGGTAGCCAGCTTGGCGCCAGACGAGTCCGGGCAGCGGGCGGCGGGTCCGTCTGACCTATCCTATATGGCATATGGCGCGGTGGGGGCGGCGAGAAAAGGCAATGGCGGCGATCGCGCCCGCGCCCGGCAGCCCTGCGGCCCCGTCGCTAATCCGCCCCTATTTCGAAGCCCTGCTCCTGTTGCTGCTGGCGGCGGGCTTTTTCACCTTGGCCGGCACCGGCCGGCTCGGCGGTCCCGTGGTCTTGCTCGGAGCCGCGGCTCTGGCGTTGCGCGCACTTCTGCTCCTGCGCGGGATCCAACCCCGGCTGTCCAACGCCTTCGCCAATTTGGTAAGCGTCCTGTACTTGGCGTTTTACCCAATTGATTACTTGTTCCTGTCGCACGGATTTTTGCAGGCGACGGTGCACCTGGTCCTGCTCGTGGCCGTGCTGAAGCTGTTCTCCGCCACGCGCCCGCGGGATTTCGCCTACCTCTGCGTGCTGGCTTTCTTGGAGGTGCTGGCGGCAGCGACGCTTACGGTCGGCAGCGGGTTCCTGGCTGACTTCACCATTTTCTTGGTGCTGACCGTGGCCACGGTCATCTCCTATGAACTCTTTCGCGCGGAGGCCTCAGCTCCCGTGCGCGCCGCCGCGCCTGAGGGCAGCAAGCCGCGAGCCAAGGGCCCCACGGGCGGCTACCAGTTGCGCGGTCCGTTGTTCTCCGTCTCCTTGGCCGCCGCGGCCTGCGTCGCGGCTTGCGGCGCGCTGCTGTTCTTCTTGCTTCCCCGCTTTTCCTTTGGCTACTGGCAGCCTGGGATTGGGCCGCAGCGGCTCAGCGGCTTCAGTGACGATGTCGAGCTGGGCGAAATCGGCCGATTGCAGCTTAGCAACCGGCCGGTAATGCACGTGCGCATTCAGGCATCTTCGCCGGTGGCGGCGCCGGGCAGCCTTTACCTATATTGGACCGGCCGGGTGTTGACCGACTTCGACGGGCGCGGATGGTACGATCCGCAGCACGCGCGGCCCACGCGAACGGTCTTTGGGCAGTTGCAATTCCCCGTTCCCCCGCGGGCATTCGCCTACCCTCGGCGGACCGTGCGATATCAAGTCATGCTCGATCCCGTGGGCTCCGACGTGCTGTTCTTCGCGCCCCGGCTGCGGCAAATCTCGACGCATCTCCCGCGCATCGGCGTCGAGCCGACGGGCACGCTAAGCAGGGTGCATGGGACTTTCGGAGAAATGTCCTATACCGCGGTCTCCACCATCGGCTCGCCGCCGGCGGCGGATTTGCGGCAGCTGGGGCGCAACTATCCACGGCGGATCCGGCGGCAGGACTTGGAACTCCCTCCGGGCCTGGACCCGCGAATCGGCGCGCTGGCCCGGCGCATCGCCGGCGCCCGCCCCGATCCGTACGCGCAGATGCGCGCACTGACCCGGTACCTGCGCACCCAATATCGCTACAGCCTCAACCTGCGCGCGCGGGGACCGGACCCGCTGGCCGACTTCCTCTTTCGCGTTCGGGCCGGCAACTGTGAGTATTTCGCCTCCGCGCTAGCGGTGATGGGGCGCATGCTGGGCATTCCCACGCGGGTGGTCAATGGGTTTGCGGGCGGCGAATACAATCGTGTTTCCGGTGACTACGTCCTGCGCGGCCGCGACGCCCACTCCTGGGTGCAGGCTTATTTTCCGGCGCGCGACGGCGGCATGTGGGTGCGTTTCGACGCGACGCCGGCGGCCGCGGATGCCGCGGGGTGGTCGCGGTGGCAGGAATACACCGATGCATTAAGCAGCTTCTGGCAGGAGTGGGTCATTAATTACGACGTCTTCCACCAGCTTTCCCTCGCCCGGGGCGTCAGCCGCCAGGTGCGGCTCGCGGCCAGCGGCTGGCGGCGTTGGTTCGCCTGGTCGGGGCGGCATGGCTGGCACGCGCGCACGCATGCGGCAGAGCACTGGCTTGCCCGTGCGGCCTCCCAGCGGCAAGGACGGATCGTGCTGTTGGTGGGCGTCGCTTTGCTCGCCTTCGGTGCGGCCATCTGGGCCGGGCCGTGGGCGAATCGCGGCCAGAGGCGGACGGCTTCGGCCGCCGCCGCCAGCGAAGCGACATGGTACTACCGGCGCTTGCGCCGGATGCTCGCGCGGACCGGCCTGCGCGCCCCGCCACAGTGCACGCCGGAAGAGCTAGCCAGCGCCTTGCCTGCGGCCACCGGCCGTCCCGCGGTGAAAGCGGCGGTGGGGCGATTTCTCTCGCATTACCAGCAGGTGCGGTTTGGCGGCGACGGAACGGCCTTGCCGTTGCTGGCGGATGATCTGCGGGCGGTGGAGGCGGCGCTGCGCTAGGCGCGCCGCTAGTTATTTTCCCGGCACCTGTACCCTTGGGGCCAGTTGTGGCGCCGGCAAGAAAGCCCTTATGATCGCCGCATCCCCCCGTTTAGGACGCGTGCGCCCGCATCTCAAACTTTCTTATTTCATCATCGCGGTGCTGATCCTAGCGGGAGCGGCGCCGCTGTTTCTGTATGGCACGCGGGTGATTGCCCTCAACCGCGACGCGCTGCGCACCAAGGAGCGGGAATACCAAACCGCGTCTACGCGGGCGTTGGCGGATGAAATCGGTTTGTATTACCGCCAAGGCGGGATGGCGGCGGCGCATTTGACCGACGCCATCGCCGTGCTGGCCAGCGGCGACCTCAGCGGCAACAAGGTCAACTCCCCGGACATTCGCGGCCTGCTGGAAGAAAGTCTGCACTCCTCGCCGCACCTGCTCTATCTAGCGGTCATCAACGACCAAGCCCAGGAAGTCGTGGCGTCGCGCTTGGCCAACATGGACGTCTTTCTGCTCCGCGCGATCGAGCGGGCGTATTTGGTTTCCCGCGCGGGTCAGACCAGCTATGTGCCCGTCGAAGTCTCGCTGAGCGGGCATAAGCGCGTGGTGATGCTGCGCAGCAGGCCGCTCGTGGCGGATCCCGATCTTCAGCCGGGAAGCCCCGGAGCCGGCCCGCCGATCGGCGTCCTGCTCCAGGTGGAAAGCTTTTCGCTGATTCAGCACCGGCTGGACGAAATGAGCGCCGGCGGCATGCAGCTCTACGTGGTGGATCACCGGGGACGGCTGATCGCCGCGGGTACTCCGCCGGGACACTTCGGCGGGGTGCTGGGCCAGGATCTGAGCCAGTTGGAAATCGTGCGCCGCTTCCTCTCTTGGCATGGCAATCCCTTGGCCTCGGAAACCGCCTCCTACAAGCAAAATACCTCGCGGGGACCGGAGGCCATGCTGGGTACCTATTCCGCCATTCCGGCGCTGCACTGGGCGGTCATCGCGCAGCGGCCCGAGCGGCTGGCTTTCGCCTCGGCGCGGGAACTGGAACGGGAAGGCTACATGCTGATGATCGCCAGCTTGATCGTCAGCGTCATCCTCGGTGTGTATTTCTCCAGCCGCCTCACGCATCCTCTGGAGCTGCTCAGCCAGCAGGCGCGGGCATTGGCGCGGCGCGAGTTTCTGGGGCGGATTCAAATCAAGGACCAAACCGAAATCGGCGACTTGGCGCGCAGCTTCAACGCCATGGCCGAGGAGATCGAGCATTACGTCAACGACTTGAAGGCCGCGGCGGACACCAACCACGAGCTGTTTTTAGGCTCCATTCGACTGCTGGCGCAGGCGGTGGACCAGAAGGACCCCTACACCCGCGGCCATTCCGACCGCGTCACCAAGTACTCCGTGGCCATTGCCAAGCGCATGGGCTTGACGGATGCCGAGGTGGAGCAGGTACGGATCTCGGCGCAGCTGCACGACGTCGGCAAGATCGGCATTGACGACCGAATCCTGAAAAAGCCCGGCGCCTTGTCCAACGAGGAATTCGTGCAAATGAAGCAGCATACCGTCAAGGGTGCCAACATCGTGCGCCAGGTCGAGCAGTTGCATGACATTTTGCCCGGCATCGAACTGCATCATGAGGCGGTCAACGGCAGCGGGTATCCCTATGGGCTGCGCGACGATCAGATCCCGTTGATGGCCAAGATTATTTCCGTAGCGGACACCTTCGACGCGATGACCACGGAACGGCCCTATCAGGCGGCGCATGAGACCGAACAGGTGGTGGAGATCATCCAGAAACACGCCGGCGTGCGGTATTCTCCAGCCGTGGTGCAGGCGTTCGTAGAGGCGGTTGAGGCAGGTGAAATTCGGCCGCAACGCGCGGCGGCGGTCGCGGCGCTGTAATCCACCGGCGCCGCCGACGGCGGGTACATAATTGCCGCTGGCACCGACTCCTTGCGCTTCTTCTCTCCCTCAAGCCGGCCGGCTCCGCCGACTGCCAATTTCGCTCGGCCCGTCCGCCTGCATGCGCTGGGTCCGAACGCGCGAATGCTATACTGATCCAGCGTCCTGGGCCCATTCTGCGGCCCGGATTTCCCGTTTACGGTGGGTGTAGCTCAGCTGGCAGAGCGCTGGATTGTGGCTCCAGAAGTCGAGGGTTCAAATCCCTCCACCCACCCCAGTGCCTGAACGCTCCCGCCCAATCTTCCTTTGCAATCCGAACGCGGGACGCGACGCCCCGCTCCCGACATTGGCGTCGCAGCGGCGAAAACCTCTCGCCGGTGCCCTCTCACCGGCAAGATTGGTTTCAATCGTCACCGTAGTAATTGGCCGGCAAGCAGCGGAGTTGACAGAAGCCCGGGCCAAGCGCAGCTTGGAAGGTTAGGCCATGACAGCCGCCAACCTCCAACCCACGCTTCAATCGAAGCATGCCTCCAACCAGCCGTTCCAAAGGGCGGCCGTTCTGGGAGCGGGAGTGATGGGAGCACGGATCGCGGCGCACTTGGCCAACGCCGGGCTGGCGGTGGATTTGCTGGACCTCGGGGAGCGAGCGGCGGCGGGGTTGAAGACCGCTGTGGAGTCGAAGCCTGCTGCGTTCTACGTGCCAGAAAACGCCAAGCGCATCCGCACTGGGAGCTTCGAGGCGGATCTGGGACGGTTGGCGGCGGCCGATTGGGTCATTGAAGCGATTATTGAGGATCTGTCAGCTAAGCGTCGGCTATTGAAAACGATCAGTCCCTATCTAAAACCTGACGCACCTCTTACCACCAACACCAGCGGATTGCCCATCGCGGCGGTCGGCGCGGAATTGCCGGCGGAGGCGAAGCGGCGCTGGTTCGGAACTCATTTCTTCAATCCCCCGCGCTACATGCGCTTGCTGGAGGCGATCCCGGGACCGGACACGGATCCCGCGGTAATGGCCCGGCTGCTCGCCTTCGTGGACCAGCGGCTGGGCAAGGGAGTGGTGCGGGCGAAAGACACGCCGAACTTCATCGCTAACCGCATTGGCACGTTCTCCTTGATGCGGACCCTGCAATTGATGGCGGAAATGGAGCTGACCGTCGAGCAGGTGGATGCGCTAACGGGACCGGTGCTGGGCTGGCCGAAATCGGCTACGTTCCGGACCGCGGATTTGGTGGGCCTGGACCTGCTGGCGCACGTGGTGGCGAATGCCTACGAGCATCTGCCGCTCGATGAGGCCAGGGAAATCTTCCGGCTGCCGGATTTTCTCCAGGAGATGATCCAGCGGGGCTGGCTGGGGGACAAAAGCGGGCAGGGCTTTTACAAGAAGGGCGAGCGGAACGCGCAAGGGCAGCGCGAAATCCTGGCGTTGGATTTGGCCAGCCTCGAATACCGCCCGCGCCAGAAGGCGCGCTTCCCTGTTCTTGACTTGGCCAAAACGCGAGAGGACTTGCCAGGACGGCTGAAGGAGGTATTGCACAGCCGGGATACCGCCGGACAGTTCTTGTGGCGGCTGCTGAGTTCCGTTTGGCGGTATGCGGCGGCACGAATTCCGGAAATCGCCGATGAGCCCTGGCAAATTGACCGAGCGATGCGCTGGGGCTTCAACTGGGCGCTGGGCCCGTTTGAACTGTGGGAAGCCGCGGGATTTGACGCGGTTGCGGAGCGGATGGAACAGGAAGGCGAGCCGCTGCCGGCCTGGGCACAGTGGCGCCGCACGGCGGGAAAGGCCGCGCCGCCGCCCACGGATCCCCCGGGCCTGCTGCGGCTGGATGTGATCCGGCACGCCAATGGCGTGGTCCAACAGAACGCTGGGGCGACCGTGCTGGATTTGGACGATGGCGTCGGCTGCATCGAGTTCCATTCCAAAATGAATGCCATCGGCGAGGACATTCTGCGGCTGACGACGGCGGCGCTGACGGCGCGGGACTCGCCCTTTGAGGCGTGGGTGATCGCCAACGAAGGCGAGAATTTCTCGGTCGGGGCCAATCTGCTGCTGTTGCTGATGGCAATCCAGGAAGACGACTGGGATGAGGTGGATTTGGCCGTGCGGGCGTTTCAGGGGATGACCCAGGCCATCCGCCATTCGCCCCGCCCGGTGGTCGCGGCGCCGTTCCAAATGGCGCTGGGCGGCGGCTGCGAGGTCATGCTGCACGCGGCGGAAGTCGTGGCGGCTGCGGAAACTTATTGCGGGCTGGTCGAAGTCGGGGTGGGGCTAATTCCCGCCGGCGGTGGCTCCGCGGCGATGGCGCGGCGGGCGATTGCCTCCGCCGAGGCGCTGCGGGCGACGGGCCCGGGGTCGGAGAGTTTGCCGCGGCAAGAAGCCATCCGCAGCGTGTTTGAAACCATGGCCTTGGCGAAGGTGGCGACCTCGGCGGAAGAAGCCCGGCGCTTGGGCTTTCTGCTCCCGGGCGACGTGATCGTTCCCAATCGCGACCGCCTCATTGCCGCCGCCAAGGCGGAGGCGCGGCGTTTGGCGGATGAGGGCTATGCCCAGCCGGGGCCGACGGCGGTTGCGGCGCCGGGGCCGAACGTGCGGGCAACGCTGGAGATGGGCGCATATCTGATGCGGCAGGCGGAGTACATCACCGACTATGAACAGCACTTGGCGAGCAAACTAGCCGCGGTGCTTTGCGGCGGGGATGCACCCGCGGGACTGCCATTGCCGGAGCAGCGCTGGCTGGATCTGGAACGGGAGACGTTTTTGTCCTTGTGCGGCGAGGCAAAGACGCAGGAGCGCATTCGGCACACGCTCCAAACCGGCAAGCCGCTGCGGAACTAGCCATGCCCAAACCGCGCCAACCCCAAGCAGCTTCCCCGCGCACCGGCGTGGGCCGGGCCCGTGACGGCGCGCCCGCGCCAACCCGCCGCAAAACGGCGCCGGCGCAACCGGAGGCGGTGATCGTGGCCGCGGTGCGGACGCCGGTGGGGCGGGCGTTCCGGGGGTGCTTGGCGCATACTCGGCCCGATGATTTGGCCGCTCTGGTGCTGCGCGAGGCCCTGCGGCGGGCCGAGTTTCCACCCGAGGCGGTGGAGGACGTGGTGCTGGGATGCGCCATGCCGGAAGCGGAACAAGGGATGAACGTGGCGCGGATCGCTGCGTTGCGCGCTGAATTGCCGGTTTCCGTCGCGGCGATGACGGTGAACCGGTTTTGCGCTTCCGGACTGGAAGCCATCGCCCAAGCCAGTGAGCGCATTCGCGCCGGCGGGGGCCAGGCAGCGCTGGCGGGCGGCACGGAGAGCATGAGCCTGATCCCAATGGGCGGGCACAAAATCGCCGTCAATCCCTGGCTCGTGGCGCACCATCCGGAAAGTTACCTGAGCATGGGACTGACCGCCGAACGCGTGGCAGTGAAATACGGCATCACCCGCGATGCCGCCGATGCGTTCGCGCTCGCCAGCCACCAGAAGGCGCTGGCGGCGCAGGCGGCGGGGCGTTTCGCTGAGGAGACCGTCGCCGTGCCCACCCGCGTGCCTGACGCCGCCGCGCGCAGCGGCTGGCGGGAGATCCGCTTCGAGCGCGACGAGGGGCCACGGAGCGATACCTCGCTCGCGGCGTTAGCGGCGCTGAAGCCGGCATTTCATGCGCACGGTCAGGTGACCGCGGGCAACAGCTCCCAGATGAGCGACGGGGCGGCGGCGGTGCTGCTGCTCTCCGCCGCCGAAGCGGCGCGGCGCGAACTGGAGCCCCTCGGCCGTCTGGTCGCCTATGCCACCGCCGGCGTGGACCCGGCGCTGATGGGCATCGGTCCGGTGGCGGCGATCCCGAAGGCCCTCGAACGGGCCGGATTGACCCTCGCCGATCTGGATGTGATTGAACTTAATGAGGCGTTCGCGGCGCAGAGCCTGGCGGTGATCGCCGCCGCGGGGTTGGACCCGGCGCGGGTGAACGTCAACGGCGGGGCCATCGCCCTGGGCCATCCCCTCGGCTGCACCGGCGCCAAATTGACGGCCACCATTCTGGCGGAGCTGGCCCGCCGCCGCGCGCGTTACGGGCTGGTGACCATGTGCGTGGGTGGCGGCATGGGCGCCGCCGGCATCATTGAAAATTTCCGGCGCTGAGCCCCTCCGCCGCTAACCCGAATCGTTGCAATCGGAAACCGCAACTACTTGGAGGCATCGCATGAGCCCATCTGACACCGCCCACAGCGTCAGTTCTCCGCCCGCCAGCTTCGTGCTCGGCCCGGGCGATCCCGCCGCGACCTTCACCCCGGAGGACTTCAGCGAGCAGCATCAATTGATTGCCCAAACCGCCGAACAGTTCGCCCGCCAGGAGGTGGTGCCGAAAGCGGAGGAGCTGGAGCATCAAGACTTCGCCGCCACTCGGGCGCTGCTGAAAAAAGCGGCGGAGCTGGGTCTGACGGCGATTGACATTCCGGAAAGCTATGGCGGGCTGGGGCTGGATTTCGCCTCCTCCACTTTGGTCTATGACCGCCTGGCGAAGTACGCCTCGTTCAGCGTCAGCTTCGGCGGGCATACCGGCATCGGCATGCTGCCGATCCTTTATTTCGGCACCGAAGACCAGAAGCGCCGGTACTTACCCAAGTTGGCGGCGTCGGATTGGATCGGCGCCTACGCCCTCAGCGAGGCCAGCAGCGGCAGCGACGCACTAGCCGCGCGGGCGCGGGCGGATCTGGAGCCGGACGGCAAGCATTACCTGCTGAATGGCGAAAAAATGTGGATCACCAATGCCGCCTTCGCCGACGTCTTCACCGTCTTTGCGAAGATCGGAGGCGAGAAGTTCACCGCGTTTTTAGTCGAGAAGGATTTTCCCGGCGTCAGCGTGGGGGCGGAGGAGAACAAGATGGGGATCAAGGGTTCCTCGACGCGCTCCCTCATCCTGAACAACGCCCGCGTGCCGGTGGAGAACGTGCTGGGGGAGATCGGCAAGGGCCACCACATCGCCTTCAACATTCTCAATGTCGGACGCTTCAAGCTGGGGGCGGGCTGCGCCGGCGGGGCGCGCACGGCGCTGGAACAGGCGGTGGCGTACGCCAAGCAGCGGCAGGCGTTCGGCCGTCCGATCGCGCAGTTCGGCTTGGTAGCGCAGATGCTGGCGGACATGGCGCTGGGCATCTACGCCGGGGAATCGGCGGTCTACCGCGCGGTGGGACTGATTGACCAGCGGCTGGAGAGCATCGACAAGGATGCCGTCGACGCCCCGGCGCAGATCCGCATGGCGCTGGAGGCCGCGGCGGTGGAATGCTCCATCGTCAAGGTGTTTGGCAGCGAAATGCTGGACCGGGCGGTGGACGCGAACGTGCAAATCTACGGCGGCTACGGCTTCGTGCGGGAATATCCCGCCGAGCGCGGCTATCGCGATTCGCGCGTGAACCGGATTTTTGAAGGCACCAATGAGATCAACCGGCTGCTGATCACCGGCATGCTCCTGCGGCGGGCCATGAAAGGCGAGCTGCCGCTGCTGGCGGAAGTCAACGCCATCACCCAGGAGGTCATGGCGGCGGCGCCGGCGCTGGGCGGCGAGGCGGACGCCGAGCCGCTGGCGGCGGAAACGCGGCGGATCGAAGGCGTGCGGAAGCTGGCGCTGCTGCTGGCCGGCGCGGCTTTCCAAAAATACCGCGAAGGTTTGGAGCAGGAGCAGGAGGTCCTGGCCGGGCTGGCGGATTTAATCATTCAGGTTTTCGTATTGCAATCGGCGCTGCTGCGGGCGCGCAAAATGGCCGCCGCCGGTCACCGCCGCGCCCCCCTGGCGCAAGCCATGGCGCGGGTGCTGGTGGCGGAAGGATTGGATCGCAGCGAAGCCATCAGCCATCGCCTGTTGCCGCGCGTGGCGGAGGGCGACATGCTGCGCGCGCAGGCGGCGATGGCGCGGCGGCTTTTGAAGCGGGACCTAATGGAGGTCATCGCACCGCGGCGGGAGATCGCGGCGGCGGTGGTGGAGTCCGGCCGCTATCCTCTCGGCTAGGGATTTAGGCCAGGGGACTCGGCGGGAGGGCCGGGCGGCTGTCGCTGGCTCGGTCCCGCCTGGGCTCGCTGCGGGGCCACGCGCCGTTCCGGCCACCGCGGGCCAGCGGCGGTGGGTTGGGCGCAGGGATCGTGGACCGGCCGGCGTGCCGCTGCCAATCCGCGGAAGAGAAGCTGCGAAGCGTTGCGCGTCAGCACCGGCCTGTCACCCGGGCTCGCACCGCTGGAATGGAGGGCTAAGGATTGCCACTGTTTCCGGAATATTGCGTGGTCCTGCTGATTGGCTTGCCCGGCGCGGGCAAGAGCAGCTATTGCCAACAGCACCAATTGCCGTCGTTGTCATCGGACCATATGCGGCGAGCGATCCTCGATGACGCCGAGGATCAGCAGCATCCGGACCTAATCTTTAGCGCCCTGCGGCATCTGCTGCGGGCGCGGCTGCGCGCCGGGCGGCCGCAGACGTATGTGGACGCCACGAACCTCTCGCCCCGGGAGCGCGCGCCGCTATTGGCGATCGCCGCCGAATTCCAATATCCCTGTGGGGCACTCTGGTTCGATGTGCCGCTGGAGGTTTGCGCCCAGCGCAACCGGCGCCGGGCGCTGGACGGGGAGCGCGAGGTGCCGGAAGCCGCCCTGGCGCGGATGGCGGCGAGGCTCCAGCGCCCGCGCCAGGAGGAAGGGTTTCAATTCCTGGCCCGCGTGGACGCCAGCGGGGAAACCAGCGAAGACAGCGGACCCGCATAAGTCCGGCTACGGCACGCGGCGCAGGCGCAGCTCTAGGCGGACGCCGTTGGCGTCGCGGTGCACGCTGGTGGACTCGATCTGAAGGATGCCACCGTCCAGTTCCAGGAGGTCTCCCGGACGGGGCGCGGGCTGGCACACGCGGGTGGAAGGCGGTTGGGACTTGTCCTCGCGGCGGTGCGGCCCCGCGCGGGGCTGCGCCCTCAACCGCTCTAACTCCATGCCGTGGCTGCGGAGGACCTCGGCGGCCGGCGACCCGGTCTCTTGAATTAGCGCTAACAGCAGGTGCTCGCAGCCGATGTGTGGGTTGCCCAAGCCGCGGGCTTCGGACAGGGCCCGATCCATGGCGTGCTTGCAGGCGGTGCTGAGGGGCATATCCGCGGAGGTCGGAATGCGGTCTTGGGCGGGGGGCAGGCGGGCTAGGAGATCCCGGCGCATCGTTTCTGCGTCATCGAAGATGCCGCGGGACAAATCGCGGTCTTCATGGAGCACGCCGAGCAGAAGGTGCTCGGCCTCGATCTGGCCCATACCGGACATGGAAGCCTGATACCGGGCGTAAAACACCGCCCGGCGGGCCCGTTCCGTATAAAGCTCGAACATCGCTGGCCTCCTCTGTGATTGCGGCCCCTCCGACCGTGCGGCGCGGTCCGGAGGCCAGGTTATGCGCGCGGGGGGGAGGGCCCGGCCGATGCCAAGGCGGCGCGGAGGGCGCCGGTCAGCACCGGCTGCCGAAAGGCATAATTCCAGCCCACCAGGCGGAGAGGTTCGGCGCGAACGCTGGCCAAAACCAGTTCATCGGCCATTTGCCCCAGCAGCAGCCGCAGCGCCGATGCCGGCACCGGGAGAACGGCGGGCCGATGCACCAGTTGCGCCAATTCCCGAGTAAACTCCGCATTCCGCACCGGCTCCGCCACCGCGTTGACCGGACCGTGGAATCGGTCATCGGCGAGCGCGGTGAGAACAATGCCAAGTACGTCGTCCAGGCCGATCCAGCTGATCCATTGCCGCCCGGTGCTGAGGCGGCCGCCGAGCCCGAGGCGAAAGACCGGAACCAGGCGGGACAGCGCCCCGCCTGGCGCCAGGACCATGCCCATGCGCAGACTCACCACGCGCATGCCGGCGGCCGCAGCCGTGTTGGCGGCGGCTTCCCAATCGGCGGCCAGCTGCGCCAGAAAGCCCCGACCCTGGGCGCTATGTTCCGTCAGGACTTCGTCGCCCCGGTCGCCGTAGTAGCTGACGCCGGAGGCGCAGATGAAGATGCGGGGCGAATGGGAACGCTCGGCCAAATGGGCGACCAGCCGCTCCGTGGCGGCGATCCGGCTGTCGCGCAGCAGGGCCTTGCGTGCCGCTGTCCAGCGGCCGCCGCCGATGGAGGCGCCGGCAAGGTGGACCACCGCATCCAGCGCGCCGCTGCCGGCACCAAGCTGGCCGGAAGCCACATCCCACGGCACGGCCCCGGGCGGACCCGCGGCGCGCCGCACCGCCGGGACCGGCAGATGACCGGCATCCGCCAGCGCCGCGACCAGCGCCCGCCCAATCACGCCCGAACTGCCCGTCACCAGAACGCGCATGTGCGAAATTATACTGGGCGGCGGGCCGGCTCGGCCGCGCGGGTGCGCCGGCGCACCCCGTCCTGCCTCCTGCTACCATGTGGCCATGCCGATCACGGCGTTGATCGTGGATGACGAGCAGCTGGCCCGGGATGAATTGGGTTACTTGCTGCGCGCCTTTCCCGATATTGAGGTGCTAGGGCAGGCGCGGAACGGCATGGAGGCCGTGCAGCTGATCAAGGAGCACCAGCCGGATCTGGTGTTTTTGGATGTGCAGATGCCGGGCCTCGACGGCTTCGGCGTGGTGCGCCGGCTGCGCGAGAGGAAGATCCCGGCGCCGCGCATGATCTTCGCCACCGCCTATGACCACTATGCGGTGCAAGCGTTTGAAGTCAGCGCCATTGACTATTTGCTCAAGCCCTTCGACAAGGCGCGGCTGGCGCGCGCCCTGGACAAGGTGCGCCAGCAGGTGGACCAGCGGCAGAATGCGACGCGAAAGATTGATCGCGTGCTGGAGATTCTGGAGTCGAGGCGGCCGGCCGCGGTGCCCACGAAGGTCTCCGTACGGGCGAATGGCCGGCATTTTCTTCTCGACCCCGGCGAGATCATCTTCGCGCAGATTGAAGACGGCGTGATCAGCGTAATGGCGCGGCAGATGGAAGGCGTGGCGAATTGCCGAACGGTGGAAGAGCTGCTGGCCAGCCTCGATCCCAGCGTATTCTGGCGGGCCCATCGCGGCTATGTGGTCAACCTGAACCACATCAAGGAAGTCGTGCCGTGGTTCAACAGCAGCTATCAACTGCGCATGGACGACAAAAAGCAAACCGAAATTCCGGTCAGCCGCACGCAGAGCCGGCGGCTGCGCGAGCTGTTCAATCTTTAGCCCCTTCGGGCCCCGCCTCCTCGGCGGTGACGGCGGCTGCTACTCTCCAGGCATGCCCATTGAGATCAGTTGCGATCCGGCGCGCATGGACTTGGACGCGGTGCATCGCCTGCTCAGCCGGAGCTATTGGGCGCGGGGCATTCCCCGGGAGCTGGTGGCGCGCTCGCTGGCGCATTCCCTGGCTTTTGGAGCCTTTTCCGGCGGACGGCAGATTGGCATCGCACGGGTCATCACCGACCGGGCCACGTACGCGTATATTTGCGACGTGTGCGTGGAACCCGAATTCCGCGGGCAGGGGGTGGGAAAAGCGCTGATGGCCGCCATCCGGAACCACCCCGAGTTGCAAGATCTGCGGCGCTGGTCGCTGGTCACCCAGGATGCCCACGGGCTCTACGCGCAATTCGGATTTGCTCCCCTGACTGAGCCCCGCGGCTACATGGAGATCATGCGGCGCAACGCGTACGCGGGCGGGAAGGCAAGCGAATGAGAGGTTTGCCGACCGGCCGGTTATGCGCCCACGCCGCGTTCCGGCGTTGACCCGTGGCGACGCCGCACCAATAATTGTTGGTGGCTTCCATGGCGACCCCATCCGCACGCGTGGCCCTTCCCCTAAAGCCCAACACACGGCGCCTGCCGCAGGAGCGGGTGCTGGACCTGTATCGCACCATGCTGCTTTCGCGGCGGCTGGATGACCGCGAAATCCTACTAAAACGGCAACAGAAGCTGTTCTTTCAGATTTCCGGCGCGGGGCATGAGGCGGTCCTGGCCGCCGCCGGGGATCTGTTGCGGCCCGCCGCCGATTGGTTCTATCCGTATTATCGCGACCGGGCGCTCTGTCTGCGGCTGGGCGTCTCCTCGCAGGCGATGCTGCTCGCCGGCGTGGGCGCGGCCAGCGATCCGAGTTCCGGCGGACGCCAGATGCCCTCGCATTGGAGCGACCCGGGCCTGCATATCGTCAGTTCCTCCAGCCCCACCGGCACGCAATTCCTGCAAGCGGTCGGCTGCGCCGAAGCGGGGCGGTATTTTCAGCGTCATGGCGAACTGGCGCCCTGGCTACAGCGCCATTCCCTGCCCCACCGGCATCCGACCTGGCAAGGCGATGAAGTGGTCTACGTCTCCGGGGGCGATGGGGCCACCAGCGAAGGCGAATTTTGGGAAGCCGTCAATGCGGCATCACGCGGACGGCTGCCGGTGCTGTTTTTGGTGGAGGACAACGGCTACGCCATTTCCGTGCCGATCGAGGTGCAAACGCCCGGGGGGAGCATCTCCCGGCTGCTGGCGGGCTTTCCCCACTTGCGCGTGCTGGAATGCGACGGTTGCGACCTGTTCGACAGCCATGCGGCCTTGGAGGACGCTATCGCCCACTGCCGCGCGGGCCACGGCCCCGCGCTGGTGCATGCGCACGTGGTGCGGCCGTATTCGCATTCCTTGTCGGATGACGAGCGGCTCTATAAACCGGAGGTGGAACGGGCGGAGGAGGATCAGCGGGACCCCATCCGCCGCCTGGCGGCCTACCTGCGCCAGCAGGGCTGGGCCGGCGATGCCGAGTTCGCGCGCATGGACGCCGAAATCGCGGCCGAAATTCTGACCGCGACCGATGCTGCCCTGGCGGCGGAACCCGCCGCTTGTGAAAGCGTCTTCACGCATGTGTATTCCCCCGATGTGGACGCCACGGGCACCGCCTTCGACAGCCCGGCGCCCGCGCCCGCTGCCGGCGCCCCGGCCAAGACCATGGTCGAGGCGATCAACGAATGCCTCCGCGACGAGATGAAGCGCGATCCGCGCATTCTCGTATTCGGCGAAGACGTGGCCGACGCCAGCCGCGACGAATATTTGGACCAGGTCAAGGGCAAGGGTGGCGTCTTCAAGGCGACGATCGGCCTGCAACGGCAGTTTGGCTCGGATCGCTGCTTCAACACCGCTCTGGCGGAGGCGGCCATCGTCGGCCGGGCCATTGGCATGGCCACTCGGGGGTTGAAGCCGGTGGCGGAAATCCAGTTCTTTGACTACATTTGGCCGGCCATGATGCAAATTCGCAGCGAACTGAGCACGCTGCGGTGGCGGTCGCAGGGGGGCTTCGCGGCACCGGTGGTCTTGCGCGTGCCCATCGGCGGCTATCTGACCGGCGGGGCGATCTATCACAGCCAGTCGGGGGAAAGCATCTTCACCCACATGCCGGGTCTGCGCGTCGTGATGCCGTCCAACGCGCTCGACGCCAACGGACTGCTGCGAACGGCCCTCCGGGGCGACGATCCGGTGTTGTTCCTGGAGCACAAGCGGCTGTATCGCGAACCGTTCAATCGTGCGCCCTATCCGGGGCCGGAGTACTGTGTGCCCTTCGGCAAAGCCCGGGTGGCCCGTCCCGGCGGCGACCTGACCATCGTCACCTACGGCGCCCTGGTGCAGCGCTCCTTGCAAGCGGCGCAACGAGCGCAGCGGGAGGGCTTGGGCGAAGTGGAGGTATTGGACCTGCGGTCGCTAAGCCCCTACGATTTTGCCGCCATCGCCGCCTCGGTGGGCAAAACAAACCGCGTCATCGTGGCCTATGAGGATTCCCAGAGCTGGGGCTACGGCGCGGAGATCGCCGCCCGCATCGGCGAGGAGTTATTCGCCGATCTCGACGCCCCGGTGCGCCGAGTCGCCGCTAAGGACCTGTACTGCGCTTATCAGCCGCGGCTGGAGGATTTTATCCTGCCGCAGGCCGACGACGTATACCGCGCCGCCGCCGAACTGTTGCGCTTTTGAGAGGGGGGAGCCGCATGAAAACCGACGCCGATTGGCAGCGCGAACTGACGCCCGAGCAGTATGCCGTTACCCGCCACGCCGCCACCGAACCCGCCTTCAGCGGCCGCTACTGGAACCATCACGAGGACGGGCGCTATCGCTGCATCTGCTGCGGCGCGGCATTGTTCGATGCCGGGGCCAAATTCGATTCCGGCACCGGCTGGCCCAGCTTTTTCCAGCCGGCAGCTCCGGGCAACTTGGAACTCTCCTCCGACCACAGCCATGGCATGATTCGCACCGAGGTCAAATGCCGGCGTTGCGGCGCCCACCTGGGCCACCTGTTTCCGGATGGCCCGGCGCCGACCGGGCAGCGCTATTGCATCAATTCCGCGGCGCTGGGATTCGAGCCGCGCTAGGCGCGCCGCGCGCCAACCGCCGCCGCGGAGTCCGGCGTTTGCAGGGCCTCCGCGCGCTTGACAAAGCCGCGGTTGGGCCGCAATCTAACACTCTTTGCCGGATAAAGGAGTGGGGCAATTGCGGCGGGTACGGGTTTTCTACCACGACAAATGCTTTGACGGCGCGGCCTCGGCGGCGGTCTTTAGCGCTTTTTTTCGCGCCTGCCGGGACGCCGAGGCGGCGTTCGAGTATCGCGGGCTGGTGCACAAGGCGAATGATTTGTTCGCAGGGGCGGAGTTCAGCGGCGATGACAATGCCATCGTGGATTTCAAGTACAATCCCGATCCTCGGGTGACCTGGTGGTTCGACCACCACCAAAGCGCCTTTCTGCAACCTTCGGACGCAGAGCACTTTCGGAGGGACCGCAGCGGACAGAAATTCTGCGATCCCAACTATCGCTCCTGCACGGCGTTCATCGCCCAAATCACCCATGACCGTTTCGGCTTCGACATCTCCGGGCTGGCGGAGCTGATCCATTGGGCCGACGTGGTGGACGCGGCAATGTTCGCCAGCGCCGCGGAAGCCGTTGCGTTGGGGGCGCCGGCGATGCAGCTTACGCTGGCGATCGAGGGCAGCCGGGATCCGGAGCTGGCGCGACAGCTCATTCCGGATTTCCTGCGCTTTTCCCTCGCCGACCTGGTGCAGCAGCCGTATGTTCAGGCGGAACTGGCGCCGTTGCTGGCGCGGCACGAAGCCATCAAGTCTGTGCTGCGCGACCGCAGCGAGTGCGGCGACGGCGTCATCTTCTTCGACCTAAGCGACGGCGACTACGAGGGGTACAACAAGTTCACGCCGTACTTTTGGCACCCGGAGGGCGTCTACAGCGTGGGAATCAGCTTGGCGCAGCACAGGGTGAAAGTTTCCGTCGGTTCCAACCCCTGGCACACCCTGCCGAAGATGGCGAATTTGGCCGATATCTGCGAACGGTACGGCGGCGGGGGCCATCCCCGCGTGGGGGCGATCTCATTCGCGCCCGGCGATTTGGAGCAAGCGCGCCAAGTGGCGCGGGAGGTCGTGGCGGAACTGCGCCAATCCTACCTCGCCTCCCAGCCCGCCGCGCCGGCATCCGCGGCGCCACGGCCCTAGCGCAGGTCGCCCGTTCGGGCCGGCTCCGCCGGGCTGCATTCTTCCCTGCCCACTGCGTTCTTCCGCCCGCCTTGCCGCGGCAGCAGGGGCAATGCGGCGACGTTTAGGCGGCGGCGCCAGTCAGCTCCAAAAGGCTTGAGCGCAGCGCCGGGGCGCCTGCAAAGTGCACCGTATGCCAACCCGCTTGACGGGGATACTCCAGGTTTTCCAAGCGGTCGTCCACGAAGGCGCAATGCTCGGCGCGGCATTGCAGGATGCGCAGCGCGCGCTGGAAGATGATGGGCTCCGGTTTGCGTGCGTCCAGATAGCAAGAACTGAGGAACGTGTCGAAGTAGCGGTGCAGGGCGAATTGCTTGATGCGGTATTCGTTCAGCTCCAGCGATTCGTTATTCAGCATCACTAAACGCAGGCGTCCCTCGGCGGCGATCTCCCGCAAGACCTCCATGGAGGCTTCCAGCGGGGCGGATTGCGCCCGCATGAAGGCGCGTAAGTCACTCACGCGCACTGACCCGGGCCGCGCCACCGCGAGCGCAGTCTGGCGCCAGTATTCGTTTTCGTCCATCCGCCCGCGCTCGAACTCATCCACGGCCTGGTGATGGGCACGCTCGAATGCCGCTCGATCCAAGCCGAATTCGGTGACCAGGCGATGGCGGGCATGGCGGTCCCAGCCGTTGGTCAGAAATACTCCACCGATATCGCAAAACAGAGTTTTCACAGTACGCATGGAAAAATATGTCCCGCGGCGCTTGCGGCTCGCCCTCCCTATCGTAAGGGTCCGGGCGCGGCACCTTCAAATCCGTCCGGTCGGTTGGAGTGCCGATACCTTCGCCCAGCCGCTTCTCCCGGATCGGTTGCCACTGTGGGCAGACGAAAAGCGGAGGTCGCAGATCCGATCAACGCCGTGGCGACCATTTGCACGCGCGTCCGGCTTTGACTATCGCTGCGGCGGGGGTATTGCGGATGCCCCCCTCCAGCGGGGCGCCGAAGCTGAATCCAACACCGGCCCTGGTTCTAGGGGCGTTCGGAACCCCGCTTTCGCTATGCTTTAGCTGTGCGCCATGACCGCAAGCTATTCGCGCTGGCATTGCTGGCGGGCGCGCCCGCTGTGGCCGCGGCGCTGACACTTTTGTGGCGGGGTGGGTATTCCGCACGTTTGGAGTGGACGCTCACCGCCGCCATCTTGGGGGCTTGGCTCGGGCTGTCCGAAGCTGTGCGCAGCCGCGCCGCCTTCCCGCTGAACACCCTCGCGAATCTTCTGGCCGCGTTGCGGGAAGGTGATTTTTCTCTGCGTGCGCGCGGCGCCCGGCACGAGGATCCCCTCGGAGAGGTCTTATTCGAAGTCAACAGCCTAGGCGCCACCCTGCGCGAGCAACGATTGGGCGCAATGGAAGCCACGGCGCTGTTGGAAAAGATCATGGCGGAAGTGGATGTAGCGGTGTTCGCCTTCAACCCCGACCTGCAACTCAGCCTGCTCAACCGCGCGGGCGAGCGGCTCCTGGCGGCCTCCGCGCCCGACCTGCTCGGCCAATCCGCCCGTGTCCTCGGATTGCAAGCTTGCCTCAGTGGGGCGCCGGACCGAACATTGCAGCTTTCCCTGCCCGGCGGCTCCGGGCGCTGGGAAATGCGGCGCGGCGGATTCCGCGAACATGGACGGACACACCAGCTTCTGGTCCTCACCGATCTGAGCCGTGCCCTGCGCGAGGAAGAACGGCAAGCCTGGGCCCGGCTGATCCGGGTGCTCGGCCACGAACTGAATAATTCCCTGGCGCCGATTCATTCCCTGGCCGGCAGTTTGGCTCAATTGCTGGCGACGGAGCCGGCCCCGGCCGATTGGCGCGCGGACATGACCCATGGGCTCGCGATCATCGCCAACCGCGCCGGCTCATTGAGCCGCTTCATGGCCGCCTACACGCAATGGGCACGGCTGCCGCGACCCAAGCTGCGCGCATTTTCGCTGGGACCCATCGTGCGCCGCGCCGCGGAATTGGAGGCGCGCCTGCCAGTGGCCGTATCCGCCGGGGAGGAGATCCTGCTGGAGGCCGATCCGGACCAGATCGAGCAGGCCATCATCAATCTGATCCGCAACGCCGCCGATGCCGTGCTGGAAAATTCCGCCGGCCTGCCGCGTGAGGTGACCGCGGGCTGGCAAAGGGAACGCGAACGGGTGGAAATCTGGGTGCTGGATACCGGGCCCGGTGTGGCCAGCGGGGCGAATCTGTTTGTACCCTTTTTCACCACCAAGCCCAATGGCAGCGGTATCGGCCTGCTGGTCAGCCGGCAGATCGCCGAGGCGCACGGCGGCTCTTTGTCGCTGCAGAATCGCGGCGCGGGCCATGGCTGCCGGGCTTCCCTCCTCCTCCCGGTGCGCGCCGGGCATGCTGGCCGCTCCTCGCCGGCGTCCGAACACGTCGAGATGCCGGCAACCGGAGGCGGAACGGTGGCCAGGGTCTGAATCCCAGAGCGGTCACCCCACCGGCCTCATGTGTTTCGCAGTACAGTAGATGCCGTGAATCGCCGCCGCCTTCCCATCTGCGCCTGCGCCGTCCTGGCGTTGGCGTTGGCCGCCGCCGCCCAACAATACCGCGGACCGCAGCCGGCGCCGATGCCCCCTGCCATCGCCCCGCCGGTGGATACGCCCTATCCGGGCGTCATCTCCCTGCACGTGGATATCACGGACGTGGCCCACCGGGTGTACAACATCTCCGAGCATATTCCCGTCACCGGCCGGAAGTTGACGCTGCTCTATCCGCAATGGATCCCGGGAGCTCATTCGCCCACCGGACCGATCGCGAAGATCGCCGGCATCGAATTTTCCGCCCGAGGCCGCCGGCTCCATTGGCTGCGCGATCCGGTGAATGTTTTCGCTTTTTGGGTCCAGCCACCGGCGGGCGCCAAGTTCATCACCGCCACGTTTCAATATCTGGCGTCGCAACGCCCGGTTGAAGGCCGCGTCCAGTTCGACCACAACATCGCCGACATGAGCTGGCACGACGCCTTGCTCTACCCCGCCGGGCATTTCACCCGCGATATCCGCTTCGCCCCGTCGCTCACCCTGCCTCCTGGCTGGAAATACGCCACCGCGCTACGCACCGCGTTTCACCGTGGCCAGGACATCCATTTCGCCGATGTGCCGCTGAACACGCTGGTGGACTCACCGGTCTATGCCGGGGTCAACTTCAAACGGGTCAATCTGTCCTACGGCCCGCATGACATCGTCCATCTCGACGTTTTCGCCGACACGCCTGGTGAACTGAAGATCACCCCGCAAGAGTTGCGCTGGCATCGCGATCTGGTGATCCAAGCCTACCGGCTGTTCGGCGCGGTGCATTATCGCCATTACGACTTTCTGCTGACGGTCAGCAATACGATCGGCTTCCAGGGGCTGGAGCATCACCAGTGCAGCGAAGACGGAAGCTGGGCGAAGTACTTCACGGATTGGAAAAGCGGCGTCACGGAAAGCGACCTGTTGGCGCATGAATACACGCACTCCTGGAACGGGAAATTCCGCCGGCCCGCGGCTCTGTGGACGCCGAATTTCAGTGTGCCCATGCAAGACAAGCTGCTGTGGGTTTATGAAGGGTTGACGCAGTATTGGGGATATGTCCTGGCGGCTCGATCCGGGCTTCGCAAGAATGCCATCACCCGAGATCTGATTGCGCAGATCGCCGCCAATCAGTCCATCAGTCCATGGCATAAATGGCGCCCCCTGCTGGATACGACGAATCAACCTACCATCTCGCAGCGCCGCCCGGTGAGTTGGGTGAGCTGGCAGGGAGATGAAGACTATTACATGCAAGGGCTTTTGATCTGGCTGAACGCGGACACAAAAATCCGGCAACTGAGCCACGGCCGCAAATCGCTGGATGACTTCGCCAAGCTGTTCTATGGGCGGCACAACGGCAGCTTCGTCACCCGGACCTACACGTTCAACGACCTGGTCCAGGCGATGAAATCGGTTCAGCCGTATCACTGGGGACGGTTTTTCCGCAAACGGGTGGATGAGATTCAGGCGCAGCCGCCACTGCAAGGCATTGCCCTGGGTGGGTATCGGCTGGTCTATAACGACCAGCTTTCCCACTGGATGAAGCGGCCGCAGATCTTCGGCGGCGGCAATTTCAGCACCTCGCTGGGCCTGCGGGTTACGCCGAGCGGCCAGCTAACCGAGGTCTGGTGGGGAAGTCCGGCCTTCCGCGCGGGGATCACCCTAGGCATGCGGCTGGTGGCGGTCAACGGCCATGCCTTCAGCGTGAAGGGCCTGATGCGCGCCGTCGTCGCGGCGGAACCCGCCTCCGCTCCGCCCATTACTCTGTTGCTGCGCCGGGGAGCTCGATATCACACCGTCCACATCGCCTATCATCAAGGGCTGCGGATTCCGCATCTAGAACGCGTGACCGGAACCCCGGACCGGCTGGACGCCATATTGGCCCCAGTGCGCTGAGCGGCGGCCAATCCGCGTCCTCACCCAGGGCTCTGGCCCTGGGTGAGGACTGCCGGCGCGTCAGGCGCCGGTGGTGGGGCGGGATCCCCGCTACCCGCCGGGGAGCCGTCATCGTGCCCAGGCGCAGGCGACCATGGTTCTACAATGTTCCCTATGAGTGGGACAGGCAGGGCGCGAACGGCGGACAGCCCGAATGCGGGCAACGGAGCTGCAGGCCGAGCCCGAAAGCCCCACACCGGCGGGCCAGCGAGAATCCTGCGGTTGGGTTGCCTGGTGCTGGCCTTTACCGCCGCCGCCGCGGCGCAGCAATTGCAGCCCAATCGCGCACCGCAACCGCAATTACCAGCGTCCAGCGGAACGCCGCGCGCCGCGGCGCCAGCCGCTCCAGCGCCCGCACCGGCAAAGCCCGCCGCGCCGCAAGCGCCGGCCCAACCCGCCGCCGTCGCGCCCTCGCCTGCGGCGCGCGCGAATGCGCTGCCCGGCCAGCAGTTTACGCCCCGTCGCCAGCCGTGGGTGACCCACAATTACTCCCCCGCTCGGGCCCGACACGATCTCAAAGTGGCGCATTTCTATTCCATCCGGCACAACTATGTAGCCGCTCTCTCCCGCGCCAAAGGGGCACTGCGCCACTACCCCCATTGGCCACCCGCGCTGTATGCCGCGGGTCGGGCCGCGGCGCGGCTGCATCGCTGGCCGCTGGCCCGGCAATATTGGCGGGAATATCTGCATCGGGCGCCGCATGGGAAGAAGGCCAAAGACATTCGCAAGTCGCTGCGAAAGTTCCCGGCCGCAGCCGTCAAACCTGCCGTTCGTCATTAGGCGGCACTCGCTGCGGACGCCGTTCGCGCCATCCCGCGATCCCCCGCAACGCATCCCAGCGAAGCCGGCCCTGGCGCCGGGTTTCGGGCATGGGTTCTGCCGCGCGGCCCGTCCGCCGTTATAATTCCATATAGTCCCGCCGGAAAGCGCGCCCTGATCCAGCCCGCCGCCGTATGTCGTTCGCTTTGCTTCGCACACTTGGCCCATACCTGCGGCGGTATCGCCGGCGCTATGTGCTGGGATTTTCCATCCTGGTGCTGAACGTCGCGGTTTTCAGTTCCATTCCCTATATCCTCAAGCTTGCCATTGATGGCCTGAGCCAGGGCATCACGGTGCGCAGCCTGGCCGAACTGGCGGGACTGCTGGTGCTGGCGGTGCTGGCGCGCGGCCTGTTCACCTACTGGCAGCGGCTGATCCTCATAACCACCTCCCGAGATCTCGAATACGACCTGCGCAACGATTTGTTGTGGCACATCGAGAAGCTATCGCAGTCCTTCTTCCAGCGATTCCGCACCGGCGACCTCATGGCCCGGTCCACCAACGACCTCAGCGCCGTGCGCAACATGCTGGGGCCGGGAATCATGTACTCGGCCAACGCCATCGTGCAGTTCATCGTGGTGCTGGCCATTCTGCTCAATCTCGACGCGCGCCTCACGCTGATCGCCTTTCTCCCTGCGCCGGTGATCATCCTCAGCGTGCAATGGTTCGGCAAGCGCATTCACGACCGTTTTGAGAAGATCCAGGCGATGTTCTCCTCGCTGGCCACCCGGGTCGAGGAGAACCTGACCGGCCTGCGCGTGGTGCGGGCATTCACGCGCGAGCCGGAGGAAGCCGCGGCCTTCGATCGCCTCAACCAGGACTATATCCAACGCAATCTGCGCTTGGTGCGGCTATCCGGAACCTTCACCCCGCTGTTGCAGACGCTGCTGGGGGTGGCGTTCGTGCTGGTGTTGTGGTTTGGGGGCCGCGCCGTGCTGGCGCGCCAGATCACCCTGGGCGGCTTCGTGGCCTTCAATGCGTACATGGTGCAGATGTCGTTCCCGATGATCGCCCTAGGCTGGGTGATCAACTTGGTGCAACGGGGCACGGCGTCGCTGGAGCGTCTGCAGCAAATCTTCCGCTCCCAGCCCGACATTGCCGACGGCGCGCGGACCGACAGCAGCATCACCTCCGTCTCCGGACAGATCTCCTTCCGCCATCTTTCTTTCGCCTACCCCGCCGGCGACGATAGCGCCGGGCCTACCATCCTGCGCGATCTCGACTTAGACATCCCCAGCGGCAAGACGGTGGCATTCGTGGGCCGCACCGGCGCCGGCAAATCCACGCTGATGGCGCTGCTGCCCCGCTTTTACGACGTGCCGGAGAGCATGCTGCTGGTGGACGGGCATCCGGCGCCGCGGATCCCGGTCGAGCTGCTGCGCCGCAGCATCGGGTATGTGCCGCAGGAATCGTTTCTGTTCAGCGACACGCTCCGCGCCAATATCGCCTTCGGCGTTCCGGATGCCAGCGAGGAGCAGATCGTCGCTGCCGCCGATGCGGCGGGGCTCGGGGCGGACGTGGCGGCGTTTCCGCAGGGCTACGACACCATGATCGGCGAACGCGGCCTCACGCTCTCCGGCGGACAGAAGCAGCGGACGGCGCTGGCCCGCGCCCTGCTGCGCGAACCGCGCATCCTGATTTTGGACGATTCCCTGTCCAGCGTGGATACTCTCACCGAGGAGCGCATCCTGGAGGGCCTGTCGGCCTTTGCCCAGGGCCGCACCACGCTGATCGTCAGCCACCGCATCTCCACGATCCGCAACGCCGATTGGATCGTCGTTCTGCAAGCGGGCGGCATCGCGGAACAGGGCACCCATACGGAGCTGATCGGCGAGGGCGGCCTCTACGCCGAACTCTACGAGCAACAACTGCTCCAGGAGGAATTGGCGGCCGTCTAGGCCGGTCTTCGCCCATGAGCAGCGCGCAACAGGAAGAGGAAGTCCTCGGTAAAGCCTACGATGGCCGCCTCATGCGGCGATTGCTGGGCTATGTCGGCGGCTATTGGCCGCAGATCCTGCTGGCCACGCTGGCGGCCCTTTTCGGCTCCATAACCCAAGTCGCCGGCCCGTTTCTAAACAAGGTGGTCATTGACCGCTACTTGGACCCCAGCCACGTCCAGGGCAGCGGCACCTTTCTGAGCGCCTGGCTGCCGGCCAACGCCTATCGCGGAATCGCCGACATCGCGGTGCTCTATCTCCTCTTGCTGGTCGCCGGCTTTGGTCTGGACTTCGTCCAGACCTACACCATGCAATGGGTCGGGCAGCATTCAATGTTCGATCTGCGCCGCGACCTGTTTCAGCACCTGCAGCGGCTGCAAGTGGAATTTTTCGACCGGAATCCCGTGGGCCGGCTGGTCACCCGGGTCACCAATGACGTGGAAACCATCAACGACATGATCTCCAACGCTTTGGTGGCGTTTTTTGATGACAGCTTCGTGCTGCTGCTCATCATCGTGGTCATGTTCCGCGCCAACTGGGTATTGGCGTTGATCGCGCTTTCGGTGACGCCGCTCATCGCCCTGGGCACGATGTTCTTCCGCCGCGCCGTGCGCGACAGCTATCGCCGCGTGCGCCTGGCGGTGGCCCGGATCAACACCTTTCTTCAGGAGCACATTAGCGGCATCGCTTTGGTGCAAGCCTTCAACCGCGAAGAACGCGCCTTTGCCGAGTTCCGAGAAATCAACCATCACCACCGCCATGCGTGGACCGACGCGGTATTCGCCTACGCGGTGTACTACCCGGCGGTTGAGATCCTGAGCACGTTCGCGATCGCCATGATCCTTTGGTTCGGCGGTCTGCGCGTCCTTGACCACACGCTGACCATCGGCATCGTGGTGATGTTCATTCAATACTCCCAGCGCTTCTTCCGTCCCATCCAGGACCTGAGCGATAAATACAACATCCTGCAAAGCGCCATGGCGGGTTCGGAGCGCATTTTCCGGCTGCTGGATACGCCCGCCACGCTGACCAGCCCGGCCGCGCCGGTCGTCGTTGCCGAAGGCGTGGGGCGCATCGAGTTTGATCACGTATGGTTCGCGTATCAGGGCGAGAACTGGGTGTTGAAGGACCTAAGCTTTAGCGTCGAGCCTGGCGCCACGCTGGCCATCGTCGGCCACACCGGCGCCGGCAAAACCACCATTACCAGCCTGCTGCTGCGGTTTTACGACGTGCAGCGGGGGCGCATCTTGGTGAACGGTGTGGACATCCGCGAATGGGACGTAACCACCCTACGCCGCCGTTTCGCGGTGGTGCTTCAAGACGCCCATCTGACCAGCGGGACGATCGCCGACAACGTGCGGATGGGCAAGCCCGACCTGGCGGACGCCGAAGTGTGGCGGGCGCTGGAACAAGCCGATTTGGCCGATTACGTACGTTCCCTTCCCGACGGCATCCGCAGCCTGCTGCGGGAGCGCGGCGCCGGTCTCTCCACCGGGCAAAAACAACTTTTGAGTTTCGCCCGCGCGCTGGCCCCGAACCCGCCGTTTCTCATCCTCGATGAGGCCACATCCAGCGTGGACACCGAGACCGAACTTAAGATCCGCCATGCCCTTGACACCATGGTGGCCGGGCGCACCAGCATCATCATCGCGCATCGCCTGTCCACTATCCAACGGGCCGACCTGATTTTGGTCCTGCACAAGGGCGTGCTGCGGGAACAAGGCACCCACCAGGAACTGCTGCACGAGCACGGCATTTATTGGCGCCTCTACCGGCTGCAATACCGCGGCCAGGGCGCCGCCGGGACCGTCGCCGTTCCCGCCGTCCAAAGCACGGCGGAATAGCACCCGGCGCCCGCCCGGGCCGCCAATGATTGGCGCGGCCCCAGCGGGCGGAATTCGCCCGCGGCCTGCTCCCCGCCTAGAAGCTAAACTCGGCGGCGAGCTGCACCGTCCGGGGTTGGAACACCGAAGTTACAGCGCCAAACCCTGCCGTACCCACGAAGGTGGAGACGCCGTTGAACTCGCTAAAATTCCAGGCGTTGAAGAACTCGCCGCGTACTTGCAGGTTGAAGCGCTCGTGGAAGCGGAAGTTCTTCATCAGCGCAATATCCCAGTTGTCCAGCCCCGGCCCGTAGACCACGCCGCGGCCCGAAGTGCCAAAATGCCCCACGGCCGGCGTGAAGACGCCGGTGTTGAACCATTGCTGGGCGGTTTGCGGACCGTTGTTGGGCTGGCCCGTGATGTTGGGCCGCGGCGTCACGGCGCTGGGGTCAATGCCGATGCCGCCCGGATAGGTGCCGGCCGGGCAAGGCGCACCCGCCGCCACAATATCGTTGCAGTTGAATGGGTCGGTGAACTGAAATACCGTCAGCGGCAAACCGCTCTCAATGGTGGTGATGCCGCTGAGCTGCCACCCGCCAAACGCGGTCTGCACCCAACCGTGGGAGTGTTGCAGGAACGGCAGCAGCCATACGTAATTGAAGACCAGCACCTGCGTACGCTGGAAGCTGGCCGGCCCATAGTCGTTTTGCAGGCTGTAGGTGTCGTAGGGCGCCGAGGAACGGTCAGTCGAGTTGTCGGTCAGGGCGCGCGCCCAGGTGTACGCCACGCCCAATGTCAGCCCGTTGGCGACGTTGCGATTGTAGGAAACCTGGAACGAGTTGTAGTTGGAGTTAAAGAACGTGGCAATCGTATTGATGGCGTTGTAGCCCAAGTACGGCCGCACCGCCGCTTGGTCCGGGCAGGTCGGGCTGCCGCCGGCCACGCAGCCGGTTGCCCCCGTTCGGGCCGACAGCGGCACCTGGTTGAGGTCAATGATGCCCAACAGATGCGTGCCTTTGGAGCCGACGTAGGCCAGTTCCAGCCGCGAGTTCGTCCCCAACTCCCGTTCCACGGAAAGGCTGTAATCCTGGAGATACGGAGTCTCGAATGCCGGGCTGCCGGTGGCATGGAGATTGACCGGCGACAGTCCCACTGTCGGCACCGGGCTGTCAAAGCTGGTGTTGGACGCAGAAGCGAAATTGACGAACGGCGGGTTGGTAAACTCGTTCTGTTCCCAAATGCCGTTCAGCGTGCGATCGAAATAAAGGCCGTAGCCGGCGCGCACCGCCGTCTTGCCGTCGCCCCAGGGATCCCAGGCGAAGCCGATGCGCGGGGCCACGTCACCGCCATAATCCGGGTTGACGCGTTGGCCATACGGCGAGTTGACCCCGCCGACGATGATGCCATTGGTATAGTTCGATGGCGTCACGGTCCCGCTCGGAAACACACCCGTAGGTGTGATCGCCGGCGCCAGCGCGGGATTGAAAAGGCCGAAGTCCAAGTTATTCAAAATGCCGGTCGAGTCCGTTGGCGTCGGGAAATAGCTCCAACGCACGCCGAAATCGAACGTGAAGTTCCGCGTCGCCCGCCAGTCGTCTTGCACGTACAGTTCCGCGTTCACATAGTGCAGGTCGGGCACGATGTCCCGGTTGGCTTGGCTGTAAAAGGAGGCATTGCCCAACAGAAAGTTGGCGAAGTCCGGCAGGTAGGGCGTGGTCGTGCCCGCGGCGTTGGTCGGCGCCCCGGTGTCCCGGAAGGTGAAATCCGCGTTGGTGGGATTGACCGCGTTTTCGGTCTTGGTCATCCAACTCAAGGTAAATCCCGTATGGATGGAGTGATTCCCGTCGATCCAGGAAAGATTGTCATAAACGTTCTTGTCAATGTTCCGTTCGAAATACGGCGACACCGGGATCGCCACGCCCGTGATGCCGCTTAGCCCGGAGAAACCGATGCCGGGTATGCGATGGTAGGGGTCGGTATAGGGAAACGCGCTGGTATTCAGGCCGGTAAATGCAGCCGCGTTGGCGAAGATGCCCGTCGGCGTGCTGTTGATTGCCCCCCAACTATAGTTGAACGCCGCCTCGTCGAGCAGCGTGGGACTGAAGGTGATCACCGCGTGCACCACGACGTTGCGGCCCGGCGCGTTGGTGCTGGTCGAACTGACTCCCGGCAATTGCTCGCTGGCGAATAACCCGCCGGGCTCGGTGGTCGGCACGCTGTCCCCCATGTAACGGCCGAATAGCTGGACGCGCTGGCCGATGTACTGCGTCAGCTTGACAAAATCCTGGCGGTAATTGTTGATGGCCTGTGTCGCCGTGGTGTAGGGAAAACAGGAGATGGTCGCCTCACCCAGGGCGTTCTTGCAGGTGGCCGGGCTGGGAGTGAACCGGTTGTAGAGATTGTTGACGTAGGCCTTGGCGTTGGTGGAAAAGCAACTCGGGCTGATGACATTCCCGGTAATGCAGCCGGCCGGCGCCGCCGCCGCGTTCAGGACCACCGGAGAACCGGAACTGGTATACAGGCCGGAGAAGTTGCCGGTCAGGATCTGCGGATTCGGCAGCGTCGCCAGCAGCGTTTCCGGCGCGCTCTGCCGCCGCCATTCCTCGGAGACAAAAAAGAAGGTGTGGTTCTTGAAGATCGGCCCGCCGACCGCGAAGCCGAAATCGTTGTAATGGAATGCCGGCCGCGGCACATTGGCGGCATTGAGCAAAAAGCTGTTAGCTTGTAGGACGTTGTTGCGCAGAAACTCATATGCGGTTCCATGAAACTGATTGGTGCCAGAGCGCGTCACCACGTTGACCTGCGCCCCGCCGCTGCGCCCGTACTGGGCGCTGTAGTTGCCGCGCTCGGTGGTGAATTGCGCGATTGCGTCCACGCTGGGCACGTTCAGCAGCGTCGCATTGGAGCCGCTGTCGTTGATATCCGCGCCGTCCACCGTCCAATTGTTGGCCGTGCTGCGGGCGCCGTTGGCCGAGACGGACGTGGTGTTCTCCAGCCCGAAGCCCACGACCGCGGGCAGGCTCGAGCTGACCCCTGGCTGCAGCGTGACCAATTGCTCGAAGTTGCGATTGTTCAACTGCAATTGGCGCACTTGATGGCCGTTCACTGTCGTGGACTGCGCCGCGGTCGTGGTCTGCACCGGAATGTTGCTGGTGGTCACGGTCACCGTCTGGGTGACCGCACCGGGTTGCAGCGTGGCGTTCAGCGTTCGGTGTTCGCCGACATTCAAGGTCACGGCCTTCACCGTGTGCGTCTGGAATCCGCGCGCCCGCATGGTCACGGTATACGTGCCGACTGGGAGCAGCGGCGCCAGGAACGTACCGTGCCGGTCGGTGGTCACGGTTCGAGTCACGCCGGTTGCATTATTCCGCAACAGCACGGTGGCGCCGGGAATTACTGCTCCACTCGGATCGGTAACCGTTCCGCTTACGGTTGCATTAATGTTTTGCCCCAGCGCCGGCGCCAGCAAAGCCAGCGCCAAGGCCGCAGCGGCCATCCACTTCCACTTGCCGAGGTGCGTCATCGGTTCCTCCCCCGCCGGTCGGCTGCGCACCGCCGGCATCCGCCACTTGGACGTTTTCGCTTCGGGATGGAAGGGGGTGGGCGCTAGGTTGCGTCAGCTCCGGCTTCGGCACATGGAGGCGCCGGCGCCACCAGGGACTTTCGCATCAGCAATGCGTCCTCAAGTGGCGAATGGTAGTAGCGCGGACGCCGCCCGCAGGCAATGAAACCAAGATGGCCATAGAAAGCCTGGGCCGGAAGGTTACCTTGCCGGACTTCCAACAGCGCCGTGTGGCATCCGGCTTGCCGGGCGCGGTCACAGGCAGCGGTCAGCAGCCGCGTGCCCCAGCCCTGCCGCCGGAACGCTTGCGCCACTGCCAACGCCTGAATCTCGACTTCGCCGTGAATCAATTGGAGGGCGACATAGCCAACCAGGGACTGCGGCGGAGGCGCCGGCGCCGCCACCAGGGCAAGAGCCTGCACCGGCTCCTCCCCCGATTGGGGCTCCGCGGTGAGCAGATCGCGCCAACGCTTCCATGGCCACGCCGATGCCCCAAACGCCTCCACGCTTAGCCGCACGATCTCTTGCCAATCCTGGCGCGTGGCGCGCCGAATCATCGTCTTGCCTCCATGGGCATGCCTATTGGCCCCGAAAGGCGGCGACTCCCGCACGTGGCGCGGCGAAAATCTCCGCATCGGAACGGCGCACGTAGTTTGCGTCCAGGCGCAGAGCAGTTTCGGGACCGCCGCCCGGCTGGCGGCGCAGCATTGCTGCACCGAGCCTGCCCACCGCTTCCGCCAAGCGCCGTGGCGACAGCAGTACACGACGCGCAAAGTCCGCGCCGAGCCGCTCCCGGCAAGCGGCAGCCAGTGCCGCATGGGGGGTAACTAAACGCAACTGAGCCGAGCCAAGACGGCGGCAAAACTCCTCGATTCCCGCTAACTGATCCTCCCCCTCTGGGCCCACTCGGAAGTACACTTCGCCGCGCGCCGCATCCATGGCCGCGACCGCGCCCGCATCGTCCGCTTCGGCGGCGGCATCCGCAGCGGATGCCCATACGGCAGCCAAGGTCGAAACGGCGACGGCGGGCTTACCCCACACCTCAACAAATCCCTTCACCGCGGTTAACCCTATGCGAACGCCGGTGAAGGATCCCGGCCCATTCGCCACGGCAAAACCATCCACGCGAGCCAAATCACTTCCGGCTTGGCTGGCCACCTTTTCCATCGCCGCAAAGATCTGGGTCGAATATTGTCCGGCGGCCAGGTCGCAAGTGGCGGGTAGTTTCCCGTCTTCCACCCAGGCGAGGCTGCCATGCGCGGTAGTCGTGTCGATGGCCAAAATTCGCATGGCCCCAGTTTAGTCGGCTGGCCCCGCAGCCGAGCGCCCGAGTCGCGTCCAGCCTAGGTCCAGCCCGATGGGAGCCCGGAAACGCAGGTTGTGAAACCATGGCAGCCCGGTCGCCACCCAGTTTTGCCCCGCTTCCGTCACCCTCCTATCCGATTGGCGGGAACAATTGGCAGCGTTACGGCGTCTCTATGAACGAGGCTAAAGGCATCGAAGCGGTTGGGACCGTACCTGAACGGCGGTACAGTGGTGGTAATGAACGCCCAAGAATCGACCTTCGAGTTCACCGCGCCTGTCGCCACCGCGCGCGGTGAAGCCGAACTGGCGGCCCAGTTGCGCGCCGGTTCGGTGGACGCCTTCAACTACCTGATTGGCATCTACCACCAGCCCCTCTACCGGCTGGTGTTTCGAATGCTCGGCGACCCCGCTGACAGCGCGGACGCCTTGCAGGACGTTTTTCTCAAGGTCTTCCGGGCCGCCGCCCGTTTTGAAGGCAAAAGCAGTCTCAAGACGTGGATTTACCGGATCGCGGTGCATGAAGCCAGCAATCACCGCCGCTGGTGGCGGCGGCACACCCGGCGGGAGAGTTCCCTCGACGTGGAATTGCCCGGGGGCGGTTCCGCCGCGGATTTGTTGCCCGATCCCGCCGAATCTCCGTTGGCCCAGGTGATGCGCGCGGAGGGACAACAGAAGCTTAGCGACCTGATCTCCAATCTCGCAGAGCCGTATCGAACCGCCGTGCTGCTGCGCGACATGGAGGGCTTTGGTTATGAAGAAATGGCCGAGATCCTCGGCGTACGCATGGGCACGGTAAAGTCGCGCCTGACGCGGGGCCGCGAGTTGTTGCGCCGGCGCTTAATGGCGGACCGCGAATTGTGCCGGCAACTCGGCGTGCCCTTGCCGCCTCCTACCCCATCGCGCTTGCCAGTCCCTGCCGTGCTGGGCGCGATGGATGGTCCACCACCGGGTGCCGAATCATGACCTGCCACAGCGTCCGCCGTCAACTCTCTGGTTTCTTGGATGGCGAGTTGCCGCTCGCCGAGCGCTGTGCCCTGATTCGCCACTTGCAGGATTGTTCCGCCTGCGCCACCCGCTTCCAGGCCTACCGCACGATTGCCGCGGCGCTGGCCACGCTTCCTGCGGAACCCGCGCCGGCGGGCTTGGCCTTGCGTTTGCGGGTCTCCAGCTCCCATGCCGCCGCCGGCCGGGAGTTTCTCGGCTATTGGCGTTGGCGGCTGGCAAGCAGCCTCCGCGCCCTGGCGGTACCCGCCACCGCCGGCATGATGGGCGCACTCTGCCTATTCGCCTTCATGTATGGCTCGGTGGGACGCACGCTGGTCGCCAATGCGGCCGTCGCCGATGTACCCCTCCCGCTCTCGTCCCCGGCGCGCCTTTTGCGCCCCGCCGACGTCAACGTCAATGCGCCGGTACTGGTGTTGGCCGACATTGACGCGCAAGGTCAGGCCGACGGCTACCGTATTCTTTCCGGCCCGCAGAGCCCGGCCGTCATTGCCCGCCTCAACGACGCCCTGCTGTTGACGGAATTTAGCCCGGCCGAGGTGCTGGGCGAACGCGTGCCGGGACGGCTGCTGATCAGCTATTCGACGGTCAATGTCCGCGGCGGGGAGTGATCCGGTCCCGCCTGCCAGCAAAACCTAGCCGGCAAACGTTATACCTAACGTGGCCGTTCGCTCCCCCCTCGTGGGCCGGCGGGCCGGCCGCAGGCGCGCCGGCCCACTGCCCTGAGCCGGCGCGCAACACAAGCCGGGCCGGCCATTGTTGGCGCGGGTTCCGCGCCGGGCCGCCTAATCCACGATTCCCTTCCCCTCGACGATGCGAATGTAGCGGTCCAGCGGCAGCTTCGTGAACCGTTCCACGCGCCCTGACGGCTGCGGCCAGTGCACCTCCAGCCAGTCCAACCGCTCCGCGCGCCCGACGCCCAAGATCATTCGTGGATCATGCGCCGAAAGAAAACTCGCACCCGCCGTCTTCAACCGCCACTGGTGCTGTCCCGCAAAGCCCCAGTGCACCCGCGCCCCAACCGCGTCAAGGGTACAGTCTTTTCCCACTAGCATGACGCCCAGCCAGTGGTTCCGCGGGCCGGCGCCGCCACAGACATTGTGCAGCAGCAGAGGCGCGGCGCCATTGTTGTTGACGATCGCGTCAATCCGGCCGTCGTTGTCGTAATCCCCCGTGGCCAGGCCCCGGGCGCCCCACCGGCGCTGGAAAGCCGTGCCCGCGTGGGCGCTAACGTCGGTGAAGCCTCCATGCCCGTTGTTGTGGAACAGCAGCGGCTTCTCATGGTAATGGACGTCCAGGTCGTAGCTGCTGACCATATCGTCCGGATGTCCGTCGGTTTGCAGGATGTCCAGCCAACCGTCGTTGTCGTAATCAATGAAGCGCATGCCCCAGCCGCTGCGCAACTCCGTCGCCGCGCCGATGCCGGTAATCCCGCTGACGTCGGTGAAGGTTAGGTCGTGGTCATTGCGGTACAAGGCGAAGCGCTGGTGGTCAATGTTGTCCACATACAAATCCATCCAGCCGTCGTTGTCGTAATCGCCGGAATCCACGCCCATCCCGGAACGCGGGTTCCCTTCCTCGCTGTACGCGACTCCGGCGCTGAAACCGATCTCCTCGAAATGCTTGCCGCCGTGGTTCAAAAACAAATAGTTGGCCGTGGTGTCGTTGGAGACGAACATGTCCAAAAACCCATCGTTATTGATGTCCGTCACCACCACACCGTGCGCCTTGCATAAATGGTCTCCGATCCCGAGCAAATGGCCGGTCTCGGTGAAGGTGCCGTCTCCGTTGTTGCGGTACAGCTTGCTGGGCCGGCCCTCGAAGACGCGCGGAATGCAAAAATAATGCTTGCCCAGCTTGTTATCGCCACAGAATACCTTGTTGTTCTTGCTGTATTTGACAAAGCTGCAGACGAACAAGTCCAGCTTGCCGTCATTGTCGTAATCAAACCACGCCGCCGAGGTGGACCAATTGGGATCCGCCAGCCCGGCCTTTTCGGTCACGTCGGTGAAGGTCCCGTCGCCATTGTTGTGATAAAGGATGTTGTGCCCGTAGCCGGTCACGTACATGTCTTGGTAGCCGTCGCCGTCGTAATCACCCACGGCCACCCCCATGCCGAAGGTGATGCCCCCCAAGACGCCGGCCTTGGCGGTCACGTCGGAGAACGTGCCGTCCCGGTTGTTCTTGTACAGGCCGTTATGCGGCGGATGCGCAGGATCGAAAAAGTCGCAGCGCCCGGTGTTCACCAGAAAAATGTCCATCCAGCCGTCGTTGTCGTAGTCCAGAAAGGCGCAGCCCGAGCCCACCGTCTCCGGCAGATACCGCATCGGCGACAGGGCGTTATCGTGCACCCAGTGGATGCCGCTTTGTGCAGGTGGAACAGTGAGAAAGACCGGTCCCGCCGGGGGCGGCACGCCGGTGGCGGGAACCAGCAGCCTGCGCGCCCAAGGCGCGGAATAGGGCAGAGCCAGCGCCGAAGCGCCCAAGCCGCCCAGAAATTTTCGTCGGGAGAAAGTGGACACGGCCGGAATGTGCCTGGATTATATCAATCCTCGGCGTCCGCAACCCAAATTTACGGCACCGTTGCCGGGCGTTAAGCGTGAGGGTTTCCATCCCTGTACCGCGTGACGCCAGCCGCCGCGTGCTGGGTTATGCACACTGCCGCGAATCAAGGTGACTCCTGGCTGAAGCCGCAGCGAGCCGCGCACTGGAAAGCCTCAGGCCGCCTTGCCGTGACGCGGAGCCCTCCGTCCTAGCCGCCTGCACCACGGCTGGCCGCCCACGCTATCCTGAACCCTGAAGCCGCCTGCATTCTGGTGCCGCCGTGCCCCCCCCCGCGCAGCGCGCCGCCGGGGCGGCCGAGGCCGCCGGCGTCCAGGGTCGGTTCTGGGCGATGCACGACCTGCTCTTCGCCCACCAGGACGGGCTGGGCGAGCGCGACCTCGTCGAGTACGCCCGCCAGATCGGACTCGACCTCGACCGCTTCGTCGACGACCTCCAGAGCCATCGCATGGCCGGCCGCGTCGCCGCCGACGTCGACAGCGCAGACCTGAGCAGCGTGGGCGGCACGCCGACCTTCTTCGTCAACGGCCGCCGCTACTTCGGCGCCTACGACATCGACGCGCTGACCGCTGCAGTGCGGGCCGCCGGCCACGAGGCGGCGGCACCGTGAGCTGACGCCTCACGGTCGCGAGCCGGCGTGGTCGAAGCGGCGGCCTTCGCAC